>Ga0272449_1003719_pt1 | contig 12893 bp, 19 predicted proteins | sample YNPCB0241_FD_198679 | JGI IMG/M metagenome (GOLD analysis project Ga0272449, IMG submission 198679) | Hot spring sediment microbial communities from Yellowstone National Park, WY, United States - YNP-CB-024-1 | ecosystem: Environmental > Aquatic > Thermal springs > Hot (42-90C) > Sediment...
ACAGCAGAGCACCTACGACCCTCACGCCAGCCCGCAGACCCATCCTCTTCATACTATCCGTCGTCACAAGGAGTGATTTTGAAAAGGGGCAAGAGAGGGGTAGGGGTTGGATTTCCCCAGCCAGACACTAGAGAGGCCCAGAAGGCCGGAAGGTGTAACTCTCTGACCACACCACCCTTATAAGATTATCTTATAGGGGTGGTAGGTTTATGTAGATGGCCCCTCCAGCCTTCTGAGTCTTTTCTCCGTCAGGCTGGAGCGGTAATCCCGGCCTCCTGGCTTTCAATGTTATCCAGATGGTCTTTAGGACTTCTATGAGTTCTTTTCCTCTTATTTTGTATCCCTTTAGGCTTATCATAAGTCTTTCAAGGGCCTGTCTAGCGGTCCTCGACCTGTGGAAGCGTGTCTTCTTGTCTCTCCTCCATAGTCCGAAGTAGTTCTTGGTTCTACGCCACGAAGCCCACTCCGGCAAGACAAGGACCTCGGCGAGAGCCTCCAATGCCGACAGATTACCATCTATCCCCAGCAACCCAACAAGCCTATTATAGGCCTGATATCTTTTACCAGCCTCCACAGCAATCATCCCAGCCATCTCCCCCATCTGTTTTTCGATAGAGGAGATGACTGGTTTTAGTGTAATCCTCCCACTCTCCGACAAAGATTTAGCCTTATTGACGAGTTGTTGATGAGTCTTCAATAGAGACCTATAGGCCAGAATCATCCTCCTCAAGACTAGGAAGTCTTCGGTAACCCTCCTAAACCACCCCTCCTCTATATTCATCAATGCCTTTATGTCTCTCCTAGCGCTCTTCGGCAGCCTAAGCTCTCCGCGCATCTTCTCAATCAACGTAAGCCTCCTAAGATAATAGACCTCCACCCCCCTCCTTAGTAGTTCTATCACGCCGTCCGTGTGCTGGACAGGCAACGTATCCACGAATAATTGGTCTCCGGGCCCAACCGGGATCTCGCCGAGGCTGTCTACGTGTTTGAAAGCTGTTCCGTCAGTAGTATATGTGATTCTGTATCCCTCGTCGTTCCTCTTACTCCTATGGACATCGGCATAGAACTTCAATATCCCTGCACCCCCTCGTTCTGTGTCTTTATCTCGTATGGCCTCGCAACTAGGTGGAACCTCTCCACCTGCTCCCTCTCTATGACTATCGAGTTGAGTGGTGGTAGGTGGTAGATTCTCGGCGGTGTCTCTCCAGCAGTGGCCTCATGTATAAGCCACCTCAGAGTCGCGATGGAGGGTATCATCCATGTCCTCAGCCTATCATCACACTCGTTCTGCACAATAATTATTCCGTCTGGAGTCGGAGTAATATTCAGAACCCTATCCACAGGGTATCTAAAGACCTCTAGGAATCTCTTGGATAGCTCCCGCCACGCCTCAGCGATGAATCTCTGCATGATTAGGAAAGACTTGTAGTGTCGTATGCCCTCGTCTGCCCCGTAATCCCTGAAGACACCATAGTAGCCCTCATACCTCCCTAGCTCCGAATCCCTAAGCCTCATCCACAGATAATTCATAGCCCTCTCAGTAGCCAGCTCGACGACCTCCGGTTACACCATCAGCCCACCTCCTCAAAGGTATCCACTTCAAGCTCGTTGGCTAGTCTGTTGGGGTCGGCGCACACATTCTGAGACACCAATATCGTTATTGGGTCCTCCCCCAGTCCCTTAGTAATTGTTATCTTTGTGTCATACCTGAAGACCTCGATGCGGACATCGGCACTCTTAAACTCATACACCTTTGGCTCCGACAATCAGTCCACCTCCGCTAGATACCGTCGTAAAATTCGATATGCGTTGTAATACCTCACGTCTTCGGAGGGCGCTGTTCTGAAATATTCATAATATTCCTCGTATACCTTTAACTTGTCCGGCCCTAACTTCTTCCTTAGTTGGGTCATCGCCTTCTCCACCGTTTCGGAGATCTCCGGGTCTATGTCCTTCATCTCCATCCCCCTCCCCTCGTCTTGGCGGCCCTGCAACCTCTTATCCGGCCAGAGGCCGTCTCCCTTCACCTTGGGCCGGGAGCAGCCCCCTCTAACACTCCCACCCCGTCCCCGAAGGCAGGGATCGGGGAGGTCCCGCTTCCTTCTCTACCCATGCTTCCACCCTTTCGGGAAAGGCCCTCCACCGGCTCGCGCCGGGCCAGGGGGAGGCTAGGGACTCGCCCTAGCCCCACTTCGCGCCCAGCCCGCCCGGAGCCACAACCCCCACAGACGTAGCCACCGGCCCCGCCCACAGGGGCTATGGCCCCAAAAAGGCGGGTTAAACCGGTGGCTTGGAAAAAATGGGGGTTCGGATGGATGGGCCTCCTCAGTCGTCGCCTACCTCGTCCGGCCGTTCCAGAGGAGATACTCAGGGGCCAGGCGCCCACAGAGTACCTTCTCCAAAACAGCCACCTGCTCCCTGCTGTCGTCGAACCTCCTAGTTATCTCCGTTGATAGAGTCCTCATGTTTCTCGCCCCCACCCACCTCCGGAGAGCGGTCCCGCCCCTGGGGACGCCCCCAAATTTAGCTAAATTAATTAAATAAACTCAATGTTGCTATTCATAGTCAGAGACACATTTTTCTTATGAACTCAGAATAGATTTTTACTGCGGCTTGTAGTTGTTTTATCTCTATATACTCGTTAGGTGCGTGAATGTTATTCTCTACTTTTCCCGGTCCAAGTATAATTGTTGGTATTCCAATTTCTTGGTACACTGGCCCCTCAGTACCGTAGGGGGCTGCTTCTGACCTCTGTCCCACAATTCTTTCTGCCATAACTACTAGTGGGTGATCTCTAGGGACATTTAGTGCGTTCCAGTTGAACTTCACGTCAATCGTTACGTCGAAGGTTGGTGCGGCCTTCTTTATTTTGTGAACTATTTTATCGAGCTCGAATCTTATGTATGTGTCGCTGTGGCTTGGGATTCTACGGCAATCAACAATTATTTGGCATTTTTCCGGAATGACGTTTTCCTTCGTCCCACCACTAATCAACGTGGTCGAGATGACTGATGGTCCTAGGTCTGGGTCAACTGTCTTTCTTAATCTCTCCCTAAGTTCGGCTACCTCGAGAATAAATCTCGAGGCGTTTTCTATCGCGTTTATTCCAAGCTCTGGACGGCTTGAGTGGGCGCTCCTTCCGTGAAAAGTGATTCTGAAGACCGTGCCTCCCTTATGCGCTCTGACAACCTTAAGGTCCGTCGGCTCGCCTATTATTCCATACAGGGCATCGCGCTGCTTGATCTTTCCTTCGCTTATCAATGCCCTGAGCCCGTCGCATCCAATCTCTTCGCCCGCCGTCGCGGCGAAAATTATCCCCCTCCTAAGCTTAGCGGCCTTGTAGTTCTCTATTGCCTTTACGAGCGCTGCAACTGCTGACTTCATGTCTGAGGCTCCGCGTCCATAAAGTTTCCCATCGCGTATCCTAGGCTCGAAGGGCGGGCTCTCCCACAGAGATAGATCGCCGGCTGGGACTACGTCTATGTGTCCAGAAAGCAGCAATCCTGCCTGACCCGCAGGTCCAACCCTCACTAATAAGTTCGCGCGTTTCTCAGCGAAGCGGTGAAGAACAACCTCAGACTGCTCTAGCCTTAGGTCCAAGAAATAGTCTCGAAGGAATGCGGCGCAAACCTCTTCGTTCCCAGGCGGTACCTCAGTATTAAATCTGATAAGCTCAGCTGCGAGTTCCTCAACATTCATGAATCATCAATTATTATTGAAGATATATATAGATGAGTCAGAAATTGGTGTTGAACCAGTATCTCTTGAAAATATTTTTAAACAACGCATCTCCCCACACAGGTACTGACAAGTTTTACTTAAGCCTTTTGAGATCGGTCTCTGGCCATGATGCACGTTATTGATGTGGTACTGAGCTCGTCAGTCTCTTTCGGTTCCATAGGTACCCTCCTGTCGAGAAGCTCTATTCCGTCGTCCTCTTCATAGCAGGCCTTAGCATGAGGGATCTCTCAGAAAGGCTATGTCTCACCGGCGCATCTAGGGAATCGGTCAGGATATGGGTTCACAGGTTTTCCTCTATCTTCAGGCCTCCCAGAAGGGTGAGGAGGCTTGTCGCTGTAGATGAGGCTGTCCTGAAGGTGAGTGGTCAGACCCGTTACCTTTGGGCCGAAATAGACGTTGATACCAACGAGATATTGGCCGTATACGCGTCGAGGGGATTCCAAGCGCAGCTAAGTTCCTAAGGAAGATATTGGACCCATGTGAAGGTAAGCCAGTCATAGTTGTGGACAGAGGGCCGTGGTATAGATGGGCATTGGATAGGCTTGGAATAACTTACTTCCAAGAGACCTTCGGTAAAAGGAACAGGATAGAGAGGTGGTTCAGGGAGATAAAGGACAGGACGAAGATGTTCTACAACAACGTGAACTCGAAGACGCTGAAGAGCCTAGAAGAGCTGGCAACTACAATTGCAGCAATGCACAACATCATCAGACCAGCATGAGAAAAGGTAATACTAACTTGACAGTACCGGTTAGGGAAGCCCAAAAATAATCTACAGTCACACAACAAATCTCCGATTAAGAGCGAGGTCAATAAAAGCTTAAAAGTCTGCATGATAACTAAAAACGAGGGAATCTGTGATTTGGTTCGCATGTCTACTGAGGAGATGGAGGAGTTTTTGAAGGGCCCAAATTTGGCGAGAGTAGCTGTGGTTAGGGGGGACGGCTCGCCCTTTATAGTTCCCGTCTGGTACGAGTGGGATGGAAAATACCTCTACGTCGTGGGTAGGAAGAGATCTAGCTGGGTAGACGATGTTAGACGTAATGGCCGGGTGTGCGTGCTGATTGACGAGGATCAGTTGCCATTAAGAAAGGTGATCATTGAGGGGACTGCGGAGGTCGTGGGGACAGACTGGATAGAGATAGGTAAACGGATGGCTGTAAGGTATTTTGGTCCAGATGTCGGGCCGAAATATCTTGAAGGGACACTAGACCAGCCACGCTGGGTCATACGTATAACCCCGAAAAAAATAACAACTTGGAAAATACCTCCCGAGTTTGCGGGTGGGAAAGAAGCCTGGCACCCGAGATACTACGAGCCTGGAACAAGATGGTATATGGAATACCAAAAGGAAAGGCAGAAGGTATAGCCTCACCGTCTCTTTATAAAAATTTGGGCTCCTCAAGATAGTGTCCGGATAAGCATTTTCACCCACCTTCTGTCCTCGCTGCCTAGTAGTATATTGTGAATAGGTTTAGGAATAGCTTTAGGTTCTTTATTCCCTGTATGTGGTTTCTTGCGCCTATCTTGTGGTGGAATACTACAGTACTCTCCTTTAGATATCCAAAGAATCTCTCTATCCTGTTCCTCATGCCTATACTCTAGGCCAAGCCTCTCAAACGCCCACCTATACCATGGACCCCCTATCAACCAATACCAACGGCTTGTCTGTACACATCCTCAATGCTTCCTTCAGGAATGCTAGGGCGTTTAGGCTGCTCCCACCATAAGACGCCTCCAGAACCAATGATTCCTTGGAATCAACGTCTACAGCAGACCAAACATATACGTGGACTCCTTTAACGGATAGCTTGGTCTCATCAAAAGCTATACACCTCCTACACCTAGGCTCAGTAGCAACCCTGATTTTAGATACCTTCTTGGAGAGGTAGTGTACTGCTGACTTGCTTATCGTCTCCAAACCCATGCTAAGGACCCTAGACACCTTTCCTACAGCCACCATGAAACATGTAGTCCAACACTGCTAGGACCTTAACCTCCCTACTTTCTTATTACGAATAAAACAACTCGAGACCAGGGCCACAACATCCATACAAACAAGACACACCGACCGGCCTTTAAACATAGCGCCTTATCTGGACACTATGCCTAAACCATCATTAAAATTTATCAAACAGAGGGTGACACCCCATTCTCAGCTGACTTCATCGCCATTACCGCTATCTCTAGAGCCCTCCTCGCGTCTTCTATTGGAATGATGTCTGGCTCTCTACCCTCTGCTACGCACCTCGCAAAGTACTCCAGCTCATCCCTTAGAGCACCCTCGGCGTGAGTGTCCATTTTGGGCCAGTAAGTCACGTCAGGCTTCTCCACTCCCTCAACGCTATAGACCGAGAAGTATTCGCCAGGAGTCAGAATCTGTATCGTCGCCTTCTCTGAGATCACCTCTAGCTGCGAGTCAATGAAGTGGGGATAGTTGTCGCTAAGCATAAATCCATTCTCCACGACCCCCAGCGAGCCGTCGTCGAACCTCATGATCGTCCAGAAAATGTCTGGATACTTATAGTTCATTCTCCTAGTAGCGAAGCCCGAGACTTGGACGACCTCACTTCCCGCTATCCACCTCATTATATCGATGTCGTGTACTCCTGTCTGGACTGGTGGCGAGACCCTGTTAAGGAAGATGCCTGCGGCTCTCTGCCTGCCTATCCTCCGCGCGTACATCGAGCCAATCCTCCCGAGCCTGCCCTCCCTAACCATGTTGTACACCATTCTGTATCGCTTATCAAACCTCAGTATGTGTCCAACCATGAATATTATGCCACTTCTCTTTACCGCGCTGATTATCTTGTCAGCGTCTTCAAGTGTCGTGGCAATGGGCTTCTCGAGCAGTGCTGGCTTCCCAGCCTCGGCCGCCAGAATTGTCGGCTCGACGTGGTCGTCGTCCGCAGTCGCTATTGTGAGGGCGTCCACCTCACTATCCTTCACGAGCTTCTCCCTATCAGTGTACCACTTTCTCACGCCGTACGTCCTAGCCACCTCCTCAGCGCGGCTCCTCGTCCGTGAACAAACAGCAACAACCTCAACCCAACCAATGCTCTTTAATGCTTGGACATGCCTCTCACCAAAATCACCAAGACCAATAACGCCAAATCTAACTAAGCCGACCACGACAGATTTATTAAACAATATTGCTTAAAAATTTTTATACCTGGCTATCAACGTTCAATATGTTATGTCTGCTACAGAGAGAAGAGTGTCAAGGAGGGCGATGCTAGGGACCGTCGGTGGGCTAGTCGGTGGATTGGCGATTGGAGCAGCAGTTGGCTGGCTTGCCAAGCCCGAGGCCGCTGTAAGAACTGTGACACAGATCGTTGGAGAGCCCGGCAGAACCATTACCACTACAGTGACTCAGGCTGCGCCTACTGTTGAGAGGACTGTGACTCAGTATGTGACAGCGCCGCCTCGTGAGAAAGCAAAGATAAACGTTATAGCCTTTGCGCAGGGGTTCGCCTGGCCTGAGCTATTCGGACCTGACGGAACAACCGAGACCGACTTGCTGAAGAGATTTGAGGCCTCTGAGAATGTTGATGTCACGATTGAGTGGGGCGACGAGTGGGCGGTAAGGGAGAAGGTTGCTGCCGATGTCACGGCTCAGGTGGGAAAGTACGACATAGTTCTTGTAGGAAGTGACGGCGCAGTACAGGCCTATGGATATGCCGGATACCTGGAGCCGCTTGACGAATACTTCAAGAAATATCCTCAGGATTACTTTGATCCGAATGATGTATATCCATCATTCCTAGATGCCAACAGGATTGAGGGAACGCTCTACGCGCTGCCATACTACTCGTTCGGTCCTGGGGTAATCTATAGACGTGATCTCTTCGAGAAGTATGGTGCCGAACTTCCGAAGGATAATTGGACGACTAATGATCTAGAGATAGCCATGGAGAAGATTCTTGAGGGCCTGAGGCGCGATGGAATAACCGATGTTTATCCACTGACTATGAGGGCTGGTCCAGGAGAGGAGCCAACGCTAGACCTAGCTGGGTTCATATACGCATATGCTGGCTATCCAGCGTGGTTTGAGGGAGGAGCAATCTGGCCCGGTGAGATCAGGAATAAGAAGGCAAAGCCAATTTTCGACTCCTCTGACTTTGAGGCCGGGTTCAGAGCGTTCACAGACTGGGCGAAGAAGTTTGGTCCTCCGGGAATCTCGACCCACACCTGGGTCGACATGATGAATACCTACGCGGTAGGCAAGGCAGCAATCCTGATGCCCTCAGCTATAAATGGATATGCCGCACTAGGAATCACGCAGGATGAGAATGTCAAGAAGTACACTAGGTTCATGCTTACGCCGTTCGGGCCGGGTAAAAAGAGGATAAACAGCTACTGGACCTTCTCGCTGGGAATCAACAAGTTCTCTAAGAATAAGGAGGCAGCTTGGCGAGTGCTTACGTACTTAACAGGCAGGAAGTCTATGGAGGCCTTTGCGGAGAGGACAGGCTGGCCCAACGTAACTATGAGGTCAGTTCTATACTCATATCCACTGATTAAGAAGTATGGAATAGAGGAGATAGAGCATAACGAGCGGTCGGTACTTGAGAACCCCGCCATATACTTCCCATACATTCCTGAGCTAGACCTATTTATGGACAAGATAGGCACGACGGCCTCAGAAGTAGTAGCAGGAGCAAAGACCGTCGAGGTTGCACTCTCGGAGCTTCAGAAGTGGGCGACCGACCTCATGACTAGCAGAGGATACTACACCTAAAGACAAAAATAAATTAAGTCATTTTTTTATTTATATCAACGGTGCTATGCCAATTGAGAGAAGAGTATAAACTGCTTCTTCCGGCAGTCTGTGTATTGGCGTTCCTAGTAGCCGCGCCGACTTTCTACCTATTCTACACGAGCTTTCTTCGATGGTTTCTGAGAGACCCTACTGGGCCGACGTTTGCAGGAGTCGAGAACTATGTAAAGCTGTTACAGTCATCCGACTTCGCAATCTCACTTACCGTGACTTTAATATTTAGCGCTGCATCAGTAACCTTTTCGCTCTTACTGGGGCTTGGCCTAGCGCTACTCTTCAGCGAGGACCTCAGGGGCAAGAGAATAATGCGTACCATAATCGTGCTGCCCATAGTACTGCCGCCGGTAGTGGTTGGCTTCACTTGGAAGTTCTTACTCAGTAGCGAGGTGGGAGTAATCGGAGCATACTTTATGCGGCTAATCGGGCTAGGGAACCTAAGCCTCCTCGGCGACCCAACATTGGCATTAGTCTCAGTAATCATCGCGGATATTTGGGGAAAGACACCTCTTCCGTTCCTCATATTCCTCGCAGGGCTCGCGGGAATACCTTCAATATACTACGAGTCCGCCAAGATAGACGGTGCTGGAAGCTGGCAAATCTTCAGATCAATAACACTCCCGAATATGAAGAAGCCAATAGTAGTCGCAGCGATTCTGAGAACCATAGACGCATTTAACAGCTTTGACGTTATATTCGTTATGACGAAGGGGGGTCCAGGCATGGCTACGCATACTTTGCCCATGCTAGGCTGGAAGGTCGGCTTCTACTACTTCGACGTGGGCACAGCCTCAGCGATCGGTGTAATTCTTCTTCTAATAGTCATGTTCCTCAGCATGCCTCTTATCAGGTCTATTAGTAGGTGAGACGAGCATGCCTGAAAGCAAGCTAAAACTCTTGGTTATATATACGTTGGCTATAGTCGCGTGCTTCATAGTCGTTTTTCCGATAGCCTGGCTGGTGGTATCCTCCTTTAAGACGATGTTTCAAATATTCCAGATCCCTCCTCAACTAATCTTCCAGCCCACGCTTGATAATTATCAGAGATTATTCTTTGGTGGGCAACTTATGAACGCATTCACGAACAGCCTGATAGTCTCAGCTATAACGGTCACAGTCTCGCTGGTCCTCGCAGTGCCAGCAGCTTACTCGCTCTCTAGGCTGAACAATGCGGTTGGTAGGAATGTTGGCTTCTGGATCATATCGGTAAGGATGGCTCCGGCATTCGCCGTGATCGTTCCATACTTCATAATCATGTATTATCTTAAACTAATCGACACTATATGGGCCGTAGCAATAACGTACCTAGTCTTCGCTATTCCCTTCACTACTTGGCTGCTCAAAATCACGTTTGAGGAGCTCCCGAAGGAGCTTGAGGAATCAGCACTTATCGATGGCGCCACAAAGACTGCCGCCCTCTTCAGGGTAATCCTGCCAAACGCAGTACCGATGATAGCCTCAGCGAGCATACTTACCTTTGTCTTAGCGTGGAACGAGTTCCTCATGGCCTTCATCCTCACGTCGAGAGACGCTAGGACAGTCCCAGTCCTGATAACCGCCCTATCGGGGACCCACAAGCTAGACTGGCCCATAATGGCCGCGATAACGACAGTCTCAATGATACCTGCATTCCTCTTCATAACATTCGTACAGCGATACCTAATCAAAGGACTAACAATGGGCGCAGTAAAAACATAAATCACAATAGGTTACGCAATTCTATCTTTAATTCATAATATACGAGTTTAATTTTATCGATGAACTCATCTATAAATTCCGTATCTTAGGTGTATGGTTATTGGTGCTATTGTTGTTACTAGGGCTTTGTATGTTGATTCTAGCCTCTCATACCTTATGATTATTCTTCTGAATGATTTTATCCATCCGAAGAGCCTCTCTACAGCGGACCTCATCCTCCTGTATAGCTCAACATTGTATGGTCTAGGCCTCCTACCATTCCTACTATTCCTAGGATTCACGGGTATGTTAGGCTCTATACCTATGGATTCTAAGCCCCTCCTTATATGTTCCGTATCGTATGCCGCGTCTGCGTAGAGCTGTTCAGGCCTCCAATCTAGGTCTCCTACAAGCTCCTGAAGCCTCCTAGAGTCATGCTCGTTCCCAGGCCCTATGATTATGCTTAGGGGCATGGAGTCCCTATCTACGCATACATGTATCTTGGTCTCCTTCCTATACTTGAAGCCATCATATCCTACTAGCTCCCCCCTTCTTAGCCTCGACAGTCGAGCTATCTACAGAAACTCCATAATACACCATGCTCAGAAGAAGCTTAAATAGTTTGGAGACGAGCTAAGGGATTTTTATTAAGTACTATCCATCATAGTCTACAACATCGCAATTTATGGAATGATATGTTCGGCAAGGTTTTTCTACTTCTGGACCTGACATCAATTGGGTACTATGAGGATTAGTAAGAATGTATATTTGGTTGGTGATGGTGGCCGCGGGCTTTCGTATGATCTTGACTGTTGCGTATATGTTGTTGATTGTGGTGGCTCTTTTGTCATGATTGATAGCGGTGTCGGTCTGGGCGATGATCTCTTGGTAGGTAATTTGAGGGAGGATGGCATACCTCTCGAGAAGTTGAGATACCTGTTTGTGACTCATGCGCACTCTGACCACGCCTGTGGAGCGAAGTTTTTCCAAGAGAACTTTCAGGTTGAGGTGGTTGCTCCAACCAAGGAGGCTGAGCTGCTGAGTAGTGGCTCGGACGTTGAGCTTGGCCTGGACATGACACGTGGGCCGATCTACCCATCTGACTTTAAGTACAGGCACTGCAAGCCGGATAGGGTCGTGGAGGACGGCGAGGAGCTAAGGGTCGGTGATAAGACTTTCAAGTTCATTCAGGTTCCCGGACATTCTCCTGGGATAGTCTGCGTCTTCGTGAAAAATGAGAAGATACTCTTCTCCAGTGACGTTCTCTTTCACGGCGGCACTATCGGGCTTGGTAACTGGGAGGGATGCGAATTGTCAGAGTATCGTAAGAACATCGGCAAGCTAGCGGGGCTTGGCGTCGAGCAGCTGTTCCCCGGACATTTCTTGTTTGTTCTCCGAGGAGGACAAAAACACATAGACATCGCGATAAATAATCTTAAGAATCCATGGGTCCCACCGGCATGGCTTCACAGGCATCCGCATCTATGAAATCTTTGAAGATTGATTCCTTATCCGTTGACTTTGCCTTTTTTTACCTCTTCTAATTTTTCAGGCAAGTAGCACGTGACGATGTACTCTAGACTTTACCTACTGAGGATAGCCCGAAAAGCCTACGCCCATTTCTATGTTAGGAGGGTTGAGGAGGTCAGGGAGGTCGTTAGGGACTACCTGCGGAGGCAGCAATCAATAATGGAGTTCATGAGGAGAGTCTTTGGAGGCGAGGGATAGAGATAGCCCCATACTGAGGGCCACGACCCGTTATATTTTTGGTTATAATGTTTCTCGGCATGGCCGGGGATTATGAGGGGCTTGGGAGGCGCTTCAAAGCCACGGTCAGGAACATGAGCGTCGAGAAGCTGGAGGGGTTTGACGAGTGGTTCATGGGGGCTAGGGAGGGCTTGTTAGGGCTCTGCGGCGGGGTCGGCGAGGGGCTGACCGAGGAGGAGAGGCAGAGACTCACAGACTACCTCTACATGTATGCCCTAGTCCACGATACAGGGTTCGACGAGAGGTATGACCAACCAATATTTGGCAGGGCCATAGAATACGCCACTAGGGGGAGGAACAAGGTTGGAGCGTCTGGATAGGAGCGATGGATTGAAACCCGTCGGGAGGGCCACAACTCCTTAAAGCCCCCCGAACCAACCATCAAGCCGTGAGAGGTATGGACGGTATGAGGAGCAGGTTTGTGGAGGATACTGCGGAGTTTGCGGAGAGGCTTGAGGCCGTAGTAGAGGATTCTGGCCTAGACGACTACCCGACACTACTTATAGCCAGCGCACACCTATACGTAGCATTCGCAAAGATGGGGGCATTAATGAAGCTTCTAAGGGAGAGGGGCCAGACGGAGAACGCGAGGATCGCATACAAGCTTTTTACAGACCTGAACGAAGCGGGCCTAGAGGTGCTGAAGCTACAACTCATGGGAGAGGAGGAGAAGCGATACAGGGTCTAACCTACTCAAAACCACTATCCCAACACACCATATTTTTTATATTCTGGAGGGCCACAACTGCTTAAGCTCTCCCACTCATATGGATGGCCATGACTGGTAGGTTTGGAGACCAGACCAGCCTAGACAGCTACCTAACAACCCTAGACAGCTTCACATCTGGAGAGGATGAGGACGGGGAGCTGGAGGCTGATGCTGCGGAGGGGGTTGAGGAAGAAACGGTAGGGTCGGAGACGGTGGAGCGGG
>Ga0272449_1003720_pt1 | contig 12893 bp, 9 predicted proteins | sample YNPCB0241_FD_198679 | JGI IMG/M metagenome (GOLD analysis project Ga0272449, IMG submission 198679) | Hot spring sediment microbial communities from Yellowstone National Park, WY, United States - YNP-CB-024-1 | ecosystem: Environmental > Aquatic > Thermal springs > Hot (42-90C) > Sediment...
TCTTCCGTCCCCAGAAGAATTTGCCAAGATGAAGCTCGACCCCGGTCATATTGTTGACCCTGTTGACAGAACCTGGACTGGAAGGATTGAGCAGGTTGAACAGGAAAGAAGCCTTGTCTGGTCAAAAGGTGTAATAAATAGGGATGGCTCTTCGGTCAGGGTAGAAAGGAGATACACTAATGGGAATCTTTCATCCATAAGTTATACCTTTTATGATAAAAACGGAAAGCAGATTGGTAGTGTCAATTACAATGCCAGAGATGGATCAATAAAGGGAGAAAGAAAATAATAATGAGAAAAGCCAAAAAGGCATATTTGAGTCCCCCGCAAAAACGGGCCAAGCTTAGTAAGCCAATGCTGCGCGTCGAAGCGGATGGAAAGGCGGAAATGTCCAGCCCAGCGGCCGTGTTGCCCAGGACAAGGAGAATCCGTGTGCATTTGTGAGCTGTTCTGCCCGCTCTTGTTTCCGCTTTGGCCCTCCTTTGGGGCTGTTTTCTGGCCCGGGCGGCCTGAGCTTGGCCTGAAAGAGGCGATGCAACCGCCGATGATGCAGCGCTGGGTTGCGTACCACATTCAACCCATCGCAGCGTCGTCAGTCGACCGCGCAGAACTCCCCACCGGCTTCGTCTCGGGATGCCTTACTCAAGGGTTGCATCGCCATGCCAACCATCTACGATAACATCGAGTCAAAACTGCTCGAAGGGCTCCGCGGTGTTCTTCCCGAAGCGGTTGCCTGCTCCTTCTGCGTCGGCTACCTGAACCTGCGCGGGTGGGATCAATTAGCCGACGCCATCGAACATCTCCAGGGCGGTGATGAAGGTCATGCCGGCCGTGTGCTTGTGGGTATGCATCGCCCGCCCGAAGAGGAGATGAAGCTGCTGTATCGAGCAAGCCGTGAGCCCTTCATTCTGGGTGGACCCACGCGCAGCCTGCTTCGGCGGCGCATCACCGAGAGCTTCAAACGGCAACTCGAATTCGGCGTGCCCTCCAATGAGGCAGAACGCTCGCTTCAGCGCTTAGCCGAACAACTCCGAGCGCGCAAAGTGCTTATCAAGGCGTTTCTCCGCTATCCCTTGCACGCCAAACTGTATTTGGCCAAGCGCCCGGACCCTATCACGCCGCTTGTCGGCTTTGTCGGCAGCAGCAACCTCACCTTAGCGGGGCTTTCCGAACAAGGCGAACTCAACGTAGATGTCGTCGAGCAGGACGCCGCACGCAAGCTCCAGCAGTGGTTTGATGAGCGGTGGAACGATTTCTTAGCTATCGACCTGACCGAAGAGCTTGCACAGCTGATTGAGAACAGTTGGGCACGGAAGGAGCTCATCCGCCCCTACCTGATCTACCTCAAAATCGCCTACCACCTTTCGGAGGATGCGCGCCAGGGCGAACGCGAGTTCAGGGTGCCGGCGATCTTTCGCGATGTGCTCCTGGATTTCCAAAAAGCCGCCGTATCGCTGGCGGCGCGCAAGCTCCACCGTCACGGCGGTCTGCTCCTCGGCGATGTGGTGGGCCTCGGAAAAACCCTTATGGCTACTGCGGTCGCTCGAGTAATGCAGGAAGATAGATAGCGGTGACAACACGTTGGTCATCTGTCCGCCAAAGCTCGTGCCGATGTGGGAGCGCTACCTTCAGGAGTACCAAATCGCCGGATGGGTGCTCTCGCTTGGAAGCGTCATTGAAAAGCTCCCCAACCTGCCACGCTACCGGCTGGTCATCATTGACGAGAGCCACAACCTGCGAAACCGCGAAGGCAAACGCTACAAAGCCATTCGTGAGTACATCGAGCGCAACGAATCCCGCGTCATCCTCCTCACGGCAACGCCGTACAACAAGCAGTACACCGACATCAGCAACCAGCTTCGCCTCTTCCTCGACGAGGACCAGGATCTGCATGTCCGCCCCGAACGCTACTTCCAGTGGCTGAAGCAGCAGCGCGGTGAGACGGAAGCCGATTTTATCGCCCGCTTTCAGACCTCCCCGCATAGCCTGCGAGCCTTTGAACAAAGCCCCTTCCCTGAAGATTGGCAGGACCTGATGCGCCTGTTCCTGGTGCGCCGCACGCGCCGCTTTATCATCCAGCACTACGCCAAATTCGACGAGTAGCGAAGGCGCTACTACGTCTGGCTCAGCGGGCAACCGCAGTACTTTCCCCTACGCCAGCCCAAACGCGTGGAGTTCCCCATCGACGAGTCAAACCCAAACGACCAATACGCCCGGCTCTTCCGCGATGAGGTCGTGGAGGTCATTGAAAGCTTACAGCTCCCGCGCTACGGGCTGGCGAACTATCTCATCCCAAACGCAGAACAAAACGCCTCCAGCGAGGAGAAGCGCATCCTGGACAACCTCAGCCGCGCGGGCAAGCGCTTGATCGGTTTCTGCCGTACGAACCTCTTCAAGCGCCTGGAGCCGAGCGGATATAGCTTCCTGCTCTCCGTCGAGCGCCACATCGTGCGCAACCTCGTCACCTTGTACGCCCTCGAAAACGGCTTGCCCATTCCTATCGGCACCCAAGACGCAGCCATGCTCGATACCGCCGTCAATGACGCTGATGAGGAGTTCGCAGAACCCCCCGATGCCAACAACCCCGCAGAGCAAGCTGAAGCGCTCGAAGCTGTCCCAACTGGAAAAGGTGACTGGAACGATTACGCAAGGCGCGCCGCAGAGCTCTACACTCTGTACCGCGAACAATACCGCAGCTGCTTCCATTGGCTCGATGCCAGATTCTTCCGCCCCCAACTGAAAGAAGCGCTCCGCTCCGACGCAGAGGCGCTGCTCCGCGTCCTGGAGCGCGCAGGCGAGTGGAATCCCACCTCAGACGCCAAACTACAAGCGCTCTACGAGCTCGTAGCCCAGCGCCATCGGAACGAGAAGGTGCTCATCTTCACCCAGTTTGCCGATACCGCGCTGTACCTCCACGAGCAGCTTCGCGCCAGAGGTGTTGAAGACATCGATGTCGTGACGAACCAAGAGGGCGACCCCGAAGAGCTGGTTCGCCGCTTCAGTCCTTCCACAAACGGCGGTCTGCGCCCGGGAGAGACCGAGCTTCGGGTGCTCATCGCCACCGACGTGCTCGCCGAAGGACAAAATCTCCAGGATGCCCACATCGTGGTCAACTACGATCTGCCCTCGGCGATCGTACGGCTGATCCAGCGCGCCGGGCGTGTAGACCGCATCGGTCAAAAGCACGACACCATTCTGGTCTACTCGTTCCTGCCCGCCGAAGGTGTCGAGTGTATCATCCGCCTGCGCCAGCGGCTCACCCATCGGCTCCAGCAAAATCAGGAGGTCATTGGCACGGATGAGTCCTTCTTCGGCGAAGAAGCCGCCGCACGCCTGCGCGACCTGTATACGGAGAAAGCCGGTACGCTCGACGAGGAAGGCGCCAACGAAGACATTGACCTGGCAAGCCTTGCCCTGCAAGTCTCGAACAGCGCCTCCCCGGAGGACCAAAAAGCAGCCCTTGAGCTCCCACCGATTGTCTCGGCGACGCGCGCCCTCTCGGAGACAGAAGTGGGCGCTCACAATCCGCCGGGCGTCGTCACCTATCTGCGCTATCCCGATGGCACCGATGCCCTCATCCGCGTGGACGAACAGGGCAACCTCGTGTCGCAGTCGCTCTCAGCAATTTTCCGCACCATCGCCTGCTCGCCGGACACACCCGCACTGGAGCGGGCAGAAAACCACGATGAGCTGGTGGCATGCTGTGTCCAAATCGCCACCAAAGAGCAGGCAACGCCGGGTGGTCAACTCGGTAGCCTCCGCAGCGTGCGACGCAAACTCTGGGAGCGCTTGAACCAGTACCGCCAATCCCTACAAGCGCACCCTAATCTCCTTTCCTCTGAACAACAGCAACAGCTCGATGCTGTGCTCAACCTTATCTGGCGCTACCCGCTCAAAAGCACCGCTCAAGAAGCCATCAGCCGACAGATGCGCTTAGGAATCTCGGACAGCGATCTTCCCAATCTTGTCGCCCGGCGTGCAGAAGAGGGCACTCTTTGTGTAGTGACTCATGAGGAACCAAGCGAACCTCCCGAGCCGCAAATCATCTGCTCGCTTGGATTGGTCAAACCCGGAGAGAAGCCATGACTTTCCTGGAGCGCATCCGGCAACGGTTGGAAGCCTTCGGGCAGTCTCGGGACCTTACCCTCATGACAAAGCTGTTCTGTGAGGACCTCGGGTGGGGAGGCCCGCGCGGCTTCACGCGACGGAGATTACAATTGCCCTCGCCCCTCTCCTGCGAGGTAACGGCAGTGCCCGTAGCGCAGATGAGCGGTCTGCCGGTCTATTGCGTGAAGTGGCCGCAGGACAAATTGCCGGGGGTTACTGCCCGCCGCGCCGTGCAGAAGGCGCTCGCCTCGGTCAGCGCAGAGCACGTGGTGTGCTACATCACCCGGGACGGGCGCCAGCTTGCCTTCACCTGGGCACGCCGAAGAGACGATGGCAAAATCGAGCTCCGCACCCTCCCCTACGAAGTCGGCTCCCCCGCCCGCACGACCATTGAACGGCTGGCGGAAATGGCGTTCAGTCTCAATGAACTGGAAGCGGGTGAACCGCCGGTCACCGCCGTTGTCGACAAGCTGAATGCGGCGTTCAGTGTCGAAGCGGTCACCCAACAGTTTTTTGCCGACTATCGGCGCATTTTTGCAGACCTCCAGCGGCAACTGCTCGATGCACTTCCCCCGCAACAGCGTTCCGTGGAGGCTAAAGTCTGGGCGCACGACTACGCACTGCAACTGCTCAACCGGCTGATGTTCCTCTACTTCATTCAGCACAAAGGCTGGCTCGGCGACAGCCCCCAATTCCTCTGCCGCTTCTGAGAAAGCTACAAATGCTCGGGGCAGCCCCGTGACTCCTTCTTCAGCCAGTGGCTGCGGGTGCTCTTCTTTGAAGCCTTCAACAACAAGTTCCATGGCGGGCATCGCCATTTCCCCAAGGACATCCTGGGGGCACTTCATCTTGCCCCCTACCTGAATGGTGGTCTCTTCAGCGAGAATCGCCTGGACCAGGCTTACGCGGTAAACCTTCCCGATGAGTTCTTCGTGCAGATTTTCGACGCCTTCAACGGCAGCACACCAGGCTTCCTCGAACGCTACAACTTCACTATCGCCGAGTCTACCCCCTTCGATGTAGAGGTCGCCGTTGACCCCGAAATGATGGGCAAGGTCTACGAGAGCCTGGTCAACATCACCTTCGTGGGATTGACGGAAGAGGACCTACGTGGGAGGGCTGGTATCTTCTACACCCCACGGGTGGAAATCGACCTGATGTGCCGCCTGGCGCTGGTGGATGCGCTCAGCAACCGCCTGGGAGCCGAATTCCGCCCGCTGCTCTACGACGTCGTCTTCGCCACAGAACCCGACGAAAAAGAGAGCGCCGATGCAGCCCTGACCGCACACAACCTCTGGTCCCGCTTCAACGATGCCCTGCGCTCGCTCAGCATCTGCGACCCCGCCTGCGGCTCTGGCTCCTTCCTTGTGGGCATGCTCCTGGTGCTGGACGACCTGCAGGCGCGCGCCAACCAGCAGCTTGGTATCGAAGAGACGCCCTACGAGCGCCGCCGACGAATCATCGGTAATCAGCTTTACGGCGTGGACGTGATGGATTGGGCCGTGCACGTGGCAGAACTGCGCCTGTGGCTCCAACTCGTAGTCGAGACGGACTTGAAGCCCGCCGAGCTAAAGTTCCGCCCGCTCTTGCCCAACCTCTCCTTCAAGGTGCGCCAGGGCGACAGCCTGGTTCAGGAAATCGCCGGTATCAACCTCGGTCTGCACCGACAGCACTTGGAAATCCCCGCCTCTCTGAAGGGCAAGATTACGCAGCTCAAAGGCAAAAAGCTGCGCTTCTACCAGGGCAAAGAGCACATCACCGAAGCCGCTCTCAAGCACGAAGAGCTCCAGCTCTTCCGCGAAATCCTCCAGCACAAAATCCATTCCCTGCACAACGAGATTGTCACGCTGAACCGGCAAATAGCCCATCTCGGCTCCCAGACCGAACTGCCCGGCATGGCAACCGCCCCGAACAGCCGAACACCAGGGGCAAGGGAAGCTGAGCTGCGCGCCCAGCTCGAAGGAAAGCAGGATGACCTTCCTCGCTTCCAGGATGCCCTCAACGCCCTGAAAACCGTGCAGGACGTGCCCTTCGTCTGGGACATCGCATTCGTCGAAATCTTCGAGGGCGATTCCGGCGGCTTCGATATCGTCATCGGCAACCCCCCGTACGTGCGGCAGGAGAGCATCGCTCCCCCGCTTGAGCGCGAAGACGACTACACGCCCGAGCAGTGGCGTCGGCGCAAAGCCGCCTACAAGAAGAAGCTCCAGCGCTCCGTCGCCGCCGCATGGCCCAGGTTCTTCCAATACAAGCCCGGCTCAGACACCTTCCGCAAGCTCGACGGGAGGAGCGACCTCTACATCTACTTCTACTTCCACGCCCTCTCGCTCCTCAACCCGCAGGGGAGCTTCTGCTTCATCACCTCCAACTCCTGGCTGGATGTGGGCTACGGCGCCGAGCTGCAGGAGTTCCTGCTCAGGCACAGCCACGTCAAGCTGGTGCTGGACAACGAGGCGAAACGCTCCTTTGCCCAGGCGGATGTGAACACGGTGATCGTGCTCCTGGCTCCGCCCGATGACCGGCGCGAAGACGGGCTCAGCAAGACCGTTCGCTTCGTCCTGTTCAGGAAGCCGTTTGAGGAGGTCACCTGCGCCAAGGTCTTCAAAGCCATCGAAGCCGTCACCGAGCGCAAGAGCACCCCAGACTACCGTGTCACCGCCCGCCTCCAGCGCGAACTTTTGGAGGAAGGCCTGGAAAGCGAAGGGGAAGAGGCAGAAGAGAGCTCCGCACGCAAGCCCAGCTCCAGCGGACCGCTCATCAAGACCGCCCGCTACATCGGCAACAAGTGGGGCGGCAAATACCTGCGCGCCCCGGACATCTTCTTCACGATTTTGGAGAAGGGCAAAGGGAAGCTCGTGCGCCTGGGCGACATCGCCGAAGTGCGACGCGGCTTCACGACCGGCGCCAACGAGTTCTTCTACCTGGAGCCCACGGGCAAACCCGCCCCGGCGGGCTACCTGCACGTGCGCAACGGCGCCGGCTGGGAGGGCGAGATCGAGGAGGAGTTCCCGAAGCCGGTCATCAAAAGCCCGCGCGAATGCCGCTCAATCCTCATCAAGCCCGAGGACCTGCGCCACAAGATCTTCATGTGCCACCGCGACAAATCCGAGCTGAAAGGCACCGCCGCACTGGAGTACATCCGCTGGGGTGAAGCCCAGGGCTACCACGAACGCCCAAGCTGCCGGGGAAGGCGAAGGTGGTGGGATGTGGGGATAAGGGAATTCCCTAACATTGTATGGGTGAAGTCAGTCAACGAATCCCACAGACAAGGATTGATTCCCTTCGATGCCTTAGTCGATCAGCGCCTGTACGAGATCACCTACAAAGACTCGTTTAACTTGAATCTAAGCCTGAATAGCACCATAACGATCCTTATGAAAGAGCTCTCGGGGAGGGTGAATTTGGGAGAGGGCGTGTTAGATACTGCGGTTTACGAGGCCAATAACATTTTGGTCTTAACACCTTCTTGGCTAGCAGCAAAAGGCAGGGAGCATTTGCAGAAGGTGTTTGACGTTATCAGAAAAAGAGACATACTTCCAGTCCTAGACGAAATCCACCAACCCGACCGTCGGGCGTTGGACGAGGTGGTGTTCGACGTGCTGAGGCTGACGGCGGGCGAGCGCGAGGCGGTCTATGAGGCGGTCGTCAATCTGGTGCGCGCACGGCTGGAGAAGGCACAGAGCGTGTGATTTGCCACAAATGTCCACAAATGTTAGGGCACGGCATGCCGTGCCCTAACAACACACCGTGCCCTAACAACATGCCGTGCCCTAACAGCACACTGTGCCCCTAACAGCCCAACAGCATGCCGTGCTGCAACACGCGCTCCATTGGCAGGTTTGCGCACGCGAACGGTGAGGAGCGGACGCGAAAGCACCTCGCGCTTGTCCGCAAAGAGCTCAACGGGACCGATGGGTTCGAGTTGACGGCTTACTACACCTCTGTGCCATCCAAAAGGAGGGCGATCGTATGGAAGCGCTCTAGATCTTAGAGGGCAAGCCTCAGCTTGAATGGGAATACGATGAGGAAGCGGATGTGCTCTACATCTCGGTGGAGAAGCCGCGACCGGCGGTGGGAGGACACTTCCGGACGGCGGCCGAGCCGCCTGCTTCTGGTGCCGAAGATCCGCGTGGCCGTGGACGCCTGGCGGGCGCAAGGCTACCCTGGCGCGCCCGACGTGGCCCGGCGGCTGTTCGAATACTGGTTCGAGGAGGACCACGAGGTCCCCGGTTTCGGCGTTCCCTTCCGCTACTACTTCAGTCAGCGGGAGGCCATCGAGACCCTGGTCTGGCTGGTCGAGATTGCGGGGAAGCGCGACACGCAGGAGCTGATCCAGGCCTACACCGAGGTCTACAGGCGAGACCTACTCACGAACAACAACGTCTTCCATACCACGATGGACGGACGGCGGCAGATCCGCCGCTACGTCCCGGAGCGGGACGCCGAGGGCGTGCAGGACCTTCCCCCGAGAACCTGCGCCGCTTTCGCTTCAAGCTCGCCACAGGCTTCGGCAAGACCTAAGTGATGGCGATGGCCGTGGTGTGCGCGCACTTCCACAAAAGGCGAGTCCCCGGTTCGGACCTTTCGATCAATTTTCTCATCGTGGCCCCGAATGTCATCGTCTATCAGCGGCTGGAGAAGGACTTCGCCAGCAATCGGATCTTCAGGGAGCTTCCGCTCGTTTTCCCGAGTGGCGGCCGTTCGAGCCCAAGGTGATTCTCCGCGGCGAAGCCAGCGAGCCCGACCCGTCAGGCAACCTGTTCCTCACGAACATCCAGCAGCTCTACGAGTCGCGCGACGAGGAGTGGACGCCGGCCAACGCCATCGAGGCGCTGCTGGGCAAGAAGCCGGCGAAAGACCTCGCGGCCTCGGGCCAGCGTTCGATGTCGAAGCGCGTGAAGTCGCTCAAGGACCTCGTGGTGATCAACGACGAGGCACACCACGTCCATGACGATGACCTCGCCTGGAACCAATCGCTGCTGGCGATCCACCGCGCACTCCCCAGGGGCCTTGCCCTTTGGCTCGACTTCTCAGCGACGCCGAAGGACCAGAATGGGATGTACTTCCCCTGGACGGTGGTGGACTACCCGCTCGCCCAGGCCGTGGAGGACCGCATCGTCAAGGCGCCGCTCATCGTCACCAAGGAGGACGACCCGAAGCAGCCGAAGGACGACCCGGACAGCGTCACCGCGGACAATATCGGCGAGAAGTACGGCTTCTGGCTGCGCGCGGCGGTGCAGCCCTGGAAGGAGCACTGGGAGGTCTACCGGAAGCTCGGCACGAAGCCCGTGCTCTTCATCATGGCCGAGAAGAACGCCTATGCCGACGCGCTCGGAGAGTACCTATTGAAAACCAAGGAGTTCGGTTTCAAGGAATCGGAGGTGCTGGTTATCCACACCGACGCCGCGGGCGAGATCACCAAGAAGGACCTTGACAAGGCGCGCGAGGCGGCCCGTGACATCGACACCAATGACATCAAGGCCATTGTGAGCGTTATGATGCTGCGCGAGGGCTGGGACGTGCGCAACGTGACCGTTGTGCTCGGCCTGCGGCCGTTCACGGCAAAGGCCAAGATCCTGCCCGAGCAGGTTATCGGGCGGGGTCTACGGCTGATGACGCAGGTAAGCCCGGACCGGACGCAAACGCTGGAGGTGCCGGGCACCCGGAATCTTCTCAACGAGGTTCGCAGTCAGCTCGAAGCCGAAGGCGTGGGCGTCGCCAGCACCAACGCCGATCCCCCTTCGCCGGTCATCATCGCGCCCGTACAGGAGCGCATCGCCTACGACATCGCCATTCCCCTCACCAAGCCGACTCTGTGGCACAATATCCGCAAGCTCTCGGAGCTAAAAGTCGAGGAGCTGGAGGCGATCTACGAGCAGGAGGAGCTGGCTGAGCCGTTCCGTGTCAGTCTCAGGCTCGAGTTCGCCACCACCGAGACCGAGGTCCACCAAGCCGACATCGCGCCAGGTGAGCTGCCGCCCGCGCAGGAGCTGCTCGCCAGTATCACCAACAAGGTCATTGACCAGGCCAAGCTGCCGAACCGCTTCGCCGAGCTGTACCCGGCAGTAAGGGCGTACGTCGCGACCCGCTGCTTCGGCAAGACGGTCAACCTCGATGACGAGGCGTTGCGCTCGCACCTCGCGCGGCTCGAGTTGCAGGAAGGCATCGCCAAGTACCTCGCCCGCAAGATCGCCGAGCTCACGGGCGAGCGCCGCGAGGTCGAGTTCGAGAAGGCTGACTTCCGGCTTTCGGAGACGAAGCCCTTTAGTTGGCGGCGCAACCTGCCGCCGCTCGAGGCGAAGAAGACCGTGTTCAACTACGTCGCCACGTATAACGACTTCGAGCGTCGCTTCGCCGAGTTCCTGGATCAGGCCTCCGACGTGCTGCGATTCGCATCCCTCGGCACGACCGAGCAGGGCGAGTCCGGTACCCAGTTTCGGGTGGACTACCTGAAGCCGAGCGGCGCCATTGGCTTCTATCATCCGGACTGGGTGGTGGTGCAGAAGACCGAGGCGGGCGAGGTCAACTGGATCATCGAGACGAAGGGCCGCGTGTGGGAAGGCACAGCGACGAAGGACGAGGCACTCAAGACGTGGTGCGAGCGAATCAGCGCGGCGACCGGAGCGGTGTGGCGCTACGCGCGAATCAATCAGGCCGAATTCGATCGATCTGCGGCAAAAGCTTTGGGCCACTTCGTGTCAGCGTCCTGATTGCAGATGAATTATTCTGCCGCCAGTGGGTACAGGGTGGCAGGCGACCAGCCGCCGCCCTCGCCCGGCTCGAGGCGCTCGACGGCAAGGCAATGATCGTCTGCATGAGCCGGCGCATCTGCGTGGAACTTTACCGCGAGATCGTGGCACTGCGGCCGGACTGGGCCGGCGAGCGGGACGAGGATGGCGCGATCAAGGTCGTCATGACCGGATCCGCCTCCGATCCCACGGACTGGCAGCCGCACATCCGCGACAAGCCGCGGCGCGAGGCGTTGGCCAACCGTTTCCGTGACCCCGCCGATCCGCTGCGCATCGTCATCGTGCGCGATATGTGGTTGACCGGCTTCGATTGCCCGAGCCTGCACACGATGTACGTGGACAAACCCATGCGCGCCCACGGGCTCATGCAGGCCATCGCGCGGGTGAACCGGGTCTTTCGCGACAAGCCGGGCGGGCTGGTGGTGGACTATCTCGGGCTTGCCCACGAGCTGAAGCAGGCGCTCGCGACCTACACGGAGAGCGGCGGGACTGGCCAAACTGCTATTGACCAGGCGGAAGCTGTGGCGGTGATGAAGGAGAAGTACGAGGTCTGCTGTGACCTCTTCCATGGCTTCGACCGGTCCCAGTGGAAGATCGGCAAACCGGAGGAGCGTTTGGCCCTCCTGCCGGCGGCGCAAGAGCACATCCTGGCGCAGGAGAACGGCAAGGAACGGCTCTTGAAGGCAGTGACCGAATTGTCCAAAGCCTTCGCCCTTGCCGTGCCTCACGAGGAAGCCCTGGCGATCCGCGACGACGTGGCGTTCTTCCAGGCGGTGCGAGCAGCCCTGACAAAGCGAGCACCGGCAGAGGAGCGGCCGGAGGAGGAGTTGGACCACGCCATCCGGCAGATCATCTCGCGAGCTCTCACGCCGGAAGGTGTCATCGACCTCTTCGCCGCCGCGGGCTTGAAGAAGCCGGACATCTCCATCCTCTCCGATGAGTTCCTGGCCGAGGTCCGGGGCATGCCGCAGAAGAACCTGGCCGTGGAGCTCCTCCGCAAGCTCCTCGAAGGCGAGGTCAAGGCACGTCGGCGGAAGAACGTGGTGCAGGCGCGGTCCTTCGCGGAGATGCTGGAGCAGGCCATCCGGCGCTACCAGAACCGGGCGGTGGAAGCGGTGCAGGTCATCGAGGAGCTCATTGCCCTGGCTAAGGAAATGCGAGAGGCGGACCGGCGGGGGGAACAGCTCGGTCTTTCCGAAGAGGAACTTGCCTTGTACGACGCTTTGGAGACCAACGACAGCGCGGTGAAGGTGCTCGGCGAGCCGACCCTGAAGCAAATCGCGCAGGAGTTGGTGGAGACGGTGCGGCGGAACGTGACCATCGACTGGGCGGAGCGTGAGAACGTACGGGCCAACCTGCGGCGCAACGTCAAAAGGGTGCTTCGCAAATATGGCTACCCCCCGGACAAGCAGGACAAAGCGACGGACACGGTTTTGGAGCAAGCTGAGGTGCTCTCGGAACAATGGGCTCGATCGGCGTGAATCTGCATGCCCCTGACCTTTGGGAGAGAGGGCGATAAGGAGGAGAAGGTGCCAGGGCCGATCGAAGCTCGGAGTGAGTTCGTCGGGGCCTTCCGGAGGAAACGGATCGCATCACCGGGAGAATTTGCCGCCTAGTGGGCGTGTGGGTTGCCTGTGGTCCAGAGCGGGCAATGCACCGAATGAACAGACTATGCTCGTCCGCATGTAGCAGTTGGTTGGGAGCGGAGATGACCGCATCCATGGGGCCCTCAGGATGGATATGTCCTGGAGCGAGGGGGGACGTCTCTTGCGTACGGGGCAGGCAAGATCCGGTCGTGGAGCTGGTACGTGCACGGCTGGAGAAGGCACGGAGCGTGTGATAGAGTAAAAAGCGATCGTAGGGTTTGCGGCCGCAAACGGTGAGGAGCGTGTGAGCCATCCGAATGATCCTTGTCTATTCGCGAAACCAGGTGCCCATACGGTTGAGTCAAGAAAGATGGGAGCATATACTGAGACGGCATCCTGAGATGGCAAACCAGAAAGACCGTGTCTTGGAGACCCTAAGCGACCCAGATCT
>Ga0272449_1003722_pt1 | contig 12883 bp, 11 predicted proteins | sample YNPCB0241_FD_198679 | JGI IMG/M metagenome (GOLD analysis project Ga0272449, IMG submission 198679) | Hot spring sediment microbial communities from Yellowstone National Park, WY, United States - YNP-CB-024-1 | ecosystem: Environmental > Aquatic > Thermal springs > Hot (42-90C) > Sediment...
GGTCGGGCGGGAGCGGATCCGGGGGGAGGGCAAGCCGGCGGATTCGGTGCCGGCTATGCTGGGCCCACCCATCCGCCCAGGCCCGCCGCTCCCCCGTCCCGCAAGGATCCAGGATCCAGATCTCCATAACTTTCTCAGATAGATGCAGGCTTCAACCATCCTAATCCCGCCCTCGCTCTCCGTCCAAAGAACGCTTTCGTGTTATGGCAGGCGGTCCAGATAGGGACGGTGGCTGTTCACAAAAAGGTAGCCGTTGGCGGCGTCCCAGTTAATGGACCATGTCATCAGCCCGCGGAAGCCCGGGTATCCCACAGGGTTGCGCAAGGTGTAGGTGCCGCTGGTGGGGCGTCCGCGAATCAGCGCGTCCAGAGCGCGCTGGACCTCCGCGGGCGGGGTGTAGCCGCCGCTGGCTGCAGCGGGCGAGGCGGGCAGGCCGATGAGCACCTTCTCCGGCGGTAGGGCGGGGAAGGTCCGAGAGGGATCGTGGGCGATGGGGAAGCCCACCAGCAGCATCTCTGCCATCGCCGCATGGAAATCTACGGTTCCCTGGCTGTAGATCCGCCCGTCCAGGGCTTCCATCGGCCCGGAGTTGTAGTGCTGGATGTGAAGGTAAGCGAGAAGGTCCCGGAGGCCGTAGATCACCGGGAGGTAAGCGCCCCAGATCCCCCCATACTGGCTGAGTCCTCCCTGCACGTAGGCCGTCTCGGGGGCCATTGTGAGGAGAAAACCCGATCCGAAGGCGCTGGCGATGTCACGGCATGCCTGGATCAAGTTTCGGATCCGTGGCGTGCGGGGGTTGCGGAAATCGGTATCCCCCGGGTCCAGGGCCACGGATCCACCTTCCAAGTCGATGTCCATTCCGTCGAACTCGTAGGTCTGAATGATCTGGATCATCGAGCTCGTGAAGTCCTGACGTGCGGCGTCGGTGGAGAGATCGAGATGGGCGTTGGCGCCGCCGACGGAGATGAGGACTTTCTTCCCCAATCCCTTGAGATACTGAATGTCGTTGCGGAATTCTTCCATAGTGGCGTTATAGGGAGCGAACCGCATGCGAGCGCTGCCGTGGGACTCGGGTTCCGCGAAGGCCACCACGATGACATCATAGCCCAGATGGACCTGGCGCAGCTTGAGCACGGTCGAGCCGTTGTCAAAGTTGTGCCAGTAGCCGACGATCAGGCGACGCGGCAGCGTGCCGGATCTGACAGGGGTGGGCGTGGCTCCGGACGCAGGGGTGGAGGTGGACGCCGGCGTAGGGGTAGCGGTGGCCCCCAGTGTGGGCGTGCGGGTGGGTGTGGGAGTAGCCGTGACCCCCGGCGTGGGGGTACGGGTGGGGGTGGCGGTGGCCCCGGTGGAGACGGGCTGCCAGAGGGCGGGGGTGTAGGGAGGCTCCCAGCCCGGCTGTGAGGTGTGGGCCTGAAGGCACTGATAGACCACGCCGTTGTAGGTGACGAGGTCGCCGACGCGATAGGCGGTCACGGTTGCCAGGCAGGCGCGGAAGCGGGTGTAGGGGTGGCAGAGAGGCCTGGCGTCGGTGTGGGGGTGGCGGTAACCCTCGGCGTGGGGGTGCGGGTGGGGGTGGCGGTGGCCCCTGGCGTAGGGGTGGCGCCGCATGGGCCCATTGGGATCCAGGGCTGGCCGCTGCCGGGCGGGCCGCTGTAGAGGTCGGGGCGCTGGCCCTGGGTCCAGTAGGCGGCCTGGTAATTGATGCCGTTGTAGCTGACCTGGGCGCCGGCGGTGTAGGGGGTAGTGGGGTTCCAGGCGGGCCAGCAGCTGGTGCTGGGGGTGGCAGTGGCCCCTGGCGTGGGGGTGCGGGTGTCGGTGAACACTACATCCGAGCATGAATAGAAAGCTTCCGGGCTATCGGTGCGCTGCCAGATCACGTAGATCAAGTGACGGCCGGTTCGCGCGGGGACCGTCACAGAGAACACGTAGTAGCCATCCACCAGAGGGGGATCTGGAACCACGGCGATCCGCTCCAGATCGCTCCATCGCAGGGGCTGAAGGGGGTTATAGGTCAGGCGGGTGATGTAGATCTCGAAGTAGCCGCGATGGGGTGCGGTCGCCCGGAACCGGAAGGTTTGCGGGCCGCTTTGCAGTGCCGTGGCCGGCTAGTCGTCTCGAGGCGCATCGAAGGCGCGGTATTTCTCCCGATTGGCGCTGCACAGCTTGCCGTCCGGGATGAGGGCTGGTGCTGACCGTTCGCGTTGGGCTGATTGACCTTATTCCAGTCATAGAGGGGCTGGGTGCCGCCGATGGTCACCGCATCCCGGCATGCGGCGGATTGCGGGTTCTCCGGACCCTCCAGGAAACATTGATAGACCCGACTGATGGGGAAGGCCATGCTGCCGTGGGCATAGGCCACCCAGGCCCATCGGATCCGGGTTCCCACGATCCACGCTCCGATGAACAACGCGATACAGATCAGGGATTTGCTGCGCGACATGGCGTTCACCTCCGAGAAGAGCGGCAGATCGCGACCTTCCAGTCGGTCATCGGGGAGACAGGGGGCATCCGATCCTTCGGGATGCAGACCGAGGTTCCTCGAAGGTCCACGGTGACCAGGGAGGGAAGCCGCAGAAGATCGTCTGGAAGCTCGCCCTCCAACGGGTTTTGGGAGAGATCCACGCTTCGCAGGTTGGAGAGCTGGCCCAGGCGGGAAGGAATGGGGCCACGCAGCTGGTTCCGGGCGAGGTTCAACCAGCGAAGCTCCCGGAGATCGCCCAACGCCTCCGGGATGGGTCCGCTCAGCGCGTTGTCTGAGAGGTCCATCTCGCGCAGCTGGCTCAGCTGCCCGATGGTCTCCGGGATCGGTCTCCATAAGTGGTTCTCGGGCAGCCGCAGCACCCAGAGGCTGTCCAGCTGGCCGATCTCATGGGGTAGTGGGCCCCGTAGGCCGTTGGCGGGCAGGGCAAGCTGGCGCACATGGCCGCCTCCGCAAGTGACCCCATGCCATCGGCAGGGATCACCATCCCGAAGCCATCCCTCACGATGGTGCCAGGCCTCTCCACGGGTATGGCGATAGAGAGCAACCAGAGCTTCGCACTCCTTTAATGGGATCGTGCGGACGAATGCGCATGAGAAAGGTGGTGGGGAAGGCTGGCATGCCCATGTGATCCCGAATGTCGAAAGGGCAAGCCAAGCAATGATCCTTCGCATATACGGCGTTCCGAATCGTCTTGCTGGGCTTTGGGGGCGGGAGGATGTTCTCCCGCCCCCTTCAAACACTGTGTTCAGCGGTTGTTGTAGAGGGCGGTGATCAGCTCGCCATTGGGGGTGTCCCCGCTCAGCTCCCAGAACATCACGCCGGCCAGGCCTTGGTTGCGGCGGTAAGCTTGCTTGCCGGCCAGGGAGGTGGGATCGTCATAGCTCCAGAAGATGTTGCCGTCATACTTGTGCAGGGTGCCAGCTCCGTAATACACGTTGCCGGGCGCATTGCGCAGGATTTTGTAGTCCTCGATCCCTTGTTCATAAGTGCCGGGGGCAGGCCCCGAGGCAGGCTGACCGAGGCCGTTGGTGGTTCCGGCGGGGACGCCCCGCCAGCCGCGGCCATAGAAGGGGACCCCCAGGACGAGCTTGTTGCGAGGGATACCTTTGCTGATGTAGAGCTGGACAGCATAGTCGGCGTAGTAGTTAGGCTGAGGGATCTGTGGCCAGTTGTAGAGCGGGGCGTGGTAAGCAGTGGGCCCATCAGCGTCCCAGGCTCCGAAGAAATCGTAGCTCATGATGTTATACCAGTTGACATACTGAGCGGCGCCAGCGTAGTCGGCGGCGTTGATTTTGTCATAGCCGGCGGGGACGGCGGCAGTGATGAGGAAGTTAGGGCCGAAGCGGGCGCGCAAGGCAGCCATGAGGTTCTTGAAGGCATCGGGGCCACTGGTGTCACAGGTGAGGCCGCAGGCGTTGGGATACTCCCAGTCGATGTCGATTCCGTCGAAAAGGCCGGCCCAGCGGGGGTCGAAGATGAGGTTGTAGGCGGAGTCGGCGAAGGCCTGAGGGTTGCGGGCGGCGACGCCGAAGTTGGTGGACCACGTCCACCCGCCGACGGACAGCAGGATCTTCAGGTGGGGATACATGGCTTTAAGCTTGCGCAGCTGATTGAAGTTGCCACGCAGGCAGCCGGGATCCCAGCAATCGGGCTGGCCGTCGACGCTGGAAGCGGCGTCGTAGAACCTATCGATATCGGCGTAAGAGTCCCCCAGCACCACACGGCCGTTGGAGTCCACATTGGCGAAGGCATAATTGATATGGGTCAGTTTGGCAGCGGAGCCGCTAGTAACGATGTTCTTTACATGGTAATTGCGAGCGTAGACCCCCCACTGAACGAAATAGCCGATGATGAGGCTTCCCCCGGAGGGCGTGGCCCCCGGTGTGGGGGTGCGGGTCGGGGTGGCGGTGGCCCCGCAGGGGCCCATCGGGATCCAGGGCTGGCCGCTGCCGGGCGGGCCGCTGTAGAGGTCGGGGCGCTGGCCTTGAGTCCAGTAGGCGGCCTGGTAATTGACGCCGTTGTAGCTGACCTGGGCGCCGGCGGTGTAGGCGGTGGTGGGGTTCCAGGCGGGCCAGCAGCTGGCGCTGGGGGTGGGAGTTGGGGTGGTCGTGGCTCCGGGCGTGGGCGTGCGAGTGGGCGTGGCGGTGGCTCCGGGCGTGGGCGTGCGGGTGGGAGTTGCCGTGGCCCCCGGCGTAGATGTGCGGGTCGGGGTCGCCGTGGCCCCGGTGGAGACAGGCTGCCAAAGGGCGGGGGTGTTGGGGGGCTCCCAGCCCGGCTGTGAGGTGTGGGCCTGGATGCATTGATAGACAACGCCGTTGTAGGTGACGAGGTCACCGACGCGATAGGCGGTCCACGGCTGCCACGGCGGTGGTGTCTGCGCATGGGCTGAGTGAAACACCCCAAGGCCCCATGCGCTGCCTAGTAAGACTGCTAAAACCAATGCCCAGCGAACAAAACACCGTCGCATGGCCCCCTCCTTAATTCTTGAAATTTTTGAACACTAATTCCTGTTATATTTTCAAATAGTTGCTCATATTTTGAAATTTGTGAGTATTTTATAATCATAGTTGCCGGCGCGAGGGGATATGTGCAAGCGTTCAATCGGGATCCTCTAGGGTCAGGCCGTGCCCGCGGGGGGCGAGGCCGGGGATGGACACGGGCAGGCGTCCCTGGGGAGGAATCTGGCCCATGAGGACGGCGGCCAGGGCGCGCATGGAGGGCTCCAGGATGCTGTAGGTGCACAGGAAAGTAGGAGCGTCCGGGGCCACCTGGAGGTCATAGGGCAGCCGTAGGGCGATCCAGATCACCGGGATGGACCCCTGCAGCAGGGCGCGAATGAGGCGAGTTTGGCCCGGATGCTGGAAGGCGTTGATGGTCCCGAGGATGATACACGCGAATTCATTTAACCGGCTTTGCAGGTCCGCGATCTCCGTCTCTCGGGGGTCAATCGGGATGAGGATTTCCTCCACCCGAGAGTGATAAGCCCGCAGCGCCTCTGCCAGCCGGGGCCTCACCGTAGAAGAAGTGTCCGCCGGGGTGAGGTCCACCGGCTGGGGCATCACCACTGCGATGGGTGCGTCGGGATCCAGGGCCAGGGGGACGTGGCGGGCCCGGTTGCGGACCAGGGTGATGGAGCGACGAGCGATCTCGTCGGCGACCGCCCGGTGGGCGGCGCAGCCGATCACGCTGAAATCCGGAGGGGGGGGAGCAGCGGCCAAGGTGGTGCGGAGGGCCCACACCCGCTGGGCGGAGCGTTGGAGATCAGCGATATCCAGCAGCCCGCGCTCGGCAGCGCGGCGCAGGGCCTGGAACACCGCTTCGACGTCGAAGGGCTCGGGGCCGAAGAGCAAGAGATCTGCCCCCGCTTGGACGGCGGCGATGGCGTCAAGCCCACGGTCGATGGCTGTGTAGGCCTGGCGGATCGCCTTCATGGTCAGGGCGTCCGTAATGATGACGCCTTCGAACCCCAGCTGGCCCCGCAGCACACCCCTTAGGACCTCGCCGGAGAGGGTGGCGGGAAGATCTTGCCGTCCGGTGAGGGCGGGGACGGCCACGTGGGCGGTCATGATCAGACGGACGCCAGCGGCGATGGCGGCCCGGAAGGGGACGAACTCCACCGCCTGCATGCGATCAAGAGGATGCTCCACCACGGGGAGGGTAAAGTGGGAGTCCTCGGTGGTGTCTCCGTGGCCAGGGAAGTGCTTGGCAGTGGCCGCCACCCCTTGGGATTGGATCCCTCGGATCATGGCCGCGGCCAGCTCGGCCACCTGCTCAGGGTCCTCCCCAAAGGATCGGATCCCGATCACCGGGTTCAGCGGGTTGGTGTTGACGTCGCAGACAGGGGCGTAGTTCACGTTCACGCCCATGGCCGCCAGCTCCCGGCCGATGACCTCTCCGGCTTGCTCTGCCAACTCGGCTGATCCCACTGCGCCCAGGGCCATGTTCCCTGGGATGGGTGTGGCCCCCTCGTCGATGGCCATCAGCTGCCCGCCCTCCTGGTCAGCGGCGATGAGCAGCGGCGGCAGCCCGTGGGCGCGGGCCACCTCCTGCAACTGTTCCGTCAGGCTCCGCACCTGTGCAGGGTTCTGGACGTTGGCCTCTCGGAAGAGGGTGACCCCGGCCAGCCGCCGCTCCCGGATCGCCTTGAGGATCGCCAGGGAAGGCCGCAGGCCGATGAAGGAGAGCATGAATTTCTGGGCGATGGCCTCTTCGATCTCCATGGCTTCCCCCTTATTTCATGCCGCTGAGCACGATCCCGCCGATCAACTGGCGCTGGAGGAGTAAGAAAGTTGCGATAAGAGGTAGGGTGGTGAGGAACGAGGCGGCCATGATCGTGGGCCAGGGTTGGACCACCTGCTGCGGGTTGACCAGGGAGGTCACGTAGATGGGCAGGGTATACAGGCGGGTGGTCTGCAGATAGATGAGGGGCTGCAGCAAGCTGTTCCAGTGGGCGGCGAACAGGAAGACAGCTGCCGTGGCCAAAGCCGGTCGGCACAGGGGCAGGATAATATGCCAGAAGATCTGCCAGTGGGAAGCCCCATCCAGCCGGGCTGCCTCGTCGAGGTCACGGGGGATCTGGCGCATAAACTGTCGCAACAAGAACACCAAAGCCGCCCCGCCGGCGAAGAAGCCGGGTATGGTGATCGGGTTGTAGGTCCCGATCCAGCCCAACCTGTGGAAGAACACATACTGGGGAACGATCAATGCCTGAGGTGGGATCATCATCGTTGAGAGCATGAGTATAAAGACCAAGTCTCGCCCGGGCCACTCCACCCGGCTGAAGGCGTAGGCCACTACAGTGATGGAGGCTAGGGTGCCCCCCACAGCCAAGGTAGTGACAAAGATGGAGTTGGCGAAGGCCCGCAGGAACTCCGGCCTGGAGAGGATGACATAGTAGTTCTCCCAGCGCAGGGCCGAGGGGAACCACACGATGCGGGGTGCGTTGGCCTCCTCAAAGGTCTTAAAGGAGGTGAGGATCATCCAGATGAGAGGGAAGGCTGTCACCAGACCGCCGGCCGTGAGGACTCCATACACTGCCCCGCTGGCCAGGCGCTTGATCCATTTGCGGGATGTGAGGGCAGGGAGGATTGTCCATCGTCGGACTGCGATCTCCATCACCGTGCTCCTTTCCTTAGAGGTCGTAATGCACCCATCGGCGCTCCAGGCGGAACTGGATCAGGGTGACCACTAAGATAAGAAGGGTGAGGATCCAGGAGATGGCCGCCCCGTAGCCGATCTCGTTGAAGCGGAAAGTGGCCCGCCACAGGTAGTAGACGACGGTATAGCCGGATTGCGCGAGGGTTGGCCGATCGCGTAGCAGAACGTAAGGCTGCTCGAACAGCTGCAGGACGGCGATGAGACCGACCACTAAATTGTAGAAGGTGGCGGGGGAGATCAGGGGGAGGGTGATGTGACGAAAGCGTTGCCACGGCCCTGCCCCGTCCACTTGTGCGGCTTCGTAGAACTCGCGGGGGACGCTGTTGAGAGCGGCCAGGTAGATCAGCATCATGTTCCCGCAGCTCCACACCAGCAGCAGGATGATAGCGGCCTTCAGCCACAGCGGGTTCTCCAGCCACAAAGGCACTCGCTCCGGGGAAGGAAGCCCGGCCTGCCACACTCGCTGGAGCAGAGTGAAGTTGCCAGTCTGAATCCCAAGAAAGGCGGCGTTGGTGCTCTCCACGATAAAAATGAAAAGACGCAATGCTTCCTGAAACGGCGGGAAGGCACGGGCAAGGAGCCGTAGGATCTGGTTCAGGAACCCCGTGTTGGCGTTAAACATGAAGACCCAGGAGAGCAACACCGCTGCGTTGGTCCCCAGGAAGACCGGCAGGTAGAAGGCGGTGCGGTAGAGACCCTCCCCACGGACCCGCCGGTTCAGCAGAAGGGCGAGGGCCAAGGCGACGACCAGTTGGGCGGGCACCCCGAACACGGCGATGTAGAGCGTGTTCAGCAGCGCAGCTCGGAAGTCAGGGTCCCGGAACAGAAGCTTAGCGTAGTTGGCCAGGCCGACGAACACCGGCGGGTTCGGCAGGCGGTAGATCGTGAGGCTCCAGTAGAGCGAAGTGAGGACCGGAGCCACCACGAACAGCACAAACCCGACGATCCAGGGAGCGGCGAAGGCGTAGCCGGCGAAGACGTCCTCCAAGCGGTTCCGGGAATATCCCCGCCGTTGGGCGATCCAGCGTGCGATGGCTCCCAGGGCCACGCTGGAGACGAAGATGAACAGCACCGTCCCTGCCGCCCAGAGCAAGGTGTATCGATAAGGCTCCATTGCGTCCTCCTCTCCGTCAGGGGGAGAGGGCAGGCAACGCCCCCTCCCCCTGACCGGATCCTCGTCCAACTACGGCAGCCGCCCGGCCTCCCGCAGAACCTGGGTGTATTGCTCCTGGATGTTCTTCAGCGTGGTATCCAGGTCCTGCTGATCAGTGAAGTAGGCCGACATTTGCTTCTGCAGGATCTCCCGGAACTTAGCTGTCTCCCGGACGTCGGCGAAGCCACGACCATATTGAGCCATAAGCTGAGCCATAATGACCATCGGCTTCGCCTCCTGCACGTAGCCGGTCTGAGCATCCTGCCGCGGCGGGAAGGAGCCGAAGTCCCGGTTGTAGCGGTTGAGGTTCTCCGCCGAGCCCAGGAACTTCAGGAACTCCGCAGCGATCTCCACGTTCTTGGAGTAGCCGGCCACGGCCAGCCAGTCGGTGAACACCTGAACGACGGGCTTGCTGTTGGGGAAGTTCTCCGGGTCCGTGAGGCCAGGGACGAACTCGATCTTTTCCCAGATGGGGTCCTTGACATCTGGGGCTCCCCACAGGTTGCCCCAGATACAGACGGCAGTGCCGTCGGCCAGGCGGGAGCCGGTGGCCGGGGGCAGGTCGGCGACGGTCTCGTCGGGATACACAGCCCGGCGGCGGTCATACATGAACTTGAGGGCGGCCTTGGCCTGCGGCGAGTCGAAGGCCGGCTCGCCGTTGGGCTTGTAGAGCTCGCCACCCAGGGCCCAGATCAGGGCGATATATTCCTGCCAGTCATCCAGCTTACCGGTGGTGACGATCCCAGCCCGCTGGAGGGCATTGTCCTTGATGATCGTGGTCTTGCGGGCCTGCTCGATGGCTTCCTTGAACGTGCGCGGGGCGCGCTCGATCCCCGCCTCCTTAAGGAGGTCAGTTCGGCACATGTAGGCCCGCGGGGCTACCAGCCAGGGCAGGCCACGGATCTCCCCCTTCCAGGTGACGGTCTCCAGGGTGGCAGGGATGAACTGGCGGATCTCCGGCCAGGCGTCGGGGCCGAGGTAGCGGTTCAGCGGCGCCAAGCGGTCACCGTATTCGGCGATGTATTCGGAGCCCAGGTTCAGGATGTCGGCACCCTCGCCGGCGGCGAAGTAGCCCTGGATCGTCTCGTCCAGGGTGCCCCAGTTGACGTAGATGAACTCCACGTTGACATTGGGGTATTTCTGCTTAAAGGCAGGCACAACCTCGTTCTCCAGCCACTTGTCAGTCTTGTCCTTGATGTAGTCCACGATCATGACCTTCAGGGTGACGGGTTGGGCGGGCGCAGTAGGGCTCGGTGGCATGGGGGCAGTGGTGGCGGCCGGCGGCGCCGTTGGAGTGGGGGGGGCAGCGGGTTGCTGGCAAGCCCCCAGCACCATGATCCCGATGATCAGCCATCCGATCCAAGCTTTCCCACGCATGGCGGCCTCCTGTTGATAGGGATATTGGAACGGACCGCGGACGGCGGCCCGATCTCCTCCTTCCGGTGGATGCTCAGAGCGAGTCCGGTGCAGCGGGATCCGCAGCCTGGGCCAGCCGGATCGCTCCCCACAACGCTACAGGCACGTCTTTCGGTACAAGCAGAAGGCGCTCCCTCTGGAACAGTTCCCGCCCGACCCTGGAGGTCCCTCGCAGTGCCTCCAGGGCTTCCCACACCGGATTGAGGAACGCTTCTCCTTCCTGGGCGATACCTCCTCCGATCACTATGAGCTCTGGATCCCAGGTCAGCGCCAGCCACTGGAGAGCCATGGCGAGGAATCGGCCACTGCGCGCTAGGATCGCCTGGGCCACCGGATCGCCCTGCCGGGCTGCCTCGTAGATCGCCGGGGCCTCCAGGGGTTGGAGCCGAGCGAGCCGGGAAGGCTCTCCACGTTCCAGCTCTTCCTGAGCCTGTCGGACCAGAGCGGGCCCGGAGACCCAAACCTCCAGGCATCCTCGACCGCCGCATGCACAGGGAGGACCCTCCGGATCTACCACCGCGTGGCCGATCTCGCCGGCCAGGTGGTCTGCCCCGGTGTAGGGGATCCCATCGAGCACCATCGCGGCGGCCACTCCTGTCCCGATTGAGAGGTAGACCAGCCGGTGGATCGGCTGTCGGGAATGAATCCAGTGGTAGGCCCCCAGCGCCGCGGTGCGCACGTCGTTCTCCACCCGGACAGGTCGCCCGAAGCGTTTTTCCAGGATCTCGGCGAGGGGATAGTCGTGAAGGTTCAGATTGACAGCGATCCGCACCACCCCGTCTTGGATCTGGCCGGGCATCCCAATCCCGACGGTGCGGATTTCCTCCACGGATCTGCCGCTCGCCTCCGCTGCGCGCCGTGCTGCTACCTCGATGGCCTCGATCAGATCTTCGGGCCCGGAATCCGGGGTGGGGAGGCGGACGGATCCCATAGGGTTAGGAGAGAGGCCGACCGCCATAGCCTCGATCTTGGTTCCCCCGACATCGATGCCCACCCAGATCGGCGTTTCGATGCTCACTGCGTTTACCTCCTTAATCGAGCTGAAAAAATTGGGCGATCATCATGGCAGAGGCCCCGAAGATCACTGCCTCCTTCCCCAGTTGGGAGAGATGGATCTCCACTCGCTCCGCAATCCGCGGCAGGATGCGCCATCGCACCTCGGCCCGCACCGCTTCGAGGAGCACCGGACCCAGGGCGGCTCCCTCACCACAGAGCACAACCCGCTCCACATCGAGCACGCTGACCATGGCCGCAATGGCCACCCCGAGGGCGCGTCCGGCTTCCACGACCAGGGCGCGAGTCAGGGGATCCCCTTCCTGCAACGCCGTCTGGAGCTCCCGGAGGCCGATGGATCCCCGCTCAGCCTGGAGGGCGGCCAAGCGGGAGTCTGGATGTCGTGCGGCTTCCTCCTGGGCCCGCTGCACGAGGGCGCGCAGGCTCGCCACTGTCTCCAGGCAGCCCTGGTTGCCGCAGGTGCAGGGCGCTCCATCCTCGCGGATGACCATATGACCGATTTCTCCTGCCGCGTGGCTGTCCCCGCCGAGCAGGCGCCCCTCCAAGATCACGCCGGAGCCGATTCCCTGGCTGATCTTGATCGCGATGAGGCTGCGGGAGCCGACGCCGATGCCGAACCGGTATTCCGCCAGAGCGGTCATGTGGCTGTCATTGGCGATGAACACGGGGAGGCCGTAACGCCGGATCAGCAGCTCCGCCAGGGGCAGATCCCGCCAGCCTCGGTTCACTGCCTCCCGGATCACTCCCCGTTCGATGTCCACCACGCCAGGCGTCCCCACGCCGATCCCGGCGAGAGGAGCGGGAGCCGCGGATCGTAACGCTTCGATGAGATCGAGCCCGTGGCGCAGGGCCTCTTCCCCCTGGGAGGAGGCTAGCGGCCAGTCCACCCAATGACGGATCTGCCCGCGCAGATTCACCAGGGCCCCGTGATAAACCTCGTCGCTGAAATCCACACAGAGGAAGACCCGTGCGTCCTCCCGCAGGCCCAGCAGCGTCGGAGGTTTGCCCACCCCTCCCGATACAACCCCACGTTCCTCCACTAACCCTTCCTCAATCAACTCCCCCACAATCTCGGAAACTGCTGCCCGAGTTAATCCTGTTTTTCGAGATATATCGGCTCGACTTATGTAATTTGATTCATATATTGTGCGTAAAACAATCGATTTATTGTGATTTTTGATCTGCTCATGAGTCGCTTTGGTGATGATCCGAGCCATGGGGTATCTGCTCCGGGTTTGACCATTTTGTAAGTATCCTTTACTAACAAATTATAGTCCGGAATCGTGGTTTGTCAAGAGGGGGGCGGAGTCAGGGGCTTACCTCGTCCGGTTTGCGACGGGCCTGGGGGGAGCTGGGTTCGGTTCGCGGCGGAGTGCGTGTGGGCTTTGGGTTCCATTCCCAAAAACTCATGCGGGCGTTCTTTGCTCAGAACGTCTTCGGCTTGCGGCGGCGATAGCGGGACAGGTCTTGCCGCCGACAGGCTCGGTTGTTCCGGGGAAGTGCGCTCGGCCTTGTCGGCGCTTCCCCCTGGTGCTATAATAGGCTTGCGTTTTTTGTGATATCTGCAACAAGGGGGAGGGGACGTGCTGTCGGCCTATGCGGTCGTCGCGTTGTATCTCTTGCTCTCCCTGGCCCTTCTGGGAGCCACCTTGCTCCTC
>Ga0272449_1003723_pt1 | contig 12882 bp, 9 predicted proteins | sample YNPCB0241_FD_198679 | JGI IMG/M metagenome (GOLD analysis project Ga0272449, IMG submission 198679) | Hot spring sediment microbial communities from Yellowstone National Park, WY, United States - YNP-CB-024-1 | ecosystem: Environmental > Aquatic > Thermal springs > Hot (42-90C) > Sediment...
CCTTTCTCAAGTTCTGTTTTAAAAGAGGATCCTTAGTTTTTGAAGCATCGGAAAGAAGTTCTTTGTATTCAGGGTGAGTCTTTATCACCTCGAGTTCAATAGGCATACCGTGATTATCCCATCCAGGTACATAGGGGGCATAGAATCCTTTTAACGACTTATATTTAACCAGTATATCCTTGAGAATTTTATTAAGGGCAGTCCCGAGGTGAATGTGTCCATTAGAATAGGGCGGCCCATCGTGGAGAATAAAAACCTTTCCCATGTTCTTTCTCTTCTCAAGATTCTTCTGATAAATTTTCCTTTCCTCCCACCAATTCAGTCGTAGCGGCTCCTTCTTCGTAAGCTCTGCTTTCATTGAAAAATCGGTTTTCGGCAAATTAACAGTATCCCTGTAATCTCGCATAAGTTCCTCCGTTTTGAGCAGTACTTAAATATAATTCAGAACCTGGACAGATTCAAAAAGGCGGTTGTTAACTTACTTTATTAAAACCCCCTTATAGGATCCGATCGCCTTTCCATCCATCTCTACTTCAGCAAAGTAGACACCAGAAGCCAGATTCCTCAAATCTATTTTTTCGCCTTCGGAATCAGAAACCTTGACTAACCTTTCAACAACTTTTCTACCGGAAGCATCGTAGAGGGAAACTTTCAAGCTTTTACCCTTAAGGCCCGCTCCTCTCAGAACCATATAAGTTCCCTTCCAATCCACTTTCACTTCATAACGGAGAGGCCTTTCAATCACGCTTACAGGCGTTGAAGTCAGGGTTGCAAAATAGTTAATATCTCTGACCGTAGAAGCATAAGGTGTATTTTGAGGCCACCATCCAACGATCTTGGAACCATCGGTCACTTTAACAAAGACCTTCGGCATGAAGGAAGAATAATCTCCCGATAAATTCAGATAATAAGCGGGACCTGAACCAGAAAGCCCTATAGGAATTGCAACCTCAGCATACTTTACATTGTTCTGTACATTGTAAGCCTGCGGTAAGGTTAAAGTCTGCATTGTTCCCGTTCCCGAAGAAGTATATGGCCTGAAGTAACTCAATCTCGTAGTACCGTCTCTAAAGGTGATTTCGCCCTCGTTGCTATTACTCGCCGGAAAAGAACCATCCCCATTATCATCAATCACAAAGGTTATGTAATCGTTATTACCCAGGGTACTATCGCCGATTACTTTAAAGGCGACAAAAAGGGTATCATGGAATATATGGGACTTCATGTAGGTCTTTCTTATGGTTCTGTGTGTTTCTCCATTAGCTGCGAGAAAATTACTAATATCAAGCCAGGGGGAGCCGTAATATTCGAGGTCATCAACGACTCCATCCACAATGTGAGGCATCCAGTAATTGTCACCTTCAGAACGAGCTACATCATAACCCCTGACTATACTTTTGGCATAGTAAAGGCCAATTAAAGAATCATCCCTTGCTACGTCATCAGTCGCAGTTAGGCCAATGCGGTAACTATATTCACAATCATCAATGGATGGAGTGAAGTAAACGCTCACAGTGTCAGCCCTTCCAGTATCAACAGAAATCCCGGTTACAGTCGTATCGTAAACCAGATCACCAGATTCGTTATATACCTTAAAGTTCAAGTCTTTATTGAGCAAGGTGAATCCATTATTGAATAACCTGAGTTTGAACTCTGAAGAAGCATTGAGGGTGTCAGCCCTTGGAACAGAAATTGATGTCACTTTAATGTTGTTATAACTGGTGACCATAAGGTCTGCATACATCGTGTCACCAGGGTCTGAAATGTTTAGCACGCCAACATAGGTTTTAATCATTGGATTTCCGTAATCCTTTGAATCAGGAATTGAATAATTATGGAAATCCCTATTGTTGCTTGTACCTGGCCATGGATCTCCCGCATCACCCCGGTTTACCTTGCGTTCTAAGTCCCATCGACCATCAGCCTGCTCCAGTGCAACCTTGTAATGGTAACGATAATCCTGCCCCGGATACCACTCGTTGTTGTTATTAGGTCTTGCATCGTCAACATGATAAATGAGAAGTCCCTCACCTGGTAAAGCCCTGTCAAATTTCTTTAATCTTCTGTTTTCTACGAGGAAATATCTGTTGCCCGTCGCACCATTTGTCCAGAGTCTAAAAATTATTCCTGTATCCTCAACGGCCGGAATACTCTGGTAAATTCTATTGCTTCTGACAGTATCGACCCTCACAAATCCGAGCCTATACTTACACCATGCATCTAAATGGGAAGGAATAGCTCCACGTCCATTCCAGGAACCACCGGCCATTAGCGACCAGTTACCAAGTCCTTCTGAAGAATAATCTGTGTCATAAAGATCTGGAAGTCCCAGGGGTCTGTGACCCATTTCATGAGCAATAACACCACAACCCGCATCTTCTGGAACTGTTGTATACCAATAGGCCTGTTTTCCATCCACTATCAATGTAACAGGAATATACCACGCGTGAGACCAAATGTCATTTGGATTATTTGTAGATTCAGCTCCTGGGCCTGCATGTACAATAACGAGGGCATCAACATACCCATCGTTATCCATATCGCACTGGGAAAAATCTATATAAGGATCAGCGGCAACGACGGCGTCATAGGCCATTTTCTGAGCATTCTGAGGCCAACTACCCATTCCGTAATTGTTATTAGTATAATAGGTATAAGGGTTGGGTAACCTCACCCAAACAGGCGTTACCAAAAATTGAAATTCCAGATTTCCATACGAATTCTCTAAATAAAATTCTTTAACACTCCCCGTGGTAAAAGGCCCATTTGTCAAGGAATCGTAATGCGCCGCGGGGGTGGTCCCTACATTATCGGAGAAATCGCACATTATAACTACAGCCCTTTTAATAACTTTCGTTTTCGTTTCCCGAGCGACTTGCATCTCTTTATTCATTTTATCCATCAGCACTTCCGAAGGAGCATCCATTCCTCTCTTTCTGGCATCCTCCATTATGGAAACCCAGCTTTGCAGGTTTCCACTCTTTCTAATTTGCTCTAATACCTCCGGGCTTGGAGGCATAAGTAACATCAGTGAAAGCAATAAGTTCATTTTAACCCCCTGTTTCTATTTATTTTATACCTTGAGTTCGGGAATACAAACTTTATTATCAATACTTCAACCTAAAGCCAAATTGAAGGCCTCAATACAGATATCTACGACGTCAGGATCAAACAATCAAATAATTTAATGTCTCGTCAAGCCTATAAGCATCCCTTTAGGCTATAAAATGTGTCATTGACTGTACCACTCCTTTAACCGAAAGAATCCTTGCCTCTAAAAGAGTCTCTCCACCCCTTTAACCCCTTGGATAGCAACTACCATTACATCTTCCGTAGTACTGGTAAATAATCTCTGAAATTGAGTAGGGGAAAGACAGACCCTTTAAAAAATCATACCTAATTTCAGGATGAAGCCTTATAGCGAAAACTCTATGTCTGTTAAGGGCCCAGTTTGTAAACAATCTCTGCAGGAAGTGAAACTTATCCAGCAACATGTATCACAGCAGCATAAGTTAGATATACGATCCTCTCCTCTAATCCCATCCTCTTTGCAATCTCGAAAGTGATTTCGGCAACGTTGTCACCGTGAACTTTCCATAAGGATCTTTTAGCTCTATGATTTTCTCAATTAGGGTAATGAAACTTCTAAAACTGTCTTTAAGTTTTCTGTTGGCTTTTTCCAATTTACTAAATAGCATCCTTTGACTTAATGCTACTGTAATGTTCTTGTTGATTTCCTTAAGGCACTCAGCGTCATCATTACCGTTTTCGTCCTTAAACAAAACCACAATAATCCCTTTAAACTCCTCTTCAACTTTTATAGAAACTGCAACAAGGGCACGAAATTCAGTACCACAATTTATTTTCATTCAAACTACATCTTTTTCATAAGGATCTTCCTCCGATAAAAGATTTCAGACATGTAGTTTTCTACTAAAGTTTTTCCTATTATTAGACACCTGAGTTTTGAAACCACTTTCAGAATTGAAGAACGAACGAAAGGAAAATCAAAGCCCTTTATTTTAAAGAGCAAGGTTACCAAGGCATTGAAATACTTGAAGGGTTCATTCAAAAATAAAGGGTCTCCGAAATTGTCTTAGATGCTGCGAGTTTCGACGCCTGATGTTCGAAGAATGACGAAATCCCTCCATTATGTCTTCTTAGCTCATTTAAAGTTTCCCTAAAATCTTAAGCGATTTCAAACTTTGTTACTAAGAAAGCAACTTTTGGAAAGTCAATAACGCTCGTAGAAAAGTTAATAGGTCGAGTTTTCCAGTTCTTTCCTTAAATACAAACCCGTATATGATTTGGGATTCTTGGCGATCTCCTCAGGGGGGCCTTCCGCCACAATCCAACCACCCTTTTCACCAGCCTCAGGTCCGAGATCAATAATCCAGTCAGCAGATTTTATAACATCCAGGTTGTGTTCAATAACAAGAACGGTATTTCCAAGGTCCACCAAACGCTGCAGGACCGCTATCAGTTTTTTCACATCATCGAAGTGTAGCCCCGTCGTTGGTTCGTCAAGAATATATAGGGTCCGGCCTGTTGCAACTTTAGAAAGTTCCTTTGCCAGTTTAATCCTCTGCGCCTCGCCTCCCGACAGGGTTGTGGCCGGCTGGCCAAGCTTTATATAACCTAACCCCACATCTTTCAGAAGCTTCAATTTTCGCTCGATAGCTGGAATATCCTTAAAAAGTTCATAGGCTTCATCTACCGACATATCAAGAACATCGGCAATACTCTTATCTTTGTACTTTACCTCTAAGGTTTCCTTATTATAGCGTTTACCTTTACAAACCTCGCAGGGCACATAAACATCAGGTAAAAACTGCATTTCTACCTTTATAAATCCTTCACCAGCGCAAGCTTCACAACGACCACCTTTAACATTGAAAGAGAATCTCCCCGGGGTATACCCTCTCTTACGCGATTCCTTAAGTGTAGCGAAAAACTCTCTAATAGGCGTGAAGGCTGAAGTATAGGTTGCAGGATTAGACCTCGGTGTTCTACCTATAGGGCTTTGATCAATATTTATCACCTTATCTATCTTCTCAAGCCCCTCAATCTTGTCAAAGGCTCCGGGAGTCTCTCGTGAACCGTAGAAATGCCGCATCAAAGCCACATAAAGGGTATCCTGAATTAGGGAAGATTTACCGGATCCCGAAACACCAGTTACGCATACAAAAAGACCAAGAGGTATCTTAAGGTCTATCCCTTTTAAATTGTTATGTCTTGCGCCTCTCAGAATGAGAAAATCACCTTTAGGCTTTCTTCTCTTCTTAGGAACGGGTATGGTCTTAATTCCTGCCAAATACTGACCCGTTAGAGACTTTCTTGATTTTAAAATTTCTTCATAGGTCCCACTGAAAACAACTTTACCACCCCTATCACCCGCGCCTGGCCCCAGATCGATAATCCAGTCTGCTTCCTGGATTGTTTCCTTATCGTGTTCTACAACAATAACAGTATTTCCAAGGTCCCTCAGCTTCTTGATCGTGCCAATGAGCCTGTCAATATCCCTTGGATGAAGCCCTATGGAAGGCTCATCAAGCACATAAAGGACACCTGTTAGTCCTGAACCGATTTGGGTGGCCAATCTCACCCTCTGCTCTTCTCCAGAAGAAAGGGTATCGGTTGGTCTCTCAAGAGTCAAATAATCAAGACCTACATCCACTAAGAAAGACAATCTTGAAATGATCTCTTTCACTATCTGCTTTCCAATTAACTCTTCTTTCCCAGAAAGCTTAAGATTCTTAAACCATTCAAGGGCCGAAGATATACTCATCCTGGTAATATCCCATATCGATTTATCCCGGATTCTTACGTAAAGCGATTCCTTTTTAAGCCTCGACCCTCCACACATGGGACAGGTCTTTTTTACCATATACCTTTCTATCTCTTCTTTGACCCAGTCAGACTCGGTCTCATGGTATCTCCGCCACAAGTAGGGAATAACACCTTCAAAATAGTAGTAGTCCTGTTCCATTTTATCCTGTCTATAATAGTCCTTTGAAGGGTCTTCAGTTCCGTACAATATCAAATTCTTAAAACTCTGGGGCAAATCAGACCATGGGGTATCAAGGTCCACCTTTTTTTCTTTAGCGAGCCTCAAGAGTTTCTCTTCGAGAAATGGATTCGGTTCCCCCCATGGTTTTATGGCACCTTCAAGAATTGAAAGATCCTCAGAGTTTATAAGCTTATAGGGATCAATTTCCAACTTAACACCCAAACCCGAGCATTCGGGGCAGGCACCATAGGGAGAATTAAAAGAAAAGATCCTTGGCTCGAGATCCTCCATGGAAAAATCACAAATTGGACACATCAATTTTTCCGAATATACTACTTCTTTTCCCGTTTCCTCAAATTTAAGCTTAACAAGGCCATCGGCTTCTTTAAGAGCCGTCTCCACAGATTCAGAAATCCGACTGCGATTTTCTTTGTCCACATTTACCCTATCAACCAGGATATCAATAACATGGGTCTTATATTTCTCCAGAGTTGGTGGGTCTTCAAGTTCTACAAGCTCTCCATCCACATAGGCCCTTAGAAATCCCTTTTTAAGATACCTTTCAAAAAGATCCTTATATTCTCCTTTTCTACCCCTCACCACCGGGGCGAGAATTTGAACATACTGCCCCTGAGGAAGATTCAAAATCTCATCTACAATCTCATCGAGGGTCTTCTTTACTAAGGGCACATTATGATGGATGCAATGGGGTACGCCTATCCGAGCAAAGAGCAATCTTAAATAGTCATAGATTTCTGTAACTGTTCCCACTGTTGACCTCGGATTCCAACCACCTTTTCTCTGTTCGATGGAGATGGCTGGAGAAAGCCCCTCAATAAAATCCACATCGGGCTTTTCCATTAAACCGAGAAATTGCCTCGCGTAAGATGATAGAGATTCTACATACCTTCTCTGACCTTCAGCATATATGGTATCGAAGGCAAGGGATGATTTTCCTGAACCTGAAACGCCAGTAATAACCACTAATTTATATTTGGGAATTTCAACATCAATATTTTTGAGGTTATGTACCCTCGCACCTTTTACTATTATCTTGTCATTCATTCTAATTCCTATTTTAATGCCTATTTACCGAAATTTCAATTCACAATGACGGTGAATAAACTAAAACTTGTAAATTTTTCACTATTCTCTTGACATTTCAAGCAAATTGTACAATAATTAAAGCGTTAGCAGAAGGAGGCAAGATGGAAGAGGTCAGGGAGAAAAAATCAAAATCAACAGCATGGTATATCTTAGTACCTATCATTATACTTATTGTAGCCTTCATAATTTACACCCTTATTCAGTACTTTCAGTGGACAGCTGAATCGCCAAAAGATATAGAATGGTCTGAAAAGGACATCAATATAGGTTAAAAGCACAGGCTTTTTCGAACTTCAGCTAATTCGAATCTTTTGAGGTTTGAGTTATTTATTTTTTAGAATCATTAAAATCCCCAATTAAAAAATGCCGGGGCCCAGAATCGAACTGGGGACACCAGGATTTTCAGTCCTGTGCTCTACCTACTGAGCTACCCCGGCTTTTAAAGGAAGTGATTTTATTTTACTATAAGACCCCTGTTTAGTCAAAAAATTCAAAAATGGAGGAAAAAAAACCTATACCCATCGATACATCGGCATTGTTATACTCATAAAAATATTCACCGATTTTTGGCCTTTCTCCTCGAATTTTTCTATAGTAAATATTAATCAATTTGAGCCTCAAAGAAAAGTCTTTTTCGATTTCCCCCATCTCTTCTTTTACCCTCGCCTCTTCAAAAAGACTTTTCAACAAAGTGAAAGGATAAATATCAAGGCCAATTGCACCGATTCCCCGGAGCAGAATAGCTATAAGATTTTCCCAAGTGAGAACTATCATCAAAGACCCATAATTTTTCAGCATTGCCACCAACCCCAAGAGCAAGATAAGGCTTTATCCACCTTTTATATCCAAGTTCATACTCAAGCCTCAACTCCCTATTTGCCCAACAAAAATCACCGATAGCATCGTGAATTGCGTAATCTGTATCTTTAACAGCAATCCATTCTGAATAGGTCCTCTCTCTTTGCCGCCCGGAAAGTACGAAAGAGATACTAAATTTACCTCTCAAATCAAACTTCACAGAAACACCCTGTGCTAAAGGGTAGCAAATACCCAATAGAATAATGCGAAACAATTATAAACACATTTAAGAGTGCCATTTTTACCTATCGAAAGATAGAACAATGAAAAAACGAAAAACATAAAACTTCAGTACAGAAAATTCCAAGTTCCATAACTGTTTACACATGTACTCTTCTCTTGGCACATAATAATAAACATGAAATCAGAACTTCACAGCCTTCGGGGCAAACTTTTAAAACACATCAGAGTCCTGGATGTAAATTTAAAGCTTTTTCAGCAACACGATGTTATAGTACTTGGAATTTCAGGAGGATATGACAGTATCACCCTAACGGATATCATTACACAATACAACACCCAAAGAAGGTTGAGTCTGAAGATATACCCCGTATTTGTTAACAATCATTTCAAACCTCTATTAAATGAGGATAAACTTAGAAAACTCCTCCAAGAAAGAGGGCTCGAACTAACCATTCTCGAGGATGCTGAAACAGAAAAAAACATTAAATTCAAACTCAAACCTTTCAACCCCTGTTTTATTTGCAGTAGAGAAAGGAAAAAGAAATTGCTTGAATTCGCCTATACCTTAAAATCAAACAAAGTACTTCTTGCCCATACCTTAGATGACGCCATTGAGACTTTATTTTTGAATATTCTTTATTCCAGAGGAATTAGTACTATAATGCCTGTTCAGCCCTTATTCCAGGGTAAGTTTTTTATAGTAAGACCTTTCATATTTGTAGAAAAGTCTCTGGTGAAAAAATACGCCACTCTCCTTGGCATTGATCAAAAACTTGAAGGGGAATGCCCTTACGATAGGTCGTCAAAAAGAAGTTTTGTAAGAGAATTTCTTCATGAACTATATGCAAAGGATCCGATAGTAAAGAACAATATCAAACATGCACTCTTCCATTGTAATGAAAAGTTCCTTTGGCACCAATATATCGATTTAAAAGAGCTTTTGCCTTAGTTATCTTTGAAAAGCCGAACATTCTGAATTAAAATAAAGAGATGAAGAGGATTTACAATGTAATTATAACTTCGAACACCGGGGATTTTTACAAATCCTTTTCAATAACTCATAGAAGGTGGAAAGTAATCAGATTTTTGCTTATATTATTCGCAACCCTTATCCTCTTCTCTGCAATCTTTTATGGAAGGCTTTACATGCTCGCACTCAAGGCAAGAGCCCTCGAAGTTGAAAACCAGAAACTACGCGAGGAGAATCAGAAAGTAAAAGAGCTGGAAAAACAACTTTACGCCCTCGAGGAACTGAGGGTTAAAATTTACAAAATGCTTGGTGTTGACAAAAGTCCAACTATGGAGAGCCTCTACAGTGTAAATTCTTCACCAAAGGAAGCAACCATTAAGGATACTACTCCAAAAGAAAACAAAGCTAATGAACTAAATGCAATCTCTCATGAATTCGAAGGATATGCAAAGATTTTATACGATGAGGCAAGATTCATTCCACGGGGCGCACCCACAGATGGATTTATTACACAGAAATTTAGTTCCAATCACGAAGGAATAGATTTTGCTACCCCTATAGGTACACCGGTAAGATCCCCTGCTGACGGTTTAGTTAAGGACATTTATGAAGACAGATACTTAGGACTTGTTCTTGTTCTGAGTCACGGTTCAAAATATGAAACCTTATACGGGCACTTAAAGGAGATACTGGTTAAAAAGGGACAGATAGTTAAGAAGGGCGATGTTGTAGCTTTAACTGGAAATAGCGGAATAAGCAGTGGACCCCATTTACACTATGAGATTAAATATCTTGGAATTAACATGAACCCAGAAAACTACTTATATTAAGGCCATGAAACTACTAAAATCATCAAAAATATTTGATGGAGAAAAATTTGTGGACGGGTATTCTATTCTAATAAACAACGGAGTTGTCGAGGCTTTGGTCTCTAAAGATGAAGAACCATTCGTAACTAAAATTGCAGAAATAACTGATTTCGGAGAAGCTATAATTATCCCTGGCTTTATTGACACCCATACCCATATGTTAAATTACGGAATAAACCAAGAAACCAGCGTAGAAAAATTTGAGACTCTTGAAGAGACGCTGGAATTTATCGAAAAATTTGTCTCGCAAAATGACCTTCCTTTTTATATTTTTACCGACTTTGATGAATCGAAGTGGAAAGTTGCCACCCCTCCTACAAAGGCTGAACTTGACAAAATATCTGAAAAGCCCATATTCTTGCGGAGAATCTGTGGACATATGGGCGTTGCTAACACCCCCTTTATAAAACTTCTAAGCCAGAGAATCGACTTAAAACAAACTCAATACGACCCTGAAACAGGGATTTTCTTAGAAGAGGTCCCCTTGAAAATTCACTCACTTTTCCAATACAGCGAGGATTTCCAGGAGAAAGCGTTGCTTAAGGCACAGGATATTTTCATAAAAAATGGAATTACCATGATCCATGAAATAGGCTCCTATAGAGAACTCCGGTTGCTACAGAAACTGCACAGGGAAAATAAGTTGAAAATAAGAGTTAGATTCTACATATCCGACTCCTCTCCCTATAACTTTGAATTCACCGGAATAGAAAGGGGATTTGGCGATCCACTTCTTAAGTTTCAGGGTCTTAAATACTTTGCCGACGGATCAGTGGGGGGTGAGTCAGCTTTGTTTACGTTCCCCTACGGCAGAAAGAACTCTCAAGGAATCTGGCTCCTTAGAGAAGGTGTAGAAGAAGAATTTCGCAAGGCAATGGAGTTAGGGCTGCAGGTTGCAATCCATGCCATAGGTAATTTGGCAATAAAAAGAGTCCTAAATATCATCGAAGAAGTGGGAAGCGGTGAAAACTTCAGGATAGAACATTTTGAATTCCCTGACGATGAAGACATTGAAAGGGCAAAGAATCTAAGGGTAAAAATCTCTATTCAACCCAATTTTGTCCATAACTGGGGGCAAGAAAAGGGAATGTACGAATCGAAACTTGGCCCATTCTATCTAAAAAACAATCCCCTCCGAAAGCTTATCCAAACCGGTCTTGAATTTGCCTTTGGTTCCGATGCAATGCCTCCATCGCCAATCATAGGCATTAAAGGTGCAACTCTCCATCCTAAAGAGGAAGAACTTATTAGTAAGGAAGATGCTTTAATTTATTATACAAAACAGGGTGCCCTTTTGACCCAAGAAGCGGGGTTATTCGGAGAAATTAAAGCAGGTGCTGCTGCCGATTTTACTGTTGTTGATCCCAATTTAGAAGAAGTGAAAGCAACGATAATAAATGGAGAGATCCTCAGCTGTGGATGAGGTAATCAGAGAAGTAGAAAAATTTGGAAGTATAGTAGAGGTTTTCGAGAATAAAATCAGAGTAATTTTTTATGAAAACCCAGACAGGGCCGTACAAGAATTGAGACAAAAACTCTTCCCCCGTGGAATCATTTTTAAAGTAACTAAAGAAAAGGATTATTTCGTACTCACCTTTGCAGAAACCGGTGAGGAGAAAAACAATGTTTTCATTCCAATTTTACTTTTAATTTTAACGATCTTCACGACCCTAATTGCTGGGGCTCTACAGCAAGGCTATGTGCCGTGGCAAAATTGGTCCTACATTTGGAAAGGCGCCCCCTTTTCCTTTGCTGTCATCTTGATTCTTGGGGGTCATGAACTATCCCATTTTATAGCCGCCAAAAAAAATGGGGTTAAAACAACCTTTCCGTACTTTATACCCTTCCCAAACCCCCTCATTGGCACAATGGGGGCTTTTATAAGGGTTAAATCACCGATTACTGACAGAAAGGCTCTTATTGAAATGGGGGCCTCAGGTCCAATAGCGAGCTTTCTAATCGCAATTCCTTTTTCAGTATACGGACTCATGAATAGTAAAATCGTAGAGCTGAGCGAAGGGAATATATCCTTAGGAACTCCAATCATCTTTCAGATTCTTTCAAAATTAACCCTCGGAAATGTGCCAAAGGATTCTATGGTTCTTTTGCATCCTGTTGCCTTTGCTGGGTGGCTCGGGTTTTTTGTAACCGCATTGAATCTAATTCCCGTGGGGCAATTGGATGGGGGGCACATCCTATTTGGAATATTCGGTAAAAAGGCCCACTACTTAATCTCTCGGATACTTATACTCATCCTTCTGCCCCTTGGTTTTTTGTGGAACGGCTGGTGGACATGGGCCATTTTACTACTTATCCTCGGGTCAAGACATCCAGCCCCCCTTTATTGGGAAGAAAAACTTCCCTTATCCGCAAAATACCTCGCAATAGCATCCTTTTTAATATTCACCTTGTGCTTCGTTCCAGTACCTATTAAGGTAGTGCCATGAAAATAGCCTGGTGTATAACGGGAGCAGAGATGTTTTTAAATGAGGTCATAGAGTTGATTCGCAAAATCGATAAAGAAAAGGTAGAAATTTTCCTTTCAAAGTCAGCAATGGAAATTTTAGCACGTTATAAAATTCTCGAAAAACTCGAAGGATATAAGATAAATGATGAAGGAAATACCTCAATTTTTGTAATCACAAAACTCTTCTCAGGCAGATTCGATAAAATCGTAATCGCCCCATGCTCCACAAATACAATTGCAAAAATGGTTCATGGAATTAGTGACACACTGGTGACAAACATCTTCAGTCAGGGTGGAAAATTAAGGATTCCCATCTATATTTTACCAAGCGACAATCAGGAATTTATTGAATTTTCAACAATAAGTGGAAAAAAACACCTACTTTTTATGAGAGAAATAGACAAGGAAAACTTGAAAA
>Ga0272449_1003724_pt1 | contig 12882 bp, 12 predicted proteins | sample YNPCB0241_FD_198679 | JGI IMG/M metagenome (GOLD analysis project Ga0272449, IMG submission 198679) | Hot spring sediment microbial communities from Yellowstone National Park, WY, United States - YNP-CB-024-1 | ecosystem: Environmental > Aquatic > Thermal springs > Hot (42-90C) > Sediment...
CAATCTCTAAAATGTGTTTAAATCTATCAATATCAGTTCCGAGAATTATATCTATATCCTTTGTTAGTCTTGGCTCACCATAAATAAGAACTGCCTGTCCACCAATTACCATATAATCAATCTTATTTTTTTCAAACTCCAGAGAAATTTTCTTAAGAAGTTTTTCTAATTCCATTTATAACCCTTGCATATTTTATATCATTTTCAATTTCATCCTTCCAATCATCCTGTGAAATCTTTTTTATCTTATTTGCAAAGTTAAGAAGTTCTTCAAAAATAAAAATTTTTCTCCTAATATCGTTTTTTTCTTTTTTAATCAATTCCTCTTCAAATTTATTAAATAATTTTAGTTTATTAAAACTTTCCTTTTCTTTTTCTACTTTTTTTCCCATAATAAAATTATATCATTTATACTTATTATTACTTAAAAAATTCAGGATTGCAAGTTAACTTATTAAAATCCCTCTTACATTCTCTTTTCCAAAATGTGGCCCAAAGGGAATTTTTACTTCCCCCTTTGAAAAAGGGGAACTAGAGGGGGATTTTTATTTGTAGGGCAAGGCTTTAGCCTTGCTTTTAAATCCCCCTTTTATTTCTCCCCCTTTGGAAAAGGGGGACTAGAAGGGGATTTTTTGTAGTTGCAAACTTTACTTTGCAATTCTCCTAGGTTATATAAAATCCCTCTTCTTTTCCCCCTTTAATTAAAGGGGGAGTAAGGGGGATTTTAAATAAGGAGATTTCAATTTGTCTTTACTATGCAAAAAATAAAACAAAAAATTTATAGAAAAACTTATGAGGTTAAAGTAAAAGAAAAATAGTAAAATAATTGCAGAGGATTTAGAAGTTTATGCATAGATTTTGGGGACATTTTTTTGATCTAACGAATATTACTCCAGGGAGAGCGAATTTTGATCTAACACCAACATATTATAAGATATGGAAGTAATACCTAACAAAACTCAAATAAATGCTGTCAAAAACTTACTTGCCGATATTATTCTAACCCCATTTTTAAACCTGTCAATATTTTCTTTTTTTACAACCTGATATAAATAAGGAATTTTAAGTTTCTCTTTAAAGTATTTAAAATTGGACGAAACATCTTCTTCATTTAATTTAACCTCAACGGCAAACCACAGTTTCCCATCAACCTCAAAAACAAAATCTATTTCCCTTTTTTCAAGATCTCTCAAAAAATAAACCTCAGCTTTATATCCTAAAGTATCTTTCAAAAAATGAGCGAATTTTAAAAGATGTAATGCAATCATATTTTCAAATCTTTTTGCCTCATCAACAATCTCGCTCCAATCCCAAAGATAAACCTTCGATTCCTTTTTCATTGACTTATATCTACTTGAAGTATAGGGATAAATCTTGAATATGTAATAGAAAGATTCAAGTATTTCAACCCATAACTTTACTGCTTTAAAACTTACCTCAAGATCTTCCCTTAAAGAATTTATGGATAGAATTGAAGAAACCCTTTCAGGAATTAAATCCCCGAGAAGTTTCATAGAACTTAAATCCCTTACAAGCGTCACATCTCTTATATCTTCTCTGAATAATCTTTCATTCTTTTCGTTATGCCATCTTCTCAAAAAAATCTCATCCTGTTTAAATAATGGTTCTGGAAATCCCCCGTATTTAAAGATACTTTCCAATTCATTTCTGTAATATCTGTTATCAAAATTTAAATCTTTAAACAAATCCAAACTAATTTTTCGTTCTATAACCTCAGAGAGAGTGAAAGGATGCAATCTGTAAAAATGATACCTTCCCTGAAGAGAATCCCCCCCCTTTCTATATATATCAAGTTTAGCACTTCCAGTAACTATAAACTTATACTTACTTTTAAGTTTATCATATTCCCCTTTAACAAAAGATTTCCATTTCCTCATCTTATGTATCTCATCGAATACAATCAGCTCAGTATCAGGAATATAATTTGAATTGATTATATCCTTCCTATCCTGTCTATTATCCCAGTTATAATAACAAATCTTTTTAAATTTATTCTTCATCAAATCATAAGCAAGAGTTGTTTTTCCAACCTGTCTCGGTCCTGATATAAAAACCATTTTTTCTTGCAAATCTTTAAAAATAAAATCTGTCAAATATCTATTTTTAATCATAATAGTATTATACCTAATTTTTTACCTAAAGGCAAAATTTTATACTTAATTTTTATCTTTCAGTCAAAACTTTCAGTTCTCTTTAAATTCTTATCTTATTCTCAAAATACTTTCCCCTGAAACTGACGCAGTCATTGCGAGTTTACTACTTGCTAATTTCTTCGAAGTGATCTCATTTGCAATCCAAAATCCAAAATTTATCATTTAAAATCCCTAATCCAAAATTAATAATTCATAATTTATAATTTTCACTATCCTAACTTTCTAACTTTTTACCTCTAATATTTTTACCTTTCTCGATTCTCACTTTTTCACATTTCTATAACTTGTTATTTTTTTCATTATTAATTTTTTCATCAATTTTTTTTATAACACTTCTTATTTTTCTACACAACAAATCAATATCTCTTTTTACTTCATCAGGAATCTCAATTTTATAAATATCTTCTACAATTTCCAACTGTGTATCTAACTCTGCCAGCGAAGCAAGTGCCTGATAAAGAAACTGAGAAAACTCTTTTGAATGTTTTCGAGTATGCCCCTCATCTATATTTGATGGAACTGACACCGCAGCCCTTCTCATTTGAGAAACTAAGACATATATTTCCTCTTGAGGCAATTTTTTTGTTATTTCATAAATCTTTTTAACCAACTCTTTACTTTGAACCCATATTTCCAGGTCTCTATAACTTCTTATCATCTCCCCTCCTCTCATCTTCTTTATTCCCCAATCCCTAACCCCCAACCTATAGTCCCCAACCCCCATTCCCTAACCCCTAATCCCCAATCCCTAATCCCAACTCTCCAGCCCCCTCATTATTTGTATTATTTTTTTCGCTGACTCTTCCCAAGAAAATCTTTTGATATTCTCAAAACAATAATTTTACGCTAAACTATGTTCTTTAATAATATCTTCAAAAATTTTTTGTTGATTATAAGTATCTAAAAGTTTTTTTTGAGCATTTTTTGTTATAATCTCACATAACTCATCATTCTCCAAAAATCTAACAACATTATTTATAAACTTATCAGGCGTATCAGCAATAAAGAGGTCAACTTCATCTATTAATCCCGTCCCTTCAGCACCTTTTGTTGTAGAAACCACAGGCAAACCGTTAACTATAGCATTAATCAATTTAATTTTGACTCCGGCTCCACTTAGTATTGGATTTACAAAAACTTTTGATTTTTCGTATATTTCATCCAAACTAACAGGATCTGGTTGCACTACAACTTTTTCATATTTAAAAAATTCCTCTATTATCTTTAAATTACCTCTTGTATTTCCTGCTATTATAAAATTATAAGAATTAATCTTTTCTAACAATTTATTATGAACATTGTTCAAATACCATCTTATCGCCTCTAAATTAACATCCATAAAAAGACTTCCTATAAATAAAACATTTTTTTCTAATTTATTTTTATAAATTTTAATTTCATTAGGATTAACATGAGTTGGAACAAAATAATGTTTTCTCTCAGGATATTTAAATTTATATTTTTTAAATTCATCACTTGAAATATATAAAAACCCGTTTACTTTGTACTTTTTATAAATCATCTTTTCGTAAAAACAAAATTTAATACTCTCAATAAAATAGAATATCTTTTTAAAAATTTTATTTGAAGCCTTACATAAATTTAAAAAATAACTTGCTTCGTCATTATGAACTCTAACAAAAACTTTCTTAAAATTTATGTTTCTTCTCAATTTATTAAATAAACCTACAGAATAAAAATGTTCTACAAGAACAAATTCAAAATTTTGTTTTGTAAGATATTTCGAAATATATTTTAAAAATTTTAAATTAATCCTAGATTCAACTTGAAAAGGTAACAACGATAAAATACTTTTCCAATTTGACTTTCTCTTAATTATTATAACACAATTACAAAATTTTTTAAGACATGAAATATCACTTTGTAATGGCAATTCCTTTACAGTTGAAATTAAAAAAATTTTATATCCTAATTTATATAAGACTTTAATTCTATTTAATATATCAACTTTTCCACCATCATTTGATGGATAAGGAAAATAAGAGCTAATTAATAATATTTTTTTTTCTTTCAAATTCATATTCTAATCTCCAAAACAATGATATTATAAACCAATAAATTATATACCTAAAAGAATCCACTGTAAATCCTATTAAAAGAAAACCTATACAAGAAAGTAAAATTATTAAATTTAAATAAAAGTATTCAAACCGACTAACAAATCCTAAAACACTTTTTATAATTATAAAGACCAACATAGAAATATAAATAAAAAAACCGACAAACCCAGTTTCAGCGATTAACCTTGGGAAAAGTCCATGAGAAGGTGGGAAAAATTTATCATTAGGATCTAAATATGATTTTATTTCAGGACTATCTAATGACCATTCAGGTAAATATTTAGGAAAATTAAAGCCAAATTGACCTAATCCAACACCAAATAAAGGATTATCTAAACCTATTTTAACTCCTGCTGTTTGCATTCCTATTCTTGTTATATTTGAACCAGCATATTTGTTCTGGTTCTGTGTGCTGATTATACTTGTTATTGCATAATACTTTAGAAATCCTCGTGGATCTTTTTTGTTCTGGTTCTGTGTGCTGATTATACTTGTTATTGCTGTATTTAAAAAAAGTAAAATTGAAGGGATGCAGAACACGATAAAATACTTTAGCATTTTCTTATAATTCTTATCATAAAAACCAATAATTAATGAAAAAACAAAAGTTTGAATAACAAAAATTATATAAACTGTTCTTGAAAAAGTAAAATAAGAAAATAGAAAAATAAAGAAATATAAAACAAAATATTTTAGCCTTATTCTCTCAATGAAACAACTCAAAATCCATGGAAGTCCGAAAGTCAAATATACTCCAAACCAAGATGGTTCACCACAAGTAGAATGCAATCTATCACCATATCCTTTATAACCAATGGTTATAAATCCACGAAAATTTTCAATAATATTATCAATCCCTAAAAATTTCTTTAAAAACTCAAAAAATCCAAAAAATAAAATAACAATAAAACTCAAAACTACAATATTTCTAATTCTACGAAACAAATCATCTAAATCATATTTTCTAAAAAAATTATATAAAAATAGAGACACAAGAAAAACAAAACTCAAAACCATAAATTGCAACATAAACTTTTCAGTTCCAGTTCTATATTTAAAATAATTCAAATAAATCCGATTATAATTAACCACACCTGATACAAGAACCCATACGATAAAAGCAACAAATAAATAAAAACTGTAATTTTTAGTAAATTTAAATTCTTTTCTTTTAAACAGATAATAAATAAAGCTTAAAAAAACAAAAATATAAAGCGGATAATAAGATGCTTCAGCACTTAATTCTTTAAAAATTTCTTTAAAATAAGGCAACCCATTAAAAGGTAAAAAAAATAAAAAAATTAAAAAAAATATTTCTAAAAACAAATTCAACTTTTTAATGCTTTCCATATTAAGTTTATTCTCCCAAATTGTCTTCTTTTTATTCTGTTAAATATTGTAACTATAAAACCCAAATAAACAAAAAATAAATATCTTTTATAAAATTTCTTTGTAAATAAAACTCTATTTCTAAAAAAATAATAATCAGCAAGTTCAGATTTTTTGTTTCCATCAGAACTTGACCCTATTGTCACCCCTTCTTTGTGATAAACTATACTTTCCCAACAATATCCAAGTTCATATCCTTTCTCCTTACCTCTTAAAATCCAGTCAAGTTCTTCATAATACAAAAAATAATCCTCACACATTAAACCAACATCCTTTATAAAATCCTTACTTACGAACATTGACGCTCCAATTATATAATCCATTTTTTTTATAATATCTTCGCTATCATACTGCCCTAAATCCCTTTCAAAAACCCCAATCTGCTTTGAAACTCCAAACCATTTATTATATTTCCCACCAACTCCGTTTAAAATCTCTGGTTTATCGTAATATAAAAGTTTTGAGCCAATAATTCCAACTTTTTTATTTTGTTTTTTGTAATCCTCTGCCTTTTCAACTAATTTTGATAAAGAATCCTTTCCAATAACTGTATCATTATTTAAAAGCCAGATATACTCAAAATCATTTTTAGCCATAGAATACTTTATCCCGATATTATTCCCATAAGAAAAACCTCCATTATAACTACTCTGAATTAAAATAATTGGATTTTTTAATTTTTTTTCTAATTCAAAATTCCCACCTTTTTCCGCTTCACCTCTGTTATAAAAAACATAAGACACTGGCTTTTCAGTTAAAGGATAAACTAAATGTTTTAACTCTGGATTTACATTTAATTCTAAATTTAAACTCCCATCCAAATAACTTTTAATCTTTTCCAAAGAATTATTTTCCGAATTATTATCAACAACAATAACTTGAAAATTTCCATAATTTAATTTAAAAACACTTTCCAAACATTCAATTGTATCCCGCCAACTTCTATAATTAAGGATAATAACATAAACTTTGGGATAACTCATTTTTCAACCTTTACAAAAATTTTTCTCAAATCTTCAATAAATTTTTTCGGTTCATTTCTTATCATTTGTCTGTAATACTCAAAATCTTTATATCTTTCTTTGTAATTTTCAAAACAATCTTTTATTTTATTTATAATCTTCGGGATATTTTCTTCTTTATCTTCAAATTTATATTCATCAGGGATTGGAACATCTTCATAAAACGCTGCAGAGCCTCTCTTGTTTGTAATTACACAACATCCTAATATAGCTGCTTCTCTTGGTATACGTTCCACACCGGCATGATTACCAAAATCAATATATACTTTTGCTTTTTTTAGTGTTTCAATAACTTCTTCTCTACTCATATTTTCCAACGGTATAAATTTCATATCTTTCCCCTCTTTAATAACTTTCTTTGTAAAATAGAAACCTTTCTTTGGATTGTACGCAACTATATTTTTCTTTTTTTCTAAATCAACGTCCTCTTGTATAAATGAATTATTTATAGGTCCTTTAAGGTAAAACATAGGATTAAGTTTATTAAACCACTGAATTCCTCTATATGTATTGCAAATATAAAAATCTGCAAGTTTTAATAATTGATCTTCCATATAATCATATTTTTGTATTAATCTATCTAAAACTTTTTTTGAAGTTTTATCAAAATTTGAAATTGTTTTTTTAATTATTATTTTCGATATATTATCTATTGCTCTTTGAAAAAAATAATCTTTTTTTGTTAAACGTCCTAAATAATAATAATCTACGCTCAAAAACCATATACCTCTTCTAATTTTTCTAAAATTTGATAATAACGATAAGCCAATCCTCTCTTCTGGAACTATTAAAATATTTTTTAGATTATCTTCTTCTGAAATTGATAATACAAAAGGTAAGTTGTAAAGCTTAAAATGTGGATGAAGGGGGAACATCGATTTTTTTGATCTATAACTATAATAATACATTATAGCATCTACTTTTAAATCATTCCTTAAATAATAGCACAACTGATGTAAAGATTCAGGTCCACCGGTAGCATGATAGGCTGGGCAATCTATAAATATTTTTGTATCTTCATAGATTTTAATTCTACTATCTTTACCTTTTGTTATATTATTATAATTAATTTTCTCTTTATTATTCATAATTTTGCCTTTTTCCGAGCATTCCTTTTAAACCATCTCTTATAGCTTTTAATAAAACAATGTATCTTTTAAAAAATATTTTTTTATCAGAAACTTTGAACAATTGGTTAAAATTAATCAATAAAAATATAAATAAATTAATATAAAAAATTAGTTTGTTAGTAATAAAATATTTTGAAAAGAACGTATGATTTCTAATTTGGTAATAAAATTTATATTCAGGGAATTCATTATCATAATATGATATGATTTTTCCTTTGAATATAGTGGATACGTCTATGTCTTCCACCTTTATTTCACTACACAAAAATATAACTCCTCCAGACTTGGTGAATCTATATGTAAATTCGTGATCATCTGCATAAAGATAAAAATCCTCTCTTGGGTAACCTATTTTAGATAAAATAGATTTGTGAAACAAAAGACCTCCATATGGAGCAACATCTATTGGACGCAAAAAATGTAACTCTTTAAAATATAATTGTTTTTTGCTTGACTTTGTTATTTTATTTATGATTTTATCTTTAATATATCTTCTTAAACTAAATCCACAAAAATTATTAGGTAAATATACTGTTATATAAAATTCATTTATGAATTTAATAAAGTGCTCCACATTTTTTCTATAAAATCTAATCATATAATTGTAATTTAAATCTTTTAGATAACTTATTAAATACCCTGATTTGCTTATACTATCTTTCTCTAACACATTATCGTCATCTAAAAGCAATACAAATTCACATTCTGGATCGTTATATGCTTCTTCTAAACCTCTTTTAAATCCACCTGCAGAGCCATAATTATCATCAAGATATAATACTTTTATTTTTTGACTACCAAGTTTTTTCTCATATTCTTTTAACTTTTCTCTGCTTTCTGGTTCTGAATTATTATCAACAACAATAACTTTATAAACGTTTTCCTTTAATGCAGCATCTACTACTTGTTTTAAAAAATTAAACCTATTTCCATAGGTTACTGTTACTACGCAAACTTTTGGATAGTTCATTTTTCAACCTTTACATAAACTTTCTATATCTTCTTTAGAACCGTTATCCACTACAATTATATCAACAACTAATGGATTATCTTTGATAGAATTCAAAGTTTGAGACAAAAAATGCCATCTTTTGCCATAAGTAACTGTAACAACTGAAATTTTATAATTACTCATAAATATTACTATTGCTTTCTATATTCAATTTATAAATCTTTGATAATATCAGAGTTAGTAAAAAAAATTCACTCATAACAAGAGAGATTGCAGCTCCGAATATATTAAAAAATTTGATGAGAAATATAGATAAAATAATATTAAAAATACCTGTATACATTATACATTTTGAAAAATAATCATCATGTTTCAACGAAATTAATCCTAAAATCCCAAAATAGTAATTCATACCCCCTATGACAACAACTGAACTAATAATTTTTAATATTAAATTTACTTCAAAAATATCTTTCCCTGATATTAATACCACTAAATCTTTACTAAAAATAAATAATGATAAGGCAATTAAAAAATAAATGGATAAAATTATTCTTATATATTTTTTTGTCAATATTATGAATTGATTAATTTGAGATTTAAATTTTAAAGAAAAATGTGGATATAATGCTGAACCGATTACGCCCTGAATATTTTGAATAGAATACAAAATTTTCTCGGCAATTACATAATATCCAACCATTATATTACTAGTTAACAATCCTAATAAAAAAGAATTAGAATTTCTATAAAACGTACTCATAATACTTGATATAAATATATACCACCCTTCTTTTAGATGATATTTTATTTCTTCCAAACCCGACATTTTAAAATTTATTTCAAAATCCTTAAATATAATCCATAAAGATAAAATTCCGGCTATGATAAACCCAATTGAGTTTAATAAGGGAACATATAGATAATTAGATTCTTGTTTTACAAAAATAAATATGGCAATTGTGAAAATCAATTTAGCAAGTATGTTTAAAAAAGTTATATATTTCATCCTCTCCATTCCTTGAAAAAACCAAACTGGAAAAAGCGTATTTCCTAAAACCATGCCAAAGGTTAAATAATAAATTAACCAGTCCTGTCTGAATTTATTAAATGAAAATACAATAACTGACATCAAAATTAAAGAGACAAAAAGCAAGCCAAATTTTATAAACATAACTGAACTAAAAATCTCTGAGACCTTTTCTTTATTTTGCCGGTTTATTGAAATTTCTCTTGTAGCGCTTAAGTTAAATCCATAATCAGTTATAATTTGAAAATAGGCGCTAAATGCTTGGGCAAAAGAGATAAGTCCAAATTTCTCCGGTCCTAAAACCCTTACAAGATATGGAAGCGTTATTAAAGGAAGTATGTAATTTGCTGCTTGAAGAACTGAAAGCGATAAAAAATTTGAAAAAATTCTTCTGTATTCCTCTTTTGTTTTTATTTTTTCTATCAATGGAAAAACAAAAAACTCATCATTTATAAAAACAAAATCTTTAATTTTTGAAATCATAAAAATATTTTATCAAAAAAGTTATTTAATATTTTTTTTGAATTTTAAGTTAAATTTATCTTTTAGTTATTTTTGTTTTCAAATGAAAATTTACAAAATAAAGCCGATCGTTTGGATTTCGTTAATTTTTTTGATTTTTAATTCTGATTTGGAATATTTATTTTAAAATTGAAAAATAAGGATTAAATATGCAAAGCTAGCGCTTTGCGGCTATAAATAGGATAATTGCAAAGTAAACTTTGCAACTACAATAAATCCCTCTTGGTCTCTCCCGACGTTATGTCGGGAGGAGAAAAGAAATTAAAAAAATCCCCCTCTAGTCCCCCTTTTCCAAAGGGGGAAATAAGATGGGGGATTTTAAAAGCAAGGATGAAGCCTTGACATACGAAAGATTAGTTGTAATTTTGGGCAACCTTTTAAGGTTTTATGAATTTGCAGGGTTAAAGCCTTGCCCTACAAAAAATCCCTCTTAATCTCCCTTTGAGAAAGGGAGAAAAAAAATTGAAAAAATCCCCCTATAAACTCCCCCTTTTTTCAAAGGGGGAAAAATTCAAGGGGGGATTTTAAATTTTGATTTTTTTAATATAAATTAGATGTTTTTTACTTATTCCATAATAGGGTATAAACATTAAAATAAATTTTATTTATTTTTTAATTACTTTTTTAAAAATTTTATAGTTATTCCCTAAAAATTAGTGAGTTTGGGTTTCCAAAGGGGGAAATAAGATGGGGGATTTTAAAAGCAAGGCTAAAGCCTTGCCATACAATTTTCAGCAAACATAAATATATTTTTCTTGTTTATAAAGAAACTTTGAGATTTTTTTATTGGAAATCAAGAAATTACTATATTGATAAAATTATAAAATTTCATTATTCCAGAGAAGTTCTAAAAATTCTTTATATGGAATAATCTCTATATCTTTGAGAAATCTTTTTCTTAAATCAAAAGAGACAACAATTTTTCTTTTAACATTATTGTGTTTTTTAGAAAATGCATATATTTCTTTTATATCTCTTTCAAGAACCATATCCTTTGATTTAACCTCAATTAAAATCTCTCCGTTTATTATAAAATCAACTTCATTTCCATAATAGTCCCTCCAAAAGTTTATTGTTTCTATTTTGCCTGTATATGATTTATATGCTAAAAGTTCATTAAATATGAAATGCTCAAATAATTTTCCAAAATCCGATGTTCCTTTAACTATGTCAAATCTATTAAGTATAGAATTTACAACACCTATATCAAAAAAATAAAACTTTGCTCTTGAATATATTTTCCTTTCGTTTTCAGATTTATAGGGAATAAGAAGATTTCCTATAAGTGTGTCTTCAAGAATCTTAAAATATTCTATAACGGTTCTTTGCTTAACACCAGAGTCAGATGATATCTGAGTGAAATTTATAAGTTCAGCATTTGATAAGGCAGCAACATTTAAAAATCTGGAAAAACTTTCAATATTTCTTACCATCGCCTCATATTGTATTTCTTCTTTAATATAAGTGGATACATAATCAATAAGTTCATCTTTGGGATTATCTGATAAAAAAATTGGCGGCAAGGTCCCATATTTTATAATTCTTTCAATATCAAATCCAAAATCTTTTATTTCTGGATAGACAAATGGCATTAATGAGATAATTTTCGCTCTGCCTGCCATAAGTGATGTGTGCGTTCTTTTAAGTTTTCTTGCGCTTGAGCCTGTTAAAACAAATTTTATATTTTTTGATTCTATCAATCTATGAACTTCATCCATTAAAATTGGAAGTTTTTGTATTTCATCTATTACAACTATTTGGTTATTGTTTTTTATTTCTTCCTCTATTAAAAAAGGTCTTTGTGAAAGGCGTAGAAATTGTTTTGAGTCCAAAAGGTCATAAATTATATCAGGTTTTAGTTGATTTAATATATACTGAGTTTTTCCCGTTCTTCTTGGTCCTAAAAACAATATGCTTTTACTTTTAAGAAACCTATTTAAATCAAGATATCTTTTTATAAACATATATTAAATACTACAAAATTTTGGTAAAATTAGCAATAGCATTGCCAATTTTACGGTAAATTTAGCAAAATTAATTCTAAACTCCTTAAAGCCTCCCAATTCTAATCTCTCCCAAACGGTCAAAAAAAATAAGCAAAGCAAGCTTTGCGACTACAAACTACGAATAGGACAATGCAAAGTAAACTTTGCAACTACAATAAATCCCCCTATAGTCACACTTTTCCAAAGAGGGAAATAGAAATCCCTCTTGGTCTCTCCCGACGTTACGTCGGGAGGAGAAAAGAAATTAAAAAAATCCCCCTCTAGTCCCCCTTTTCCAAAGGGGGAAATAAGATGGGGGATTTAAAAGTAAGGATAAAGATTACCCTACAAAAAATCCTTCTTAATCTCCTCAGACGCTACGTTGGATTCCTATAATTACAATGCAAAATCCGTAATCTATAATTCATCATCCAACATTTATAAATTAATCCCAGGTCCACAAATTCTAGCCCCCAATCTCCAACCTCTAGTCCCCAATCCCCTATTACCCATTAACACATCATAAACCCCCTAAACCCTAACCCCGCTCCTATCCCCATTAACAACCTCAACTCCCTAACTACAAGATTAATTCTA
>Ga0272449_1003726_pt1 | contig 12881 bp, 10 predicted proteins | sample YNPCB0241_FD_198679 | JGI IMG/M metagenome (GOLD analysis project Ga0272449, IMG submission 198679) | Hot spring sediment microbial communities from Yellowstone National Park, WY, United States - YNP-CB-024-1 | ecosystem: Environmental > Aquatic > Thermal springs > Hot (42-90C) > Sediment...
TTTTCAAGTTTTCCTTGTCTATTTCTCTCATAAAAAGTAGGTGTTTTTTTCCACTTATTGTTGAAAATTCAATAAATTCCTGATTGTCGCTTGGTAAAATATAGATGGGAATCCTTAATTTTCCACCTTGACTGAAGATGTTTGTCACCAGTGTATCACTAATTCCATGAACCATTTTTGCAATTGTATTTGTGGAGCATGGGGCGATTACGATTTTATCGAATCTGCCCGAGAAGAGTTTTGTAATTACAAAAATTGAGGTATTTCCTTCATCATTTATCTTATACCCTTCGAGTTTTTCAAGAATTTTATAACGTGTTAAAATTTCCATTGCTGACTTTGAAAGGAAAATTTCTACCTTTTCTTTATCGATTTTGCGAATCAACTCTATGACCTCATTTAAAAACATCTCTGCTCCTGTTATACACCAGGCTATTTTCATGGCACTACCTTAATAGGTGCTGGAACGAAGCACAAGATGAATATTAAAAAGGATGCTATTGCGAGGTATTTTGCGGATAAGGGAAGTTTTTCTTCCCAGTAAAGGGGGGCTGGATGTCTTGACCCGAGGATAAGTAGTAAAATAGCCCATGTCCACCAGCCATTCCATAAAAATCCAAGGGGCAGAAGGATGAGTATAAGTATCCGAGAGATTAAGTAGTGGGCCTTTTTACCGAATATTCCAAATAGGATGTGCCCCCCATCCAATTGACCCACGGGAATTAGATTCAATGCGGTTACAAAAAACCCGAGCCACCCAGCAAAGGCAACGGGATGCAAAAGAACCATCGAATCCTTTGGCACATTTCCGAGGGTTAATTTTGAAAGAATCTGAAAGATGATTGGAGTTCCTAAGGATATATTCCCTTCGTGCACCTCTACGATTTTACTATTCATGAGTCCGTAAATTGAAAAAGGAATTGCGATTAGAAAACTCGCTATTGGACCCGAGGCCCCCATTTCAATAAGAGCTTTTCTGTCAGTAATCGGTGACTTGACCCTTATAAAAGCCCCCATTGTGCCAATGAGGGGGTTGGGGAAGGGTATAAAGTACGGGAAGGTTGTTTTAACCCCATTTTTTTTGGCGGCTATAAAATGGGATAGTTCATGACCCCCAAGAATCAAGATGACAGCAAAGGAAAAGGGGGCGCCTTTCCAAAGGTAGGACCAATTTTGCCACGGCACATAGCCTTGCTGTAGAGCCCCAGCAATTAGGGTCGTGAAGATCGTTAAAATTAAGAGTACAATTGGAATGAAAATATTGTTTTTCTCCTCACCGGTTTCTGCAAAGGTGAGTACAAAATAATCGTTTTCTTTAGTTACTTTAAAAATGATTCCAAGGGGGGAGAGTTTTTGTCTCAATTCTTGTACGGCCTTGTCTGGGTTTTCATAAAAAATTACTCTGATTTTATTCTCGAAAACCTCTACTATACTTCCGAATTTTTCTACTTCTCTGATTACCTCATCCACAGCTAAGGATCTCTCCATTTATTATCGTTGCTTTAACTTCTTCTAAATTGGGATCAACAACGGTAAAATCGGCAGCAGAACCCGCTTTAATTTCTCCGAATAACCCCGCTTCTTGGGTCAAAAGGGCACCCTTTTTTGTATAGTAAATTAAAGCATCCTCCTTACTAAGACGTTCTTCCTCTTTAGGATGGAGAGTTGCACCTTTAATGCCCATGATTGGCGATGGAGGCATTGCATCGGAACCAAAGGCAAATTCAAGACCGGTTTGGATAAGCTTCCGGAGGGGATTGTTTTTTAGATAGAATGGGCCAAGTTTCGATTCGTACATTCCCTTTTCTTGCCCCCAGTTATAGACAAAATTGGGTTGAATAGAGATTTTTACCCTTAGATTCTTTGCCCTTTCAATGTCTTCATCGTCAGGGAATTCAAAATGTTCTATCCTGAAGTTTTCACCGCTTCCCACTTCTTCGATGATATCCAGGACTCTTTTTATTGCCAAATTACCTATGGCATGGATTGCAACCTGAAGGCCTAACTCTATTGCCTTGCGAAATTCTTCTTCTACGCCTTCTCTAAGGAGCCAGATTCCTTGAGAATTCTTTCTGCCGTAGGGGAACGTAAACAAAGCTGACTCACCACCCACTGATCCATCGGCAAAGTATTTAAGGCCCTGAAACTTAAGAAGTGGATCGCCGAATCCCCTTTCTATTCCGGTGAATTCAAAGTTATAGGGAGAGGAGTCGGATATGTAGAATCTAACTCTTATTTTCAATTTATTTTCCCTGTGCAGTTTCTGTAGCAACCGGAGTTCTCTATAGGAGCCTATTTCATGGATCATGGTAATTCCATTTTTTATGAAAATATCCTGTGCCTTAAGCAACGCTTTCTCCTGAAAATCCTCGCTGTATTGGAAAAGTGAGTGAATTTTCAAGGGGACCTCTTCTAAGAAAATCCCTGTTTCGGGGTCGTATTGAGTTTGTTTTAAGTCGATTCTCTGGCTTAGAAGTTTTATAAAGGGGGTGTTAGCAACGCCCATATGTCCACAGATTCTCCGCAAGAATATGGGCTTTTCAGATATTTTGTCGAGTTCAGCCTTTGTAGGAGGGGTGGCAACTTTCCACTTCGATTCATCAAAGTCGGTAAAAATATAAAAAGGAAGGTCATTTTGCGAGACAAATTTTTCGATAAATTCCAGCGTCTCTTCAAGAGTCTCAAATTTTTCTACGCTGGTTTCTTGGTTTATTCCGTAATTTAACATATGGGTATGGGTGTCAATAAAGCCAGGGATAATTATAGCTTCTCCGAAATCAGTTATTTCTGCAATTTTAGTTACGAATGGTTCTTCATCTTTAGAGACCAAAGCCTCGACAACTCCGTTGTTTATTAGAATAGAATACCCGTCCACAAATTTTTCTCCATCAAATATTTTTGATGATTTTAGTAGTTTCATGGCCTTAATATAAGTAGTTTTCTGGGTTCATGTTAATTCCAAGATATTTAATCTCATAGTGTAAATGGGGTCCACTGCTTATTCCGCTATTTCCAGTTAAAGCTACAACATCGCCCTTCTTAACTATCTGTCCCTTTTTAACCAGTATCTCCTTTAAGTGCCCGTATAAGGTTTCATATTTTGAACCGTGACTCAGAACAAGAACAAGTCCTAAGTATCTGTCTTCATAAATGTCCTTAACTAAACCGTCAGCAGGGGATCTTACCGGTGTACCTATAGGGGTAGCAAAATCTATTCCTTCGTGATTGGAACTAAATTTCTGTGTAATAAATCCATCTGTGGGTGCGCCCCGTGGAATGAATCTTGCCTCATCGTATAAAATCTTTGCATATCCTTCGAATTCATGAGAGATTGCATTTAGTTCATTAGCTTTGTTTTCTTTTGGAGTAGTATCCTTAATGGTTGCTTCCTTTGGTGAAGAATTTACACTGTAGAGGCTCTCCATAGTTGGACTTTTGTCAACACCAAGCATTTTGTAAATTTTAACCCTCAGTTCCTCGAGGGCGTAAAGTTGTTTTTCCAGCTCTTTTACTTTCTGATTCTCCTCGCGTAGTTTCTGGTTTTCAACTTCGAGGGCTCTTGCCTTGAGTGCGAGCATGTAAAGCCTTCCATAAAAGATTGCAGAGAAGAGGATAAGGGTTGCGAATAATATAAGCAAAAATCTGATTACTTTCCACCTTCTATGAGTTATTGAAAAGGATTTGTAAAAATCCCCGGTGTTCGAAGTTATAATTACATTGTAAATCCTCTTCATCTCTTTATTTTAATTCAGAATGTTCGGCTTTTCAAAGATAACTAAGGCAAAAGCTCTTTTAAATCGATATATTGGTGCCAAAGGAACTTTTCATTACAATGGAAGAGTGCATGTTTGATATTGTTCTTTACTATCGGATCCTTTGCATATAGTTCATGAAGAAATTCTCTTACAAAACTTCTTTTTGACGACCTATCGTAAGGGCATTCCCCTTCAAGTTTTTGATCAATGCCAAGGAGAGTGGCGTATTTTTTCACCAGAGACTTTTCTACAAATATGAAAGGTCTTACTATAAAAAACTTACCCTGGAATAAGGGCTGAACAGGCATTATAGTACTAATTCCTCTGGAATAAAGAATATTCAAAAATAAAGTCTCAATGGCGTCATCTAAGGTATGGGCAAGAAGTACTTTGTTTGATTTTAAGGTATAGGCGAATTCAAGCAATTTCTTTTTCCTTTCTCTACTGCAAATAAAACAGGGGTTGAAAGGTTTGAGTTTGAATTTAATGTTTTTTTCTGTTTCAGCATCCTCGAGAATGGTTAGTTCGAGCCCTCTTTCTTGGAGGAGTTTTCTAAGTTTATCCTCATTTAATAGAGGTTTGAAATGATTGTTAACAAATACGGGGTATATCTTCAGACTCAACCTTCTTTGGGTGTTGTATTGTGTAATGATATCCGTTAGGGTGATACTGTCATATCCTCCTGAAATTCCAAGTACTATAACATCGTGTTGCTGAAAAAGCTTTAAATTTACATCCAGGACTCTGATGTGTTTTAAAAGTTTGCCCCGAAGGCTGTGAAGTTCTGATTTCATGTTTATTATTATGTGCCAAGAGAAGAGTACATGTGTAAACAGTTATGGAACTTGGAATTTTCTGTACTGAAGTTTTATGTTTTTCGTTTTTTCATTGTTCTATCTTTCGATAGGTAAAAATGGCACTCTTAAATGTGTTTATAATTGTTTCGCATTATTCTATTGGGTATTTGCTACCCTTTAGCACAGGGTGTTTCTGTGAAGTTTGATTTGAGAGGTAAATTTAGTATCTCTTTCGTACTTTCCGGGCGGCAAAGAGAGAGGACCTATTCAGAATGGATTGCTGTTAAAGATACAGATTACGCAATTCACGATGCTATCGGTGATTTTTGTTGGGCAAATAGGGAGTTGAGGCTTGAGTATGAACTTGGATATAAAAGGTGGATAAAGCCTTATCTTGCTCTTGGGGTTGGTGGCAATGCTGAAAAATTATGGGTCTTTGATGATAGTTCTCACTTGGGAAAATCTTATAGCTATTCTGCTCCGGGGAATCGGTGCAATTGGCCTTGATATTTATCCTTTCACTTTGTTGAAAAGTCTTTTTGAAGAGGCGAGGGTAAAAGAAGAGATGGGGGAAATCGAAAAAGACTTTTCTTTGAGGCTCAAATTGATTAATATTTACTATAGAAAAATTCGAGGAGAAAGGCCAAAAATCGGTGAATATTTTTATGAGTATAACAATGCCGATGTATCGATGGGTATAGGTTTTTTTTCCTCCATTTTTGAATTTTTTGACTAAACAGGGGTCTTATAGTAAAATAAAATCACTTCCTTTAAAAGCCGGGGTAGCTCAGTAGGTAGAGCACAGGACTGAAAATCCTGGTGTCCCCAGTTCGATTCTGGGCCCCGGCATTTTTTAATTGGGGATTTTAATGATTCTAAAAAATAAATAACTCAAACCTCAAAAGATTCGAATTAGCTGAAGTTCGAAAAAGCCTGTGCTTTTAACCTATATTGATGTCCTTTTCAGACCATTCTATATCTTTTGGCGATTCAGCTGTCCACTGAAAGTACTGAATAAGGGTGTAAATTATGAAGGCTACAATAAGTATAATGATAGGTACTAAGATATACCATGCTGTTGATTTTGATTTTTTCTCCCTGACCTCTTCCATCTTGCCTCCTTCTGCTAACGCTTTAATTATTGTACAATTTGCTTGAAATGTCAAGAGAATAGTGAAAAATTTACAAGTTTTAGTTTATTCACCGTCATTGTGAATTGAAATTTCGGTAAATAGGCATTAAAATAGGAATTAGAATGAATGACAAGATAATAGTAAAAGGTGCGAGGGTACATAACCTCAAAAATATTGATGTTGAAATTCCCAAATATAAATTAGTGGTTATTACTGGCGTTTCAGGTTCAGGAAAATCATCCCTTGCCTTCGATACCATATATGCTGAAGGTCAGAGAAGGTATGTAGAATCTCTATCATCTTACGCGAGGCAATTTCTCGGTTTAATGGAAAAGCCCGATGTGGATTTTATTGAGGGGCTTTCTCCAGCCATCTCCATCGAACAGAGAAAAGGTGGTTGGAATCCGAGGTCAACAGTGGGAACAGTTACAGAAATCTATGACTATTTAAGATTGCTCTTTGCTCGGATAGGCGTACCCCATTGCATCCATCATAATGTGCCCTTAGTAAAGAAGACCCTCGATGAGATTGTAGATGAGATTTTGAATCTTCCTCAGGGGCAGTATGTTCAAATTCTCGCCCCGGTGGTGAGGGGTAGAAAAGGAGAATATAAGGATCTTTTTGAAAGGTATCTTAAAAAGGGATTTCTAAGGGCCTATGTGGATGGAGAGCTTGTAGAACTTGAAGATCCACCAACTCTGGAAAAATATAAGACCCACGTTATTGATATCCTGGTTGATAGGGTAAATGTGGACAAAGAAAATCGCAGTCGAATTTCTGAATCTGTGGAGACGGCTCTTAAAGAAGCCGATGGCCTTGTTAAACTTAAATTTGAGGATACGGGAAAAGAGGCAGTATATTCGGAAAAATTGATGTGTCCAATTTGTGATTTCTCCATGGAGGATCTCGAGCCAAGGATCTTTTCTTTTAACTCTCCCTATGGTGCCTGCCCCGAATGCTCGGGTTTGGGTGTTAAGTTGGAAATTGATCCATACAAGCTTATAAACTCTGAGGACCTTTCAATTCTTGAAGGCGCCATAAAACCATGGGGCGAACCGAATCCATTTCTCGAGGAGAAACTCTTGAGACTCGCTAAAGAAAAAAAGGTGGACCTTGATACCCCATGGTCTGAATTGCCCCAGGGTTTTAAGAATTTGATATTGTACGGAACTGAAGACCCTTCAAAGGACTATTATAGACAGGATAAAATGGAGCAGGACTACTACTATTTTGAGGGTGTTATTCCCTACTTGTGGCGGAGATACCATGAGACCGAGTCTGACTGGGTCAAAGAAGAGATAGAAAGGTATATGGTAAAAAAGACCTGTCCCATGTGTGGAGGGTCGAGGCTTAAAAAGGAATCGCTTTACGTAAGAATCCGGGATAAATCGATATGGGATATTACCAGGATGAGTATATCTTCGGCCCTTGAATGGTTTAAGAATCTTAAGCTTTCTGGAAAAGAAGAGTTAATTGGAAAGCAGATAGTGAAAGAGATCATTTCAAGATTATCTTTTTTAGTGGATGTAGGTCTTGATTATTTGACTCTTGAGAGACCAACCGATACCCTTTCTTCTGGAGAAGAGCAGAGGGTGAGATTGGCCACCCAAATCGGTTCAGGACTAACAGGTGTCCTTTATGTACTTGATGAGCCTTCCATAGGGCTTCATCCAAGGGATATTGACAGGCTCATTGGCACGATCAAGAAGCTGAGGGACCTTGGAAATACCGTTATTGTTGTAGAACACGATAAGGAAACAATCCAGGAAGCGGACTGGATTATCGATCTGGGGCCAGGCGCGGGTGATAGGGGTGGTAAAGTTGTTTTCAGTGGGACCTATGAAGAAATTTTAAAATCAAGAAAGTCTCTAACAGGTCAATATTTGGCTGGAATTAAGACCATCCCCGTTCCTAAGAAGAGAAGAAAGCCTAAAGGCGATTTTCTCATTCTGAGAGGTGCAAGACATAACAATTTAAAAGGAATAGACCTTAAGATACCTCTTGGTCTTTTTGTATGCGTAACGGGGGTTTCGGGATCCGGTAAATCTTCCCTAATTCAGGATACCCTTTATGTGGCTTTAATGCGGCATTTCTACGGTTCACGAGAGACTCCCGGAGCCTTTGACAAGATTGAGGGGCTTGAGAAGATAGATAAGGTGATAAATATTGATCAAAGCCCTATAGGTAGAACACCGAGGTCTAATCCTGCAACCTATACTTCAGCCTTCACGCCTATTAGAGAGTTTTTCGCTACACTTAAGGAATCGCGTAAGAGAGGGTATACCCCGGGGAGATTCTCTTTCAATGTTAAAGGTGGTCGTTGTGAAGCTTGCGCTGGTGAAGGATTTATAAAGGTAGAAATGCAGTTTTTACCTGATGTTTATGTGCCCTGCGAGGTTTGTAAAGGTAAACGCTATAATAAGGAAACCTTAGAGGTAAAGTACAAAGATAAGAGTATTGCCGATGTTCTTGATATGTCGGTAGATGAAGCCTATGAACTTTTTAAGGATATTCCAGCTATCGAGCGAAAATTGAAGCTTCTGAAAGATGTGGGGTTAGGTTATATAAAGCTTGGCCAGCCGGCCACAACCCTGTCGGGAGGCGAGGCGCAGAGGATTAAACTGGCAAAGGAACTTTCTAAAGTTGCAACAGGCCGGACCCTATATATTCTTGACGAACCAACGACGGGGCTACACTTCGATGATGTGAAAAAACTGATAGCGGTCCTGCAGCGTTTGGTGGACCTTGGAAATACCGTTCTTGTTATTGAACACAACCTGGATGTTATAAAATCTGCTGACTGGATTATTGATCTCGGACCTGAGGCTGGTGAAAAGGGTGGTTGGATTGTGGCGGAAGGCCCCCCTGAGGAGATCGCCAAGAATCCCAAATCATATACGGGTTTGTATTTAAGGAAAGAACTGGAAAACTCGACCTATTAACTTTTCTACGAGCGTTATTGACTTTCCAAAAGTTGCTTTCTTAGTAACAAAGTTTGAAATCGCTTAAGATTTTAGGGAAACTTTAAATGAGCTAAGAAGACATAATGGAGGGATTTCGTCATTCTTCGAACATCAGGCGTCGAAACTCGCAGCATCTAAGACAATTTCGGAGACCCTTTATTTTTGAATGAACCCTTCAAGTATTTCAATGCCTTGGTAACCTTGCTCTTTAAAATAAAGGGCTTTGATTTTCCTTTCGTTCGTTCTTCAATTCTGAAAGTGGTTTCAAAACTCAGGTGTCTAATAATAGGAAAAACTTTAGTAGAAAACTACATGTCTGAAATCTTTTATCGGAGGAAGATCCTTATGAAAAAGATGTAGTTTGAATGAAAATAAATTGTGGTACTGAATTTCGTGCCCTTGTTGCAGTTTCTATAAAAGTTGAAGAGGAGTTTAAAGGGATTATTGTGGTTTTGTTTAAGGACGAAAACGGTAATGATGACGCTGAGTGCCTTAAGGAAATCAACAAGAACATTACAGTAGCATTAAGTCAAAGGATGCTATTTAGTAAATTGGAAAAAGCCAACAGAAAACTTAAAGACAGTTTTAGAAGTTTCATTACCCTAATTGAGAAAATCATAGAGCTAAAAGATCCTTATGGAAAGTTCACGGTGACAACGTTGCCGAAATCACTTTCGAGATTGCAAAGAGGATGGGATTAGAGGAGAGGATCGTATATCTAACTTATGCTGCTGTGATACATGTTGCTGGATAAGTTTCACTTCCTGCAGAGATTGTTTACAAACTGGGCCCTTAACAGACATAGAGTTTTCGCTATAAGGTTTCATCCTGAAATTGGGTATGATTTTTTAAGGGATCTGTTTTTCCCTACTCAATATCAGAGATTATTTACCAGTACTACGGAAGATGTAATGGTAGCTGCTATCCAAGGGGTTAAAGGGGTGGAGAGATTCTTTTAGAGGCGAGGATTCTTTCGGTTGCAGAAGCGGCGTAGTCAATGACTCTTTTTTAGAACCTGGAGGGATGCTTATAGACTTGACGAGACATTAAATTATTTGATTGTTTGATCCTGACGTCGTAGATATCTGTATTGAGGCCTTCAATTTTGGCTTTAGATTCAAGTATTGATAATAAAGTTTGTATTCCCGAACTCAAGGTATAAAATAAAAAGAAACAAGGGGGTTAAAATGAACTTATTGCTTTCACTGATGTTACTTATGCCTCCAAGCCCGGAGGTATTAGAGCAAATGAGAAAGAGTGGAAACCTGCAAAGCTGGGTTTCCATAATGGAGGATGCCAGAAAGAGAGGAATGGATGCTCCTTCGGAAGAGCTGATGGATAAAATGAATAAAGAGATGCAAGTCGCTCGGGAAACGAAAACGAAAGTTATTAAAAGGGCTGTAGTTATAATGTGCGACTTCTCCGATAATGTAGGGACCACCCCCGCGGCGCATTACGATTCCTTGACAAATGGGCCTTTTACCACGGGGAGTGTTAAAGAATTTTATTTAGAGAATTCGTATGGAAATCTGGAATTTCAATTTTTGGTAACGCCTGTTTGGGTGAGGTTACCCAACCCTTATACCTATTATACTAATAACAATTACGGAATGGGTAGTTGGCCTCAGAATGCTCAGAAAATGGCCTATGACGCCGTCGTTGCCGCTGATCCTTATATAGATTTTTCCCAGTGCGATATGGATAACGATGGGTATGTTGATGCCCTCGTTATTGTACATGCAGGCCCAGGAGCTGAATCTACAAATAATCCAAATGACATTTGGTCTCACGCGTGGTATATTCCTGTTACATTGATAGTGGATGGAAAACAGGCCTATTGGTATACAACAGTTCCAGAAGATGCGGGTTGTGGTGTTATTGCTCATGAAATGGGTCACAGACCCCTGGGACTTCCAGATCTTTATGACACAGATTATTCTTCAGAAGGACTTGGTAACTGGTCGCTAATGGCCGGTGGTTCCTGGAATGGACGTGGAGCTATTCCTTCCCATTTAGATGCATGGTGTAAGTATAGGCTCGGATTTGTGAGGGTCGATACTGTCAGAAGCAATAGAATTTACCAGAGTATTCCGGCCGTTGAGGATACAGGAATAATTTTTAGACTCTGGACAAATGGTGCGACGGGCAACAGATATTTCCTCGTAGAAAACAGAAGATTAAAGAAATTTGACAGGGCTTTACCAGGTGAGGGACTTCTCATTTATCATGTTGACGATGCAAGACCTAATAACAACAACGAGTGGTATCCGGGGCAGGATTATCGTTACCATTACAAGGTTGCACTGGAGCAGGCTGATGGTCGATGGGACTTAGAACGCAAGGTAAACCGGGGTGATGCGGGAGATCCATGGCCAGGTACAAGCAACAATAGGGATTTCCATAATTATTCAATTCCTGATTCAAAGGATTACGGAAATCCAATGATTAAAACCTATGTTGGCGTGCTAAACATTTCAGACCCTGGTGACACGATGTATGCAGACCTTATGGTCACCAGTTATAACAACATTAAAGTGACATCAATTTCTGTTCCAAGGGCTGACACCCTCAATGCTTCTTCAGAGTTCAAACTCAGGTTATTCAATAATGGATTCACCTTGCTCAATAGAGACTTGAACTTTAAGGTATATAACGAATCTGGTGATCTGGTTTACGATACGACTGTAACCGGGATTTCTGTTGATACTGGAAGGGCTTGTACTGTGAGCGTTTACTTCACTCCATCCATTGATGATTGTGAATATAATTACCGCATTGGCCTAACCACGACTGAAGACGTACCTAGGGATGATTCTTTAATTGGCCTTTACTATGCCAAAAGTATAGTCAGGGGTTATGATGTAGCTCGTTCTGAAGGTGACAATTACTGGATGCCTCACATAGTTGATGGAGTCGTTGATGACCTCGAATATTACGGCGCCCCCTGGCTTGATATTAGTAATTTTCTCGCAGCTAATGGAGAAACACACAGAACCATAAGAAAGACCTACATGAAATCCCATATATTCCATGATACCCTTTTTGTCGCCTTTAAAGTAATCGGCGACAGTACCCTGGGTAATAACGATTACATAACCTTTGTGATTGATGATAATGGGGATGGTTCTTTCCCGGCAAGTAATAGCAACGAGGGTGAAATCACCTTTAGAGACGGTACTACGAGATTGAGTTACTTCAGGCCATATACTTCTTCGGGTACAGGAGCAATGCAGACTTTAACTTTACCGCAGGCTTACACTGTACAGAACAATGTAAAGTATGCTGAGGTTGCAATTCCTATAGGGCTTACTGGTTCAGGTCCCGCTTATTATCTGAATTTATCGGGAGACTATTCTTCCTTCGTGCCGAAGGTCTTTGTTAAAGTGACCGATGGTTCCAAGATCGTTGGATGGTGGCCTCAAAATACGCCTTATGCTTCTACGGTCAGAGATATTAGCTATTTCGCAACCCTGACTTCAACCCCTGTAAGCGTGATCGAAAGGCCTCTCCGTTATGAAGTGAAAGTGGATTGGAAGGGACCTTATATGGTTCTGAGAGGAGCGGGCCTTAAGGGTAAAAGCTTGAAAGTTTCCCTCTACGATGCTTCCGGTAGAAAAGTTGTTGAAAGGTTAGTTAAGGTTTCGGATTCCGAAAGTGAAAAAATGGATTTGAGGAATCTGGCTTCTGGTGTCTACTTTGCTGAAGTAGAGATGGATGGAAAGGTGATCGGGTCCTACAAGGGGGTTTTAATAAAGTAAGTTAACCGCCTTTTTGAATCTGTCCAGGTTCTGAATTATATTTAAGTACTGCTCAAAACGGAGGAACTTATGCGAGATTATAGGGATACTGTTAATTTGTTGAAAACCGATTTTTCAATGAAAGCAGAGCTTACGAAGAAGGAGCCGTTACGCCTGAATTGGTGGGAGGAAAGGAAAATTTATCAGAAGAATCTTGAGAAGAGAAAGAACACGGGAAAGGTTTTTGTTCTTCACGATGGGCCGCCCTATTCTAATGGACACATTCACCTCGGGACCGCCCTTAATAAAATTCTCAAGGATATACTGGTTAAATATAAGTCGTTGAAAGGATTCTATGCCCCCTATGTGCCTGGATGGGATAATCACGGTATGCCTATTGAACTCGAGGTGATAAAGACTCACCCTGAATACAAAGAACTTCTTTCCGATGCTTCAAAAACTAAGGATCCTCTTTTAAAACAGAACTTGAGAAAGG
>Ga0272449_1003728_pt1 | contig 12878 bp, 8 predicted proteins | sample YNPCB0241_FD_198679 | JGI IMG/M metagenome (GOLD analysis project Ga0272449, IMG submission 198679) | Hot spring sediment microbial communities from Yellowstone National Park, WY, United States - YNP-CB-024-1 | ecosystem: Environmental > Aquatic > Thermal springs > Hot (42-90C) > Sediment...
TGGAGGATTATGTGGGCTTGGTGCGGGAAATTAAAAGTAGGTTCCCACAGATGGTGGTAAAGGCTTGGACTGCCATAGAGATCCACCACATGGCAAAAATATCAAAGAGAAGTTATGAAGATATCCTCAAAGAACTAAAGGATGCTGGGCTTGACGCCATTCCCGGAGGTGGTGCGGAAATATTCTCCGAGAGGGTAAGGAAGGTCATTGCACCCTACAAGGCTAACGCAGAGGAGTATTTAGAGGTTCATAGAACTGCCCACAGGCTCGGCATTCCCTCCAACGCTACCATGCTTTACGGACATGTGGAAACCTACGAAGAGAGGGTGGAGCATATGTTAAAGCTGAGGGAACTCCAGGATGAAACGGGAGGCTTTCAGGTGTTTATTCCTTTAGCTTACTGGCCAGAGGGCACCCGTTTGGGTGGCAAACGCACCTCTTCGGTGGATGACCTAAAGACTATAGCCATATCAAGGCTTCTCTTGGACAACTTCCCCCACATAAAAGCCTACTGGATCACCTTGGGAGAAAAAATTGCCCAAATTGCCCTAAACATGGGGGCGGATGACCTGGATGGCACCATAGAAGAAGAAAGGATCGTCCATTCTGCCGGCACCAAGAGCCCTTACAGGCAGAGCAAAGAAAAACTCATAAAACTAATAAGGTCTGCGGGCAAAATTCCTGTGGAGAGGGACACCTTCTACAACTTTGTAGCCATCTATCCATGAATGGAAAAGGCTAAGCTTTTCTTTCTCTTTTTCCTATTCTTTGTTTTCTTTGTGGGTATAAACATACTCTTTTTGGACAACCTTAGGAAAATCTGGACCGTGGGTTTTCCGCTGATCCTTTTGGTGATAAACCTGGACCTTCTCATTCTTGTGGTCGTTTTTTCTATCTTCTTTAGAAAGTTCATAAAAACCTACCTGCAAGCCCAGAGGGGAAACCTAAGGAGGAGGTTATCTAACCTTCTCTTTTTGTATATGTTCCTTCCCATACTCTTTCTGAACTTGGCATCCTCAATAGTTCTGTTGCAATCCACAAAGACCTTTGTTAGCTCCCAGCTCAAGGAAGTGGCACTGAAAACGGAGGAACTTTTGCAGATGGCTAACGCCTACGAGAGGGACAAGCTTGAAGAGTACAGGTCTTTTTTTAATACTCTGATCAGCAAAGGGGATGACCCAAGGGGGTTTGTCTCTGCCTTGAGGCATGTAAAGAGTGTGGAGAGGGCACCCTGCTTAGAGGAAGAGAGGGAAGATGCCTTTATCCTATGTGTGGGAGATTACAGGGTGGAGGTTCTGAAGGACCAAAAGCTAAGAAGTGGCATTGGTGCCCTTTACGAGGTTTCCACCAGCCTAAGGAACTTGGTAAAGTCAAGGGACATTGTAGGTGGCATATACATATACTTTTTGGTGCTAATTTCCTTGGTTGCCCTGCTTGCGTCTTTGTGGTTTGGAAACTTGGTGGCAAGGCACATAAGCGTCCCATTGGAGGATCTCTCTTCAAAGGCTCGGGAGATTGCTAAGGGAAACTTTGATGTTTATGTGAGGGTGCCAAACACGGAGGATGAGGTCTCCCAACTTGCCAGGTCCTTCTCCACCATGAAGGAGGAGTTAAGGGAACTGTACAGCAGGCTTGAGAAGGAAAAGGAGACATTAAGGTCTTTGATAGAAAGCCTGCCCGTGGGCATAAGGTTTGTTGGAAAAGGAGGGGAGGTTATCGAAAACAAAGCTTACAAGGAGATTAACAAAGATGACCCACAGGTTAGAAAAACAGAGGTTCAGCTTCCCCTTGGTCTTTTGGAGATCTACGAGGACCTGCGCCCTGTTATCACCGCGGAGAGGTTCCGAACTTGGCAGGAGGCAGTCAAAAGGCTCGCCCACGAGATCAAAAACCCACTTACCCCCATAAGCCTACATCTGGAGAGGCTACGCCTCCTCGCCCAAAGGGATAGGCTAAGCAAGGAGGAGGTAATAAACGTGTGCGAACTACTTTTGGAGGAAATAAACAGGATCAAGTCTGCGGTCAATTACTTTAGGGACCTCTCTTATCAAAGGGAGATAAAGGTGGAGGGCTTTGAGTTGGGAGGTCTAATAAGGGAGTTAGCAAGGCTATATCCCAACCTGGAGGTGGAGGTGGTTGGCAGTAGCTTTGTGAAGGCAGACAGAAGCATGATAAAAGAGTGCTTTTTTAATCTTTTTAACAACAGCGTAGAGTGGGGTGCCAAAAGGCTAAAGGTATCCCTCACCGAGGAGGGCTTTGTTTACGAAGACGACGGGAAAGGCATCCGAGAGGGAGAGGAGGAGATTATATTCATGCCCTACAAGTCTTCAAACCCAGAGGGTATGGGGCTGGGGCTTGCCATGGTAAAGCACATCTTCGAACTGCACGGCTGGAGCATAAGGGTTTTCCCAAAAAGGGGAGGATTTTATACGGAAGTCTCATTCGAGGCGAGGCTGTTCTAAAAATCCCTCATCGGGACCGTCCCCCCAGCGGATAAGGGAACTAACCCTTTCCTCACCCTATCCCATACCTCTTCCACCAACACAGGCTTCAGGCAAAGAGGAGGGCTACCTTCAGAACTTGCCAAGCGGAATTCCTTCCATTGGCTCCCTCACATTCGCTTGGCTCACTCTGAAGGCTTTGGCGTTCATGAATGGAACAAAAAGGTAGGCATCCTTTCAAACTCTATCATATTTCGGTTATAATACCACTTTGTGGAAATCTTAGAGGTTCCAATAGAGGAAGAGGTCAAACAGTCCTACATAGACTACGCAATGTCTGTTATTGTGGGGAGGGCTATTCCCGATGTTAGGGATGGGCTAAAGCCTGTTCAGAGAAGGATCCTCTATGCTATGCACGATATGGGGCTCACGCCCGACAAGGGCTTTGTGAAAAGTGCAAGGATCGTGGGTGCGGTTCTTGGTTATTTCCATCCTCACGGAGACCAGGCAGTTTATGAGACCTTGGTCAGAATGGCTCAGGACTTTGTGATGAACTATCCGCTCATTGTTGGGCAGGGGAACTTTGGCTCTATAGACGGAGACCCACCCGCCGCCATGAGATACACAGAAGCCAAGCTCTCTAAGTATGCGGTCCTTATGTTGGAAGACATAGACAAGGACACGGTGGATTTTGTTCCCAACTTTGACGGCTCTACCCTTGAGCCCACGGTCCTTCCCTCCAAGTTTCCTAACCTTCTGTGCAACGGTGTCTCGGGCATAGCGGTAGGGCTTGCCACCTATATCCCTCCTCATAACCTGAAGGAAGTCTGCACCGCCCTGATAGAACTTGCCAAAAACCCAGATATAGGGACAAAGGAGATAATGAAATACATAAAAGGACCGGACTTTCCTACGGGGGGTGTGGTGGAAAATTACGATGAGCTTATAGAGTTTTACGAAAAGGGTAGGGGTCAAGTTAGAATAAGGGCAAAGGCGCACGTGGAAAAGCTCCCCGGTGGCAGAGAGCAAATCGTCATAACGGAAATTCCCTATCAGGTCAATAAGGCGGAGCTGATAAAAAGGATGGCAGAGCTTGCCCGGGAGGGAAGGCTGAAGGAAATCTCGGACATAAGGGACGAGTCGGACAAAGAGGGGCTAAGGATCGTGGTGGAGCTAAAAAGAGATGCGGACGGTTCAAAGGTTTTGGAAAAGCTCTACAAATACACACAACTGCGGAAGAACTTTCCAATAAACTTTGTGGTGCTAATAAACGGAGAGCCAAAGCAGGTGGGCATAAAGACATTGCTCTACGAATTCTTCCGCCACCGCTTGGAGGTCATTCACAGAAGGTCCAAGTATCATCTCAAAAGGGCTGAGGAAAGGCTTCATATAGTGAAGGGACTTTTGATAGCCCTTTCCCACTTGGACCAGGTGATCCAAGACATCAAAAGCTCCAAAGACACCCAAGAGGCAAAGGAAAAGCTCATCAAAAAATACTCCTTGACGGAAGTTCAGGCGAACGCAGTTTTGGACCTAAGGCTCCAAAGGCTAACTTCTTTGGAAAGGCAAAAGCTTGAGGAGGAAGAAAAGGAACTTTTAGAGAAGATAGATTACTACACAAGGTTAGTGGAAAGTGAAGAGGAGAAGGTCAAGGTCTTTATAGAGGAAACCTCCAAGCTGTCTGAAAGTTTTCCTGCGGTTAGAAAGACCTTTGTGGAAGGTGTGGGGGTTGAGCAAAGAACGGGGAGCATAACGGTGGTTGTTTTTTCTGACGGTAAGGTTATGCCTCTAACGGAGATAGAAGAGGGAGAGGTGGTCAATATTCTGGATGTGCCCTTTGATGATGGGCTGTTTATGGTTTCAAACAGGGGAAGGGTCTATTGGGTGGCTGGGCTTCAAGCCCTTCAGGGGAGCAAAGTATCCTTCAAGGAAGCCCAAGAGCGTCTTGTGGGTGCCTTTGTTAGGTCTCAGGCAGCGGACAGACTGCTTCTGGCAACCTCTGAGGGTTATGTGAAAAAGATACCCTTGGTGGATTTTGAATACAAAGCCCAGGGAACTAACATCATCAAGCTAACAGAAGATCAAGGGTATGTGGTAAAGGTCCTGCAGTCTCCGGAGGAGGGGGACCTTCTGATCTTTACCAAGATGGGTAAAATCCTAAGGTTCCCTGTGGCGGAGATCTCACCCGCCACCATCGGCTCCAAGGGAGTGGTGGGCATAAAGTTGGACAAAGGAGACAAGGTGGTGGGCATTAGGGTTCTAAGAGGGGAAAAGTTCCTGTTGGTAATAACAGAAGGGGGAACAGTGCAAAAAGTCGCCTCTGAACATGTCCCAAAGAAATCAAGGGGGAGCAAGGGTTTATCTATGCTCACCAGGGAAAGGCTTGTGGATGTTCTGCCTTTAGGGGATGGGCAGTCCTTAGACCTTATGCTAATAACCCAAGAGGGTGGCGTTTTCTATGACAGACTGAGGGAGGAGGAGTTGCCTTTAAACAAGGTGCAGAAGAGGTGGGACACTAAGGTCGTTAAAGTGGTGATAAAATAATCCTTTTAAGGAGGTCAAGATGATAAGCGCAGAGCTTGTAAAACAGCTTAGGGAGATGACCGGTGCTGGTATGTTGGAATGTAAAAAGGCTTTGGAAGAAGCCCAAGGGGACATAGAAAAAGCTAAGGAGATCCTAAGGATCAGGGGGCTTGCCAAGGCGGAAAAGAAGGCGGGCAGAGAGACAAAAGAGGGTATAGTGCAGACTTATGTTTCCGAGGATAGAAAGGTGGGCGTTATATTGGAGCTGAACTGCGAGACGGACTTTGTGGCAAAAAACGAGCAGTTTGTGGAGCTCTCTTTGAACTTGGCAAAGCACATCGCAAGCCTTAAAGAAAATGCCAACAAGTCTGGTAGCTTTGAAGATATAGCCCAGCAACCTTATTACGCAGACAGCATCCAAAAGGTGGAAGACCTTGTTAAGTCTGCCATAGCTCGGATTGGGGAGAACATAAAGCTCAGCCGGTGGGCAAGGTTTGACGCAGAGGGTTATGTGCATGCCTACGTGCACGGTATAGGTAGGGTGGGCGTTTTGATGGAATACAAGGCGGATAGGATCTCAGATGATGTGCTCAGGTTAGCCCAAGACATTGTCCTTCAAATTGCAGCTATGAAGCCAGAGTTCGTCAGTGTAGAAGCCATTCCCTCGGAGGTTTTGGAAAGGGAGAAGAGAATACTGGCAGAGCAGACCCGTCAGGAGGGCAAGCCAGAGCACATGATAGACAGGATCGTGGAGGGTAAGTTAGGGAGGTTTTACCAAGAGAAGGTGCTTTTGGAACAGCCCTTTATAAAGGATGAGAAGAAATCCGTTAAGCAGTATATCTCTGAGGGCGGACTAAACTTTGGGGTGGTTAGGTTTGTCAGGTTTGAGGTGGGCTCCTCCTGATGGAAGTCCAATACAAGCGGGTCCTTTTAAAGCTATCTGGAGAAGCCTTTGCGGGGGACCAGGGCTACGGCATTGACCCAAACTTTTTGGAGTATATAACCGCAGAGATAAAGGGTTTGGTGGATGAGGGTGTACAGTTGGCGGTGGTTATTGGTGGGGGAAACATATTCAGAGGTATCACGGGCTTGGAAATAGGCATAGACAGGGCTACGGGAGACTATATGGGTATGCTGGCAACGGTAATAAACGCATTAGCCCTTCAATCTGCCCTGGAAAGGCTGAGGGGAATTCCTACCCGAGTGCTCTCTGCCATAGAAATGCGTCAAGTGGCGGAGCCATACATAAGACGAAGGGCAATAAGGCATCTGGAAAAGGACAGGGTGGTGATCTTTGCTGCGGGCACGGGAAATCCCTTTTTCTCCACCGATACTGCGGGTGCCCTCAGGGCTGCGGAAATATCCGCCCAGCTTTTCATAAAGGGGACAAAGGTAGATGGCATATACACCGAGGACCCAGTAAAAAATCCGCAGGCGGAGTTCATAGACGAGATATCCTACTTGGAGACCATAAACAGAGGGATCAGGGTTATGGACCATACTGCCCTTACCCTGTGTATGGAAAACAAAATTCCCATTTTGGTGCTCAACATAAACAAGCCGGGCAACCTGCTGAGGGCTGTGAGGGGAGAAAGGGTTGGCTCTTTGGTTAGGTAAGCATCTCTTCTATGCTCTTTCTTGTTTCTTGAACGATCTCTTTTAAGCCTTTTCCCTCTGGGTAGATGGGCTTTCCAAAGATTACCTTTATCTTTTTAGGCTTTGGAAACCTATCCCTTATGGACATGGATGCATAGGTGCCAATTATGGCGGTGGGAACTACGGGAACTTTAAGCACTTGGCTAAGGACGGCAAAACCCTTTTTAAGGGGCAATAGGTTTCCGTCTCTTGTCCTTGCACCCTCGGGGAAGATCACCACGTTTTTGCCCGTTCTCAAAAGCCATGCGGTCCTTTCCATGGATGCCTTTACCTTTTTTTGTAGGTCTATGGGCACCACGTGGGCGAGCTTGCCAAAGGTGGAGGTTATGGGATTTCTAAAGTACTCTTCCGCTCCCAAAAAGTAGGTATTGACCGCCACGGAGGTGGGCAGAGCACTTGCCAAAACAAAACCATCCAAGTAGCTGGCATGATTGGGGGCGATTATAAAGGGTTGCGGGGGAAGATTTTCTAAACCCTCCACCTGTAGGGAGTTGTACAGTTTAAAAAAGAGCTTGAGGGTGTATAATCCTGCCAAGAAGATGGGTTGGTTGTGGTAGGGGACATAGGGCTGTGCAGAGAGCAAGATCTTTTCCCAGTTGGTCTCTTCCCACTGGACCCTTTGCTTTTGACCTTGCACAAAGTTCAAAAGTTCCCCTACTGTGGGATAGAGGGAGAGTTCCTCTTCCCTTAACTTTATCCCAAAATTGGATTCCAAAAAAGCCAAAAGCTCCACCTTTGCCAAAGAGTCCAAGCCCAGGTCCAACTCCAAGTGATGGGACAGTTTTACCTCCCTACCGGAGAGGGAGGAGAGAAAGTCTATCAAAAGCCTACCCTCTTGGTCCAAGGGCTTTAATTCCTCGGTTTTTTCTTCCCTTTTGATTTCCAAGCTCTTATAAAGCTGTGGCAGTAAAAATCTTCTGAGCTTTCCAAGGCGTGTTTTTGGTAGCTCTTGGGGGGAAATTTTAAAGCCCACTACCCTCTTCCAAGGGGGAAGCCTCCTGTTTACCTTATCCACCACCTCCCACCTTATGTACTCTTCCAAGTTTAAAAGCTTTAACTCCTTTGCCTTTTCAAAATCGGGATGGATCAGGGCATACAGCATGCCGTCCATTTCCAAAACTCCCACCTCTTTGACCACCGGGCTCTCCTTCAAAAACTCCGCCTCTAAATCTTCGGGGTTTATGTTCTTTCCACCCGCTAAAACGATCAGCTCCTTTTTTCTGCCAGTGATGTAAAGGTATCCTTCCTCGTCCAAGTAGCCTAAGTCTCCAGTTAAAAGCCAACCTCCCTTAAAAACCCTTTTTGTCTCCTCCTCCTTTTTGTAGTATCCCTGCATAACGTTTGGACCTTTTACTAAAATTTCTCCGTCCTCTGCGATCTTTACTTCCACGCCCTCTATGGGCAGTCCCACAGAACCAAGCTTTACTTTGTGGGGTGGGTTAAAGCTAACGATGGGGGAGGTTTCCGTCAGGCCGTAGCCCTCCAAGACCACAAAGCCAAGCTGGTCAAAGAACTTGGCAGTTTCTAAGGGCAACTTTGCACCACCGCTTACCATATAACGGAGCTTACCTCCAAAGGCTTTATGAACCTTTTTAAAGACCAGCCTCCTTGTCCTTCTACCCATAACTCCGCTCAGGCTAAAGAGCAACCTACCCAAAGAGTTTTCCTCTATCCTCTCTTTTAGCCTCTGATGAAAGAGTTGATAAAGCCTTGGAACGCCTATTAGGACAGTAATTGAGTGCTTGCGTAGTGTTTCCATGAGGGTTTCTGAGCTGAGCTTTTCCAAAAATACTACGGTGGCACCCAAGTATAGGGGCAAGAGCAAAGACACCACAAGGGGGTAAGAGTGGTGGAAGGGCAACAGGGCTATGGTGCTGTCTTCTTTTGATGCTACCTTTAGGCGTTCCACTCCGTGAAGGTTAGAGATAATGTTTTTAAAGCTGAGCATTACACCCTTTGGCTCACCGGTGGTGCCGGAGGTGTAAAGGATCAGGGCGGTGTCATGAAAGCTCCTGCTCATAACCTTCTCTACGGGGTTCGGAGGCACCACACGGTCAAGGTTGAGAACAAAAGCCTTTAAACCCAAAGATGAAAGGGCTTGGTGCACGTTCTCTTCGGTTTTGTTAGAACAAACAACAAATGCAGGCTCCGTCTCTCCGAGTATGTATTCCAGCTCCTTGGGAGAGGACATAAAATCCACGGGAACTGCGATGCCTCCTCTTTGCCATATGCCGTAAAGGGCATAAACCCACTCCGGTCTGTTTTCCGCACAGATAACTACCCTTTCTCCGGGCAGTATGTCCAAATACCGGGCATAAGCCTTAGTTCCTTCAATGAGCTCTGTGTAGCTAATTTCCGTGTCTTTGTATATTAGGGCAGTCTTTCCGTGGTCCTTGGGAAGGGGGATAACTATCTTTTCCTCAAGGTCTATATGCATTAGGATTTTTCTTCTTCCTTTTCCCTGTGATAACCGCTTATGTATTCCTTCAGGAATGTGATCCGCGTGTTGGCATCCACCTTCAGGGAAACGGTATCCTCTCCAACCTCTACCACCGTGCCTACGATCCCAGAGGAGGTTATTACCCTATCTCCCTTTTTGAGCTTGGCTAAAAACTCCTGGTGCTTTTTTCTTGCCTTCTGCTGAGGTCTTATGAGCAAGAAGTAAAAGAGGGCAAAGAGAAAGATAAAGAAAAACAGCTGAAAGAGTAAAGCAGACCATGGGCTTGAACCATGGGGAGCAGAGCTCTGGGCAAAGGCAAAGTCAAACATCTCAGTCCTCCTTTATCTGTTCTATCTTTTCCAATACCTGTTTTTTAAATTCCTCAGAGAGCTCTTCCTTTGAGGAAAAGATATAGCTTCCCTCCTTTTCCAAAACCATTGCCAAGAGTCTTAGTCCTTTTACCTCCGCCTCAAGGGTCTCCCGGGTGGTTCTTTCTAAATACTTTTTTATACTTTCTGGGTCCGAAAAATCCACCTGCAGGTCTATGATTTCCAAGTCCTCTATGTCTCCGTCTTCGGGCATGTAAAGGTTGTAAATTCTATATTCTCCAACATCTTGCTTTAGATGGCTAAAGAGCTCTTCTATGTAAAGCCTTCTTTGATGTCTTACGCTCATGGTTTTTATTTTAAACTACCTTTTTACGTCGGGTGGGAGGTTATTTAAACAACCAGCCAAGACTTCCTGAAGGAAACTATGAAGGCAGGCGAGTAAAGGCGTGATATTCCTCAGGAGGATTTTGCAAGCTTTTCTGATGTAAAAGGATCATCGTCAAAAGATTTTATCAAAGGTCCCCCGGAGGGGACCCAAGGGTTTTATTTCCTTCTTATCCTTCTTGCTACTATGAAAGCTGGGACAGATAGCAATAAGAGTATATTCCACGCACTAGCCATAGCGGAGCTAGTTGTATAAAATCCACCACCAGCAGACTTTTTACCCGACGACAAATCAGCAGACAGCCTCGCTACGAAAGCGTCAGTACCTCCGCCGTTAGTGGCTTGCGCTCCACCAGTGGTGTTTGGAAAGTTGGTGGACTCAGTCTTTCCAACCATGTAAACCTCCCCTGTGGTTGGATGGACTGCAAGGGCGTAGATCTCATCATTACCACCTCCTCCCAGGTAGGTGGACTGAAGAATCTGAGTAAGCTCTTCGTTCAGCCTTGTCACAAAGGCGTCAACAAGTCCTCCTCCATGAGCTGCCTGCGCTCCACCAGTAGTTCTAGGAAAGTCTCTAGAAGTAGTACTTCCCGCTACATAGACCTCGCCAGTTTTGAAATGGATAGCTAGGGCGCGAGCATCATCTTCAGCTTTCTCTCCCAGATAAGTGGACTGGAGAATTTGAGTAAGCTCTTTGTTCAACCTCGCCACAAAGGCATCTGCTTTGCCAAGCAAAGGAACGAGTCTACTACAACTACTACACTTTTCCTGTGCCCCGCCATCGGTTTTAGGAAAGTCGGCAGAATTGGTCGCTCCCGCCACATAGACCTCTCCTGTTTTTGGATGAATAGCGAGGGCATAGGCTATCTCAATGTATCTTCCTCCCAAATAGGTGGATTGAAGAATTTGGGTGAGATCTGAGTTTAACCTTGCCACAAAGGCGTCCGTTGAGCCAAGCAAAGGAAAGGAGCTTTTACAACCATTGCACTTTTCCTGCGCTCCACCATCGGTCTTAGGAAAATCGGTGGAATCAGTCTTTCCTGCCACGTAGACCTCGCCAGTGATGGGATGGATGGCGATTGCGTAGGCTGTATCCAAAGTACTTCCTCCCAGGTAGGTGGACTGGAGGACTCGGGTAAGCTCTTTGTTTAGCCTCGCCAAAAAGGCATCAGTGCCCCTACCGTTAGTTGTCTGTGCTCCACCATCGGTTTTAGGAAAGTCCGTGGACTTAGTTTCTCCCGCCACGTAGACCTCGCCAGTGATGGGGTGGATGGCGAGGGCGAGTGCAGAATCGCTACCGCTTCCTCCCAGATAGGTGGATTGGAGAACTTGGGTAAGATCTTTGTTCAACCTTGCTACAAAGGCATCATAATATCCTCCACCATAGACTGCCTGTGCCCCGCCAGTAGTTTTGGGAAAGTTTTTGGACAAAGTAGCTCCCGCCACGTAGACATCGCCAGTTGTGGGATGAATGGCTAGGGCGCTGGCAGAATCGCTATCGTTTCCTCCAAGATAGGTGGATTGGAGAATTTGGGTAAGATCTCTGTTCAGCCTTGCTACAAAAGCATCGCCAAAACCACCGCCTCCATAATTTGCTTGTGCCCCACCAGTAGTTTTAGGAAATTTGGTAGACTCAGTATATCCAGCCACATAAACCTCGTCTGTTGTAGGATGAATGGCGAGGGCGTAGGCTTCATCCCGACCGTTTCCTCCCAAATAAGTGGCTTGCAAAATCGGGTCTATTACCAGCTGCAAGCTTTGATCTGCTTTGGCTACCTCAAAGCTGTAGCGGTTTTTGCCAATAAGCTTGTAAGACACTTCCACTGGAAACTTTTTGCCATCCTTTTCCTGCCATGCTATGGGCTTAGAAAGCTTTAAATCTCCCAAACCAGTTTGAATGATTATCTCTCCATCCTTGGAAAGCTTCAGACCTTTTGCACCGCCAACCTCCACTACAATCTTAGAAGGGTCCGCACCGGGCTTGACGTAAAATAGCTTTTCCACTGTCTTTTGTGTAGCCTTTAGCTGGACCTCCACTCCAGACCAAACTTCGCCCAAAGAGACATACCTGTAGGTGGGAAGATTAGACCTGTGCTTGGAAGGGTCGTTGCCTATGAAGTAGCTTACCTTTGTCTGGAGTTCCTCTTCTCCCTTTATGGCTTGAACCTTGCCACCCACCCAGCGTTCAGAAATCACCCAGCTTTTGGAAGGGCAAGCTTTTTCTTTGCACTCTTCTTTTTTGACTGCAACATGCAAGAGTTCGCCGTCCTTAGTTATCCATGTGTTGCCAAAGTATCCCGGAGCAGAAAAGAGTGCCCTTTCATCCCACTGCCCTTCGTTTTTCACCCATCCACGCTCCAAGCCCGCAAGCTTGGCAGAAACAGCCTCCTTAGAGGGCATTGAAGAGGTTGGCGAAGGATCTGCCTTTGTTAGGCTTTTAGAGGCGGTGGATTGGCTACTTGCAAGCCAAAGCAAAGATAAAAAACCCACAATCAGCACAAGGGTTAAAAGCACCCTTTTTCGCATGGCTAAACCTCCCCCTAATTGTTAGATGAAATTATAATAAAAAAGCAAATCCTTAGGGTGAGAAACTACCACAGTGTTAATCCCTTTCCTCAGGATATATCATAAGCAGGCTTTAAAAAGACCGCACCCAGAGGTGGGAGGGTCAAAGAGAGGGAATACTGCCTTCCGTGAAAGGGAACATCCTCTGCCATCACCCTGCCCATGTTTCCTATGTTGGCACCGCCGTATAGTTCCGAGTCTGAATTGAAGACCTCCAACCAAAGCCCGCCCTTTGGCACACCCACCCGGTAGTTATATCTTGGCATGGGTGTGAAGTTCAAAACCACCAGAACCATCTCTCCAGACCTTGACTTTCTCAAGAAGGAGATCACACTCTGCTCATAATCGGAAAAATCCACCCACTCAAAGCCCGCCGGGTCGCAGTCCAGCTCATGAAGGGCTCTTTCTTTTCGGTAAAGCTCGTTTAAATCCTTCACGAGCCTCTGCACTCCTCTGTGGGGGAAGTATTCCAAAAGGTGCCAATCTAAGCTTTGATTGTGGTCCCACTCCCTCCACTGTCCAAACTCTCCACCCATAAAA
>Ga0272449_1003729_pt1 | contig 12876 bp, 12 predicted proteins | sample YNPCB0241_FD_198679 | JGI IMG/M metagenome (GOLD analysis project Ga0272449, IMG submission 198679) | Hot spring sediment microbial communities from Yellowstone National Park, WY, United States - YNP-CB-024-1 | ecosystem: Environmental > Aquatic > Thermal springs > Hot (42-90C) > Sediment...
AGATTTTTGTCATTTTTCGCCACCCCCTTTGCATTTTCGTAACCCATTGATATCACGCAACTTCGTATTTTGCAAAGGGGGTTGCAAAGATTTTCATACCGGGCTTATATGCCCATAAGGGGGTATACATATTTGTAATATTTGTAAATTATATTGCTTATTATTATGCCTTTCCGTACCTTTCCTCTACCTCTCTTATTCAGTTTTCAATGAGCAGAAATAGTTATTGACAACAAAGATTAATATCAGAGTATTTTCAGGAATGCAAGAGATTTTTTTAGGAATTATACTATGGGATGAGAATAATTATGGATTCTATCAATTTGAAGCTCGGAAATATCTCTAAAATATTAAAAAAGGCAAATCCAGTGATTATGTCCATATGTCTTCTGTTGAATCTATCTGATTGAGAATCTCCTTGAGTTCTTTGTCTGAGTAGATTTGAGAGTTGTCAGATTTGAGCTTGTTCTTTATCTCTGATTTTGAGAGATAATTAGCATATATACTATCTCCATTTGTTAGTTTTTTCATCTCCTCGATTAGGGCCCTTAAAGCAGGATTGTTTACTCTAAATTTGCCATTTATCTGCTGTATGGTTGTGCTGTTCTTTGAAAAGATGGATATGGTTGATTTACCTCTGTACATAGACTTGATTTTTTGAATTGCCCAGATGAGGGATAGATATTCTGCCTCGATTGCTGAGCCTTCTCTCTCGATTGATATAAATTTTCTTATCTCTTCGTCGGGTGTCTCTATGAGCAGATCTACAATCATTCGTTTTGTAATCGGATTATAGCCTGCGTCCATATAGATATTTATGTTTTTCATAACTAAACCTCCATTGAGGATATTTCATCGGTGATAACAGGTTTTAGAGTCTGCGTATGAAATCTCTGAATCTTCTTTCGGCACTCGTCGCACAATTGATAGACACTTACTCTGTCAGACGACTCAATATATCTCTGAATCAACCTTTCGATAGCATCTTTCTGCTCTGGTGTTACATTAAACTCAAATACACTATACTGAACTGGTGAGCCAAAATTTTTGAGTTTCTTATATAGCCTCCTTCTATTCTTTGCCTTCTGTTTTGGATCACCATTTATTTCACTCACATCGTATGCTATTACCAGATACATCCTTCTCGTCCTCATTTTAAGTTCTTCTCCATAATTAAGAATGGTTTATACTCCTCACCGGATACAACCGCCCGCCTGAGTTTCTCAGTCTGTATCTCAATCAATCTCCAGGTAGTAGTCCTGATAGAGTTGTCTACCTCCACCTCACTATCGAGATTAGATGCCCATTCTCTAAGAAATTTTTTGAGGGAATCTTCTTTGAAGAAAACTCCGTTATCAGTGTAGGTAAAGGAGTCTTTACCAAAATATCCCTGATTTATCAGTCTTATCACCAGACGATCGCATATATAGGCTCGTAATTCTTCCATAATGTCAGAGGCAAGGGCTGGATGACCAGACCTTTGCTCGTGTAGGAAGCCTATATTCGGGTTGAGTCCTGAGATAACAAGCATTGAATAACAGATTGTATGAAGGAGCGTATATGAAAATGAGAGCATACTATTTACTGGATCCATTGGTGGATGCTTTGTACGCCCCTCAAACCCAAAATCTTTATCCAGTATCTTTGACAGAGCACCAAAATATATCTTCGCCGAACTCCCTTCATAGCCAAGAATCTCCTTCATACTGTCTGATCTTATGAGTTTATCAAGAAGGCTTTTAAGTGATTCTATATCCTCTTCGAGACTTGATTGATTTTTATATCTTCTGGATATTATACTTATAGAGTTTCTTATCTTAGCCTCTACAATCCTTCGAGATAAATTGGTTCTAAACCCTGCGTCTTCAGACCTCTTAATCTGCATAACCATAATCTTACTGTCATTGTGATAGGGTGGCACTATCTGTCCAATGAACTTACCTCGCATTGATAGAAATGAGATAATAATACCCTCATTCAAACATCTGTTTATAGCGACTGGAGATATGCCAATATTACCGAATAGTACTATCTGACGGATATTTATTAGAGGTATGTCGAGTTTTGTCTGCCTGTCTACTTTCACATATATCCTGTTCCCTTCTACAGATAGGTAGGAATTCTGCTCTGTAACAAATAGATTGATTCGCTTTTCCATAATACACCCCTCAGGTATTAGGAGATTTGATTTTAACAAAGTGAGGACCCTGAGCAGGCGGTTTTTCGAGATAATTCTTTGCCTTCATATTTCTTCACCTCCCTAAAAGATACTTTTTGCAGTTACCTGAAGTTTATTAAAGAGACTCCTGAAACAGCGCGGGCATAGATTGTGGAATCTATCAGACTTGACTCTGCCTCTTGAAAAAAAGACTGCCCTCCTCTCCTTACAGATTACACAAATCCTTTTACTCATAATTACCTCCTTTTGCTGGTGTTATGTGTTTTATTGTCATATGGGTTACCCCCAATGCTCTGAATCATTTTAGATAAAGTCGGTGTTCTACTAATGTACTGAGCAATCTTGAGACCTGCATAGGTTACTCCCGCTGCTCCGATAATAGCGCCTGCAATAAAAGCTCCCGTTTCTGAACAATTGCAATTTTGTGGAATCTTACTCTTCATATTTACCTCCTTATGGCGTTTTTAGGTACGCATAATCCGTGCCAAATATGTAAAGATGACAGAGGCTTAAAAATGGCGTTATATCAATGAATTAGAACAAGATTTTTACATTCTAAGTAGCAGAATGGCAAAAATTCAAATTATTAAAATTCAAATTAATGAAGAATTTCAACGATTGATAGGTTGTTTAGGAGATTCAGTTGCTGTGTTTTTAAAAAACATAATCTTTTTTTGTTGAAAAAGGCTATCAAAATATCTATTTTATAACCGCTTAATTTTTTAACAAGGGAATTCTAAATATGTACATACTTGACTGGAGAGTCAGTGTAAGATGAGAGGGGGAAGGATTTTAAAGTGTAACACAAGGTCTAACCACGCTTACTCAAACAGGCACGACTCTTTATACCTCAATTTCAAGTTCAAGACTTATATCTCTCTGCATCCACAGAGGGGATCGGAGAGTATAATTAGCAACTCTATATATGAGAACAAAAATAATTTAGTGGGTAGATACAAACAGATTTTTCTTAAGGAGGATTTATGTTGGGTCAAAAAAGGGTAGGTGTCCTGATCGACACAATCTCGATTCAAAGATATATATTTAGCACGAACAATCTAAAAGAGAATGTAGGGGCATCGCACCTCGTCAAAAAGATATATGAGGATTTCCTGGAGGAGGTAGTAAAGGATTTGTTCTCTGATTCGATAAATATAGATGAGTGGAGACAGAGCCCTGAGAATATTAAGATCTTAGAGGACAGTACCCCATTTGAGGTTGGTTACATCGGCGGTGGGAATGCCCTTCTTTTCTTCAGAGAGGAGGACAAAGCGAGAGAGTTCATAAAGAAATGGAGTCTGAAGCTGCTTATAAAATCACCCGGAATTATACCCGCCTTTGCAGTGGGAGAGATAGACTTTGGTAATTTCTCTAAGAGCCTGCAAAATCTGTTCAAGACCCTCTTAAAAAACAAGACAGAGTTTCTCCCCGAGGTCATTATTAAGAGACATGGGATTACCGCAGAATGTCCAAATACAGGTTATTCGGCAGAGGTGTGGTGTGATCAGGAAGGGGAATTTATCTCATCTGTATCCTATGCAAAAATAAATGCAGCAAAGGACGCATTGAATGAATTGATCAATAAAGATGAGATAAAGAGACTGCTAAAAGATAGCTACACATTTACATTCAAGATAGACAAACTCGGACAGAGGGAGAACGAGGACAGTCATATAGCTATTGTGCATATCGACGGCAATGATATGGGCGACCGTATAAGGAGGATCGATAATCTTGTGGATCTCCGTAAATTCTCAAAGAGCCTCAAAGAAGCCACAGAGAAGGCCTTTAACGAGATTTTAAAGAAGATAATTGAAAGAATAGAAAACGGGGACTTAGAGAAGGCAGGCATCTATCTTCAACCCGAGGAAGATGGGCATAGAACGATTTTACCCTTGCGACCCATAATAATCGGCGGAGATGACATAACCTTTGTTTCAGAAGGACGGCTTGGGATATGGCTTGCAAAGATATTCCTTGAGGAATTTCAGAGACAAGAGGTTTCAGATGGCAAAGGGTTAACCGCTTGTGCTGGTGTTGCAATCACAAAGACCAAGTATCCATTTTATAGAGGTTATATATTGAGCGAGGAGCTGACGAAGAGTGCAAAGGAGGCAAGGAAAAGTAGAAATAACAGCGGCTCCTGGATTGACTTTCACATTGCTTATGGTGGATTCTCCGAGGGAATAAAAGAGATAAGAGAGAGCCAGTTCAGGACATCCGATGGCAAATCAGTTATTATGAGACCATACAGGATTGAAGACTTTGATAAACTCCTTGAGGGAGTAGCTCATTTTAAGAATACTTTCCCTCGTTCAAAGGTTATGGAGTTGAGACAGGTTATATACTCCAGCGAGGTTGATAGGACTCTGTTTATGGAGAGGCTGAAGGTGAGAGGTTTAAAACTCCCGGAGTATAATCCTTCTTACTGGGAGAAAGAGCAGAAAAAAGAAAATGAAAATTTATTTATTAAGCAGGCTGAGACCCAGATGGAAACGACTCCATATTTTGATATGATTGAACTTATGGATTTTTATCCGGAGTTTGCCATAGAATCAAAGAGTAAAGGAGGCAAAGATGATCAGTTATAATCTCAGTATCACTCTTGAATCCCCCTGTCTTATTGGTTCGGGAGAGGGGTTTGGTGCTATAATCGATTCAGATATAGTATTTGACGATATAGGTATCCCTTATATCCCCGCAAAGAGAATTAAAGGGTGCTTAAAAGAGTCTGCTATTGAGGTGTGTGAGATGTTTGAGCAGTCAGGTATAGATATACTCGGCGATTTGAAGAATAACAGAGAATATGGCGAAAACAGTTATAAAATAATCTCAGACATATTCGGGAAACAGGGGAGTGATAAACCATCACCTGTGTACTTCTCAAATCTTACGATAGAGGGTTATGATTCTGCAGTCAATTGGTTCAGATACCTGACAAAAAAATGTAACAGCGTATTCAATCGCGAGGCAATAATCAACCAGTTTACAGAGATAAGACAGCAGACTTCTATTGAAGATGGGGTTGCCAAGAAGCATTCCTTGAGGACTATAAGAGTAGCAAAGAGGGGGCTTGTCTTCAAAGGTGATGTAAAGTTTGAAGAGGATAATCAGATCTGGCTTTCCCTGTTATTTTTTGCCTGTAAAAATTTCAGGTATATGGGTTCAAAGAGGAACAGGGGTTTTGGCAAAATAAAGTGTGTAATTGGTGATGATTCAATAGAATCAGAAAAATTGAGAGAAATGGAGGCGGTATGCAGCAAATAAAATACAGAATAACATCCCTTTCTCCGTTATTGTTTTCATCAAATTCGGGCGATCCAAATATGGTGGAGACCCTCGATTATATCCCCGGAACATACATACGCGGTATGCTGGCTCAGGAGTTTATAAAGAGAAAGAGGCTTTTAGATGCCCATAAAGATGAAACCTTCTATAACCTCTTTTTGAGAGGTGATGTTGTATTTACAAATGCATATATCTGCGACAATTTGGGACAAAATACTTATCCCGTCCCCCTCTCATTCCAGAGAGAAAAATACCCTGAAAATTCATCGAAATGCGATAATGGAATTCCTATATATGATATGTTGTTCATAGAAAACGGAATCAACAAAAAGACAAAGAGTATAGAGGGGTACTACTTCTTAGATAATAATAATCTACACACAGTTCGTGTTAAGAGGAGGCTGAACTTCCACCACGCAAGGGACAGGGAGACGGGGACATCAAAAGAGGGTTTTATATTCAACTATGATTCGATTGAAGAAGGACAGGTATTTGAAGGTTATATCATTGGCAAGGAAGAGAGATTAAAACAGATTATAGATACCATTGAAGATGGCATATATTATGTTGGTAGATCGAGGAGTAATCAGTATGGATTGATCAGGTTTGAGATAATAGAAAGAGAGCCTGTGGATTTTGTACACGGGATAGCCTCTGATGTTCAGAATAATGGAGAAATAGTACTTACCCTCATTTCAGATACGATAATTTATAACGGCAATGGATACTCTACAACGGATACTATGGACTTTGAAAAAGAACTCAGAAGGCTCACTGGAACTGATGTTCATATAAAAAAGGCTTTTATAAAACAGGTTGAGGAGGAAGGATTCATATCAGTATGGAAGTTGAAGACCCCATCGGAGGTTTGTTTTAAGGCCGGTTCCTGTTTCTTACTTGAAAAGGTTGATATAGGTAGGCTCAAAGAGATTCAGAAGACCGGCATCGGAATCAGGACGAATGAGGGGTTTGGAAGGTTTGTCATAGGCTGGCAGGGTAAAGATAAACCATTTAACATGAAAGAAGTAACAGATGAGATAAAGCCAACAAAGCCGCATGTAGCATTACCTGAAAGTGTGAAAAAATTAGTAGAGGATATTATAAAAGGGCAAATCAAAAAACAAATACAGATTAAGGCAATCAATGATGCAGGAGAATTTAAGAACCTGCCTACAAAATCCCTCCTCGCAAAGCTTGAAGGTGCTGTGAGAGAAGGAAGTTTAAAGACTCTACTTGAAGGTCTCAAAAAAACTGCAAAAAACAAGCTCGAACACTGCAGAAACTCAGAGAAAGACCTTTATGAATTTTTGAAGAATTTTTCCATTAATATTGAGAATGAAATAAAAAACATTCATGAAGGCCTATGCGATGAGATCTCATACAAACCCGAAAAAGAACTTAAAGCAGAACTTGAAAAGACTCATCTTTTGACATTTCTTTCAACAATGAGAAAAAAGAAGAAACAACTTGAAAGAGAAGGAAAATAAAATGGAGGCGAACAAAATGACATATAACAAAAAAATTCTAAAGGGTAAGATAATTCTTGAAGGTGTGATAGAACTCCTATCACCAGCAATTATTGGCTCGGGCAGGGATGAACATAGCGATATTGATGTGTTGAGGGACAGTGAAGGCAAGGTATATATACCTGCCACATCTTTTGCAGGGGTGCTGAGGCATACTATTAAACTGGATGATTCTTACAAAGGCAAACTTGAGTATTTCTGGGGAACCTCTAAAGAAGAACAAAATCACCAGAGGTTAAGACAGAGTTCAGTCAGGATAGATGACCTTTTACCCGTTGATAAATCATCTGTGGTTATAAGGGACGGAGTTAAAATTGACAATACAAGAGGGATTGCAAAGGAAGGTGCAAAATTTGATTACGAAGTCATAGAACCCGGTGCAAGATTTAATTTGCACATTGAGGTTACCCTTGATGGAATAGAGGATGACTTTAAGAAAAGCATGCTGGTTACAATAATCAATCTTCTTAAAGAAGGAGATATAAGAATTGGTGCAAAGACAAATAGTGGATTTGGCAGAATCCATTTAGTTGATGAAAAAATTTGTATTTTTGACTTCTCGAAGAAAGAGGATGTCTTACGATGGCTCAAGCAGGATTTCACTACTGTATCTAAACTCAAGGTTGAAAACTCTGAGTTTGACAAATTTAAGATTATCCCCAAGACCTTTACAATCAGTGCCGACTTTGTGATCAAAAATTCTCTAATTGTCCGCTCCTATATTTTTGACCCCGATAAACCCGACATTGAAAATATCAAGTCAAATGGCAAGCCTGTTTTGCCTGGTACATCCCTCAAGGGTGCAATCAGGGCAAGGGCTGAGAGGATTGTAAAAACACTCGGGAAACCAGAAAGTGTTATATCAGATTTATTTGGTGAGGTTGACGAAAAGAAAAAGTTAGCAAAGAAGGGCAGAATTACAGTTGAAGAGACCCTTATTGATGGTTATCCTGAAGAGGTGCAGACAAGAATCAAGATCGACCGATTTACAGGAGGGGTAATCGAAAGCGCCCTTCTTGAAACAAAACCATTATTTAGCAAAAAAGATGGGAAGGTGATAAACCTTAAAATCACTATCAGGGATTACAAAGACCACGAGGCAGGTCTTATCCTTCTTGTACTAAAAGATTTGTGGACAGGAGACCTTCCTATCGGTGGGGAAAAGGCCGTTGGTAGAGGTGTGCTTGAGGGAAGAAAAGCGGTAATAGAGTGGGATGGCGGGTCATCTAAGTTTGTAAATATCTCCGACCTTAAAGAAGGAGAAAGAAACAGTCTACAAAATTTTGTAGGGGCGCTTGTAAATCTTAAGTTAGAAGGAGGCAAAGATGTTAGAAATGAAATTAATGGATAAAGCAAATGGACTTGAACTATATTTGATAAAATCAAAAACCGAACCATTCTCCATAAACAATTTAGAGCACGCATTATCTCTTTTCAATTCCACAGGCTATATAATTGCCTACCTGGACTATAGAGTGCTCATTGGCAAAGTAAATAATAATGGTTTTGAATTTTATAATAACGAAAAGATTGAAGAAAAATACATACAGAAACTTCGGCTCTTTAGCGATGATAGAGAACTCCTTATATGGAGGAATAACGACGGGCTGAAAGGTAGATTGAGAATTGATAACGACGGTGAGGATACTAAGGATACATTTGTAGTTGATGCCTGTCAGGTGCTCTGGGGAACCAAAAAGGATAAGTTGGGAAATGGCTGGATAAAGCTCTATGAGGATAGGGGGACCGAATTGATAATACCATATAATGAGGATGCAGTAATAAATGAAGAAAAGAGACTATTTATCAAAACCCGAAACTATGTCTCAACGACTCCTGAGGAGAATCAAGAAAACCATGCAGATTATAGGTTCCAGGCAAGATATACAGACTGTAGATTTGTTGAGTTTACCGAAAGTTATTTGAAGTAAAGGAGTTTTAATATGGAAAAGGCAAAACTTGAGCTTATCAAGACCAAAAAAGGGGACTTTGCAGTGTATATAATACTTGAGAATGGGAAGAAAATACCTTTGAGCGATTTTAAATTGAGAGACGATAGCCTTAATAATAAAGAGGTTGAGATAATAAGAGAGAACGGAAGAGTTGTCAGTATGGTATGTGAGGGTAGAGAAATATATTCTCAGAAAAGCAGCAACGATAATAGGTCTTATAAACAGGAGAATAAGAGGATGGTTGGAAGAAATAATCCTGAAAAAGATAAAGATTTCGATAACAATAAAAATAGGAATATTTACTCCAGAGCCCCCTACAACTTTATTCCTTTAAACAAAACGGTTGTTCCTGCAGAAAAAATCCCCGAATTTGATAGGTATTATACCGAAGATAGATTTACTGGCTACATAGACATAGAGATAGAGGCCCTGACACCGCTTTATATAAGAGATGCGTTAACAGAAGAAGAATATAAAGAAAAATTAGCGAAAGAAAAAAGAGATAAAACTTATATAAACCCCGACTTCTTCTCCCCAGGTGGAATTCCTCGTATCCCGGGCAGTTCCCTGAGAGGTATGATAAGGACGATGGTAGAGATAATGAGTTTTGGAAAGTTCGGATTTTTCGATGATGCAAGACTCTATTACAGAGGACTTGCTGATGTAAGTAGTTTGCGTAAAGAATATCAGCGCCATATGAGTTCATTTGACAAGAATAGCAAAAAAACCCAATATAAAATGTCAGCTGGTTTTTTACACAAAAAAGGATTCAGTTATTTCATAACTCCAGCTAAGGGCTTCAAGCAGATCTTAAAAAAAGAAGCCCGACAAATGGTAGAGAAAATTGGTGAAAAGTATGAAGATTTCAAATTTTACAAAATTAATAATGGATATATAGTTGTTTCAGGACCTATGCAAAAAAAAAATAGAGATTGGTTTATTGATTTACCTGATGCAAATGCGCAAGAGTTCAAGATTCCTGAAGAAGATATTTCAAATTACAAAAATGACAAAAAAAGAAGTGACAAAATCCCGGATTTGCTAAAACTGGCAAAGAATGGCGTGCCATGTTTCTATGTAAGATATAAAGATAGTCAAGGCAAAGATAGGATCTCGTTTGGTCACACAGGAATGTTCCGTCTTGCTTACGAAAAAACCATTGGGGACCATATACCACCTGAACTTAAAAATCCCAATATAACGGATATTGCAGAGGCAATTTTTGGTAATGAAAAGACTCACGCGGGAAGGGTCTTCTTTGAAGATGCTTATATTGATGAAAAGCACAAATATGAGTTAAAAGATGCAATTATCCCCAAGATTCTGAGTGACCCAAAACCTACCTGTTTTCAACACTACTTAGAGCAAAGTGAGAAAAATTTAGATAAGCATCCTAAAAATCTTGCTCATTATAATACTGAGGGTGCAGTTATTAGAGGGTACAAGTTATACTGGCACAGAGATGCAAAATATTATGAAGAGGAGGAAATAAGTTATGATATTGCTGAGTTCAATAGGCTCTTAAATGACTTCGGTAAGACGAAGGAGGATTTCTCAGAGTTTATAATTGATGAGAATAATGGAAAAATAAAGATAAGTTTGAAGAAAAAAATGCCCGATGATATAAAGGAAATAATTATAAAATCCATTGGAGAGTATGAGAATCAACATACAGTTTTCAAAAGAATTGAGAAAGGAGCTATTTTTAGAGGCAGGATTAGATTTGAAAATCTATCTGAGGTTGAACTCGGGGCACTTCTTTTTGCTATTGATCTTCCCGATGGGTGTGCCCACAAGATTGGTATGGGGAAACCTCTCGGCCTCGGATCTGTTAAGATTAAGCCCCAACTATATTTATCTGATAGGTCTAAAAGATACTCTGATTTACTGGTAGAGTGGGATGGACTAAGTGAAGAAAATGCAAAGATAGCAAAGATTAAGAAAGAATTTGAGGATTATGTACTTAAAAATCTTAATGAAAAACTACCCTCACTATGGGATAATACAAGGATGAAAGAATTTAGAATAATGCTAAATTTCGATAAAAAACCAGAAAACGAAAAAACAAGATATATGTTAATAAAAAATGATAAAGATGAAAACGAGTTCAAATATAGAAATGTATTACCCAAACCTTCTGAAGTTATAGAAGACAAAAATTCATCCAAGTCTTGATTTTATGTAACTGAAGAATGCGGTATTGATTGCTTTTAAACTGCCTTTTTCAAAGATATCTGTAATTTTATTTATGTCTTTTGCATTGTTGGTGAATATAGCCAGAATAAATAATCTACCTTTATCATTTGATAGTTGGGATAGACTGCACCTTATCCCCTGATAGATATAATAGTATCCATCTATTTCATAACCAAAGTCCTCTACATAATCCAGAGAACTGAGAATCTGTTTCAGCATATCGGGGTTTGCCTCCAGAAGGGGCGAATCCTTTTTGGAATAAATTGTCCTGTTTATTGTTATGTTCAGGGCATCATCTCTAAAGATAGTCTCTTTTGATGCAATTAAAGAGGCCCTTTCTTTGAAATAATTATCAATTCTAATCCTTACAACCATATTATATTTTTCCCACTCCTCATCAGCAGTCCTTGGTTTATAGAGTATATATTTTTGCTTAATATACCTGCTCCTCATAAATCCATAATCGTTATATGCATTTAATGTAAACAATTTGTATATCTCCTCGTCTAATTCAAAGTACACAGTTTCTTTGGATATAGAAATATGAGGTGAGTTATTTAGTATAGGGGCGTTATCGTTATACTTCAATGCCATATTTTTTATAAAATCAATGCAGCGCCTGTCCAGATCATCTACTGATTTATCTATCATATCAATACTTTCAACAGAGAGAAAACAGGGATATAAATTCAGTTCTCCGTCAAATGTAATACTTCTATACTCGTAACAGGATCTGCAACCAAGCCTGCATACACAACGAGTCGTTTCAATTATAAAATTTGAGGTATCACCAATTAATTTATATTTACAAACCCTGTCTGTTCTGGATATGAGAGTTAGATTGTCCACAATGTCCTTTATTGAATCCACATTATAAAAGTAGTCCTTTACATCTTCTTTTTCATCGGGGATTAACAACTCGATAAATTTTATTGCCGATACTCCCATATTTTTAGCATTATTTACGGCGTTATTAATTTGCTCTTTGCCGTTGTTGATATTCCCGAGTAATACATAGTTTATTTTAACCTTAAAACCGCACTTTCTCAGTGACTCAATTGTATTAGCTATTTTATCGACAGTACATCTTGATTGTCTTGTAATTTTCTCATAAGTCGTTTGATCAAATGAGTGAAGAGAGATGTTGAATCGCAATCTATCTCGGAATACCTGTAATTGAGATATAAGGTCTTCATCAATTTGAGAGGCATTCGATACTATTGTAACAGAGATATTATCGTTTTTGCTTGTATTCAGGATATTATTTAGAATATAAATGATATCTTTGTGATATCTCTTCAGGAGCGGCTCCCCGCCTGTAAATGTAATGTCTGTATACCCTCTCTCAATAAATGAGTTTAATTTTTCAATAACCTTATTTGTATTTAGCCCACTCTCTTTATTTCGTTCTCCCTCATTATGACAGAAAATACACCTGTAATTGCAAATGGGGGTGATTGTAAATCTTATCTCTCTCGGTTTTAACACAGACTGAACCTTTTATTTGCCCTTTGGCATTATCTCTTTAGGAAGTTTATCCTTTATCTCATCGAAGAACCAGAATTTTATATTATTCCTGAGTGCTATGTATTCTTGATCCCTCAGTTTAGTATTTATATAATCTGCATAAGCAGTTGTTCCATCCTCTGTAATAATTTTATCACTGGTTAACATAGGGCTAACTATTATTGCTCTTCCATAAGAACCACTGCTCCTCTTTGCTACATACTCTTTA
>Ga0272449_1003731_pt1 | contig 12872 bp, 10 predicted proteins | sample YNPCB0241_FD_198679 | JGI IMG/M metagenome (GOLD analysis project Ga0272449, IMG submission 198679) | Hot spring sediment microbial communities from Yellowstone National Park, WY, United States - YNP-CB-024-1 | ecosystem: Environmental > Aquatic > Thermal springs > Hot (42-90C) > Sediment...
ACAAGGCCCAAGCACCCTGGGGGAAGGAGGTTAGAAGGTTCTTCTGCGACATCCACAAGACAAAGAAAAACAGAGAGAGATACAGAATAACATACACCACAGACGGTGTTACGTTCAGATATGTGGATAGCTTTGCTGAGATTCCAGCAAAAGCAGGTGATATGGTGTTCGTGGACACCATACCACTGTCGCATACCGACGGGGTGATAGGGCTACTGAGGCGTGGCGTTCAGGTCTACTACCTGCGTCGGCTGACCATTCAGAAGAGGAAAAGGGATGAGCTAAGACTGCCCAAGACAGCAAAAGGCGATATCAAGACATTAATGGCAATTGACCGTAGGTGGTTCAGGAAGGTTTCCGAGGACTTTCTGGTGATGAGGAGGATGATTTCAGCATATCGTGGGATGGCGAGGACACACCAACGACTCCTAAACATAGGCAAGGCTACGGAGATTGGCTTCAAATCCACAATCAGATCGCTGGAGGAGGAGATGTATGAGATGGCAGCGAGGATAGCTGATGAGGCCGGTAAGAGATACCCGGCCTACAACAAACTTGTTGATGTTCTGGGTATTCGTGGAAATGCTAAGGCGTTGGAGGCTTTGGCTGAGCTGATGGTATACGTAGACTTCGTAAAAAGTCCTCTTAGAGGTCTTAAGAAGCTTCTGGGACTCTATAGACCGGTTAAATCGGGGAAGAAGAAGTATTGGAGGCTTTATGATGGTAGGCTGCACCAAGCGGTTACAAGGCTTGCGATGGCATACTACAAGACCAAGCCGAACGGACGACAGTGCTGGCAACTAATACAACAAATCAAACAACTAATGACGACAAACCAGACACCGGGATAGCCTCCGGCAGCAAGGGGAAAACCCCAGAACATATCACACCGGGGGCTGGTAACTTATAATCGCCGGCAAAATCTAGTCCGGCGGGCTAAGCCTTTTTAATCCCGGTGTCTGGGGCCCTATACTTGCTGCAGGCGCCAAGCCAAACCCCTTCCCCTCATTTCTCCGTTTTAAAGTTATGGCCTTGACGGTTTATAGATGTAAGTGTTTATTGTTATGTTATGCTCCGCCTAACATCACGTCATAGATCTAAATGGGAGAGCTTTTAAGTTAATGAAATTCTATCAATCTGATGAAATTCGTAGATGATTTGCTGGCTGAGACCCTTAGACATGTCAACGATGGTCTACCTAGGAGGGTGGCTAGGCTTATGGATCTGCTGAGGATGGATACGCCATATGTAGAGACAATAGGTGGGGAGCGTCATTATTTTGACAAGAGGGAGCTGGCGATTCTTGCCAAGCTACTTCCAGATGATATTGCCGCTGATCTCCACCTGCCATTTGTATTTACGAAGAGGCATGATTTGGAGGAGTCGGTCTACGTTATTAGGAGCGTCGGAAGCGAGCCTGAGGCGTTTAAAAAACTGATGGGGATCAGCCATCTCCAGGTGAGTGGAGGCGAATACTACACCTATAAGCCCATCATAGCAGAGTTCATTAGAAGATATCCCAGCCTAGCTACAGTTGGGTATGTGTAGGTCGGGCGGCAATGGGCCGTATATCAGTTATAGGTGGTACAGGAGACTTAGGGTTCTGGCTGGCCCTCAGGCTGGCGAAGGCAGGCTTGGATATTGTAATAGGATCACGTAGCCGTGAGAAGGCGATGGAGGCAGTCAACAGGGGTTTAAAGCTCGTGGGGGAGGGCGCTAGCCTTGAAGGTGCCGTCAATAGGGAGGCGGTGATAGACTCTGAGGTAGTATTCTTCAGCATACCCTATCAGGCCATAGGGGAAATAGCCTCCGATGTCTCCCCATCCATGAACACCCGGAGTATAGCGGTTTCATGCATAGTTCCTTTTGATAAAAACAATGGTGAACTTTCGGCGGCAGAGATGCTTAGCTCCCATCTGGACGGTGTGCCTGTAGTCTCCACCCTACACACTGTTGGTGCGGAGAGGTTGGCACGGCTTAATGAGCCCCTGAACTCTGATACACTGGTATTCGGGGATATTATGGATGCCAAGAAGAAGATCGCCGCTATCCTATATCTTATCGATGGGCTGAGACCCGTGGACGGCGGCCCTCTGAAAAACTCTAGGATCGGCGAGCATATTGTCAGGATCCTCCTGTCAGTCAACAGAAGATACGGGGTAAAGGATGCTGGAATACAGATAAGTGGGCTCACCGACCGGATGGTGAGGGAGAAATGGGGACTGTGAAAATACCTGAAAAGATTTTCAGGGCATACGACATTAGAGGAGTGTATGGTGTTGACATAACAGAGGAGACGGCATATCTTGTCGGACTTGGATTCGGGAACATGCTGGGCGAAGGCAAGGCCCTCGTTGTGAGAGATGTAAGACTGAGCGGGCCCTCACTAGCATCAGCCGCTGCCGACGGATTGGCTGATGCGGGGCTGGATGTTCTCAATGGAGGTGTATGCACTACCCCAGCAGGATATTATGGAGTTAAGCATTTCGGGACAGCCGGCTGCCTGATAGTTACGGCCAGCCATAATCCACCCAACTGGAACGGTTTCAAACTCGTCAGAGGGGGCGGGGAGACGATATCACAGAATGCAGGTATGGAGGAGCTGAAGCAGCTGATCCTCTCCAACAAGCTTAGGAAAGGTGGGCGACGTGGTAGCATAAGCACAGTAGACCTCAAGGGCGTCTACGCAGGCTTTCTAAAAAGCCGCTTCACGGCCATGGATGGGCTGAGCATGGGTGTCGACTTCAGCGATGGATCCGCAGCTCTGGTTTTTCCCGAGATAGCAGGTCACCTAGGGATAAAGCTTAAGCAGATAAACGATAACCCCGACGGGTATTTTAGAGGCCATACGCCGGAGCCCTCACCTGAGAACCTAGGTCCATTAGCCGCGCTTGTGAGAGACAGTGGCTGTAGCTTCGGCGCCGCATTTGACGGCGATGCGGATAGGGCGGTGTTCGTAGATGATTTGGGCAGGATCGTTGAGGGAGACTATGCGCTCGCTGTACTGGTCAGCAGCTGGCCTGTTAGGGGGAAGGTGGTCTATGATGTCAACAGCTCTAGCGCCCTAAGGGATGTGGCTATTGCCCGTGGGTTCACCCCCATAGAATGGAAGGTTGGAAGGGCCTTTATGCTGAGGAAGATTAGGGATGAAAAAGCTGTATTAGGTGGTGAGAAGAGCAACCACATATATTTTGGGGAGCTCGACGGCGTTGATGACGCCATATACGCAGCCCTCAAGATGGCTGAGATAGTTAGAAATCATGGCGGCAGATTATCACCCCTAGTGGACGCCATACCCAAATATCCCACACTACCCATCACGGTATATGATTGTGATGACGAGCTCAAGTTCAGGGTTGTTGAGGAGATAGCTAGGAAGTTTGAGGAAGCGGGATTCAAGATCTCTCTACTTGATGGTGTTAAGGCATATAGTAGCTCCGGCTGGATTCTCATACGGGCCTCCAACACAATGCCGCAGCTGAAGATGTCGGCGGAGGCCAGCACCTATGAGGAGCTGGAGAAACTGAGGAGATTAGGGGACGGGTTGATAAGGGAAACAATTACAAGGTGGGTTGAACGTGGCCAACATATCAGCTGAGCTATCCCAGATAAGCTCCTGGATCGAGAGTATCGCACTACAATATGGCTTGTTGGGGGTTTTCATAGCGTCGCTGATGGGTAGTCTTGTACCATTCCTGCCCATCCCATACCTTTTCGTAGTTGTGCTTCTCAGTGAAAGTATGGATCCATGGCTGCTGGGACTCGTCGCAGGCGTGGGAGGCTCCATCGGAAAGATTACATCATATTTCCTAGGAAGATCCGGCTATCGCCTCCTAAGCACGGATAGTAAGCGTAGGATGGATACACTCCGGAGCATCATAGGACGATATGGTGACCTGGGGGTTTTCATATTCGCCGTCACACCCCTGCCAGATGATGTATACCTGATTCCGGTGGGTATGATGCGGTTTAACTTCTGGAGATTCCTACTGGCCAACACCCTTGGTAAGATAGTCCTATCAATCGCCGTCGCATATCTGGGCAGAACGTACTTCAGCTTGGCTCGATTGTTTCTCGGAGAGGCCAGCGGTCTCTCGATGCTGGCCGCAATAGTAGCAATGACTGTCCTCACGATATTGCTCCTACGGGTTGATTGGGAGCTTGCTGTGAGGATACTGCGGGAGGAGGGGTGGAGGGGTGTACTACGTAATCTCTCACCAATACTGTCCCTGGGCAAGAATAGGCGATGATATCGGCTGGGTATTACTGGGACATTCTCCAAGGCCGAGTTCCAGCCCCCACATGGGATAAAGTAATGAGGGGCTGACATACATCCAGCATTAGGTTGAAGACCGTAACATCGGAGCAGATGGCAGTGCTTGACATGAATACGGCAGCCCTAGGTGTGAGCAGGCTGATGCTTATGGAGAATGCTGGAAGGGCTGTAGCCGAGAGGGCTGTGGAGGAGCTTGGCGGCTTGGACGGGAAGAAGGTTCTAATTTTATGCGGGCCGGGAAATAATGGTGGTGACGGGCTGGTCGCCGCGAGACATCTCGCATCCTATGGCGCCGATGTGACAGTATTACTGTTATCCAGTCCAGATCGTATAAGGACTCCGGAGGCCAGGACAAACTATACAGCCGCTAGGAACATGCCCCTCTCAATACAGCTGGAGATAGCTGAAAACATCTATGACCTCTCCAAATATGCTGAGACATTTAGACAGGCGGATGTAATAATAGACGCCATACTCGGAACAGGTGCGAGGGGGAGGTTGAGCGACTTGTTCACATCAGCTGTGGAGATGGCCAACTCATCATCAGCCCTCAGGATAGCAGTAGATATCCCAACAGGCGTAGATCCCGACACCGGCGACGGCGACATATACTTCAACCCTCATCTCATAGTAACATTCCACGCGGCCAAGCCGGGGCTGATCTCGAGGGAGTGGAGAACACATGTAGCTGGGATTGGAATACCGTGGGAGGCGGAATTACTCGCAGGCCCTGGCCAGCTATCTATGCTACTCCGGACTTCCGGTGATGGATTGGCCGGTAGTAGGATTGCATATGTATATGGCGACGGTGGCGCCGACCCAGATATAAGACAGCTTCTTGAGAGTCTTCCATGTTCTTTGACCCAATGTCATGCCAACTCGCTCATCACCAGCCCCCAAACCAGACAGGCGGTGGCAACATCACGTGTTATACTTTTAGCACCCGATGTCAGCCCGCATGATGTCAAGCCGTTTACAATGCGTGGCCAGCCGATCATGCTGTCTACAACAACCACCCCGGTTCAAAACGCGTTATATGTGATGTTCAGCGGTGTGAGGCATGGGAAGATGACGAGGGGTTCTCTCCTGAAAATCGCCGAGGACATACGTATCCTAGCCGCGAAGATCAGGGCGCCAGTATATGTGGTGGGTGAGGTGGATGCAATGTCAGACGGTGAAACAACATATCTCAACTGGCTTGGCACCCCTCTGGACGCCAGCCTATTCAAATATGTGCTGGCTTTAACGGCTTGGATGGCGGGGGCGGGCGCACGTCCCATTGTTGCGATGGCTGCAGCCAGCTATATGACACGATCCGCTGATGCTTCAGTTTTCCAGTCTCCCAGTAGCCTCGCTTCTCATGTTAGAGCGATAACTGGTCTTTAGGCTTCAGCCTTGTCACACCATGCATGTAGGGGTGGAGGACTTCAGGAATATCCACCGAGCCATCTCTCCTCTGGTAGTTCTCCAGTATAGCCACTATTGTACGCTCTGTGGCTATCGCGGTACTGTTGAGAGTGTGGACATACTGTGTCTCCTCTATATGGGGTGCCTCCCTATATCTTATCTCCAGCCTGTTGGCTTGGTAGTCGGTGCAGTTGCTACATGAGACAAGCTCCCTATATCTTCTCTGGGCCGGCATCCATACTTCCAAATCATATTTCTTGGCCGCAATCGGTCCGAGCTCACCTATGCATATATTGACAACCCTGTAGGGTAGGCCAAGGGCCTGATATATCTCCTCAGCATTACGTATGAGAAGTTCATGCTCATCCCATGACTGGCTGGGCTTGCAGAATACAAATTGCTCGACCTTCTCAAACTGGTGTACCCGGAAGATGCCTTTAGTATCCTTGCCATGGGCTCCAGCTTCCCTCCTGAAACATGGACTCACACCAGCATATCTCAGTGGTAGAATACGGCCGTCCAGGATTTCGTCAGCATGCATACCGGCTATTGGATGCTCAGCGGTACCCACTAGATAGAGATCCTCACCCTCAATCTTATATAGCATGTCTTGAAAATCCTGGAAGGCCACCACACCCTCCATATAGCGTCTTTGGATCATGTATGGAGGCTGCACTATCTTAAACCCCTTTCTGGCTAGGAAGTCTAGTGCAAATCTTATCAGCGCCCAGTTGAGGAGAACCAGTTCATCCTTGAGAAAGTAGAACCTCGCCCCAGCTATCTTGGCCGCCGCCTCCAAGTCAGCAAGCCCAAGCCTCTCCAACAAGTCCACATGATCCAGCAGCTGGTTGTCAGCCACGGCCTCACCCCATCTCCTCACCTCCACATTATCATCCTCTGTACTGCCATCGGGTACTGATTCATGGGGTATGTTGGGCAGGTTGAAGAGAATCTGATGAAGCTCCTTTGAAACCCTGTCCAGTCTCTCCTCAAGGGACTCCAACTCCACACCCAACGCCTTCATCTCCGAAACCATTTGGGATATGTTGAGCCCGGCCTTCTTGGCTGCAGCCAGCTCCTCAGTCATCTTATTCCGCCTACGCCTCAAATCCTGGACCTTTGTTATCAGCTGACGCCTCTCAAGATCAAGCTGGAGACATTTATCAACCACCGAGGGGTCTATACCACGTCTGGCCAGACCCCGCCTGAATACCTCCGGCGCAGCCCTCATACTCCGTATATTCAGCATCAGCCATCATCACCGTAAGTCAGATTAATAACCTTGTCCAGGTTTACTCACGTCTGAGGGCTTCGATAGGCTCCAGCTTCGCTGCACGATATGCCGGTATCAGCCCGGCCAGGGCTCCTACAAGCACAGCCATCACTATGCCGGTGATGATGAGTTCGGGGGTAATCTTGGGGATTATTGAGATGGACTGTCCTCCTCCGAAGCCTGTGGTAAAGGAGCCGGGCCTGGCGGGTTGGGAGGGTGTGGAAAAGATTCCCGCAAGCGCGTATGAGCCTATGGAGCCGGCCGCTACACCCACCACACCACCGAGGAGACCTATTATCATGGCTTCGGCGAGGAATGATAATAGGACATCTCTTGTCTTGAATCCGAGGGCCTTCACCAGCCCTATCTCCCTGACCCGCTCCGTTACAGATGTGAACATAGTGGTCATTATGCCGAGAAAGGCGACTATCACGCTCATCATGGCCACAGATGAGATGAATAGGTTGATGGTGCCAACAATCTGCTGGACAGTGGCAGTTATCGCGCTGACCGAGAAGACCCTGACATCCTGTCCGAATAATTCTTGAATCCGTTTCACGACAGAGTCGCTATATCCTACGTCAATGATCTTCACAAAAGCACCACTATAGCTCTTCCTGCTGGTAAGCTGCTTACCCGCCTCCAGCGATATGAAGATCTGATTGTCTGGGTTGAGGAAGAGGGCCTGCCCATATTTGTCAAGCTTTCCCGTCACAGAGTAGGTCCTAGCCGTGGATTCGCCTGCTGCATTGTTGGCCTTCACCGTCACCAGTGTCCCAACATCCATGACGGGCAGATCCGGATCCGGTGGATTCCATGCATTATAGCCCACCACAGCCGAGGCCGTGCCGCCAAGTATATCACCGCCTGCGAGCTTTATATTGGGGAAGAGCTTGTCTAGGCTCTTCAGGTCAAGGGCCAGCACCGTGAAGGAGCTGGTGGGATCCATTTGGAAGGTCTTCCCCCTAGACCTTATCTCACCCGATGCTATGAGAAGGAAGGGAAAGACATCCTTAACTCCTTCTATCTCCTTGATCGTCTTAACAGCTCTATCATCGAAGTTGAAATCTCCTATCCTCTGGACTAGAATCGAGTCCGCACCCAATGTCTGGAGATTTGCTGTTATAGCGTCACTCAATCCGGCCGTTGATGCATTGAGGGCTGTGATGAGCGCCGGCCCAATTACAATACCAAGGATCGTAAGGGATGATCGGAGCTTCCTATCCTTTAGGGCGCTCCAGGCAAGCCTAGCTATATCGATGGGTTTCACCGTTTCCTCACACCGCGGCCGACAAAGAAACCGGCTACAGCAGCTAATGCTATGATTGCAATGGCTATGGGTGAGAACAGCTGGGCCTGTGAGGTTGGACCGGGGGTCCGGGTCACTGTGGCCGTAGTTCCGGAAGATGTCTCAACCCTGTATTGGAAGGGGTGGATTAGTGTATATGCTTCGCCAAGACCATTCTTATACGTTATCCTCAGCACTGCCGTGTATATTCCAGGCCTGGCATTCTCATCCACCTTGAAGGCGAGGGTTATCGCCGATACCTGCGATGGATTTACCAGTCCTGTGAATGAAGACGAGTCGACTGTCTCTACAAATGGCGGACCCCCCAGTAGCTCAACCAAAACGGATCGTGCCACCGTGGAGCCTGCGTTAACAACGTCACCCACTACATCAACGCTGTCACCGGGCCTGACTATCTCGGGTGAGAACCGTAGATTCCTTAGCATGATTTTTATGTCACCCCTCACAGCCAGCGGCAATTCGAACGACTCAACCCTTGTCAGCCCAGTCTGATCCCTATACTCTACAGACGCCCTGATAACATACGATGCGTCAGCAGCGGTAGACGGAATGACCACACGGTATTTGAGGATATAGGTTTCCCTAGGCTCCATGAACGCCTTATAGCGGTTGAGATCTCCACCGATGAGTGTTAAAGGCGTCCCGGCAGGACTGACTGAGAGTCTAACATCTGTCACTCTGAAATCATTTAGGTTCAGAAATTCTATTGTTATCTCATCTATTGTGGAGGCATTGAAGATGCGGTCATCAAGCTTCACCGTAAAGCCCGGCCTGACCTGATCCGACACATTTACTACAAGCTGATACTCCTTCACCCTATCAATACCCAGAATGTCTTGATAGGTTGCTGAGACTGTTATAATGCTTGGCCCAGTAGGAGATGAGGGGTCCACATATATGGGTACTCTGAAGGAGGCGGACTCACCTGGCCCCAAGCTATTAAACTCATAGATGTTCTTCAATATCTTCAGCGTACTTGACTGGGATTGGAGGGTGAGTTTTAGTCTATTGGCTGCGGCTGTCCCGGTATTTATTATAATGGATGGGATATCACCATAGGATCCTTTGGATAGTGCTGCAGGGCTTTGTCCGAATATTAATTCCTCCCGTCCAGTAACTTCAACCACAACAGTGTAAGAAACCTTTCTGAGCGTATTCCATTGATTTCGATAGCTGAGGACGATATTGAACTCTTGGTGGCCAACTTTGGTTATATCCTGCAGGCCTATTGGAAAGCTGAGCGAAAAGCTGCCCCCCGATCCAACAGAACCTAGAAAGCTATCACTGACCACACCGCCTTTCGTACTTAGCTCGCCCAGCACATTAGAAACCGTCAAATCCCTAGGCACCTCAAACCATACGACAAGATCAGCTACTCCAGATCCAGGCCCAACAGGCACCTCAACTCCATTCTGCAGCCAAGCGGTTCTCAGGATACGTGGGGCAGGGTGTTCTGAGACTATTAGTCGCACTTGCCTAGAATATTGGGATATTGGGAGAGTGTCCTCTGAGCAGTCTCTATATGATATTATGAGGTCGGCCAAATATGTTCCCGGCCTAGCATTATCCAATACATCAACCGTGAATTCAAGAACCGCTGACTCGCCTAGCCTAACCTGGTTTAAAAGCAATGTGTGAATAGTGGTGTCACCGTCCCAGTTAGTGAATGGAAATTCGGATGCGGGTGGAGATTTAAGCCATGCCTGTATGGCGCATATGATATCCTTATCCGTGTCAAGGTGGGTGAAGACTATGATTAGCTTTACATCGGAATCTCCAGGCCCGACGGTGATGGGGTTTTCCAGCGAACCCCACACAACCTTATTTATCTCAATGATGTCTGCTTGACCAGAGGCCACCATCAATGGTAGGAGAGTGAGAATTAGGGGAATGATTAGCATCCATCTCATCAAACAGCCACCTCCGCACCCACATTCACATCCTCCACCCTCTCAATACGCCCGTCCCTCAAATATATTATTCTATCAGTTGACCTGGCCACCTCCATGTTATGTGTCACCACTACTATTGTCTTACCCTTCCTGCTGAGGCTCTTAAGCAGCTCGACTATTGTTTGACCTGTTTTCGAGTCAAGATTCCCCGTAGGCTCGTCCGCGAGTATTATACTGGGGTTGGTGACGAGCGCTCTAGCTATGGCCACCCTCTGCTGCTCTCCACCGCTCAGCTGTGATGGCTTATTCCTATATTTCCCAGCAAGACCCACTTCATTAAGCATCTCCATAGCCAGCCTTCTCCGCTCACTCTCCCCGATCCCCATAAGCATAAGCGGTAGCTCCACATTCCTCACCACATCTATCCTAGAGATGAGGTTATAGGACTGGAAGACGAATCCAATCTTCTTATTACGTAGTTCAGCCCTCTGGTTGTCGGTAAGCCGTCCAATATCCACACCGTCGATGATGACCTGGCCCTCAGTGGGCCTGTCGAGCGCTCCCAGCATGTTTAGAAGAGTGGACTTGCCACTGCCACTCGGACCCACTATGGAGAGAAACTCACCCCTACGTATCTTAAGGTCTATGCCGTTGAGCGCATAAGTTTCCACACCGTTCATCCTATAGATCTTCTTGAGACTGTATATCTCAACCACATACTCCATTGCATCCACCCCCTAGATAGAGACTATCTTATTCTTATGTAGTCATGGGCTCCTACTGCAGACTCGAAGCAGTAGCGGACCCTTCTAAACTGGTTCCTAAACTCTTCAACATCACGTGCTACGGACTCGGGCTCCCTATTCCTAACTATTACATCCGCTATAAGCTCGGCTATATATTTCATCTCACTCTCACCCATACCAAGCCGTGTAACCTCCTGAGAGCCTAGACGTATGCCGCTCGGTCGTCTATGATCCGTCTTTAGCTTATAGTCTTTTGGGATCAGGTTCCTATTCACTATGATGCCAGCTCTTTCCAGCTTCTCCTCAGCCGTCCTGCCATCCATATACTTGGTGACATCGGCCAATATGGTGTGGGATTCGGTGAAACCCCTATGCTCATACAAGACCCCAATACCATTCTCATGCAACGCCTCAGCCAGTATCTTTGCATTGCCGATTATCTGGGCTGCGTAATCCCTGTAGAACGCTAGGGCCTCGGCCAAGGCTATAGCAAGTCCCGCCACATTGTGGAGGTGGTGGTTGGATAGGAGTCCTGGAAAGGCGACCTGCTTCAGCTTCTCCGCATATCTATTCCAGGACGCTATCATGCCATGCTGTGGTCCGGCCAAGGTTTTGTGAGTGCTCATGGTCATGCAGTCAGCCCCCTCCCTCAATGGATCCTGGAATCTACCACCTGCTATTAGTCCGGCTACATGGGCGGCATCATACACTACATAGCCTCCATAGTTGTCAGCCAGCTCCCTGATAGCCTTAACAGGATGAGGGAAGAGGAAGACACTGGCACCCAACATGAATAGACGTGGTCTCCTCCCAGTCTCACTCTCAATCCTCTTCAGTTTTCTAGCCGTCGCATCAACATCTATCTCATGATCCTCCTCATTGAACTCATATCTCTCAACATCCAATCCCCTCACCACACCTGCTGTGCCACCCCATTTTTCCTTCCCATGACTTATATGACCGCCATGGGGAACCGCAAGGGCTACCATCATATCGCCGGGCTTCGCAAAAGTACAGTAAGCCACGAGATTAGCCACCACACCTGAGATCGGCCTCACGTCAACAAACTCGGCTTTGAAGACAGCTTTACCCAGCTCCACAGCAATTAATTCCACCTCATCAATATATTTACAGCCGGCATAAAGTCTCTCCCCAGGCCATCCCTCGGCATATCTATGCATGAAGTCGCTGGCCACAGCCTCTCTGACTGCTGGGCTGCATACATTCTCACTCGCTATCAGCGGGATTGACTTGCGGATGAACTGGTGATGCTGCTCCAGCAGGCTGAGTATCCTAGAATATTCTTGTGATGCATCCAGCGTCTGTAAGCCCGTCATCTGGATGCTCTACGTCAATACCACCTTTTTAGCATATAGCTCTTAAAGTCTAAAGTAGTGCGAAATAGAGGATGAAATAGAGCAGTGCTACATCTAACGCTGCTAGGGATGAGATTACAATCGTAGTCCGAAGCCCAGCTCTCATGTGGGCCATGCGACTGTCATGTCTTGGGAGGAAATAGAGTTTTACGTCTCGAGTTAAATGGAATACTCCCCACGGGATATGCCCCGACTCCCGACGCTCATATCACGGAAATATCAGACGAGGCCAGGTTCATCATAGAGGAGGCCAGGAGGATATTAGGCTTATAATCCGTCATGGCCATAAGGGTAGGGTGTCCGACCTCGGACACATATTTAAAGGCAGGTTAGTGGGCTGCCTGGCCTTATATACCAGTCCATGGTTGGAAACCCTTTTTGAGGTTGGATGGAAGGGCGTGTCCGACTGTTTCCATCAAGCAATATTTTATGAGGCTTGTTCGTTCTTTTATGGTGTCGGGGTAAGGGGCTTATATATCGGAGGGGTCTGTGACACCCCAGTTTTGAAATGACAGACCCCGAAATAGTACTTAATCTAATAATGCCGCATGATGGGGACTAGGGTTTACAAATCATTGGACACGCCCAATAAT
>Ga0272449_1003732_pt1 | contig 12868 bp, 8 predicted proteins | sample YNPCB0241_FD_198679 | JGI IMG/M metagenome (GOLD analysis project Ga0272449, IMG submission 198679) | Hot spring sediment microbial communities from Yellowstone National Park, WY, United States - YNP-CB-024-1 | ecosystem: Environmental > Aquatic > Thermal springs > Hot (42-90C) > Sediment...
AGAAAATTTCTTTTGTAAAGTAGCAAGTGATAGGCTATTCTGTTTTGCCATAATGTTCTCCTGTGTTGTCTTTTGACTTATTGAAAATTATAATACAATAAAATAATATGTCAAGAAATGTTAATGTATATACTGAACAAACTGGATAGCCCAAAAAATTAAGTTTGTATTATCTACTTCTTGCTATTTTTAATTAATACAAATTTTTTAAAATTTTATTGCCAATTTTGGCTAGATAATTTAAAATTAAATAGAGAGGGATAGTTATGCACAATGGGAAGCAAGATACACTTGAAAGGTGGTCTATAGAAAAATCAATTGAACTTTACGGAATAAAAAATTGGGGAGCTGGTTATTTTGATATTTCACCAAAGGGTGAGGTGGTTTATACTCCGGGAGAAAAGTATAAAAATAAGATGATAAGTGTACTGGATATAGTGAAAGGGATAAATGCAAGAGGACTTGGAATGCCTGTTTTATTAAGAATAAGTAATATTCTTGATTCCCAAATCACATTGTTACATGAAAGTTTTCAGAAGGCGATTAAGAATTTTAACTATAAGGGGGAGTACAGGGGGGTATATCCGATAAAAGTTAACCAGCAAAGGCATGTTGTACAGGAAATTACAGAGTTTGGGGCGAAATACCACCATGGACTTGAAGCTGGAAGTAAGGCAGAGCTTATAGCTGCAATTTCTTTCTTAAAGGATCCAGAGGCACTTCTTGTATGTAATGGGTATAAAGACCAGGAATTTATTGACATAGCTTTATATGCTACGAAAATGGGTTATAACTGTTTTATTGTTGTGGAGATGCCGAGTGAACTTGATCTTATTCTTGAAAGATCTAAAGTGTTGGGAGTTAATCCGAATATCGGTGTAAGAATAAAGTTGTCTACGAAAGCAAGCGGGCACTGGACTGAATCTGGAGGGGACAGAAGTATTTTTGGATTAAATTATTCTGAACTTGTAAGTCTGGTGGACAAACTAAAAAGTAAAGGAATGCTTAATTCTTTAAAGTTGCTTCATTATCATATTGGTTCACAGGTTCCAAATATAAGAGATATAAGATCTGCTGTGCTTGAGGCTTCGAGAGTATATGCAGGACTTGTCGCTGAGGGTGCAGAAATGGGTTACCTTGATCTTGGTGGTGGACTTGCTGTAGATTATGATGGTTCACATACCAATTATCATACAAGCAGAAACTATACACTTGACGAGTATTGTTCTGATATTATAGAGAGTGTTATGAGTGTACTTGATGAACAGAATATTTCTCATCCTACAATAATTACTGAATCAGGAAGAGCAATAGTTGCATATTACTCCATTTTGCTTTTTAATGTGCTTGATGTAAGCAAGTTTGAAGTTACAGAAATTCCCGAAAAGCTCCCCGAAAATTCTCATGAAATGACCCAGAATCTTTTTGAGACACTTCAAAAACTCAATGTGAAAAATATGCAGGAAAGTTTAAATGATGCAATATATTACAGAGATCAGGTAAGAGAATTATTCAAGCATGGAGAAATTTCTTTGAGAGAAAGAGCCCTTGCAGACAATATTTTCTGGCAAATTGTTTATCTGATTTCAAAAAATGTTAAAAACTTGAAAAATGTTCCGAGTGAATTTGAAGGTATAGAAGTGGCACTTTCAGATATTTATTACTGTAATTTTAGTGTATTTCAATCTCTGCCTGATACTTGGGCAATAGATCATTTATTTCCTATAATGCCTATTCACAGGTTAAATGAGGAACCCACTCGTAAAGCAATAATTTCAGATATTACCTGTGACTGTGATGGAAAAATTGATAGATTTATTGATCCACATGAGGTAAAATATACTTTGCCTTTACATGAATTAAAGAAAGATGAGGAGTACTATATAGGTGTATTTCTTGTTGGTGCCTATCAGGAAACACTGGGCGATCTACACAATCTTTTAGGTGATACCAATGTTGTAACAATAAGGATCGATGATAATGGAGATTATTATTTTGTAGATGAACTTGAAGGAGATTCGGTAGCGGATGTTCTTTCTTATGTAGAGTATGATATAAAACTTATGAAAACAAGGTTGAGAGAATTTGCAGAAAAAGCAGTTCAAAATGGGAAAATTACCGTCGAAGAAAGAGTAAAAATTTTGAAGGCTTTTGAAGAAGGGTTAGCAGGTTATACATATTATGAAAGATAATTTTAAATTTTGGTAATTCTGCTGGAGATGCAAAACTTTTTATCAAATTAGAATTTTTAGGTCTACTTTTGATTTTAAAAATAGCTATCCAGTTAGTTCAGTATAAATAATTAAATTTATAACTTACAGCACCGCTTTTAAACTTTCAAAAATATATTATAAAAGTAATATTTGAAAAAGGTTTCACTTTCAATATTGATACCCTACTTTATTTTTTCAATTTATTCTAATAAAATTAAGTTATTTATAAAATTTTTACTGATTAAAGTAGATACCCAAATTTCAACAATCTGATTGAATACCGGTATTTAATTTTTTTATAAAAGAAAAATTAGAATTTTACCCCAACAAAAATTGCTAAAGTATTTACTTTTTTTCGATTTTTTATTAAAATTAATTATAATAAGGAAAAATTAGTTAAAGAGGGTTTTAATGGAACTGAAAAGATTACACAGGATATCTGATTATGAGTGGGTTTTAAATAAGCATGATCAGATGAATGTGGATGTTTATATATATGCTAATAAAAAATTATTGGAAGAGATGGATGAAAATGTTTATAATCAGGTAAAAAATGTTGCTTCTTTACCTGGCGTTGTTGATAAAGTAGTGCTTTTGCCTGATGCTCATTCTGGTTATGGCTTTCCAATTGGTTGTGTGGCAGCTTTTGATAAAGATGATGGTGTTGTTTCTGTTGGGGGTGTGGGCTTTGATATAAATTGTGGAGTAAGGCTTATTACTACAAATCTAATTTATCAGGATATAGAGAAAAAGGTAGATACAATTATAAACGCGTTTTTCAAAAAGATTCCCTGTGGGGTCGGGGCTAATGGTAAAATTACATTGAGTAAAAGGGAGATAAAGGATGTTCTTGAAAAAGGAGCGACCTGGGTAATAAAAGAAAAAGGTATGGGTAAATTAGAAGAGCTTGATTACATAGAAGAAGGTGGGTGTGCTGCCGGTGCCGACTTTAGTGCAGTAAGTGAAGAAGCTTTAAAGAGGGAAAAAAATCAGCTTGGTACTCTAGGGTCAGGTAATCATTATCTTGAATTGCAGGTGGTAGAAGAAATTTTTGATATAGAGAGAGCAAGGACTTATGGACTTTTTAAAAATCAGATAGTTGTTACACTTCACTGTGGTTCAAGAGGACTTGGACATCAGATTGGTGTAGATTATATGAATATATTTCTCAAAGCAGCAAGCAAATATAAAATATCCTTTAAGAATAAAGAATTGCTTTACGTGCCGGCAAAATCTCCTGAAGCTAAACAGTACTTTGCAGCTGTGCAGTGTGCCTCGAACTTTGCCTTTGCAAATAGACAGGTTATTTCGTTTCTGGTTCATGAAGTTCTTAATGATGTAATAAAGGATGTTGAAACAAACACTATGTATGATATTGGTCATAATACCCTGAAGCTTGAATTACATAAAATTGGAAACGCAAGAAAGGAATTGTTCATACACAGAAAAGGTAGTACAAGAAATTTTACCGGTAAGTCACAGGTTGTACCAAAACCCTATCAGTTTACAGGTCAACCCGTAATTGTTGGTGGTTCTATGGGTACATATAGTTATGTACTTTGTGGAAAGGAAGAAGCAATGGAGAAAACTTTTGGTTCTACAATCCATGGTGCAGGAAGAAGTATGTCAAGGCATAAGGCAAAAGAAATTCTTACATATGAAAAGCTTGAAGCTGAACTTGCAAAAAAGAATGTGGTATTAAAAAGTAAAAGCAGAGAAGGTGCGGTTGAAGAGGCACCAGTGGCTTACAAGGATATTGAAGAGGTAATAGATACTGTGGTAAAAGCTTCGTTATCTCAAAGGGTTGCAAGATTAAAACCTCTTGGAGTGGTTAAAGGATAGTTTATAAGATAGTTTATAATTTTTTTCTAATGACCCCTCATTATAAAGCGTCTTTAAGGGTTATCTTAAGAGGTTGAAAGGTCTCTCAATTTTATTTAAGAGAAACTTTTAAAGTTCAAGTTTTATGAGTTTTCATCCTTATTTTGAGAATGTGCTTGTGGAGGAAAGTTAGTTTTTTCTCTATACAGGGGAATTCTGTTTTTAAAACTTTCCCATAGTTTTTGTGGTCGGGTAATTTTCCATTTTTATGTGGCTGTGCAGAAATTCAAGTCTTATAATTTTTTATCCCGTTCATAGTTTAAGGATTACTTGTTTTATAACTGAATGTTAGAATTTATTGCCCCGAGATTTTTATCTTGACTTTGATGTCAAATATTGTTAAATTAGTAATTAAAGTAATTTTTTTAAATTTTTGGTTCTTTGTCTATAAGTATTTTTAAGTCTAAAATTATAAAGAAATCCAGCATTTTAGATGGTAAGGGAGGATTGAATGGCAATTGAAAAATATTCATTTCAAACAGAAAGTAAAAGACTTTTAGAGCTTATGATTCATTCCATCTACACTCATAAAGAAATTTTTTTAAGGGAGCTTATTTCAAATGCATCTGATGCAATAGACAAGTTGAGAATTGCCTCTCTTACAAATCCTTCTTTAATTACTGAAAATCAACCATTCGAAATAAGACTTGAAGTTGATAAGGAGAAAAGAACTCTCTCTGTTATTGATAATGGAATTGGAATGAACAAGGAAGATTTGATAAATCACATTGGAACAGTTGCAAAATCCGGGACTTTAGAGTTTTTGAGTAGCCTTGGGGATAAAAAAGATAAAATGAACATAAATGAGCTGATCGGTCAATTCGGGGTAGGATTTTATTCAGCTTTTATGGTTTCAGACAAGGTGGAAATAATTACTCGAAAGGTTGGAGAGACACAGGCATATAAATGGGAGTCATTTGGAGATGGAGAATATACAATAGAAGAAACTCAAAAGGATACAAATGGAACTGTAGTAAAGCTTTATCTAAAACCAGTTGATAGGGAAAATGGTATTGATGATTTTACAGATGAGTGGGTAATTCAAAGAATTGTAAAGAAATATTCTGATTTTATTCAGTATCCTATAAAGATGAGGGTTGAAAGAGAAGTGGAAAAGGAGGGTAAAAAAGAAATTGTTAGTGATGACAAAGTTCTTAATTCTATGAAGCCCATCTGGCGAAAATCTCAGAGTGAAGTATCTATGGAGGAATATGAGGAATTTTATAAACACATTTCTCATGACTGGCAAAAACCCCTTAAGGTTATACCTTATAAAGCGGAGGGTATGCTGGAATTTTATTCTTTACTTTTTATTCCATCAAAAGCCCCTTTTGATTTTTATTTTCAGGGATATAAAAGTGGGCTTGCGTTGTATGTAAAAAAGGTGTTGATAATGGAGGCCTATGAGGATTTACTTCCAAAGTATTTGAGATTTGTGAAAGGTGTTGTTGAATCTTCGGATCTATCATTGAACATATCAAGAGAGATGTTGCAGAACGATAGGATCGTTGTTCAGATGAGAAAAAACCTTACAAAAAAAGTCATTGATGCATTAACTGAAATGCTTGAAAAGGATAGAGAAAATTACTTAAACTTTTTTAAAGAGTTTGGCAATGCACTAAAAGAAGGTGTAATTTCAGATGAAGAGAATAGGGAGAAACTGATACCTTTAATTTTGTTTGAGTCTACGGAAGATCCGGTTAAGCTTACTACAATACCTGAGTATTACAGGAGAATGAAAGAAGATCAGGAAGAAATTTACTGTATAGCATCGGAATCAAGAGTAATTGCTGAAAATTCACCCCAGATTGAAATTTTAAAGCAGAAAAATTATGAGGTTTTATTCCTTTTGAATCCTGTTGACGAAGTTATGATACAGTATATACCGGAATACAGGGGAAAAAAAGTAAAAATAATAGGCAAGGGAGCGATAGAAATTGGTTCCAAAGAAGAAAGAGAAAGAAAGAAACACCAAATAGAAGAGAAATCAAAGGAAATGAAAGGTTTCTTGAAATACATTGAAGAAAAACTTGCAAATCACATAAAAGAGGTTAGACTTTCTTCAAATTTAGTTTCTTCGCCCTGTTGTCTTACAGGTGGAGAATTTGACTTAAGTCCTTCTTTAGAAAAATACTTAAGTAAAGAGCATCCTCTTCTTACACCTTCAAAAAGGATTTTGGAACTCAACCCAGAGCATAGTATAGTTAAAAAATTGTACGAGAAATATAAGGCTGGTATTGACGAAAAGGGTTTAAATGATGCTATTGAACTTTTACTGGATTATGCCCTTTTGTCAGAGGGAGTGTTGCCAAAGAACCCACAAAAGTTTAACAGAATGTTTACTGAACTGCTTGAGAAAGCCTTATAAACAGGAAAATTGAAATTTTCTTTTCTCTAATGTATACTCCTTCATTAGTAGATTTCAAGAATAATCTTTTTAAAAAATTTAAATATTATGGATTTTACTGTAATATTTTCTCAATAGAAAATTTTTAAAAGTATAGAGGATGCTGTGAATAAGAGAATTAAAAGGCAAATATTTCAGATAAGTGCTTTAATTTTTGTCCTTGCTGTTCTGGTAATATCCTATATTTTGAAAAATACTTTTGATAAAAAACTAAAGATTAAAGAAAACAGAAAAGTTTTTGAAAATATTAACGAAAGGAATATTGTTTCAATTGGTGTCATAAGAGGAAGGGGAAGGTTTGAAGAAACTCTTTTGCTTACGAATGTTGAAGGAAAGTGGAAAGTGATTTTACCGGTTAATGATGAAATTAATGAGGAGAAACTTAAAACGCTTATAGATAATCTTACATCCCTTGAGAAAGGAGAAGTTTTAACAAACCTTACAGATTATTCACAATATGGGCTGGAAAAACCTTTAGTTAAACTTTCTTTAGCATTTACTGATGGAGAGAAAAAAGAGATAGAATTAGGCGAAAGAACAGTAGATAAAAATTTTGTTTATACTAAGTTTCCTGAGAAAAATGAAATCTTTCTTGTAAACATATCAAATGTAGAAATACTATTTGAAGATTTTAATGTTTTCAGGGAGAAGGAAATTTTTAAAATACCTATTGACAGTGTTGAAAAAGTTGAGTTAAAAAAACAGAAAAAAAAATTCGTTATAATTTTTAGAATTGAGAATAACAAAAAAAACTGGTATTTGCAGAAAGGCAAAGAATACAAACTTCTTCCAGACTTCAATGAAAAACTTGTGGATATTTATTCAATACTTATCAATTCTTTTGTTATGGAGAAAGCGGGGGCTAATTTTAAAAGTTACTATGAGATAAAATTAATTTCTAAGGATAAAACCAACTCCCTTTATATTTCTTCAGAAATATCAGCTGGAAAATGGATTTGCCGATCCGATGAAAAAGAAGGCTTATTTCTTGTTGACAAAAGTGAACTAAAGAAGATTTTTGAATTTGAGGATTGATTATGGAACTTGAGCTTGCCAGAGAGCTTATGAAGTATTTTTTTTATGCACCGCATGCCAATGGTATTCTTGTTTTTGAAGACAATGAATACCTTGGAGTGGTGCTTAAAAAGGATGTAGAATACGGTATTACCTCTGGTAATTTCAAGCTTTTTGAAAACATAAATATTTTAAAAGTAAATGAATTATCAACACTTTTATTCAGGGAAAGCTCAAAAAAGAATGCTAAAGTTCCTGTAATAGATAAAGCAGGTAATTTGATAAGAATAATTTCTTATGAGGAATTTATTTCTCAATTTTATTTTGATGAGTTTGTTAAAAATTTTAAGTCCGGGGCATTTCTTGATAATCTTGATTATCCACTGGTTATAACAAATTGTTTTAAAAAATGTCTGTATGCAAATAAAATGGCATTTAATTTGGCTGAGTTTGATTTTCTTGGTAAAAGTATAAATCTTTTGTTAAAAAAATTTGAAATAAAAAAAATTGACAGGGGTCTTGTGCTTGAAAACAAGAAGGATCGTTTTACTCTTTTGATCAGCAAATCCGAGAATAAAAACTTTTTGTATTATGTTTATAATTTTTTGAAGCTTGATTAGAGTGTGATTTTTATATCAGCAAATATCTTCTGACTTCATCTGAAAATAGGTAAAAAGGTGGGGATAAAATACGAAAGTATTTATATACAAAAGGCTTGGTTTTCATGCACTATTCAATTGAATAAGCAGGAAGCCTGCGATGAACAAAGCTTTGTATAACATTGTAATAGCGAGATGGCTTCTTGGATTTATGGTAAGCGGGCTTTATAAAAAATTATCCCCCGAGGTCATAAGGAATGAATTACTTAATGTTCGGATTAGCATATTAAAGGACACGAAAACCTGGAAAAGATAGAGAGTTCCTTCAGCTGCAACAGAGAATGCAAGAAGGATATACAAAGTAGTAAATAAAACCTTATCAAGCCTTCCTTTCGAGATAAACTAATCAAGAAGTGCTAAACCAATAAGGTAAAAGTATGTGTAGTGCCTTGTAAAAAACTTAACTTTTTGTCAGGTAATAAATTACAAAATTTTACCGATGAAGTCGGGAAAATCAAAAAAACAACTACTTAATCTATTGGCAGAGTATGATTGCCGTTTCGATTCCTTTCTTACTCATTAGTTCACCAAGACCTTTTGCCTTAGTTTCATCTATAAGGTTATATCCGCAAAATGGGTAAAAACTTACATTTTCACCCTTTGCATTCTTAGCAATAATGCCCAAAGAAAACTTTGCTTTTTCATTCGAAATAGATTTATCTCTGATTTTGACCATGAATTCGATAGCTTTCTTATCCTTACTCCAGACAGCTTTTGCTTCGATCTTTGTTTGATTTTTATCAAAATCACTTCCCGGGGGTGAATATAAAACTATTGTTTCACCTCCCAGAGAAAACAAAAATTCTAAATTTTCAATACTAATCTTATTATCTAAGATTTCAACTGCTCCATAAATATAATTTTCAACGGTCAAAAATCTAAAAGCGCCACCATTATTAATACTTTGATCTTTCGAAAATCTGTTGTAAGCAAGTGGATACCTAACTGAGTTTTTCCATTCATCATTTTCTATCACTCCATCAAGCACTGGAGGTATTTTTGAAGAAGGAGCTAAAAATGGCATTACATCACCAATTAAAGCTTTATCAATAAAGTTACCATTTTCATCTTCAAAGGTCATTTCACCAAATCCTTTCCCCTGCCATCCTGTATTATTACCAACAATAGGATAAAGCTGACACTTTCTTAAGGAATTATCCGTAGTATCGTTATCTGATAAAGCTACATTGAATCCTATTGTCTTGCCAGTCAAATCAACTCCCACATCGACCTCGAACTCAAGAATACTACCATCACTATTCCATATGGCTTTTCCATTTACATTGTGATCTTTCTGCCAGTCTTTTCCAACGATAGTCCTTATCTGTTTCCACTTTCCATCAAAATTGTAAAATAATTCGAAATTATCATTATCCCATGGATCTTTGTGATTTACAACTGTAAGATTGTCTTTTCTTAAAACCACTCCATATATTTTACTGCCCTTATAAACAATTCTCCAGTTTCCATAAATATCATCAGAACTTGCCGGCGGGACAAAATCTTTCGTATTTAATTGATTAAAAACAAATGGATAAACATAAGCGTCTTTCCATTCCTCTTCGTTAAACTTACCATCGATAACAGGTACTTTATCCACCCTTTTACCTCTGAAAGCTGGTAAAGGTCTTTCCTGAGAAGTTGTCTGTATTTCAAAAATAGAAGACTTCGGTTTTTCACCCATTAAAACATCTCTTACAGCCAATGCTGCAGATTTTGGTTTGTAATTTTCGTCAAACATTAGTCCATAACCATATCCTGAAAAGAAAGATGGAATCCATGAATATTTATCACTGAGTCCCCAGGTTATAAATGCCTTACAATCATAAGCTAAAGCAAGTTTTATAAGCTCGGAGAAAATTCTTTCATGTTGTTCAATTTCTCTCTGAGAAGGTTTTCCATAAAGTCTTACATCAACTTCTGTAAAATGAACTTCAAGGCCAAGATCTTTAAAGCGCTTTATATTCTGTGCTATTGAAGCAAAATCAGGATAAAATTTGCCATCTAAATGAAATTGAAACCCAACTCCATCTAAAGGCACACCTTTTGACTTTAACTTTTTTACAAGTCTATAAAATCCATCACTTTTTGCATTAACAGGCTCAATTCCATAATCATTCAAAAATAATTTTGCATCAGGGGCAGCTTCTTTTGCCCAATTCAGTGCAAGTTCTATATAATCTTCTCCTATATTTTGATACCAGATGTTCCAGCGTAAAACACCATTTTCACCCATCGGTTCATTTACAACATCCCAGTCTTTTACTTTTCCTCTGTATCTACCAACCACAGTCATTATATGATTTTTCAAAATTTCCATTGCCTCTTCTCTTGTCAACTTTGAATCAAGTAGCCATTTTGGGTTCTGGTAATGCCACACAAGAGTATGTCCTCTAATTCGCATTCCATTTTTTAAGCCAAATTCTACAATCTTGTCTGCACCGGAAAAATCATAAGAATCTTTTTTTGGGTGAATTAATTCCCATTTCATATTATTTTCTGGAGTAAGGTAATTAAAGTTATTGGTAAGAATGTTTACAAAAGTTGGATCATCAAGATGCTGTGGCATAACAGCACAACCAATATAGATCCCTTTCTGAGTAGCATAGTTTCGAAGCTGTAATTTGACTGCATCCTCTGAGAAAATAAAGGTTAAACGACTCAAAACTATTAGTAATAACATAGAAATAAACTTCCATTTCATCATAAAATTCTCCTATATATAATTAAAACGATACTCTTAGTTTTTACTCTTTAAATAATTTTTATATTTTATAATATAGCATAAAGTTAGGTCACTTTATAAACGCGCGTTCAGAGATTCAAATTTACACAACCGCTTTTCTTGTTTTATATCTCTTTATCTTGTTAACTTAAATAGCTTGCATTTATTTTAACATAATCACAGGTAAGATCACTTGTCCATACAAAATACTCTTTTCTTCCAAGATTCAAATCCAGTGTTATAGTCATTTCATTTGTGATCATTTCATTTGCTGCTCTGCTTACATTCTCATGAACTATCTCACCATTAGAAAATAGAAGAAGGTCGTTGAAGTAAAGTTTAAGTCTTTTAAGGTCAAACTTTCCACCAGAATATCCTGCTGCTGCAAGTATTCGTCCAAAGTTTGGGCTTTGCCCGAAAATTGCGGTTTTAACAAGGTATGAATCAGCTATGGCTCGTGCAATTTTTACTGCATCCATTTCTGTAATGGAATTTTTAACCTCTATTTTTAAGACTTTTGTTGCCCCCTCTCCATCCTTAACTATCATTTTTGCAAGTGACTGACAGACTTTTGTCAGGGCAATTTTAAAAAGCTCATAAGCTTCTGATTTATATGTAATCAACTTATTTTCAGCCATCCCATTTGCAAGCAAGAATACGCTATCATTTGTACTTGTATCATTATCAACACTTATTCTGTTAAATGAAAGATTAGTTGCTTCAATCAATGCTTCTTTTAAGGCTTTCTTTTCAATATTTGCATCTGTGACTATAAAGGCAAGCATTGTTGCATGCGGAAGGTCAACAAGCTCTGGTTTTATCATCCCTGCACCTTTTGCAGCACCTCCAATTCTTATCCTGCTGCCATCTATTTCAAATTCAGTTGCTACTGTTTTTGTTTTTCTGTCAGTTGTCATTATGGCATAAGAAAAATTTTTCTCATCACTTTCAATTTTTATTACTCTTGCAAGTTTTTCAATTCCATAAAGCACAACATCCATGTTCAAAAACTTTCCTATCACACCTGTAGAGGCTACAAGAACACTTCCCTGTTCAAGCCCCAAACTTTTTTCAACAGTTTCTGCCATTTCTCTTGCATTTTTTACACCAATTTCACCAGTAAGGCAATTAGCATTCCCGCTATTTACAACTATTGCACTTATCCTATTAGATAATCTCTCAAGGTCAAAAATTATATGAGCAGCTTTAATTTTATTGTTCGTAAACAAAGCCACCACATCACATGGCTTTTCAGAAAGAATCAGTCCAAGATCTTTAAAACCAAGTTCTTTTAAACCTGAAGCAATCCCATTAGCTCTAAAACCCTTTACAGAGGTTATACCTCCACCTTCAAGAAAAACAGGTTCAAATTCCATAATTTTATCCTCTTTTACTAATTTAATACTTCTAAATATTCCCCTTTCATGCCTAAAACATAGATAGAATTTTTTGTAGCAAAGTTAACAATATCATCGGAGACATAAAGACTGCCAAAAATAGGTACTATTTCTCTATCGGGATATAAGATTTCTTTTAGCCTTGTTACCTTGTTTATGACCCCTAGTACTGCCTCAACTGTTGGGGTGCTTTTAACTTCAACGAGGTAAACCTTATCATCTTCGCCAATCATAATTAAGTCAAATTCTTCGGTATTTCTATTCTTATCCTTAACCTTTCTTCTTACCATAAGGTCAAGTATTTCTACACCAAACTTTCTGTATATAGCATCTGGTGCTCCCGGTGCTATAATATCCTCAACAATAGTGCCCATCTTTCTTGCTAATTCTCCCCACTTCCTATTCAATTCCTCCTTAAACTTTTTCATCTCCAACTCAGATCTTTCTTTATATTCTTCAATACCTTTTCTGAAAGCAAGCATTTCTTCCTTAAATTTCTCCATACTCAATTCAGATCTTTCTTTGTATTCTTCAATACCTTTTCTGAAAGCAAGCATTTCTTCCTTAAATTT
>Ga0272449_1003733_pt1 | contig 12868 bp, 10 predicted proteins | sample YNPCB0241_FD_198679 | JGI IMG/M metagenome (GOLD analysis project Ga0272449, IMG submission 198679) | Hot spring sediment microbial communities from Yellowstone National Park, WY, United States - YNP-CB-024-1 | ecosystem: Environmental > Aquatic > Thermal springs > Hot (42-90C) > Sediment...
TTATGATGTCAACGTTGAAAGGGTTAACAGGGTTAAAAAGTTCCTGAGGAAATACCTCACATGGATCCAGAACTCGCTATTCGAAGGAGAGGCGACTGAAGCAACACTGGAGGAAATAAAGATGGGTTTGAAGGAGATAATCGATGAAAAGGAAGATATGATTGTAATATACAGGTTCAGAAGTGAGAAATTGTTCAAAAGGGAGGTGATTGGAACTGAGAAGAACCCAATTGAAGAAGTGATCTAGTCACGAAGTATAACCTAATTTAATTTAAATTATGTAAGTATCAGGATTTACTTCTTTCGTCATAAGGCCTAGCTCGGAATCATAGTGAGTATCGGCAAGGTAAATGTTGTTTAAAATTTTCTTTAATCGCCCAGTTTTACTAAGCATGTGAAATGTTCCCAAAGGAATTGGTACCAGCAATTGATTTGCGTAAAGATACTGTTTAGCCCGAAGGTAATTTTCAAACATTTCGTATAATATACTTGGCAAGATTTCAATACTTTTGAATAAACCGAAGAATTCCTCTTTACCATCATCCAAGTGTTTTAATGGGCGTAGTTCCTTCAATAAAATATTAAAAGACTTTTGAGCCCGTCTAAAGCTTTCCTCCTCTCTTTTAGTCCATCCATTCTTATAAACTTCTTCAATCCATTTCGAAGAAGTAGGCACAGTTAACTCTGTTCCATCTTCAGGTGCAGAACGCAATGTGGAATTGATCCGCTCTAAGTCATAAACATATTTGAACTAGAGATGATTGCGGAAATTGCTAGCTCAGATTAAGAGGTACCCTTCGTAATAGTGATAACACTTCTCTATGAAGTCTGCGACCTTTTCCTCCACGAGTGATAAAAGCGGCGAGATGATCACAGAGTTGAAGAGGTGCGACGAAGAGAGGCAACGTGAGCTGCAACTTTTCCCAAGCCTCTCCCCAGCTTTTTGTCTTACCAGAATGAATGTTTCGGGGAATTCCTTGGATTATCCAATCTTTAAAATAGAATTTGAACTCTTGAAGTTTTCTTTTTAACCCCTGTTTTGAGACTTCCTCGACTCTTTCTTTAAAGACTTCAAGCGCTTTACTTGCATCAAACAAGTGTGTTGTCATTTGTACTACCATGGCTATTTCGTCCACCAAACCTTCATCAATGCCGCTATCTACGGGTAGAACCTCAAAGCTTTTCTCGAGTACTTTCCATAACCCCCCTCGCATTGCTTGATGATGTTGTATTACGGCATATGCTGCTGCAAAGCTAAGCTGGTATCTAAGCACAACATCTGTGTCGGACAGGACGTTGCATAATGTATCGTAAGTGAAAAAGGCGCTTATGACCTCGTGAAACCTAAAACTTCCACCTTGTCTAGCACTTAGCTGAAACTTTTTGAGAGCTTTGCCCACATCGTGAAGTATGCAAGCTATGCGTGTGGTCTCTGAGACGGGCTTTATATCTACGTTCAATCGATTGGCGATGAGCTTTTCATGTCTTTGGCCGAAGATTCCGCAGTATAATCTGAGGACTAAGTATGAGTGTTCAGCGAGCCTTTCGCCCTTCCAGCTATAGACTACCATACCTTAAACCCCTCGCTTTTACTATAAGCGTCGGATTTCGTGATAAGAGCCCTTAAGAAGAACCATTGGTCATCTACTTTCACTATACCACGTACGACACCCTCCACGATCTTTCTTTGACTTAGCCTTTTGACTTCGTAACCTTCTCTTCCTTCGACTACCGTCCAAACGTCTCCGTCATCAAGCTTTAACAGCTTGCTAGCCATCTTCACATCTAAGCTCTTCCTTTCGAGATCGAGGCCCAGCTTAGATGCTGGACAAGGTATCAATCGATCTCTCTTAAACAAGAGAGAGCCTTTTTCAGGATCCTCGCGAGGTACATATACCGGAATTAACACGTCGTCGCGCACGAAGCTTCCAAGTGCTTGTAAGTATTTTAGTGCATTTTGACTATCCATCAGATAATGGAGAAGTTCTTGTAAGATTCTTCCGTACTCGGTGTTGTAGTGAGCTTTATTCATATAGACCTCTCGAGCAAGCGCAGAGATAGTCACATAAGTCTTTCCGCCCATTTCGACGAAGTCTTCCACGACAGACATCCTCCATCCTATGTCTCCCTTGGACTTCGCTTTCTGCAAGGTTTGCAAAGTCAACTTTGTTAACTCTAGATCATAAACCCCACCGTAGGTTTTTGACTTCTCGTTAACCTGTGAAGTATCATATACTACCAATACTTCAGAGCTTCGCTCACTTAACGCTCTGTTCACTCTGCCTATGCGTTGAGCCAAGGAAGCCAATGGTGCGGCATCGGTAATAATAGATGCGAAGTCTAAGTTTACGCCGACTTCTATGACTTGTGTGGCCACGACTACTAACTCGTGTACATCTTTTTGCATTAGCTGATGCAATTTCTCGAGCTTGCGCTTGCGATCGCCTATAGTGAAGAGAGAGTGCATTAGATGCGCCTTTAGCGTGCTCCGTTCCTTGAGAGCTTGGTATACTTCAACAGCAGTCCTTATGTTGTTGCATACCACTAAGAGAGGCTTCTCCATTTTGTCGACGGACTTCAATACGACTTCTGTTACCCTACCGTTTTCAAACTCTGTTTTGTAGAAAGCCTTTTCAAGCTTCGCTGTGAACTCGTCATCGTAAACGGCCACACCATCAGCGATCTCGGAGTCTCGGCGCAACTTGAGAGCTATTCTCGTGACCTTAGCATTTTTTCTCTCACAAAGTAGTAACGACAGAGTGTCTAAACGCGGTGTGGCGGTCTCGAGAATTACTGGCACGCGAGCTTTGAGTAGGTGCTCAACAACTACGTTAAATGCAGTCCAAGCTCTAGCCTCATAGTCAGTAGCCCCCTCAATTTTGACATCGCCTGGAACAAGTATGTGGTATTCGTCAAAGACATTTAGGGCTGAAAGAATTGCATATCGCGGTAAATCGAAGTGGCCGTGATGATGACCAGAAAGCATGAGCTCCACTTCTGCAACAGGAATCTTGAAGAAGTTGAGGGTATATGAATCTAAAGTTGTGAAGACTAGGTCAGAAAGAAAATAAGGGTCTTTGAGAGAGGGATCAAAGAACATAGACTGCCCCCTTACTATGAGGTCTTTACCTCCTGCGCTCAAGCTTTGCGCCCCTTTAACTAAGTCTTCGACAAGGTATCTCGTAGGAACCACGTGAATCACACGGCTTACATACTCAGAGATCTTGCCCTCACCTGATGCCAAGTTTTGTGCTATTAGCGCTGAAGTCAAGCTCTTACCATAGCCTGTTGGAAGTTCGACATGAAGTATCATGGGTTCACCAGAGAAGATCCTTGGTACAAGCTCTTCCTCTAAACTTCTAAGAACCTCTCTAACACCAGCTCGCTTAGCGACTTCCTTTAACTCCACACCCGAAACACCTCGTTATCAACGAAAGTAATCGTTTCAAAACCTCGCTTCTGCCAAGACTTCTTCTATCGTCGAGAATATGCATTCAACGTCATATGGTGTGAGAAAGGCACCTATTTTCTTAGCGTAATCTTCAAATTCCATGTCTCTATGCGCATAGAGCGACCTCGCTAACTCGTAGAGCGTCTCACTAGGTCTCAGAACTTGTGTCAAAGCTAAATATATTAATTGAGCGGCTTTTAACCCAACCTCGTGAAGCTTGCGAGCTCGTTGTTCGGGTGTCTCTTTCAACCCCTCAATCACCAAATTTAGTAGTCTCTTATGCGCTCTCTCATTTTTTTCATAGAGTTTGTCAGCGAAGACGAGAAGAGTATCAAGAGATAGAGGAAGACCTTGTTCCATCAAGTCAACTCTTCTTCCTCCTATTTGTACTATCACCAAAACTGTCTTCCTAGCATACGGTTGTATGCCAACTGTAGAAAGAGCCACTGCAAGCGCTAATGACGGTATATTGCGTGGCACACACCTCCTAAGAACCTGAGCTAACCTCTTTTCGTTATCGCGAAGATCTCCCACTCTTATCTTCACTCCTGCAAGAGTAGACAAGTGAGGGAATACAAAGTATTCTAAATTACCCTGCACCGCAATAAGCGATGTCCAAAGACCTACTATACCGAGGCAGGTGCTGTGCAGACCTATTCTCATTTTCGAGAACGAGTACCTATCGCTCACAGACTTGAAGCCTATGGTTCCGAGCGTTCTGATGCCCTCCATGAACTCAGGTGCCAGTACGTTAAGCATAGGGACATCGCAGATCTTGGCATCGTGGGGATAGCCATCTTTGAATTCGCTAAACGCCCTTTCCAGCTCATCAACCAACGCCCTTTTTTCCGCTAGTTTGCTAGCATAGCCCACGTAGGCCTTCAGCAAATCCCCGGCCCTTAGTTCCACACTAGTGTCAGTAACCTTAGAGAGGTGGTCTCTCAAATTCCTAAGCCTACTAGAGTCAGGGCCAAGAGGTGGCATTAGTCCGTAACTGCCTTGTATGAGATCCTTCACGAGCCCATCAATGGCCTTGTACAATTCGCTATCGCTAGGTCTATGTAAGAGTTCTAGCTTGTCGGCCGTAATGACCGATTGAATATCAGGGTTTGCATACGAAGCCAGCAAAGAGAGGCCTGTAGAGAGGGAGAGGTTAAAGAGGGTGTTACGCGGAGGCAACACGAAGCTCAAAGAGTTCACAGTCTCACAACCTCGAGTGGAGTGACGACTTTCTCGCTCACACCGTTACTAAAGCTTGCAACGACGAGAGAGCCCTTCTCGGCCAACCTGTTAACGCGCATTTTTCTAGGTCTAAGAACTACACCTAGACTAGAGGGCACGTAGTATTCTTCGTGGTCATGAAGCGCAAAAGGTCTTTCAGGTCTAAACTCCCATATTCTCCTTTCCAACTTTGGTAGGTGAACAGTCTCAGCCCCTTCGACATCTTCGACAAGCCTAGCCGGAAAGTAGTACTCGGTCTCGAATGGGCCCTTAGCCTCTTTCGCCGAAAAGATCTTTACATCTCTTGAGACTTCAGCGGAAGTCACACTAACGAGGCCTTCACGAGCTCCTATTCTAACGATGGAGTATGCGACCGTTAAAAGACCTCGGTCATCTAGACCGAGGCTCCTAAAGCGTTCTTCATCGATTAAGTAAAATATCTTAAAGCCAGCACCACACGCGTAGACTTTTCCATGTGCGTTGACCCCATACCACATCTCACTCTGGTTCCACGTGTGGCGTTGTACGCGTTGATAAAGCAAACGAAAGGCCCTTATGAAGTCTGAATAACTTACTGCGGCTGAGTGTCGCATTATCGATCCCTCATCCGAAAAGGCGAAGGTTGCCCAGTGTACCACGTCGGCAATTAAGATAGCGTTGCTCACAATAGTTGTGTTCTTACTGTTAGTTGATAACCTACACTCGGGGTCTCCTCTCACATTACTGACTCCATAGGCAAGAGCCCCGATGAGCGTTGAGGGAGGAGGATAAGGGTAGCAGTGGGCGCCAGCGGACTCTGTCACGATCCTGACTGAGAAACCCCAATGGAAGAGCCCTCGAACCACTAGCGCTAGCATGTTCATGTCTTTTTAACGACCTCTTTGAGAGCCTCTAATGCTGAAGCGGTTAGCATTTTGATGAGACTTTCCGGTGTCTCTGCAGTTTTAATCGCTGGAGGGACTTCGGAGCCCTTCTCGCTCGAGTAAGCGAAAACCTCTACGACACTTTCAGTAAGTTTGGCAAAGTCCTGAGCTCTAGCCAAGGTCTCCTTTATGTAGTCCTTCGAGTGACCTGGGTTGACGTTGAAAGGGGCACCTTTAGAGATTGTTGCCACAGCTGACAGCAACTTGTAACCAGGCAGGAATCTAGTTCTTTTTGCACCAAACATTCCAGTTAGCAGGTAATACAGGCTCTTAACAGCAATCTTAGCCCTGTTCTCTTTCTCCTTTTCGGTCACAACATCGGCAACCTCAAACATAGAGGTTCGCCCAATGCCAGTCAGGTCAAGTGCCGCACTAGCTGTGTATACAGCAGATGCTATCTCAATGTAGTAGAGTGCTTGGCCCGTCTCGGGAAACTCCTCACCTCTGCCCACTAAGCTGGGAGCATGACGTACATAGAATTGAGGATCCATGACTGCAGCTTTTATTGAATCGTAGGCAGGCACCATGTATCCTATGTAGAAGAGTGAAGTTCTCTTAACAGGGATGTCTGTAGGGACAAGAAAGCCACAAATATCTTCGACGACGCACTTGTATCAACTTTTGCTCAAGCTTCTTAGCCTCGTTGACGTTATTACGAGCTGGCATAGGCAATCCTTCGTCTTGAAGTACAACTCTTGCTCCGTGTTTGACGAGTTCACCCTTTAAGCATAACCTACACACTTTGAGGTTAGCGTTATTTGCCTCCTCGGCCAACCACGTTTGATATGCGTGGGCCAAGGATTCGCCGCTCACAACAGGAACGTATTTGATCACGTAGCTACTCGAAGCTTCGTCAAAGAAGACAAAAGGTGCTCTTCTATGCTTTACATAATTTCCGACGCTCTCTGCCATGTTTAATGCCTCGAGATTAACAAGAGTTCTCCACGCCAAGCTAACCCATACCTTCTTCATACCCAACCTCACTCTCCCTCCTTCCCGAAAGTCATAGCCAAAGAGGCTACGAGCTTAGCTACGTTCAAGTCCTTGCGCACACTATCAAAGAATTCAGCGAGCTCTTTTTCAGAGGGCAAGCGTGGGGGCGTGTAGAGAATCTTCCACATGTTATCCACTTGCAAAAGACGCCCATGAAGCCAGGCACGGGCTGGTATTGCACCTCTCTTAGCTTGCTCCGGATCCAAACGCTCATCTTCGACGTACTCCACTTCTATCACGTTCTGTTCGGGCTTGTACACTTTTTCATTTTCGTCGAACCTGATGAGATTTCCCTTAGCTATCTTGACACTACTGACAGCTGAGAGAGCAACCCTTAACGCCTCCCTCAGAGTCTCTTCAACTACCGAATGATCCATAGCTGCCATTATCCTGTCGACGTAGCTAAACCTTCCAGTAGCGACATGGTAGCGAAGAGTGTCTATGATATTCCTAAAATTCTTCCTAACCTCCTCTGCTTTCAAAACAGAAAAAGTCATCATAAAATTAAATCTCTTTGAGATTTAAAAAATTTTTTAAACTTTTTCTTTAAGTTCTTATTCTCTGAGAAGGCGACTGAGTATTTGCCTCAATTTTTTGAATAATCCATTTTTTATTAACCTCTTCTACTAGTTCATGCTTCCTTAACTGAATTTCATTCGTTTTCTTTTCCATAACTGGACACAAATTTACTTCATAGGATCTATCCGTAACTAAAACGCTTTAGTTATATTGTCTTCACCATCCCAAAACCCATACTGTTCTTGCTGCCGAACCCCGCCTTGTATCCGATTTCTATGAGCTTCGGGTCTCCCCTGGCCCTGAAAACCATCTCGCAGCACCTGTGCCATGTGTCCTTAACGAGAATTCTCTTGGGCTTGAAGCTCTCGACCTCGAAAGCGATTTCAGGATTCTCCGGCTTCTTGCCATAGAACAGGGCATACTTCTTCAAGAGGTTTCCGGAGAGGACGTCGTAAAATTCCCTCTGCAGGGGGTAAAGGTCGAGGGCTTTTCCATTCACAGCCTTGGCGACGTAAACCGGGCTTAGGGTTACGAAGCGCTCTTCTCTGCCAATCTCTTTCTCCTCCAGCACCTCTATCCCCAAAACTGAGAAATCGAAGCCAGCAATCCTCATTTCGGGCCGTTTTAAAAGTCCTTCAACCAGCCTTGCAGCGAGCTCATCGCGGAGCGATGAGAAGAAGAAGTGGACTTCCTCATCCTCGATGACAAGCTTCTCTCCATCGATCCTGAAATTCTTTTTTGGGACGAAGAGCTTGCTGAATGTGAAGAATTTCGGACGGTTTGGTACATGGAGCTCCAGCGATAGCCTAGCATCGGCCCTTTCGATTGCCCTGTATATTGCCGATGCTAGGTGGTAGGAAACGTTCAGAGGCAGAGAAGTCCCAGCCCTGCAGCCCAGCACAACTTTCAGCCGCACAGAGACAATTATCTTGTTCTTATTTAAATTTTTTCTCAAGTCAAAAACAGTTTTTTGATGGCTTCGTCAACTTTCCGCCGTGAAGCTTTCTACAGACACAGAAATCCTCTCTAAAAGAGCTGTATAGCAGGATGAGTGCGATTTGCTTGCTTCGCAAGCGATAAAATAGGCATTTATTATTGTACAGACTTATTTTCTTAACTTCCCCCTTTCTCAATTCCGGGCATCGACATTTTTATTTCTGCATTTTCTACGGTTTTAAGAATCCAGAATTCGGAAAAATTTGATTAAAACAGAGAAAGATAAAAAAGAGTGGAAAGAAGAAAATCGCGGGGTTTTATATAGGGATTGCAGCTTTGGAGGTTTGCTGAGGTATATAAATGGAAGAAGACTTGGAAAAGCTTTAAATCCAGAAAGCAGGAAAAATTACTGATGGTTTAAATCAGACCAAAATGGGATTGAAAGATTATATAAATCGTTAAATCACAGAAGAAATCACGGTGGCGACAGAAAAGTTTAAATCAGACCAAAATGGGATTGAAAGAGTCCGAGTGGTTCTCAGGAAAAATTTTTTAGAACAGCGTTTAAATCAGACCAAAATGGGATTGAAAGGACATCGGATCGTAGATTATGCGCTCTTGGAGTAATGAGTTTAAAGTTTAAATCAGACCAAAATGGGATTGAAAGGTATCTCCGGTGAAGATCGTTGAAACGCTAATGAGGATCGAGTTTAAATCAGACCAAAATGGGATTGAAAGTAATAATTTTCATCACTTTTTATTTTTCCTCCAGACCGTTTAAATCAGACCAAAATGGGATTGAAAGAGCATAGAGATTTCAAAGTACAGAAACGCGGAGAGCGAGTTTAAATCAGACCAAAATGGGATTGAAAGGTTGTATAGTGCTACCGCTTCGCTGTAATCTCTTGGGTTTAAATCAGACCAAAATGGGATTGAAAGCTTCTAGGAGGTCTCTGTCGTAAATTGTTATTCTGCAAGTTTAAATCAGACCAAAATGGGATTGAAAGTTTATCATCAAATGGGCTGAGAAAACGACTGGAATCGGTTTAAATCAGACCAAAATGGGATTGAAAGAAAAAATTAATTGGAATAAATATAGCACAGATGTGAATAGTTTAAATCAGACCAAAATGGGATTGAAAGTCATTCTTCCCTGCCATATGTCCTCACCAATTGTAATGTTCAAATCAGACCAAAATGGGATTGAAAGTACCCCGCATAAACGGGATACGGGCGAACCATTTTTCCAAGTTCAAATCAGACCAAAATGGGATTGAAAGTGGCTTGTGAAGACGACAACATGGTCTTCTTTTATGAGTTCAAATCAGACCAAAATGGGATTGAAAGTCGGTCGATCGCTCGACAAAAAGCTTAAATAGTTGAAGTTCAAATCAGACCAAAATGGGATTGAAAGCCAGTAGTCTGTCCGTAAGTCCAAATGAAGTCTAGTATGTTCAAATCAGACCAAAATGGGATTGAAAGATTTTTACATCTTCAAAAAACTTAGGAAGAGACCTCTCGTTCAAATCAGACCAAAATGGGATTGAAAGCATCAGTCACGTAGATCTCCCTCTCCCCGCGTTCTCTGTTCAAATCAGACCAAAATGGGATTGAAAGTTTTTCCATACTGTAATAGTCTCGTGCTGGCTTAGGTTCAAATCAGACCAAAATGGGATTGAAAGTTCCAGGAGAACAAAAATTTTTTTTATACATAAAACCGTTCAAATCAGACCAAAATGGGATTGAAAGGTGTTCTATGAGGTGGTTCAGAAAGTGCGGAATTTGCGTTCAAATCAGACCAAAATGGGATTGAAAGGCGTGCAGTTCTAGATGACTGAAGCGTAGTTTGCAAGTTCAAATCAGACCAAAATGGGATTGAAAGATTTTAACCCTTCTCATTTTTCTCACCTCCAAATTTAATGTTCAAATCAGACCAAAATGGGATTGAAAGGATTCCGGAAATGGAGCGATGGGAAGTAGAGCACATCGTTCAAATCAGACCAAAATGGGATTGAAAGGCACTTGCTCCCGAGCTAGAGGCAGGAGTTTGCTGAGTGTTCAAATCAGACCAAAATGGGATTGAAAGCAACCTTGACCATGCACTCTTTTCCGAGTAGCAGATCGGTTCAAATCAGACCAAAATGGGATTGAAAGTGATTGCCTCTACATTTAAAATTGTTATATACCCCCATTCAAGTTCAAATCAGACCAAAATGGGATTGAAAGATGACGCAAGACTATACGCAATCAAGGCGGACGGAACAGTTATCGTTCAAATCAGACCAAAATGGGATTGAAAGCTTCCACTTTGGTTTTAACAATTCTCTCGCATGCCTTGTTCAAATCAGACCAAAATGGGATTGAAAGAAACCCACCATGAGCAATACACTACACGGGGCGGGATGCGTTCAAATCAGACCAAAATGGGATTGAAAGGCTTTTCCCTTGTTTTCGGATCCAAGCGGATTGTTATCCGTTCAAATCAGACCAAAATGGGATTGAAAGTTTGCTAAAACATCAAATCGGATGCTAGAGAAGTTCAAATTTTTTCAGCAGGACAAGAGCTATTGGAATGCGTGATTTTTCAGGATTTTTTCGCATACTAGGATTATTGAAATGAGGCAAGATATTTTTGCCTTCTTTTCCCTATATCCTCCTCGAAGGACTCTCTGTGGACTTTCAGTATTTTTCGAACTTCACTCATCAATAAGTGCAGAACTCGACTCGGGAGTTTTGACAACTCTGTCAACACGTAACGAGTACGTAGAAGAGGTTCTCTACTGCAAACTTTACTGAACTTAAATGGCTTGCTACTACTAAGGAGTCCACTAGCGTTCTGTTTTCGGTGCCATGCCCAGCGTGGTGGAGAGTAAGTAGCCCTTTTTAGTAAGCTCTGCGACGAAGGTCAAAGACCACTAACTGAAATATCTACTGTTTTTCTTCTTGTCTCTCCTCTCATAATCCTCGATCTTTATTTCATTAATATTCCTCCTCTTTGCATCTTATCCAAAAGACTTGATACTGAGTAGTTCTTCAGAAAGTTTTTGAGAGAGCTTGTAATTGTCTTTCGAAAAGGCAAATAAAAAAATTAGTAGTCATTATATAAGGGTAGAACGGTAGTAGACCTTTAGCATTGCCAATTGAAAAACTATCGTAATTTGTAATGTTAAAAATAGAAGCCTTTAGTCGCCACAAAATTGTGATGATAAAGTTTTTAAATCCAAGAATGGTATAGAGTATATGAAGTTGGATATGTGAGGTGAGGTATGTGGCAAAGGGAGGAAGATGCATAATATGTGGAGATAGAATCGGTATAGGTCTACAACTTTGTGACTGGTGTCGGGATCCTAAGTTCGAGGATGTGCTGAGGGGTTTAATTGAGGAAGTTGACTCGGAATTAAAACAAGCAAGTAGGATCGATGTAAAGGCGAATCCGACTTTCTCGTTAATTGCTGATCTTGGAATTCTTGGAACACGCCATCCACTCCTAGCATCGTTTTCGAAGATGATTGCAGTGTTGATAACTGAGGGAGGCAAGGGGATCAGAGAATTTAAGGCGAGAGATTTATACTATGGTCAAAGAGATGTAAAACCCTTCTTGATGATGCTTCACGATCTCGGTTTTGTAGTTTATGACGCAACCCAAGAGGAAGTCATGATACCTGATGATTCAGTTCTCTTAAAGATAAAGCATGAGCTAGAAGCTGATCCGCACCGCAATCCAGCTGCTGCTTTTGCACTAGGATATGCGACACTTAAATCAATTCTTAAGACGTTGGAGCTTGCTAGGCAACGTTTAGTTGAGTATGGGGAAGGTGTAACATGCCTTTACTCAATTACGAGAAATGGGAGTGGGGGTGTAAGGATGACAATGCCAAAGAGCTACATGGCAACTCTCTCTTTTGTATTGGGTTCTTGGGCTAGAGAATTTACAGAGTTTAGTGAACTTGATTTGCATAAGTTCATGATAGATCGAGGTGTCATGGGCAAAGAGTTTAAAGAAGTTTTAGCTATTCTTTCTTGCGCATTTGCGACAGCTCATGGTCTCTATGAAAGGGCAAGCGTTGAACATCTCGGACGCATCGCAATTCACCGTTTTAGACTTAGTGAGGACTACATAAGGCTCTACGAAAGAATAAGAGCGAGGCAGAGGACTCGATGACTATGTCCTTAAGTAATATTCAACTTTCTAAGAAAAAGTGTTGGATTTGCGGGTATAAAAAGATTGTCCAAAGCGAGATTTCATCACTACCATATATTTGTTCGTGGTGTTCAAACGAGCATGTAGTGACTTTAATTAACAACATCGTATCAGAGGCCAAAGAACTCTTAAGAGGAGGAGAGTTGGACAAATGCGAGGATATCGATGTTCTCTCTTTTGTTGCGGATCTCGGCACGTTTGGTGCTAATCACTCATACTTTAAGCAATTTTCTAGGATTATGAGCATGATGGCTGTCCAGATTGCTCTTCAACACAAGTACACACCGGAGAGATTATTGAAGGTTACCGATGGTAGCAGTCCACAAGAAAGATGGGAGAGAGTTCTCGATTGTATAAAATTTTTAATGGATGTAGAATTACTGGAGCAGGGTCAAGGGAAATACATTTATGAGCTCTACAAACCTAGCGACTTATTTTTGACTCTTACAACCTCAGTTGAGATAGCAGATGTTGAGAAAGAATTACCCCCTCGGACAGCCGCTTGTTTAGCAGGATATGCATGGCTTCGCGGTATTGCCATTACGATAAATTGGTTAAAAGAAGGGGCAAAAGGTGATGCAAAAGGGATAATGAGACTTTACGCTAAAGGCAAAGATGGAAAAC
>Ga0272449_1003736_pt1 | contig 12866 bp, 5 predicted proteins | sample YNPCB0241_FD_198679 | JGI IMG/M metagenome (GOLD analysis project Ga0272449, IMG submission 198679) | Hot spring sediment microbial communities from Yellowstone National Park, WY, United States - YNP-CB-024-1 | ecosystem: Environmental > Aquatic > Thermal springs > Hot (42-90C) > Sediment...
GAAACTTATACTGGAATATAAATAAGAAAGAGATAAAGTTTCTTGACAGGCAAACAAAGAAAGCATTTAATTTTGATGAATGGAGAGAAAAAGGGATGGATAAAAATACAATAATTGAAGACCCTTTGTTTTACAATTTAGAAAAATTTGATTTCAGATTAAAGAAAAACTCACCTGCCTTTAAATTTAACTTTAAAGAATTTGATTTCCATTAATTTATTCCAAAAAACCTTTTCTATAAGCTCGGCATGAAGGATAAGTTATTTCTCTAACAAAAGTTCTAAGAGATGAGACTGGATTATACTTTATTTTAGCCATTTCAATCGGTTTATAAAATAACCAATCAAAATCGTCATGTCCATAATCAAATCGGTCATAATAACTTCTGAATATATTTAAACTTCCTGTGAATACGAAGACCCATCCTTTACCTATTGGATGGTAATAGAAAAGAGGGAAATTGCCATCTGAAAATTTTGCCATTGCGATAATTTTTACATTTTCGGAAAGTTTTAATATCCGAGTAATTTTTGCTTCACTATCTTCACTGGCACCAATTGAAATTTCTCCTGAAACAAAGCTGAAACTAAGAGCAAATTCATCTGTAATAAACCAATTTACAAATCTGCCTTCAATAAATGGTTTTTTCTCATCTAGAATCGGTTCTCCACAAAGTTTAAATAAATTTTTTGAAGAAATTGTTTTTCCATAATTGTCCTCTATTTTTTCAGGATGGTGGACAGGAAGAAATAGCACCCCACCTTTTTTAACATATTTTTCAAGTGCAACGGGTACTGCTGGGTCATCTCTAAAATATTCACTATCTGAAAGAATAACCAAACGATACTGCCTCAACTTGCTTACACTTACAGGGTTGTCATCATCCATTGTAAATTTTATTTCAGGTAGAATCCCCACTCTTAACAAAGAGTTTAATACACTAATAGCAGTAAGCAAAGTTTGATTTCTATGAAGAGTTACTGCTCGACCGATAGGTATTAAAAGAAGTGTTTCTCTTTTGAAATACCTGTAAAAATTTAAAATTGCTGGGTCTATCCTGCTATATATCTTTATCACTTCTGAAACTGGTCGAAGACTCCCATCATATCTTACAATCCCCATAGTTTCACCAGATGGGATAAATCTATTTCTTTCTTTATCTCTTCTTCTATAATATGCAGTAAACGAAGTTTTGTCATCCATCCAGCACCAGTAAGCAATTCCATCTATTCCTGATTCAATGGCGGCTCTATTAAATCTATCAAAAAGAACCATCTGGTCGTATTCACCTGGCGTGCCATGCCATGGATTAAGATTTACTCCATGGCAAATAATAACTGGAACTTTTTGAGTTTCTTTTACCCATCTGATAAAAAGATATGGAAAGGTTGAGGGGCTCACTGTTTCTATGGCATCTTTTCTTGTAGCAAACTTGGGATAATGAGTATCAGAAGAGGTTTCGCCTGACTGGGATGAGCGCACTCCACACCAGTTATATTGTTCTATCCAGAGAGATTCTAATTTCTTTTCCACTGGCCAATAACTTAGTATTTCAGCATTTTCCCATTCGCATCCTTCAAATGAGGTAACCACAATCTGATTAGGCACTATCTTTTTAAGTTCTTGCTGAAAGCGATGCATACTTTCTCCAACAACACGTTGCTGCATCAGAACATAATCGTAACTTCTGGGATCGGAAAGAGAAAAACCGTTTTCCACTTCCTGAGGTAATTTTACTTCTTGAAATGATTTTGGATTTTCCAATAATTTCTCATAAGTATCAAAGAGATTTTTGAAATTTTTATATTTTTGTTCAAGCCAGTTTTGCCATAACTCTTTGAGGCCCGGGATTATTCTTCCAGTAAATACAAGTCGAGGAATGGGATTGAAATATCCAACTACTGCAGGCTCTGAAGCATATCTTGATGCGGCAAATTGGGCAGATTTAAGATATGCTTGAAAAACAAATTCATTTGTAGCAGGATGTAAACATTTTGTTTTTTCATTCTCTGGCAAAGGCTCTCCCATTACATCTTCATACGTAGGAACTAAATCAAGGTAGGGACTTTTCAGCCCTGGATTAATTCTGCAGGTATAAAGTAAAACCCTTAAATCCCATTTTTTTATTTTTTCAATTATTTTATCCAATCTTTCCCAGACCTTCTCATTCGGCTTCCCTTTTATAAACTGTTTCCCGGCATACCAGTAAATTGTTACAGTATTAATTCCTAAATTTTTCATTACTTCAAAATCATAATCAAAAAACTTTTTATTAAATTCATAATGTTCATCGTCAAGCCAGTTCCCAATACAAGTTCCTGGTGAGCGACCAAAATAGACCACTGAATAAAGAAAAAATTGCTCATTGTTTAATAAAAATTTGCCATCCTGTGTAATTTTTAAGTATTGACTTTTCATATCATCCTCCCATATTATTTATTTTTGTTTTCAACCCTTCTAAATTCAAAGTCATCAAGCCATATAGTATAAGGGATTTTTGGTAACCAGATAGTAAAATAATAGTAAGCACCTTTACTTCTGGCAACCTCTTCTGACATTACAAAATCAGATGAAAATTTAACCCATCCATCTTTTGTCCTGCTATTCTCAATGGGTTTTAATGTAATTGTTTGCACTATCTTATCAATGTCTTTTTCCAAAAGCATAGTTGCAATAATCTTGTCCTCCCAACCTGTTTCTGGTTCTCCTTTGGCCCAGAAAGATACAGAATAGTTTATATTGGGAAGAAATCTTCCGTATCCAGAACCCACAGGAATATTTGAAATAAGAATAACCCCTGGACCTGAATCTGATTCAATTTTAACAGAAGATGTCCCGCTGTGAGAAAAATCTTCTGTAAGAGATACCCCTTTCCCAAACTGCCAGCCCACGTATCCATCCTCAAATCCAGGATTGTTGAAGAGATTTGTTGTGTCAGTTTGAGATTTTGAGAAAATCTGATGCTGACTGGGCACAGGGAATTTAGATTCTTCACCTTCTGGAAGTTTTTCAACGTAATATAGCCCGATCTCTTCGGTCCATATCTCACTATCATCGGTTTCTGCTATAATATACCTAATTCCTTTAACTTCCTGTGTCTTAAACCAATGGGAATGGGTTGGACTTGTTTGATTCCGAGCAATTACTAATGGTTGCCATCTGAAATCACTACTTTTTTGCTCTATCTGCCGGGATAAAACTTCAATTTTATATGTAGAGACATAATGGGCCCCTTCTTTTGCCCCATCCCAGACACAGATTAGATTTGCTTTAACTGGCTGCGGAAGATTAATTTCAATAATAGTTGGGAGGTTATACCCGGTAAAGGTGGCACCTCTTTTATTATCCTGAGGCGTAACACCAATATCCGCGTCTTCGGATAGGTGTGGATAATCTCTCTTTGAAACTTCACCGTCAATTAACCATTTAATATCATTTTTTTCTGGCCTTTTCCCCCGAGATATCTTACCTGCCGAGTTTTTTAAAAGATTTTCTGGAAGGTCTTCTGGAATATATTTACTTAAGGTGCCAAAAAAATCAGATTTGGTATCCATGGAGTTAATTTCAATTTCCTTTTTTTCAATTTCATCGTTCTCCTTCGAAAATTTACTAAGATAATTTTGCCAAACAATATTTCCATTCCTATCAATGAGCGTTAAATCGCCTTTCCATCCTGCAACAAGAATTTTTTCTCCATCAGAAGAAAATTTTACCTGAAATCCACTCCCAATTTGTTTTTTCCAAAGGAGTTTACATGTGTCATCTAAAAAATAAACTGTGTGGGTATCATCAACTAAAACAATAAATTTTCGGTCCGGGGTCATATCAAATCCAGGTATTGGTTTAACACATGAAGGAGCGGGGTCCCATGTGATATTTTCTCCCCATTTTGTTCTTTGTATCATTTTGTTTACAAATAGGACCCCTTCAGTTTGGAACTCCTGTATTTTCTTTAATTTTTCATCCACAAAAGAAATCTTTCTCCAGCCATCAGAAACTACTGCTACTGCGCTATCAAGATTTGAAGCAGGCATATCTTCCCTTTTTATGGATAAAAATTGAAGATTATAAAAAGAGGGGAGAGATGTATTTACATGGCTTTCGTTGGAAGGAATAAGCGGTGAACGATATATAACTGCTCCTGTTCTATTTCTTATAATCAAACGATTTCCTTCTTTTCCAGAGGTATATATGAACACTTTTCCTTCTGGATAAATTTTTATACGTTTTGCAGGAAATTCCCTGTCTTCCCATAGAATGGTCTTATTTTTTACATCAGCCAAAAAAACCTTTTCTCCTTCTATCCATGCAAGTAGATGTTGTTTTGCATCGTAATCTATGTCATTTACTGCCTCTAATACCGGAAATTCATCCATCCAGTTGTCCCACGAAAAAATAACCTCTCCTTCCGATGAAAAAAGATTTATTTTGCCCCACCCACCAATTGCAAAACTTCCATCTTCTCCCGAAGCGTAAGAAAGAGCACCACTTAATATACTTTTTATCCTTCCATCCTGGTCGAGCCAGAATGTTTTATCCATGGGTTCGCTAATTCGTGGAAAGATAATGCTTTCACGAGTACCAAAGTGGTCTCCTCTCGGTTTACCTTCTTTCCCTACTGCACTTAGTAATAAACCGGAAGTTACTGCGATTATGTTATCTTTTATAGAATCCAAATAAAGGACTGTATGAGAACCTATCCTTTTTGACCAGAGAAGATTTCCTTTTTCTTCAAAAAAGAATAAATTGTTTCCATAACCACTTGTTCCAACTATAATTTTATTATTAGATGTGAAAGAAAAAGCAGATATTGGCTTGATAGGATATTCTTTAATGTCGGAATCCAAATTCCCTTCAGTATCTATGCCAGAATATAATTTTCCTTGCTGGAATGAAAATTTTGTTTTTCTATCATTTATATCTTCATTTTCGTTGGTATCATGTGTTAATAGTTTTAAAAGTGAATCAGCCGCCATTCTAATTTCATATTCTGAGTTTCCAATGAGGCAAATAGCATCATATCCTCCCACAAAAGGTGAGTATATATAAAAAATAGCAGCACGGCCATGTCCTGGATAATTCTCAGAAACATATCTCTGAAAAAGATCTGCCTGGTTTATATCAGCAATCAATCTATTGTTTTTAGGATTGCCAAGAAGTAGCATATTTTCTTTCAAAGTAATATAAACAGGATTAATAAAAGAACGCATATGGTCTGATTTTACATCCCCAATTATTACATCTTCTGGCTTTTTAATACTGGCTTGAATGCCTATTTTATCTTTTAATTTTTGAACTAATTCATTAGCAACATTAAATAGGGAGTTATCTTCAATAATAATGCTTAAGTGTTCTTTATTTTTTAAAAATCTCTTAATCTCCTTTTGGCCAAATATCAAAACAGGATCCTTTACTTCCTCAATATATTCTCGGGCAATGACGGTCTGGAATGGGAACTTAATTGATACAGTTTTACCTGTCACTAACTCCCTTATTTCAACTGTCCACTCTCCAGGAGGGTCATTGAAAGCAAGAGGCAGGATTTCTTCATAATAACCAGATTTTACTGCACGATACAATGAATATCTAACCTGCTGTTTGGGGTTTCTTACAGTGACCTGAATAGGAAGAGAATTAAGAATCTGATTGTTTTTCCCAATCACAGAGCCTCTGAGAAGAATATTTTGTCCATTTAATGAAACCTCTGCTTTAATTTTTTCTATCTCATCACAAAGCAAAAGATAGACCCTAACTGGATAAGGTCTGAAGTCCACATTGATCTCATTTAACTCTTCTGGTACTTTACCTATCTTCTTATGTTCAAAAAGATCATAGAGTATCCCGGAAAGGCCGTTAAGTTTTACAGAAGCAATAATGGGTTTAATCCTTTCTACCGGATCCCCGTATTCTAAAATGCTATTTGAAGCGACTATAAGTAATGTAGTATTATTCCCGTAAAGTGTTTCACAGATTACATTCTTTCCTTCAGGAAATTCCGGGATTAATGGTTTAAAAATATCTTTTAATTTCTCAATATTTTTTTGATTCCTTAAGAAAACAATCTTAGAATTATCTGTGCAATTAATTATAGGGTATCGTTCAAAAACAATGTCAGTTTTAATTAACCCCTGTATATTCCACTCACTACTTTCTTTATCCGCTACAATCTTACCTCCCTGTCTAACAAATTCTTCAACTCTTTGGCGCATCTTTTCATCAAATAGATTATAACTGGTCTTTGGTAGTGCCACAAGGAAAAGTACCTTGTAATGTTTATCTAATCCCCTTTCTCTTACCTCAGATTCCAGAACAGCCCTTGCAGGTAGATTCGCCATTCTGAGAACTGCATAGGCCTCAATCTGTTTATAAATATCAATACGTGGAGGATGTGCTTCATTATTATTCGGAGAAACTAATAAAGCAATAGTATCTTTATTTTCAAGATTACCTATTAGTGGACCATACTTAGAGAATAATTGATAAGTAAATTTAGCCGTTTCCCAGGCATGCTGGTAGCGACCATTTGAGTATAAACTTGTAGATGTTAAATCATGAATATTGAGTATAGGCCAATTTGTTTGCCCAATCCCTGATACGCCTCTTCCTGCAGATAGCCAAAGGTCGCGAGTGCGATTATCAGGGCCGGGTTTTTGAAAATAAAATGATGAAAGGCCAAAAACGGGTTGTTTATCATTACCACCAGACTTAGCAATATCTATGTCAAATTGCACTCTCAAAAAATCAAGACCTGAAATTTCATTATGATGCCAAGCATCTATCACATCTAATTCCTTGAAAACATAGTCAGGGGGACAGAAGAAAGGCCAGTAATAAATCCATGTTCCTGAACTACAGGTAGTATTTGAAAGTTTTGGATTGACTATTTTTGCACTTTCATTATATAGTTTAAAAGTAAAAGGAAGGCTATTCCAGGTATAGTTGACCCATTTTAAAATATCTTGGACAGGAATTTCACTTACCTCTGTTGCTCCACCGATTAGCCCTAAATTGCTCAAACCCGTTTCTTCAGTTGGCTTCTCTTTTAGTGTTTTAACGATATCTTGCCAGACTTGATAGTGAGGCTCGTTAGGACTTGTTTGCCAGTATGACCAGCCAGGCGTAGTATCCGCCATAAAGGTAAATCCAAAAAAATTGGGATATCTACTGAAAACCTGGGTGTAAGCATGGACTCTTTTTATCATTGCTTCCTGATATTGAGGTAATAAAAATACAGCCATTGGCATAACAGGGTCAGAAAATGATATCTTCTCCCAGTAATGGCCAGGAAATACACCTAATTTAATACCCTGTTGCAAAAGTGCTTCTATTAATCTTTGTTCCATAGTGGGTTGATAATTTTCCTCCTCCACCGGTCCTTTTGTTATTATCTGACCTGCCTTCCCCATTATCGGAAATGGCTCATATACAAGGTTAATCCCTGTATCTTTTAAAATCTTTGCATACCTTTCCGGGTCATCCTTATAATATGGATTACTCATAATACCATCATGGTTAAAAAAACTTCCTGCAGATTGACCATTTTCAAGAGATTTAAAAATTGTATAGAAGTTTGAATTACTTATGTTGCTTACTATATCTATTTTTATAGTTCGGCTGATGGCAATATCCTCTAAAACTCCTCTGACTTCGTACCTTCCTGGCTTAATAAAATTAGTATCAATCCTATATATATAACTACATTTTTTCCCAGCATCTAAACTAATATTTTTATTCACCAAGGAAGCCCAATTTTCCTCTATATTTTTAATTTCTCTTGCCTCAATACTTAAGATTTTGTTTTCAATTTTTTTCTCTGTAAGCACCACTATAACAACTTCAACTTTTTCTCCTTGCATATAAACACTGCGGCTCCTATCAGTAAAAAGTCCTAAATAATTTATAGAAAAAACGTTTTTAGTAAAAACTAAAATAATCAAACCCAAAAATAAAATTAATTTCTTCACTCTTTGCCCCTTGCTATAGATATTAATTTCTTTGCTGCTTTCTCAATTCCTTCGTCATCACTACCTGTTATTAAGATCGCATCTTTATCCAGAGTGAAGGGAGACCAGGCGTATTGAATAATTCCTCTGCCGGAACCAGGATAATAATAGTTTGTTACCCGCATTAAAATCATTGACCTTTGAAGGATATTTATTATTTTACTGGTCTGGTCTTTGCCTATTACAATTATATTTTCAGGGACATAATAGGCATCAGGTAATGTAGGTGGGTACCCCTTTGCTCCAGTCCATTGAAAAAGTTTTTCCCAGGGTTTTTTAAGTTTTTCTCTCTCTTTTTCTGAAAGAAAAACAAACTTCCCATTCCTATTCTCAAAAACTGGAAATACCTTTGGGTAAAAAGATTTTTGAAGAACATTTTCTTCATTTTTTATCTCCACTACAAATCCAGACTTTCTTAAGAAGTCACCGATTTCTTCTACTACTCTTTTTTCAGTTTCTGTTGCTTTCCATCCAGAAATTATCCAAATAATTTTCTTTTCCTTAAAAAATTTTTTTATTGTCTTTTTATCGTAAACAGAAACATCAGGTGCATTGCTAAAAAATACCTTCCTATCTTTCTCTTTAACTACAATTTTTCTACAAATTTCCATTCCACTAAACAATTCTCTTACCTTAATTTGCCAAAGACCAGGCTCATCATTAAAAGATACCTGGAGGTCTTCTTCATAAATTCCAATTTTATTGGTTGAGCGATAAAGATGGTATCTAACCCGACCTTTACTATCTATAATTTCTATTTCTAAAGGAATAGGTGCCCGTATTAAGTTGTTATGAACAGAAAAAATACAAACTTTAACCTTCATTAAATCGGCCTGTAAAACCTCATGTGCAACAAAAAGTTTTAGATGTCCAATTGCTTCAGGCAAAATAGCCAATAATTTCATTTCTGCAGGTTCAAAATAGAAATCTAAAAATTGTTCAGGGTTTTTAAGTTTTCTCCCTTTATTTAGTTCTAAACCTTCTAAAACATACACACTTTCTCTTGATTTTAACCCATTTATCTTAAATTTATTACGATAATCAGCAAAATAATCAAGTTGGTAAACCTGTTGTTCTTTACCATCTTTTGTTTTATATAAAATGTCTGGTTTTTCTGGAATTTGCTGATTGTAATTAATGACCTGTAAATACCTACCTTCTCCAGATTGCTGATGTTGAAGAATAATACTGGTATCTTGCTTTTCAAATTCTATAATTGGAGGACCAATTATTTTCTTCATAACATTTCTTATTTCTGGCACCTGTTCATCTATTATTTGGTCTTTCCATATATTTAATCTCTTATAGGACCCAGTGGTGTAATCACCTGCATTAAAAAATTCTTCAGCCTCTTTATCCAGGCATCTAATCTTTCTGTAACTACTTGAGTAGTCCACCTCTGTGCTTATTCCAGGGACAAAAGATATAGTATTTCTTGTTTTTATAATCTTTCCGCCATGAGAAATAAATTGATTTAGATACTCGGATATTTCTTGATAAACTGCTGGCTGGGTTATACCGGGCATCCATAAAACTTTATAGTTATTAAGAATGCCTTCCTTGATTTCTTCTTCAAGAACTATATCAGCAGGATAGTGAGCGCGTGTGAGAGATTGATAAAGAGATAAAACCTCGCATGTGTAAGAACGAGCTATTTCATAAATTTTTTCTCTATCATCTCCATATTTTTTTAATCTTAAAGCCGATTCACTTATGGAATATAAAATAGCAACATTATTCTTAGGAGTTATCTCTTTAAAAAAATCGCCAAACCTGATATTCCTTTCATTCGGCCCTTTCATAAATTCTAAATGTTTCTGGTCGTAGTTTAAGAACCAGTTAGAATCGATTCCCTGAGTTAAAATAAGATTGGAAAGCATCCAGTAGGTAAGAGGGTTCCTCGGCTCTGGTTCAAAAGAAAGATGAACATTGGTAGCCACTGAAAATGGATGCTTTTGCCATCCAGCCCTCTCTAAGGCAAGATGAGCCATCATTGCCTGTTTCCCTCCGTCAAAATCAGCAAAACCATGGGTGTTTCTCCATTCTGAACTTCTACCATTCAAAGGATATGCACCATCATTAATAGCCCAGCCAGCGTAGATATCAGGCGCCCAGGCAATATTATGTGGGACTTCTTTAAAATATTTTTTGGCATAATTCATAAATCTTCCAATAATTCCGCATCTCCATCTGTAAAATTTAAGCCAGTCCCCATCGCTTAACTCAAATATATTTTCAGGGAGTTTAATACCTGTTTCTTTTTCAAATGCCTCTTTTTGGAAATGGTCTGGCCAGCCACTACTAAGATTACCATTAATATCAAGACCATATCCAAGACCAGGTTCATCCAAAGGGCCAGCCCATTTAACATTCGGGAAACGGCGCAATCTCTGTGCTTTAAGTTGAATTACCTGCATCGCCAATTTGAAAATTTCAGGGTCATTCCAGGAAGTCCAGTTAGTAAATGGTTGGTGAATCACATAGCCCGACCAACTGGTATAATCTCCTACAAAGATATTATTACTCATGGTTTCATTAAGAACTTTCTCTATATTCATTAAAGGAAGAGGGTCTGGTATACCAAAAGATTCTTCAGGACCAAAATTTTTCATCTGATCAATTTTAGCATATTGATAGACATGAATAAGAAAAAAGTTGCCTCCATTTTCTGAAATACGAGAAGTAAAGTCCACAGATTCAGGACCATTAAATCCACTCAAAAAATGGCTCACTGGATTTGTTGAGATTATTTTTATATCCAATTTCCGGATGCTATCTCCAATTTTTGCAATAATTTCATAATCACCTGGTTTTAAATATCTGGCTGGCATCTGAAACAATAAGGTCTTTATCTTTTCGGTAGAAATTTTATCTTTGTATAGAACTAATTCTCCTTTTTTATCTTCGTTTTGAAGTTTAGCAATTATCACAAGAGGTATTTCATTTAGTTTTTTCTCTGAATAGATACCAAACTCAATTATTTCATTTTGAAGATAGGCACTTCTACAGTCACCGGTGAAAAAAAGAAAATCAACTGCTTCCACCCGACAACACAGAAGAAGCATCAGACATGTTAAGAAGAAAAAACAAAACGCTTTCTTTGCATATTTCCCTTGCATCTTTTTTGCCGAGACAACTTTTTCAATTTCTTCAGGTAAACCTTCCTTCTGCCAACATCACAGTCCTTCTTACTAATTGACAAAAATAAATACTAATCCTCTTAGGTAATTTATAATTTTTTTATGCAATTGAATCTATTGGCTAAATAACTTTTTAGCATATTTATTTTGGTAGAGTATCCCTTGTCCATACATTATTCTGCATTGTATAATTTCCAAGGTTACTGGCTGCCCATGGGTCTGTGCCAGTCATTTTGAAATAACTTACATGTCCGTCTACCCAGAGAATAATAAATCCTTTTTCATGTCTATTATGGGGACTTTGGCCACTTGAGGAGTCGTAAACAATATAATAACCATATCTTGGATTGTAATTTAAATATGAATCCACAAGCAATAATGTTTTATCAGGTTTTTTAATCTGGCTAAGTTTTGCAGGTGGATAATAGGGAACTCCAGAACCCGATGCTCCATAGCGATAGGAAGACCCTATATTCAACCAGTTATAACCGTAATGAATAAATTCAGTATATCCAGGGTTTGTCATGTCTCTTAAAAATCTTTTATCCAGTGTAGTGGCTAAAAATGTAGGACAAGCAAAAACCTGAGACGATTTAATATATCCCTTACTGTATAAATTCTGTCCCCAGGTCCAGTTGTTTGGCCAGTAATTTGTCACATTGTAAGGCGGGAAATACTCATTATAATCATTCACATACATCATTATCGCCAGACCCAGTTGTTTCAGATTATTCATACACCCTGCCTGTCTTGCCTTCTCTCTTGCCTTAGAAAGTGAAGGAAGTAACATTGCTGCAAGGATGGCTATTATTGCCACCACTACAAGCAACTCTATCAATGTAAAGCCTCTCCTTCTCATTTCATCCTCCTTTCTCCCATTTTTTGGGAAATTTTATATATGTAATCAGGACATAAAGTCCTGGAAAAAAGGAATAAATTGGAAAAAATAAAGGAAGGAGTTTTTAAGTTCAATACATTATGAGAGAGAGAGAGAGTTCATTTTTATTTCCCATTTTCTTTTCCATTTTTTATTATTATACCCTATTTTTTATTTTTGTCAAGTTTAACCAGGTATTTTTTCAATCACTTTATTTATCAATTCTCTTGTCTTTTCTCCATCTGCCTTTATAAGTGAACCAAGATAATCTAACGATTGTTGTAAATATCTCATAGTTTCCTGATGCCTCTTGTCCATTTCTCTTATCATTTCCTGTGTTCTTCTATTCCCTTCTTCTATCATTTTCTGTGTCTCTTTTGTCATCTCTCCTAATTCTCTTATTAAACTCTTTGCTCTCTCATCCTCTGTTTTAACTAAAATATCTGTCCTCTTTGCCTCCCATACTACTAACAATCCCAGTAATACACTCAAAAATCCAAGTAATTTTTCCATTATATTCATCCTCTTTCTTCCACATATAATAACCCTCTCCAAGAATTTGTCAAGAGTGTACTCTTTCGGGTTAACACATATTATCCAGGTAGAAAAGGATGAAGAAGTAATATTTAGAAAAGAAGGCATTTATAGGTGAAATTACCTAAAATGTTGCACTCTTTCCTAAATTATAATTTCTGGAGATTTAAAAATTTGTAGTAAAGACCTTTCTTTTCAAGCAATTGTTGATGAGACCCTTCTTCAAAAATTTTGCCATTTTCAAGAACTATTATTTTATCTAAATTTTTAACTGTTGATAATCTATGGGCAATAATAAAAGCAGTTTTTTCT
>Ga0272449_1003738_pt1 | contig 12863 bp, 8 predicted proteins | sample YNPCB0241_FD_198679 | JGI IMG/M metagenome (GOLD analysis project Ga0272449, IMG submission 198679) | Hot spring sediment microbial communities from Yellowstone National Park, WY, United States - YNP-CB-024-1 | ecosystem: Environmental > Aquatic > Thermal springs > Hot (42-90C) > Sediment...
AATTGATTTATTAATAGTTCTATATCTTTAAATTTTTTATCTTCCTTTATCTTATTATAACCATACTTTTTAAGCCTTTCTTCCGCATCTTTTGTAGATAGACCTGATCTTTCTGAAAGTTCAATTTTCATTTAAAAATTTCCTTATAAATGTTTAAATAAGTTTATTATAAAGAAATTTTTTTGTAAAGTTTATTTAAAATGTTTGATTAAATCGTTTAAAAATTGAGTAGTGTCTTATTAATTTTGTAAAGACTCTAAAAAAAATAATTTATGCAGATATAATTAAAATTACGACTATGGAAAAAACACAAATTGAGCTGGGAAGGAATATTTTCTAAGTAGAAACTACTTGTTAGGGAGATGCTATTTTGATAATCCAATATACCTTATTAGAGATATCCTTTAAGCAAGTCGAAAAAAACCTTCTTAACAATATTCATAGGTTTGACAAATAAAATCTAATTTTTGGGAAAGTTTTCTTGAGAGATCTCAAATGAAGAAATTGAAAAAAGAGAAAAGAAAAATTTAGATTTAATAGTAATTTTTTCTGTAGTTAAAGATTTTTATTTGCGAGATGAAGAGCTAAACACAGAAATGGCAAGCGATGAAGACACAGCCTGTATAAAAATATTAGCTATTGTTCAGATCTAAACAAGTTTATCAGCAAGCAATTTATAGGAGAATTTCTTATTCCCTTGGTTAAAATAAAAAAACTTTTTTACAAAAAGACTCTCCTTAATTTTCTTTTTCTTGTTTAGTAATAAAATAAAAATGTAAAATTAGCAAATCAGAATTAAAAATATTAAAAAGGAGATATAGTTATGCAAGCGTTGGTGTTGGTAGTAATAGCTGCTTGTGTTTTTATACTTGCTTACAGGTATTATAGTGCATTTATTGCAACAAAAGTTTTAGTTCTTGATCCCAAACGTCCCACTCCTGCTCATTTTTTAAATGATGGTAAGGACTATGTGCCTACTAACAGATGGTTAGTCTTTGGACACCATTTTGCTGCTATTGCTGGAGCAGGACCTTTAATTGGACCAGTTTTAGCTGCACAATTTGGATATCTACCCGGTTTTCTCTGGATTTTAATCGGAGGCGTTTTGGCAGGAGCTGTACATGACATGGTAATACTTTTTGCCTCAGTAAGACACAACGGAAGATCCTTAGCAGAAATTGCTAAAGAGCAAATAGGGTCTATATCTTATTGGTTAGTTTTAGTAGCTACTTTGTTTTTGTTAATTATTGTTCTTGCAGGTGCTTCTATTGCAGTAGTAAATGCCTTATACAATAGCTCTTGGGGGACTTTTACTGTAGGAGTTACCATTCCTATTGCAATCTTTATAGGAGCTTACCTTAAATGGTTTAGACCAGGAAAAGTGGGAGAGGCAAGCGTTATTGGAGTAGTTCTTGTTATCCTTGCAGTTGTAGTAGGTCCAATCATTCAAGATTCTTCTTTTGCTTCTTATTTTATTTTTGATAAAAAAACCCTTTCTGTTTTGATTCCCTTGTATGGTTTTTTAGCTTCTGTTTTGCCTGTATGGCTCCTTCTTGTTCCCAGGGACTATTTAAGTTCTTATATGAAATTTGGAACAATGTTTCTTTTAGCTATAGGGGTGATCCTTGTTAATCCACTTTTAAAAATGCCAGCTGTAACTCAATTTGTTGCAGGAGGTGGCCCAGTTATTCCAGGAAAAGTTTGGCCTTTTATGTTTATCACCATCGCTTGTGGTGCTATTTCTGGATTCCATGCCCTTGTCTCCTCAGGAACCTCGCCTAAGATGGTAGACAATGAGAGAGATATTAGAGTTATAGGATATGGAGCTATGCTTACTGAAAGTTTTGTAGCTGTTATGGCTTTGATAGCAGCTACTGTCCTTCCTACTGCTGATTATTTTGCTATCAATAGTGCTCCTGAAGCTTTTGCTAAGCTTGGCATGCAGGTGCAGGATTTACCCTATCTTGAATCTCTTGTAGGTGAAAAGCTTGCTGGTCGTCCTGGAGGAGCAGTGTCTTTAGCTGTAGGTATGGCTGACATTTTTTCAAGAATAGGTAGTTTAAGACAACTGATGAGTTATTGGTATCATTTTGCAATCATGTTTGAGGCTCTCTTTATTTTAACCTTAATCGATGCAGGAACAAGAGTTGGAAGATATCTTACCCAAGAGCTTTGCGGAGTTTTTTATCCTAAGTTTAAAGATTTTAATTGGTGGCCAGGGATTATTTTTACCAGTGCTTTATTTACCTTTTGTTGGGGGTATCTGTTATATACTGGAACTATCTCTACTATTTGGCCTCTCTTTGGAGTGAACAACCAGCTTCTTGCTGGAATGGCTTTAGCCATTGTTACCACCTACCTTTTTAAAATAGGTAAGGCTAATTACAGCTGGGTAACCATCATACCTATGGTGTTTTTGTTGGTAACTACTATTGTAGCAGGATATCAAAACATCATTAATAACTATCTTCCCAAAAACAAATACCTCCTTGCTATACTTTCTGCTGTAATGATTTTTATGGTAGTGCTTATTGTAGTCGATTCTTTAAGAGCATGGATAAAGATAGTAATTAAGAAACCTGAATCAGAAGAATTCCAAAAAATTTAAAAAATTTTTCTTCAACTAAAAAATCTATCTTTTTACCCTAAAAACCTTCCAAACAGACCTAAGAACAGGGCTTTTAAATTTATCTCTTGGTATCCTATTTTTAAGAGCTATAGTATCTTCCAATGCTAATATGGTTATGTCCCAATTCTTGATTAATTTTTTTGTTTATTTTAGTTTTATCAGGTTTCTCTACTTCAAGTTCTTCTGCTCTTTTCAGCATAGTTGTATCTACAGGTTTTTTCTGAAGCAAAGGGAAGATTGCTTTCTTCTTAACGAGAAAGCTAAAAAGGTGCAACCTCTAAAGGTTAGTTCAGACAGGAGGCTTTAAGTCCCCCTTCTTTATTTTAAAGTTCCACAAAGAATAATCAGCCAAAAATTGGAATCAAAATTCTAAATTAGAATATATTTTTTAAAAAAAACAAGAAGGAGGGGGCTATGAAAAGGATTTCTATTTTTATGTTTTTATTTTTTATTGTCTTTTTTATTAGTTTAATTTTAGGATATTCTCAAGAAAGAATTAAGATTGCCAACGAAGAATGGATCCTTTTAAACATTGGTCCAAAAGAGGAAAAGCTTTTTTATTCTCCAAGTAGTATTAAAAAGCTTACAAAAGATAAAATAAGAGTAAATATTTTATATTATCCCTCTTCAGAAATAGTTAATAGATGTAAGAATTACTGGATACAGTGGTCTTGGAGCAGTGAATATGGAGAAGTAGCTTTATGGGAAGGACTTCCAAAAGAAGATAACAAAAAGTGTGAAACCTTAAAATATGGTGTCTATGAATATGAGATAGATTGTGCAAAAAGAAAATATAAAGATAAAAATTGGACATGGTATAATAAAGAAAATGAAATATTATATTCTCGCAGTTCTGTAGGAATTTCTTTTCTTTCAATTCCTGAAGATTTAATTAAGGATAAAATCTTTGAAGGGGTTTGTAAAGATTAAAAGACATTTTGAGAGAAAAATTTTTAGATTTTAGCACAAAGCACTTTTATAGAGAAGCTATCTCTAAAACCCTTTACTTTAATGAACCCTCTTCGGAAATTTTACATATATGGATTACCTTTTTCTCCGTTAAAAATTAATTAGTTCTGTGGAGAGATTTAAGAATATTGGAGAAATTGGAGAAGTTTTGAAGGGAAATAAGCGAATAGTTGAGGTTTTGAAAACCAAGCCAATTTATTGGATGTGCCCAACTAATTTAGAGAGACAGAAGGACATATTCCTTTGGAGGCTTAAAAGGCCTAACAAAGAGGGAGTCTTTCTCCCTCTCTATTTTATGAGCTACAACCTTATAATATAATTCAATAGGTATTAAGCAAACCTTAACATAAAAATTGCAGGAGGTATAATAATGAAAGATTACATTAAAAGAGGGGTTGAGTTGATTTTAAGGATTGAGTGGGAATCGAAACTTGCTAAACATTTTGATGAGTATTTTTGTAAGGTGAATGTCTGGAGGGAGTGCGACCTTTTCCCTGAGGAATTACGTGGTCTTGTTAGAGATGGAGCAGTTGGGGAAAGCATTAAAGTTAATTATCAAATACCTTTCAATAAGGAAAAGGTCTTTGAGTGTAAGGCTTGGCAATTCAGCCCACCAGATAAACTAAAACATATTAAGTTAAGAAAGGGAAGATTCTATCCTCTTGGATATTTCCGTGGTATTTCCGGGATTTATGCAGGAAATCCTTATCCGGGAAGGATTTTAGTGATAAAAGATAATGGAAATTTCATTCTTGATGCAAACCATCCCCTCTCATACTACAATTTAAAGTTTGAGGCAAAAATTTTAAACATCTTTGAAAAAACATCGGAGCTTGGTGGAAGGTGTAAAGATCACATGGAAACCTTTCTACTTGGACCTGGAATGCAGGCTCGGTATTATAATGAACCAACTGATTTTGGTATAGATGAGAAAGAAACATTCTTGCGGGAGGATGAGTCCACTGATGCCATCTTCTATGCTGAACCCCGTTTAATAGGACACATTGACAGAGTCTGCCATGAAAACCTCGTTAGATTCTATGCGCAAAACCTACCCAAATCCGGTAGAATACTTGATCTTATGAGCTCCTATGAATCCCATTTGCCAAAAGGTGAGTACGAGATCTGGGGTCTTGGAATTAATGAGATAGAGCTTAGAGAAAACTTACGGCTTAATGAGAGAGTTGTTAAAGATTTGAATGCAGAGCCTTCGCTTCCTTTCGAGGATGAATTTTTTGATGCGATTGTCTGTGATCTCTCGATTGAATACGTTATTAAACCTCTTGACCTACTAAAAGAGGTTAGAAGAGTATTAAAGCAGGGTAGAAAGTTCTTCTTCTCCTTTTCAAACAGATACTTTCCACCTAAGGTTATAAAAGGTTGGATAGACATGCATGAATTTGAGAGGATGGGATTTGTGCTTGAGCTTTTGGCAAGAACTGAGGGTTTAGGAAATTTAAAAACTTACTCCTTAAGGGGATATCCCCGTCCGATTGATGACAAGTGGAGCATAGCTTGCAACCTGTCAGATCCTCTCTACGTGGTTTATGGAGAAAGAGTTTCGTAGGAGAAGTTAAAGAATGGAGGTTGCAGTCATTGGTGCTGGAATGGGAGGCATCCTCGGGGCTTTGGTTTTTAGACGCCTTGGATATGAAGTTTTTTTACTTGAAGCAGGAGATAAAATTGGAGGTTGTGCCGCAACTTTTCAAAGAAATGGAGTAATATATAATGCCGGAGCAACAACCATTCCGGGTCTTAAACCCAACTACCCAATAGAAAGATTTCTCACCTTACTTAATCTTCACGATAAAGTGAAAGAGAGCTATAAACTTTTAGATGTTGTATGTGTGGTTAGCTTTGAAGATGGAAAGAGGGTAAGAATATTTGCAGATATAGAGAGGACTTGTGAAGAATTCTCACAAGCTTTTCCCGTAAAGGGACACAGGAAATTCTTTTCCTTTGTTGAAAGAACAACAAAAACATTGCTTACAACACCCTTTGAATTTAATCTAAACGGAGGGATAATCTCGCCTCTTAAACCTCTCTTTAAAATCCAAAACTTAAGGTTCCTGCCCTACCTTCCTTTGGCAAAAAAGAAAGCTCTATCCCTTCTAAGTGCTTTTTACAAAAATGTGCCTAACGAATTGTTAGAATACTTTAAAGCTCAAACCTTTATCGTTGGACAGGTTGAACTTGAGAAGGCAAATGCCCTTGCTCTAACCTTAGGAATTGGTTACAACTTCACAGGAATTGCTTACCCAAAGATAGGCTTAGGAGGCTTTCTCGAAACCTTAGCCAAAGGATTAACCGTGAATTTCAACTGTCCTGTTAAAAGGATTGAAAGGCTGGGAGAAGGATACCTAATATATGTTAGAGATGAAAAGATATTTTCGCAAAAGATCATAATATCCTTTCCTTTCTTAGAGAATCTTTCAGTTTTTGATAGTGAGAGTCACTTGTACAGATATTTTAGTAAGTTTACTTCTAAGCTTAGTCCCTACTCTGCCTTTGTGGTCTATGGTAAAATTAAGAAGAAGGCTTTAGCAAATTTTACAGCAAAGCATCATTTGATAATTGGGAATATGAATAGGCTTGAAGGGACTTCAGGCTATTTACATTTATCAATCCTTGAGCAGGAAAATGGAGAATTTGCAACCTTTACCGTCTCTACGCACACCCCAATTAAGCTTTGGGTAAATCTTAATGAGGAAGAGGTTAAGAAGTTGAAAGCTGAGCTTGAAAGAAAAATTGTAAAAATAATATTAAAAAGATTTGAAATAAACGAAAGTGATTTTGTTGAAGTATTTTCAGCAATACCTCACACTTTTAAACGTTATGTAAATAGGGTTAGCCTTGGTGGTTTTTCGGCAAGTGTAGACACACCCTTTTGGAGCATACCTAATAATTTTACTCCTTTTAATGGAATGTATCTTGCCTGTGACCATGCCTTTGCCGGACAGGGATTTATGGGAATAGCCCTTGGCTGTTTGAACCTCTACTACAGCTTAAATAGAAAGGTAAAAGACTAAGGGGGGTGAGGAATGGTAGAAGTTGAGGCAAGGAATTTAGAATTTGTTGAACCCTTTGTGGACCTAAAGATTAAAACAACCGATGGTATGTTATTACTTGCCATTGGACTACTTTATGGAGGCGTGCTTGTAGGGCTTTTCTATTCTCTGCTGGGAGAGGGATTTTCAAGAGGCTTACTTCATGGATTCTTGCTTGGAATGTACATTGGGTTGCTATCCTATGTGGTAAATTATTTTAACAATCAATATGTCCTTCCAAAGATTAAGCAAGTTCTCCTCTGGTGGGTTGTTTGGGGGATACTATCTTTTGTGGTTGGGCTCTTTGGTTTCCTTTTAGCCTTTGAGACGTTCCTTCTTTTTAAAGTTAAGGTCCCTGTTTTTCTTACGCAGAAAGGGAAACTTCTAATTGCCTCACTTTCCACGGGGATTTTAACCTACTTAACGGGATTGATGGTCTATCAATTTGTAAGGATGCGTAATCGCAAGGAAGCTATTGAAAGGATAACTCTTGAAGCAAACTATAAACTAACCTTAAGGATGCTTGATGCTCATTTTCTTTCAAACTCCCTTCATACCCTGCTTGAGCTTATGGATGTAAATAAAGGGTTGCTTGAATGTTATGTGAAACATTTAGTGAACTACCTAAGAAAAGCTCTAACCTCTCCTAAAATTGTTCCTCTTTCAGAGGAAATTAGCATGGTTAATTCTTACGTTTTCATTGAGAAAATTCGCAAAGGAAGGGATATTGTTTTTACGACAGATGTAGATGAGAATTTAAAGAATGAGCCTGTTCCTGCGCTTATCCTTCAGCCCATCGTTGAAAATGCAATTCAACATGGACTACCCGAGGATAAAAGCAAGCACTTTGAGATTTCTATAAGTGCTAAGAGGAATGGACAGTATATCATTCTATGCGTGCTGAATAATGGAAAGCCCATATCTTATTTTCAACCAGGGATTGGATTATCTTTACTTGCAAAAAAGCTTGAATCCCAAGGAGGTAGCCTCATACTTAAAAGCAAAAATCCACCCTGTTTTATGATTAAACTACCAATACTATCCATAAAAGATATAGAGTTAGCCTATGAAAGTTCTAATAGTAGATGATGAACCTTTAGCTTTGAGAAGGCTTGAACGCTTCCTTAAAGAGGCTGGTCTGCAAGAAATATTAAAGGCTGAGAATGCTTATGAAGCAAAAAGAATATTAGAAAATAATCCAGATATAGATGCAGTTTTTCTTGATGTCCGTATGCCTGGGAAAGATGGTCTTAAGCTTGCTCGAGAGATCGTAGGAGAAAGGGATGACGTATTCATAGTTTTTCAAACCGCTTACGATGAGTATACTTTACCAGCCTTTGAAGTTGGAGCTATTGGCTATTTAATAAAACCCTTCTTTTTTGATGATGTAGTAAAGGTTTTGAACAGAATAAGAAAATTCAAAGGAGAAAAACCTCGCATCCTTATTTTCGATAAAGAGGGAAAGCTTGTTCCCACCACATTGAACGAGATTTATTACTTTGAAGCACAGCTAAAATACAGCCAATGCGTTAAAAAGGAGGGAAGCTTTCACTGCCCAAAGAGTATAGGGTACTTAGAGGAAGCACTGAAACCTTACGGATTCTTGAGAGTGCATAAGTCCTACCTTGTAAACTTAGAAAAGATTAAGAATATAACTTCACTTCCTGATGGAAAGATAGAAATTACCTTTAAGGAGATAGGAAAAAACATCATAACAAGCAAGCTCGGGGCTAAAAAATTGCGGGAAATTTTAAAAATATAAAAATATCATAGCAAGTGAGGTGACTTATGCGTGAAAAACCCTGTCCAAAGTGTGAAATTTTGCCAAAATTTCCGGAAGTTAAAGTTAATGTGGTCATCTTTTCCTCCATAGATTTCCTAATACAAAAAGTGGCAAAGCTTCTTTCTGAAAACAACTTCTCGTATATCCTACTTCAAGGGCAGATACTAATTCCAGAGGTGAATATGGAAAAATTAATATCAACCCTTGCCAATCAACCTTTCAGTGAAGCTGAAAAAGAAGATTTGAAGGTCGGATTTCTTACAGAGGGAGAAAATTTATTTTCAGTTATCCCTCGATTAAGACCCTTGAGCGTTTATTCAGCTATTTTAAGGTATACTGAATACCTTGAGATTTTAGAAATGGATAGACTTACCGTTTACTTTCATCCTGTTGTGAACTTGGAGAGAAAGGAAGTTTATGGTTTTGAATGCTTGATAAGGGGTGTTAAGAGAAACGGAGAGATTTTAAGTCCATCCTATCTTTTTGAAGCTGCTCGGGCAACTGACACGCTTTTTTTTCTTGACCGGAGTTGTAGAGAGGTTTCCGTAAAAACCGCCGCTGTTAAGGGTCTTAAAAATCATAAGATCTTCATTAACTTTTTACCAACTGTAATCTATGATCCTATTTTTTGTCTGCAAAATACTATAAAATGGGCTTTTCAATTAGAGTGGAATCCCGAAAATTTAGTCTTTGAGGTGGTAGAAACTGAAAAGGTAAAGGACTTTGAACATCTCAACAAAATTCTTGAATACTACAGAAAACATGGGTTCAAAACCGCTTTAGATGACGTTGGCACCGGTTTTAGCTCCCTTGAGGCCTTAATAAAATTGCAACCAAATTATATCAAAATTAGTAGAGAATTGATTGAAGGAATAGATCAAACCCCTATCAAGCTTGATTTAATAAAGGCACTTATCCAGGCGGTGAGCTCCCATGGAATTGAAGTAATAGTTGAGGGAGTGGAAAGAATAGAAGAAGCCAAAACTCTTTACAAACTTGGCGTAAGATTAATGCAAGGATTCCTTTTTGCAAAACCCTATCCAGAGCCAATATATCAGCTCGACTTTAGCTGGCTTAATTAATGAAAGAAAAGAAAAGGTATAAAAGGGCTATTGTTTGGTTTAAAAGGGATTTAAGGATTGAGGATAATGAGGCTCTATTTGAAGCTTCTATCCTTGCAGAGGAGATTATCCCTATCTTTATTTTTATTCCAAGCCTACTTGAAATATTGGGCAAAAGAAAAGACAGACTTGGATTTATTGTATCAGCCTTAAAAAAGCTTGACAAAGATTTAAGGAATCTTGGAGGTAAGCTCTATGTCTTTGTTGGGGAGCCAAGAGAAATCTTCCCAGAGATAATTAAGACCTCTCAAGCTCAGGGAGTCTTTACCAATAAAGCCTTTTCCTTCACGGGAGAGGAAATTGAAAGCGAGATAAAGTCAATCTGTCTCTCTTTTGGCATAGATTTCCATGTTTACTTAGGAAACTTTCTTTGCGACATAACAAAAATACCCTTCAAGAGAGTTTATAGCCACTTTTTAAAGGATTGGTTAAAAAATTTAATACTTGAGTGCAAACCAACTCCTACTAAGATCAACGTTCCAGAAATGCCTTTTAGCACTCTGGATAAACTCTTGCAGAAAATGGAGTATGAAGAAAACAGACATTTTCCCTTAGATTTTGGTTTTCAGAGATTGAACAAATTTGATTTTAGAAGATATAATGAAACAAGAAATAGGCTTGACCTTGACGGCACATCAAAGCTTTCGCCCTACATAAGATTTGGGGTCATCTCCCTTCGAACAATATTTAAGAAAGCTAAAGAGGTTGCCGGAAAAGACTGCCAATTTATTAAAGAATTGGCTTGGAGAGAGTTTTGGTATCATATAAAGCACTATTTTCCTCAACTTAAGGAATGGGAATTTCAGGAAAAGAGAAGGAACATTCCTTGGGAAAATAATGAAAAGCTTTTTAAAGCCTTTATAGATGGAAGAACTGGATATCCCATTGTTGATGCTGGAATTAAGCAGTTAGTATTAGAGGGGTTCATGCACAATCGGGCAAGGATGATCGTTGCCTCTTTCTTAACTAAAGACTTGTTTATCGATTGGAGGCTTGGTGAAGCCTTCTTCAGAGAATATCTTATCGATTACGATGAGGTAGTGAATACAGGAAATTGGCAATGGGTAGCTTCTGTGGGAGCTGACCCAAAGCCTTTCAGGATGTTCAACCCCATCCTTCAGGCTAAAAAATTTGACCCTGAAGCAAGGTATATAAAGAAATACCTTCCTGAGTTAAAGGATTTACCTCCTTATATGCTTCATAACCCCTTGCGGTATAAACTTCCCTATCCTCAACCCATCGTTAACCATTTTGAAAGGGCAAGGATTGTAAAAAAATACTTTCTTCTATCCCCTGTAATTTCAAAAGTAAGAGCCTGAAGCATCTTGGGTTAAATATTGCTTAACCAGATTTTAATAGAATGGCAGGGTCAATTTTATTTACCTTGTAAACTCGGTAAATGGTGCTTTTACTCTTTGATAGGAATATTGACTTTGTTATCAGGTTGATTTTCAAGGAAGATGTTTCTTTCAGCTTTCATGAGGTGTTAAGAAATTCTTCAAGAAAGTGCTGAATAACAAGCTTTTGGATAAAAGGATCAGCTAAAAGGTTGTTATATTTGATCTTGAAAGGGATAAATGATCAGTTAAACTCAAGAAGATTAAGAGGGGTTAATGAGATTGAATTGAGAATACCATAGCCTTTCCAATAGAATTTTTACAAAATAAACAAAACACTATGCAAACAAATCTAAAAATCAAAACATCGTTTGTATGTTTGGCTTATGAAGATAAAAAGTAAAAGTTGTTTTATACATAATTGTCAAAAGCACAAAATAAAATGTGATAAGTTGCTTAGAGGTGGTATAATGTACTGAGTTTAATTTTATATCTAACCTTATGAGAAAATATGGAGCGGGCGACGGGATTCGAACCCGCGACCTGAAGCTTGGGAAGCTTCCGCTCTACCCCTGAGCTACGCCCGCTTTATTATTAAAATTATAATTAATTTTAATATTTTAACAAGTAAAAAATTTTAGTCAAAGGGGGTTATATTGAAAAAAAATTATGATGTGGTTATTGTTGGTGCAGGACCTGCAGGAATATTTGCTGCCTTAGAAATTATCTCCAAAAGTAGTCTAAAGGTTGCCATAATTGAAAAAGGAAAAGATATTGATAAAAGAACCTGTTATATAGAAAAATTAGGAAAGTGTTTAAACTGCAAAGTCTGCGATATGTTAAATGGTTGGGGAGGAGCAGGTGCTTTTAGTGATGGAAAACTCAATCTTTCTCCTGAGATTGGAGGATTTCTTTCAGATTATATTCCAAGAGAAGAACTGATTGATCTAATTAATTATGTAGACAGTATATATGTAAAAATGGGAGCTCCTCAAAAAATTTATACCTTAGATGAGTTAAATATAGAAAGAATTAAAAAATTATGCTCTAAACAGGGACTTATATTTATACCTTCTAAAATAAGACATATAGGAACTGAAAAATGTAAAGAGATTTTAAAAAATTTAAAAAAAGAAATTTCAAAAAAAGCAGATATTCTTTTTGAAAAACCTGTATCTAAAATTTTAATTTCAGGAAAAAAGGTAAAAGGAGTTCAGTTAAAAGATGGAACTAAAATTATGGCTAATTATGTAATTGTTGCTCCAGGAAGGGCAGGAAGTAGTTGGTTAGAAGTTGAGGCAAAAAGATTAAATCTAAATACTAAAATAAATCCTGTAGACGTTGGAGTTAGGGTAGAAGTTCCAGCTTCTGTAATGGACGAGTTAACCTCTCTTTGCTATGAACCAAAATTTCTCTATTATTCTAAAACCTTTGATGATCCTGTAAGAACTTTTTGTGTTAATCCTTATGGAGAGGTTATTGTAGAAAATGTAGAAGGGGTATGGACAGTAAATGGACATAGTTATAGTTATAAAAAAACAGATAATACCAATTTTGCTATTTTATGTAGCACTTACTTTACTGAACCTTTTAAAGATCCAATTTTATATGGAAAAAATATTGCAAAACTTGCCAATCTTTTAGGAAAAGAAGTTTTGGTTCAAAGATTAGGAGATATTAAAAAAGGAAGAAGATCAACAGAAGCAAGAATTTCCAGAAATCCAGTTAAACCCTCTCTAAAAATTGCTACTCCAGGAGATCTTAGTTTTGTTTTACCTTATAGATATTTAGTAAATATTCTGGAAATGCTTGAAGCTCTTGATAAAATAGTTCCTGGTGTTAATTCCCCTCATACTTTACTTTATGGAGTGGAGGTTAAATTTTATAGCCTTAGATTTGAATTAAGTCGCTCCCTTGAGACACAGATCAAAAATCTTTTTATAGCAGGAGATGGAGCAGGAATTACAAGGGGTCTCA
>Ga0272449_1003739_pt1 | contig 12861 bp, 12 predicted proteins | sample YNPCB0241_FD_198679 | JGI IMG/M metagenome (GOLD analysis project Ga0272449, IMG submission 198679) | Hot spring sediment microbial communities from Yellowstone National Park, WY, United States - YNP-CB-024-1 | ecosystem: Environmental > Aquatic > Thermal springs > Hot (42-90C) > Sediment...
CACCGGCCTGGTATGCACCATGCCCGACGGCAGTCCCATCAATCCCGACACCCTGAACGGTCGGTTCTCCAGGCGGGTGAAGCAGGTTGGATTCCCACGCCTGATCTTTCACGGTCTGCGCCACTTCCTTTGCTTATGGAGTGGGGCGTCCACCCCAAGGTGGTGGCCGAACGCCTGGGCCTCAGCAACCACCAGGCTGACCCTGGATACCTAACTCCCACGTCACCCCCACCATGCAGGACGAGGGAGAACCTGTTCGGACACCGGTGACCCTCCCGGTACCGCATGTTAGCAAATTGTTAGCAAAAGCGTCTCACAGAGTAACAACGGCAAGAGTTTCCATCCCCGAAACCCTTGCCGTTGCTGTGTCTTTTGGAGGCGGCAGCCGGACTCGAACCGGCGAATAGCGGTTTTGCAGACCGCCGCCTTAGCCTCTTGGCTATGCCGCCGGAAAAAATGGAGCGGAAGACGGGATTCGAACCCGCGGCCCTCGCCTTGGCAAGGCGATGCTCTACCACTGAGCTACTTCCGCATAATGTCTGGTGCCACGGGACGGAGTCGAACCGCCGACACGAGGATTTTCAGTCCTCTGCTCTACCACCTGAGCTACCGTGGCGTATGGTTTATGGTGGCGGAGCTGACGGGACTCGAACCCGCGATCTCCGGCTTGACAGGCCGGTGTGTTAAACCACTACACCACAGCTCCTCTATGTCAGTAATTAGTATAGCGGCTCGGCGCGTAAAAGTCAAGGGTTACCCGGAAATTTGGGCGCGGCCGTGAGCGTGTTTCCATGCCCCGCCAGTGGCCCGGCGCCCCCTGTAACCACCCGGAAAACCGCAGACCACCGCGGCAAATTTTCCTGCCCCGGTAGGGGCGCGGACCCCATCTGCGGCTTAAGGCACTCTTATTCTCACCGGGAAGCCCCCGGACCACGGCCCGCGCCGGTGGTGCGCCCGGCCCCCTTGCGCGGCGAAACGCTGTTTCCAACCTCCCGTCCCCTCACCAAACCGGCCCATATCCGCGCCCCGATCCCGGCGACGGACCTCTCGGGGTGCGGGGCCGATTGCCGGGCTAGTCCCGGTGCCGCGCACCGTTGGCCCACACCAGCAGCATTTCCCTGATGACCTTGGCCGCCAGGACCGCGGTGCGGCCCGAAAGGTCGTAGACCGGGTTGACTTCGACCAGGTCGAAGCCCACCACGCGCAGACTGCGCAGGAGGTAAATGGCCTCCATCAATTCCAGACTGCTGCACCCGCCGGGCTCGGGGGTGCCCGTGCCCGGAGCGTAGGCCGGGTCCACCACGTCGATGTCCACGGTCACGTATACGGGCCGTCCGTTCAGGGTACGGGCGATTTTCTCGAGAGGGCGCAGCACCTCGTGCAGAAAGATGTGGGTGTGGGCCCGCCCGTACTCGAACTCTTCGCGGGCGCCGGACCTGATACCCAGCTGGTAAACGTTCTCGCCGCCGATCACCTCGGCCACGCGACGCATCACCGTGGCGTGGGAATAGCGCTCCCCCAGATAATCGTCCAGCAGGTCCGCGTGGGCGTCCAGTTGCAGTACCACGAGGCCGGGGTAGCGCTCCGCCACGGCCTCCACGGCGGGCAGGCTGACCAGGTGCTCGCCTCCGATGAATACGGGGAGTTTGTCGTCCCTCACCAGGCGCTCGGCCGTTTCCCGGATACGGCGCAGGCCCTCGCGGACGTTGCCCCACGGGAGGCACAGATCGCCTAAGTCGCAAAACCTGAGTTCCCCCAAATCGCGGCCCAGACGGGGACTGTACTCCTCCAGTACCCAGGAAAACTGGCGGATCTCGCGGGGGGCGTGCCGCGCCCCGGCCCGGAAGGTCATGGTGGTGTCGAGAGGGGCGCCGACGATCACGGCCCGGGCCCCATCGTAGCCCTCCTGGGCTCCGATGAACCGCCAGTGCCGCTCGGCGTCGAGTTCCATCATGCGCTCACCTGGCCTCCAGCAGTTCCTCCACGAACCGCGGCAGGGCGAAGGCCGCCCGGTGTACCGCCGGCGTGTAAAAGCGCGTGGCGTAGGACGGGATGTCCTCGATGGCTACCCCGCACGGGTCGTAACGTTTGGAGCCCATGGTGAAGGTCCACAGTCCTCCGGGATAGGTGGGTATCACGGTGATGTACAGGCGGGCCACCGGGAAAATGCTCTTTACGTCGCTGAAAATCCGCCTCACCAGTTCACCGTCGAAAAGGGGGGACTCGGTCTGGGCCACAAACAGTCCGTCCTCTTTGAGGGCCTCAAAGGTGTTGCGGTAGAAGTCCGCCCGGAACAGGCCCTGCGCCGGTCCCACGGGATCCGTAGAATCGATGATGATGACGTCGTACCGGTTACGGCAGCCGGCCACGTATTTGATACCGTCGTCAATAACGATGTTGGCCTTGGGATGGTCAAAGGCCACGCTCAACTCCGGCAGGTATTCCCGGGAGGCCGCAATCACCCGCTCGTCGATTTCCACCATGGTGGCCCGCTCAACCCGCGGATGCTTGACCACCTCGCGCAGGGTGCCGCCGTCCCCGCCCCCGATGATCAGCACCTCCCGCGGGGCCGGATGGGTGTTCAGGGCCACGTGGGTGATCATCTCGTGGTAGATAAATTCGTCCTTCACCGTGGTCTGGACGATGCCGTCCAGTACCAGCATCCGGCCGTAGGCGAAGGTGTCTATCACGGCCAGGTCCTGGTAGGGCGTTTTTTCCCGATGCAAGGTGGCCGCCACCTTGCAGGAAAACTCGAGGTACGGCGTCTGTTTCTCCGTAAACCACAATTCCATGGCAGAAACCTCCTCCGAAACTTCAGAACCACAGGGGAACTGCGGCCAGGGCGCATCCGACCCGTTGCACGCGGTGCTCCGCCACTGCCAGCTTGGTTTCCACCAGTTCCATACCGCGCACCGCAAAGGCCTCGCGCACCATGGCCAGAACCGCCTCCCGCGCTGCCTCCGCCGAACAGCGCCCCGCGAATTCCATGATGACGCCGAAACTGTCGCGGGACAGGCCGACGCCCACCGCGGCCGCAAGGCACTCCCCGGGGACTTCGCTGATAATGTACCCGTAGGCCACCGGCACCAGGGAACCCGCCGGTATCTCCAGTACCGGATGGTACACCGCCCCGGGCGGAAGGATACTGCTGACCCGCACCAGATTGAGGTTGCCGATGCCGGCCGCCAGAAGGGCGTTGTCAAAGGCGTTCAGACGGGTCGGTCCCTCGGCGCCGGCAGCCACCATGGTGTATTTCCCCGGAATCGGCCACATAACCGCGCCCTCCCCACGGAACTAACACACAACGAACATTATACCAAAAAGCCGACCGAAAAGGCAAGAAACTGCCGGCGCCTATTTCCGCGGGTCAAGACCGGCATCGGGGCACCCGGCGCCCGCCGGCCTATCCCTGGGCCGCGGCGCGTCGCAGGTGTGTTACGTCGCGGGCCACCTCGCGGGCCACCTGCCCGATGTCCACGTTCCAGGTGAGCTGCCCGCCGCGCAGGGCGTTCAACATGACGGTCGGATCGTCGGTCAGAACAAAGATGCCCTGACCGTCGGTGATGAAAACCAGTCCGGCCATCGGTTCGCTCACTTCGGGGAAGTTTTCCTTCAGGTAAGCCAGGGCCCGTCGGATGCGCTGCAGGCTTACGCCCTCTTCCCGCAACCGCTTGGCCACCTTGAGGGCCACCACGTCGCGAAACGAGTATAGCCGTTCGGTACCCGGGCCCGCAGCCGCCGCCACAGAGGGAGATATGAACCCGCTGCGGTCCCAGTAATCAAGCTGGCGGTAGGTTAACCCGGTTAGTTGCAGTACATCCTTAACACGGAAGAAACCCTTAACGGACACCATCCCACCCGCCCGCACCAAGTGATATGAAATGTTTCCACGCACGCCACAGGATTCCTGCCGCTTCGGTTGATCTGATTTCCCCGTCTGTGATTAAATAACCGTGGTATGCCCCACATGTGGCAGTATCTCATCATCCTCCTGACCCTGGCCGGAACCGCCGCCGTCGGGCTCCGTACCAGCCGGCTTCCGGACCGGGCCGCGGACTTCACCACGGGCGGAGGTCGCTTCACGACCGGCCTGGTGATGGGCGCCCTTACCGGAGCCTTTATCGGGGGCACCTGTACCATCGGCACGGCCGAAGCGGCCTTTCGAGAGGGTCTGGGCGGCTTGTGGTTCACCCTGGGCGGCGGCGCCGGCTGCCTGGCCCTGGCCGCCCTGGCCGGGATCTTTCGGAGCGCCGGCGTGGACACCCTGCCCCAATTTCTGGCCGCGGCCTACGGGACCCGGGTCAAGGTCTGGGCGGCCCTTTACACCATCGTCGGGATGTTCATCCAGGTCGGAACCCAATTACTGGCCACCGTACCCCTGCTGAGCGTTCTCTTTCACCTGCCGCCCCCGGTGGCCACGGCGGCCGCCACCCTCCTGATGGTGGCCTACCTGATCCGGGGCGGCTTCTGGAGTTCCGGGATGGTAGGACTGGTCAAGATGTCCCTGCTGGCGGCGGGTATCCTGAGCGCCGGGCTCACCGCTTTCCGGTTGCTGGGCGGCTGGCCAGGCGTCCTGGGCACTTTCCCCGCCTTTCCGTGGCTCAGCCTGTGGCCGGAGGGCGTACCCGAAGGTCTGGCCGACGGGTTCTCGGTGGTGGTGGGCCTGTTCTCGACCCAGACCTACGTCTCGGCCCTCCTCGCCGCCCGCGATACGGCAACCGCCCGGCGGGGCTTCGTGGCGTCGGCCCTGCTCATCGTCGCCGTGGGCCTGGCCGGGGTGGCCGTGGGGCTGTTCATGCGCGCCGCGGCCCCTTCCTTACGGGCCGCCGAGGCCCTCCCCGCCTTCCTCCTGGGATACTGTCCGGCCTGGCTGGGCGGTCTCGCCCTGGCGGCCCTGCTCATCTCCCTGATTACCACCGGGGCCGGGCTCACCATGGGCATCGCCACCATCCTCATGGAGGATTTTTACCCCTTGCTCCGCCCCCGGGCCACCGAGCGCCAGAAGCTCGCGGCCGCCAGGGTACTGATCCTGTTGCTAGGCGGAGCCGCCTTTTCCTTCACCCTGGCCGGCCTCAATACCACGATCTTCCACTGGGCCTTCCTTTCCATGGCCCTGCGGGGCGTCACGGTCTTCGTACCCCTGCTCGCGGCGGTGACCCTGGGCCCCCGCGTGCCCCCGGTCGCCGGCCGCGCCGCCGTCATCCTCGCCCCGCCCCTGGTTCTGGTGTGGGGCCTGGTCTGGCCTGCCGGGCCGGACCCCCTCTACCCGGGCCTGGCCGCTTCGCTGACCATTTTACTCGCCGCGGGTCTGCTCACCCGGCGGGGCTCCCGTGCCCCGCAGCAGGGCCACGAGCCCGATCACCGTTAGTCCGCAAAGGGCCCCCACGCCGAAGGCCCCCGGTGCGCCCACCAGGCGCGCCAGCCCGCCGCTGAACAGGCTCCCCAGCGGCGCCACACCGGCGAAAACCAGAAAATAGGCGGCCATGACCCGCCCCCGGAGATGGTCCGGCGTGATCAGTTGCAGGGAGGTGTTGACCAGGGCGGCGAGACTGATCATGCAAAAGCCGGCCCCCAGGAGCAGGGGGTAAGCCAGTGCAAACCGGTCCACGAACCACAGGCACAGCTGAAACAGGCACAGGCCCACGGCACTGGCCCAGAGGTGGGACCGCCGCGGTCCCCGGTGGCTCACCGCGGCCAGACTCACGGCTCCCAACAACGCACCCAAGCCGGTGGCCGAAAGGAGAAAACCGTAGGCGCGGGGTCCGCCGCCGATCACCTCCCGCGCGAAGACGGGTACCAGGATGTGAAAATTCATGGCCACCAGGCTCAGGCTACCCAGCAGCAACAGAAGGCCCCTTACCGCAGGTGTCTCTAATATGTAGCGCAGCCCGCCCCCGGCGTCCCCTACCACGGTACGCAGGAACCCCGTGGCCCCACCCGGCAGGCCGGCTCCGGCCGCGGGCAGACCGGGGGCCCGTACCAGGGCCAGGCCGGTCAGCACGGCCACGAAACTCGCGGCGTTGAGGAAGAAGCACGGGGTGACGCCCCAGCGGGCCACCACCAAGCCGGCCAGGGCCGGTCCCAGAAACCTGGCGCCGTTGAATATCGAAGAGTTGAGGGCGATGGCGTTCATAAGGTCCTTGCGGCCCACCAGGTGGATGATGTAGGACTGGCGGGCCGGCACGTCGAAGGCCGTGGCGGTGCCCAGCACCGCGGCGAGAACCAAAATATGCCAGTAACGTATCGCCCCCGTAGCCGACAGTACGCCGAGCAACAGGGCCACCAGCATCATGGTGCCCTGGGTGGCGAAAAGCAGGCGCCTCTTGGCCACGCGGTCCGCCACCGCCCCCGTCACCCACGAGAGGGCCATGATGGGCGCAAACTGCGCGGCGCCCACCACGCCCAGCAGGAAGGACGAATCGGTCAGTTCGAGGACCAGCCAGGCCTGGGCCACGGTCTGGGTCCAGGTGCCCAGTAGCGATATGCACTGGCCGCCCCAGAACAGCCGGAAATCCCGGTGGGTCAGGGCGGCCACGGGCCGCCAGAAACCGGCCCTGGTGGTGGCCTCAGCTTCCATGATTCATAATTATACCACGCCGTGCCGCTTGCGCCATCCGCGCGGGCGCGGATCTACAAAAGCACCCGCCTTCAGCCCTCGCGGGACCGGAGCCAGGTGGCCAGGAGGCAAAAACTTATCAAAAGGAGGCCCGTCACGACCCCGACTTTGCGCGGCACCTGGGCCACCGTGGCCACGACGAACCAGGCAAAGGTCAGGATCAGAAGGCAGACCACGTTGCGTTCCAGTTGCTTGCGGCGCCGCTGTGACACAAGACGACCCTCCCCGCTACTTGAAGAAGGGCAGGAAGCCGAGAATGATCTCCAGTACAAACAGAAGAACAATGGCCGATTCCAGCCAGATGAACCGCTGGGTAATGACCTCGTTGCTGAGCAGCGAATAGCTCTGCTGGATGACCGCTAGACGCCGCTCGATGCTTTCCATCCACATTTTGGTGCGGAATATGGCAAGGGCCGCGGCGTAAATGCGCGCGTAGTAAATGTCTTCGGTGACCTTCAGGGAGTTGTGGAGGCGCTCGGTGAACTCCGTGATGTCCACCACCAGTTCCATGAGATGGGTCATGATGCGGCGGTAATGGCCCAGTCGCCGGACACGGCCCGCACGGCCCACTTCTTCAATGGCGTCGTACATGCGGTCCACTTCTTCGGTCAGCAGCCCGTCGTAGTAACGCAACTCCAGCAACTGGGCCCGGGCCATCTCGAGGAGGTCCGGCACGTCCGTGTTGCCCGCGGCCTCGTAAACCAGGGCGCCGTCGAAGGAAATGATGGTGAGGTCCTCGGGCGTGTACGAAAAGGAATGCCGCAGGACCTCCTGGCGCAACTGCGGGCTCACCGGCTCCTCTTCCCCGAGCAACAGGGGCACGGGATCCCATTCGGGATGCCACTCCCGGAAGTAGAAGATGGCAAATTCCTCCACGATGTCCCGATGGGCGCCGCGCACCAGGGCCGGCGCCAATACCCGCCGTACGTGCTCCAGTTGCTCGGTGAAGACCGGCTCCAATTCCTCGGTTTGCGCCAGAACGAGGGCCAGCCGCCGCATGCCGCCGTAAACGTCCCCGGGCGGGATGGCAAGACGGACGATAATGCTGACCACGCCCAGGTCGTACACCCGCGCGGTGTAGGAGGCCTGGTAAACTTCGCCTCCGAGCACGAACTGGCCGTCCCCCAGTTCCACCGCCACCGGGGGATTGCGGAGCACGATGGCCTCGGGCCGCACCCGCGCCAGGCGCAGCCGGGAGACGGGCTTTTCCTGGCCCAGGATCCCTTCCACACGTTCGAGGTCTATCTCGTCGGCTATGTCGTAGAGGCGGTAGAGCCACAACGACGTGTGCATGGGGCTTCACCGTCACCGTATTATCATATCCGCGCTTGCCCCTTTCCAACGCCCGCGATTCGTGGTAAAGTGGAACCTGAACAAGCCGGAAGGGAGGAACGCCCTTTGTCCTTTTACCTTCGCACGGTGGCCGTCTGGCCCCCGCTGCCCGCGGATCTCGTCCGCCTCAGGGAACTGGCCTACAACCTCTGGTGGACCTGGCAACCGGCGGCCCAGGAACTCTTCAGACGTCCGGACCCCGGCCTCTGGGAGGCGACGGGCCACAATCCGGTGGCCACGATCCTGCGGCTGGCGCCCGGCGCGTTGCTGGCCGCGGCCGCCACACCGGAGTACCGGGAGCTTTACGGGCGGGTCATGGCGGCCTTCGACCGCTACATGACCGGCCCCACCTGGTTCGAGCAGCACCACCCGGACCGCCGGCGCCACGTGGTGGCCTACTTTTCGGCCGAGTTCGGGCTGCACGAGTGCCTGCCCATCTACTCCGGAGGCCTGGGCCTGCTGGCCGGGGACCACTGCAAGGCCGCCAGCGACCTGGGCGTGCCCCTGGTGGGAGTGGGAATCCTGTACAAGCACGGCTACTTCACCCAGGAAATCGACCGGGAAGGACGGCAGGAGGCCGAGTATCCCCACCTGAACTTCGCGGAAATGCCCATCCTTCCCGTGGCCGACGCCGGCGGACAGGAGCTGCTGGTCCCGGTGGAGCTTCCCGGCCGCACCGTCTACCTGAGGGTCTGGCGCGCCCAGGTGGGCCGGGTCCCCGTTTACCTCCTGGACGCCGACACCCCGAAGAACCGGCCCGAGGACCGCCTCCTGACCGGACAGCTCTACGGCGGCGACCAGGAAACGCGCATCGCGCAGGAAATACTCCTCGGCATGGGGGGCGTGCGTGCCCTCAGGACCATGGGCGTGTGCCCCGCGGTGTGGCACATCAACGAGGGCCACGCCGCCTTCTCGGTGGTGGAACGGTTGCGGGAGCTGGTACAGCAGGGCGTGGCCGTGGACACGGCCCTGGAGGCCATCCGCTCGTGCACCCTCTTCACCACCCACACCCCGGTTCCGGCCGGCCACGACGTCTTCGGCCCCGAGCTGGTGGACCACTACTTCGGCCGGTTCTACACCCAGCTGGGCCTGAACCGCGAGACCTTCCTGCAGCTGGGCTGGGACCAGGCCCGAGGGGGCTTTAACATGACCCTGCTGGCCTTCAGGCACAGCGCCTACACCAACGCCGTGAGCCGGCTCCACCGGACCACCACCCGCCGCATGCTGGCCCACCTTTACCCGGACATCCCGGAGGAGGAAATCCCGGTGGACGCCGTGACCAACGGGGTGCACACCGCCACCTGGCTGGCCCCCGAGTGGGCCGAGCTCTTCGACCGCTACCTGGCCCCCGGCTGGCGGGAGGACCCCGAGGATTCCTCCCACTGGGAGCAGGTGGCCGCCATTCCCGACCCGGAAATCTGGGACACCCACTGCCGCCTGAAGGCCAGGGCCCTCCGCTTCGCGCGCGAAAAGATCCGGGACCAGCGCCTGCGCAACCACGAGCCCCCGGCCCGGGTGGCCGAGGTCGAGGGTTACCTGGACCCGGAGGTCCTGACCATCGGCTTCGCCAGAAGGTTCGCCACCTACAAACGGGCCACCCTCCTCTTACGCGACCTCGGGCGTCTGGCCCGCCTGGTAAACAATCCCGACCGTCCGGTGCAGATCGTTTTCGCCGGCAAGGCCCACCCCGCGGACCGGCCGGGCCAGGAAATGATCCGGCAGATCCACGAAATCATTAACCGGGAGCCCTTCCGGGACCGGATCTTCTTCCTGGAGAACTACGACATGGACGCGGCCCGGTACCTGACCCAGGGCGTGGACGTCTGGCTCAACACCCCCCGCCGTCCCCTGGAAGCCAGCGGCACCAGCGGCCAGAAAGCCGCGCTGAACGGGGTGGTGAACTGCAGCATCCTGGACGGCTGGTGGCCGGAAGCCTACAACGGGGGTAACGGTTTTGCCATAGGGTCGGACCGCGACTACGAAAACGAAGAAGCCCAGGACGAGCACGATGCCACGGCCCTTTACGCCCTGCTCGAGGAGGTCGTGGTACCCGCCTTCTACGAGCGGACCGGCGGGGTGCCTTTGCGCTGGGTGGCCCTGATGAAGGGCGCCTGGCAAACCATTCCGCCGCGTTTCAACACCGGGCGCATGGTACGCGAATACACCGAGCGGTTCTACCTGCCGCTCATGGAGCGCGGCGAGCACTTCAGCGCTCAGAACTACGCCGTGGCCCACAGGGTCCAGGCCTACCGGCGCTTCATGCTGCAGAACTGGCAGCACGTCAAAATACTCGTGGTCGAGGTCAACGGGGCCGGTCGGGATCTCGTCGCCGGCGATGTGCTCACGGTGGTGGCCACCGTGTACCTGGGCCCCGTGTGGCACCGGGACGTGGCCGTGGAGCTGGTCTACCGCACCGGGGACCCCGAGACCGGCCCCTGGCACACCCGCCCCATGACCCTCCAGCAGGCGGGTACGGCGGGCACCTATGAGTACGCCGCGTCCTTCACCCTGCCCCAGGGAGTGGTCTCCTTCACCGTACGGGTCCGGGTCGTGAGCCCCGATTTTGTGCACACCTTCGACCTGCCGCTGGTGACCTGGGCCCCGGAATTCTGAAAGGAGGAAGACCGTGATCACACTGGCCGCCAACAAGGTAGTACCCCTGGCCCGCATGCTGTACGTGCCCAAACAGGGGTTCCGGCGCGAACAACTGGTGATCGAAGCCTCGGGCCCCTACGCCCTGCACGAAAACGAGGAGCACTTCGTGATCCAGAACAAGGACTGCTGCCGCGCCATACTGGTCACGGTCCGCGCCCGGCCCGAGGGCGAGGCCACCTGACCGCCATCAGGCCAGGAAGGGGTTGTAGCGCTTTTCCTCCCCGATGGTGGTCTCCGGCCCGTGGCCGGGGTAGACCCTGGTGTGACCGGGCAGGCAGAGCAGACGCTCCTTAATGCTCCTGATGAGCTGCCTGTGGTTTCCCCCCGGAAAGTCCGAGCGTCCGACCGAGCCAGCGAACAGGGTGTCGCCGGTGATGACCAGGTCGTCGGTCTTCAGGCAGATGCCGCCGGGGGTGTGGCCCGGGGTGTGGACCACCTCCAGGCGCACCGTGCCCACCTCAATGGTGTCGCCGTCGGCCAGCAAGCGTTCGGCCGGGGAGAAGCGCAGGCGCCGGCCCATAAAGAAGCTCAGGTTCCTGGTGGGATCGGTCAGCATATCGGCGTCCGCGGCGTGGATCAGCACCTCGGCCCCGGTGGCGTCCCGGACCTCCCCCAGCGCGGCGATGTGGTCCACGTGGCCGTGGGTCAGAATGATGTAGCGCAACCTGAGCCCCCTGGCCTTCAGCCGCGCCAGAATGCGGTCCGCGTCGCCGCCGGGGTCCACCACCGCCGCCTCACCGGTCTCGGGGCACCCGATGATGTAGCAGTTGGCCTGCATGTGTCCCGCGACAAAACCCTCGAAGATCACAAGGCAAACCTCCCCATTCAGAACTCCCTCCTGCTGTCCAGCAGCAGGGTGACGGGCCCGTCGTTGAAAATTTCCACCATCATGCGGGCCCCGAACTCGCCGGTGGCGACGGGCAGACCCGTGGCGCGCAGGCGCGCCACGAACTCCTCGTAAAGCGGCCTCGCCACCTCGGCCGGGGCGGCACGGGTGAAGCTCGGCCTGCGGCCGTGCCGGCAGTCGCCGTAAAGGGTAAACTGGGAGACCACCAGGACGCTGCCCCCGACCTCTTCCAGGGAGCGGTTGAACTTACCCCCTTCGTCGGGAAAAACGCGCAAGCCCGCAATCTTGGGGACCAGGTAGTCCAGGTCCGCCAGACCGTCGTCCGCCGCGACGCCCAGGAGCACCACAAAACCGGGCCCTATTTCGCCCACGGTGCGGCCCTCAACCCGCACCGCGGCCCGGGAACACCTCATGACCACGGCCCGCATCAGTGCACCCCCGCCCGCCGCACCGAAAGCACGTCCCGCACGCGGCCCACGCGCTGGATCACGTGGTTCAGTTGCTCCAGAGAGTTTATCTCCACGGTCACCTCTATGCTCGCCATCTGGTCGCGCCTGCCGCGGGCCGTAACCCAGCTGGCGCTGAGGCGCTGGTCCGCCAGCACCGCCATCACGTCGCTCAGCAGCCCGGCCCGGTCCACGGCCTCCACCACCAGCCGGACCCGAAAAGGGCCGCCGAAACCCTCGTCCCAGGAGGCCTCGACCAGTCGCTCCCTTTCCGTCTCCCGCCATACGCCGATGTTGCGGCACTCGCTCCGGTGAATGGACACCCCACGGCCCCGGGTCACGTAACCCGTTATGGGGTCTCCGGGCACAGGATTGCAGCAGTGGGCCAGCCGCACCAGAACGTTGTCGACCCCCCTGATCCTGATCCCGGGGGCCGGTCGGCCCGGGGTTGCCGGCGGCCTGGGGGGTACCGTGTCCTCCGCCCGTTCCGCCCTGTCCGCCCCGCAAAGCTCCCTCAGCCGGCCCAGGACCGCGCCGGTGGTGACGGCCCCGTCGCCTAAGGCGGCGTAAAGGTCCTCCGCGGTGTTCAGGTTGAACCGCCGCGCCACCTCGGCCAGACGTTCGGCCTTTAAGAGGTCCGGGGGTAGCCCCTGCTTTTTCGCCTCCCGCTCGAGGGCCTCGCGGCCGCGGGCCATGTGCTCCTCCCGCTGCTCCCTGCGGAACCACTGGCGGATGCGGTTTCTGGCCTGGGAGGTCTTGACGATGGCCAGCCAGTCCCGGCTGGGTTTTCCCTGTTTGGAAGTGATGATCTCGACGATGTCCCCGTTTTTTAACTGGTAGTCAAGGGGCACCAGACGTCCGTTGACCCGCGCCCCGACGCAGCGGTGGCCGATGTCTGTGTGGATGCGGTAGGCGAAGTCAACCGGCACGGAACCGGCCGGCAGTTCCACCACGTCGCCGCGCGG
>Ga0272449_1003741_pt1 | contig 12857 bp, 7 predicted proteins | sample YNPCB0241_FD_198679 | JGI IMG/M metagenome (GOLD analysis project Ga0272449, IMG submission 198679) | Hot spring sediment microbial communities from Yellowstone National Park, WY, United States - YNP-CB-024-1 | ecosystem: Environmental > Aquatic > Thermal springs > Hot (42-90C) > Sediment...
AAAGTTATGGTATCATTGCATCGAGCACACTTAGAGACACGCTACGCTGCCGTGCGTTCGCGTATTCTCGACCATTTCTGGGTCGGCCGACCCAGTGTGGTTAGCGCCGATGATGCCGCTGCTGATCTCATCAAGGAACATCAGGCTGGAGAGGTCGTTCCGATTGGTGATAGCCAGGCTGTTGGCGCTGTACTGATCCGCTTATTAACAGATCATCAACACTGGACACATCAGAGTGCTAATGCCGCAGCTCTTGGGCAACGTCTGCGTTGGTCGGAAGTGGTGCATCCTCTTCTACACATGCTGAAAAATGAAAAAATAGAGAATAACAAGACAGAAAGATGGCAACTCGCAATGGAAGATCGATTACAAACTATTCTTCATGAGCGGAACATGTTAATACGCGAACTTGAAACACAATGGAACATAGTTGTTCATTCCAACAAAGCTGTCTCCTTGATGGATCGGTTGAAACAATGGATTCAACAGCGACTAATAGGTTCACTTGTTTCCAATCTTGGCCAGATAACAGATCAGCAGCGATCGTTTAATGCAACGTTAGTCAATCTAATCTATCGCTTATCCAGCTCCTTTGATGAGCAGAGTCGACGTATCGACGAGCAACTGCATTCACTTCGCAGTGACACGCTCCTATTTCAACAGCATGCCGCAGCACATTTAGCCTCACTGACGCAACAGCTTACTGAGTTAAAACCATGGTTGGAAGCAGTAAGACAGGAGCAGATAGCTTTGCGTGCTGAAGTACAGACATTACGTACTGAAGTACAGAAGGCTTATGACACATTACCACCCTTGCATCAGCACATCATTGATCTCGAGTCGCGTATGCTCGATATTGATGAAGCTCTCTCACAGGTAGCCTATCGGTTAAGTGATTTACCCATAACAAAGAAATGAACGTAATAGTTATCATCCCATTATTTCAGGGTGCAAAGCACATTCGTTCCTGCTTACAATCGCTGCAACGGCAAGCAGAGCAGCATCGCATTATTGTGGTGAATAATGGGAGTCAGGATAATGGCCCTGATATTGTTCGTCAAGAATTTCCCGATGTCGAATTGCTCGATTTTACTCAACCACTCGGTTTTGCAGGTGCAGTAAATGCAGGTATACGCCGAGCACTAAGGTCTGACAATCGACCAGATATTATTATCACACTCAATCAAGATACTGAAGTCGATGCGCACTGGCTTACAGCCATTCTGAATACCTTCAACAATCCAACTGTAGGTCTGGTAGGTTCTCTGGCGCGTTTTCCAAATGGTGACATCCAGCACGCTGGTGGTACATTGCTAGAGCCACTATGGTATGGAAAAAACCGTCAATCACTCGATGATCCTGCACCCATTCAATATCTAGCCGGTCTTGCATTAGGCATGCGAGTAGAGATGCTTGAGCAAATCGGCTTGTTTGATGAAAACTTTTACCCTGCCTACTTTGAAGATGTTGATTTGTGCTTACGTGCCAGAGCATCAGGCTGGCAATTGGCGCTGGCGACAACCGCAACATTAATCCATCACGAAGGTGCATTGCGGCAAGTATTGCCGACGCATGATCATATTATCGAACGACAGCGTTGGCGCCTTCTTCTAAAGCATCGTTCGCTTACTGATTTACAAGAAGTGATTTTCCCTTCTGAAAGAACTCTCATGCATGAACGTGCCGAAGCAGGTATCAGCGCAAGTTTACGTTCTGCATATTTCTATGCGCTTCTCGCTCTACCGAATATCGCTCAGGAACGGGGCTGGACGAAGTCAGAGATGGACTCTATTCGCGAGTGTCTGATGGAATTGCGATCCGAGTCAATAACTTGCGAGCGTGTCAGTCGTGTTTTTGGCTTGAAGCAAGCATTAGAAACTCATGTCTTACCACATAGTTCCTTACGCACTGCGACTGACAGTGCGAAAGAGAAGGTGATCAACGATAGTACGGGAGACATTGATGCTATTTGTCCAGCTAAGGTTTCCGATCAATCTTTTGATCATCAGCAAAGCTATGAAGTGTCAGATGGTAACTCAGAACAACAGGCTACTGATAGCATATATGAGGTAACTTCACAAAACAACGAGATTACTACCAATAGAAATAGTAACGCTTCAGCAGAAATATCAAGACGACCACCATTTCAGATCGGTTTACGTCCACCGGTAGCAATCGTGATATTAACATGGAATGGTTTAACAATCACCCAACGCTGCCTCACCAGTATACGTGAAAAGACACGCAACGTTTCATATCACTTAATTGTGATTGATAATGGTAGTACCGATGGAACAGTGGAGTGGCTACAATCTCAGCCTGATGTTACATTGATCACCAACAGTGAAAATCGTGGTTTCGCTGCTGGAGTTAATCAAGGCATTGCTGCAGCACCACCTGACCATGATATCCTATTGTTGAATAACGATACCGAAATAATCGAAGAGACGTGGCTGGCTCATCTACGAGATGTAGCTAATAGTCACCCTGCCTATGGTATCGTCGGTTGCCTACTACTTTTCCCAAATGGATTGTTACAACACGCTGGTACTTACATGCCTCAGCACAACTTTTGGGGCTACCAGATTGGTGGTGGCGAACCATTCATTGGTCAATATCCAGGGATTCGCGAAGTAGAAGGTGTCACCGGTGCATGTATGTACATTCGTCGTGATGTCATCAACACAATTGGTGGTTTTGATGAAACCTACTTTTCATACTATGAGGACACTGATTATTGCTTACGTGCGTTGCAGGCTGGCTTCAAAGTGGTCTGCACTGGTGGAGCTAAAGTCATTCACCACGAGAACTCGAGTACCAAATTGAATAATGCCGACTGGTGGAAGATGTTCAGCCATGGTCAACGTGTGTTTCTGAATAAATGGCGTGACTACTACCGTCAACGTTACCGATACAGTCTTGTCTGGCATTCCCTCATCGCTCACGCAACCGGATATGCGACCTCATCACGCGAGTTCGTTCGAGAACTTGATCGACGTGGCGTCGATATTCGACTGGCCTGTATCTTCGGCACCGATTATACTGAACCGTCCACCCGTGACCCTCGGCTTGATCAGTTGCGCCAGCGTCCTAAAGACACATCATTACCACAAGTCGTTTATAGCCAGGGCGATGCGTTCATTAAAAATAGTGGTCGGTATCGAATCGGTTTTACAATGTTGGAATCTGATACTCTTCCGGCTGATTGGGTGTATCAGGCAAATCAAATGGACGAAATATGGGTACCAAGTCATTTTACCCGTGATGTCTTTGTTCAATCTGGTGTACGTCGGCCTATTTATGTCATACCACTCGGCTTCAATCCAAACTATTTTCATCCGCATATTCATGGGAATAAGCCAGACAATCTGTTTGTGTTTTTATCGATATTTGAATGGATTGAACGCAAGGCGCCTGAAATACTATTGCAAGCATACGTAAGTGAATTCAAGCGTAGTGATGATGTAGTGCTGGTATTAAAGATTTTTAACCACGATCCACGGTTCGATGTACATCGGCGCATTCAGGAATTGGTAGATCGCCCGAACGCACCACGAGTTGCCGTAGTGCTAAACCAGGAGCTTGCCGAGCATCAGATGGGCGGATTATATCGCAGTGCCGACTGCTTTGTCTTACCAACTAGGGGTGAAGGATGGGGAATGCCTATTTTAGAAGCAATGGCCTGTGGATTACCAGTTATCGCAACTGATTGGGGAGCACAACGTGAATTCTTCAATGAACGGTTTGGTTTCCCCTTGCGCGTGCGCCAACTAATCCCGGCAGTATCCCGTTCCCCCTATTACGCCGGTTCACGATGGGCTGATCCTGATATTGATCACTTGCGCTACTTGATGCGATATGTTTACGAGCATCCAACGGAAGCTCGTGAAGTAGGGTTACGTGCTGCGGCAGAGATGAAGCAGCGGTGGACTTGGGAACATGCAGTTGATCGAATTATGGAGCGTATAGAGGCTATTTCGTCATCATGAATAGAGTGCATCTTTTATTGGTTAGTCTACTCACTGGTTGTATTCCTTATATGTGAGGGTTTTATGAGCATTTACTGGATTAGCTTCCAAGGTGACAGTGCTGCTGATGCTATCAAGGCTATAACTGAGGCTTTGCAGCAAGATGAACGAGGTCAAGCACCTGATTGTGAAGGTAGAGATGTAGGTGTACAAGCCGAAGCATTAGACTCTAGTGATACTTACCTGCAATCTAACCTGCAAACAATGTATACGAGCTGGTCAATTGATCCATTGCGGGTTGAACTGCCTTCAGATCAGCGACTGATAAGTCGTCTACGTGTTCATCTTCAACATGCGATCCGTCGGCTAACGCGCTGGTATTTATTTCCACCATGGATTCAAGCGAATGAGTTTCATGCATCATTGGTGCGGGTCATTGAAGTACTCCTCGCTCGACAACAGCATTTGCAACAACAAATTAACGATTACCACTATCGATTACAAGCAACTGAGCAGCAGCTTCATCTCCTACGCAATGAATTAGCGTTAACACGACAGCACCTGATGGAACTAAGGAAGTACTATCAGGTAATGTCACAATAACCCTATGCCTACAAATAATGGTTTGCGTGTCATCTGGCAATCGCGATGGGGGTTGCCAATTGGTTATTCAGTGAGTTCAGAAGAGCTTGTTCTGCACCTTGATCAGATCGGTGTTGAGGTGTTTCATCGTCCAACCCCCTGGCATATGCCGGCAAACCTTACCCACCCACGACTACAGGAAATTGCAGCCCGTCCAATTCCTGACGGTATACCACAGATAAGTTACGATCAGGCAGACCTCTTCTGTCTTGATCATCGTGGCTACCGCATTGGTTACACGATGCTTGAAGTAAATGGATTACCTGCTGATTGGGTAGCAGCATGCAATCGAATGGATGAAATCTGGACACCAAGCCACTGGAGCGTTGAAACGTTCGCAGATGCTGGTGTGATTCGTCCTTTGTACGCGATGCCACTTGGCTATGATCCAACACACTTCCATCCGCACGTACCAGCTTACCGCATTGGGAATCGCTTCACATTTCTTTCGGTCTTTGAATGGGGAGAGCGAAAAGCACCAGAGATTCTGCTTCGTGCGTATGTCAGTGCTTTTCGTAAACACGATGATGTGATTTTAATTTTGCGCATCAATAATTTTGACACTTCAATCAGTGTTTCTCAACAAATTGTGAATTTGAACTTGCCTAACGATGGTCCGGCTATTGCGATCCTTTACAATCAATACCTTTCACGCTCACAACTGGCTTCACTGTATCGTAGTGCTGACTGCTTTGTACTGACAAGTCGTGGTGAGGGTTGGGGCTTGCCCATTCTTGAGGCAATGGCCTGCGGTGTTCCGGTAATTGCTACCAACTGGAGTGCACAAACAGAGTTTTTACACGCAGGTGTTGGTTATCCATTACGAGTACGCGCTCTGATTCCAGCTCAGGCGAAGTGTCCTTATTACATCGGCTGGTCGTGGGCTGAACCTGATATAGATCATCTGATCTACCTGATGCGATACGTCTACGAACACCCTGATGAGGCGCGGACAATAGGTGCTGCCGCCGCAGCAGAAGTCGTCCAACGTTGGACTTGGCACCATGCAGCAGAACGGATTCGACAACGACTGGAAACTATATTTGGCTAAGTTTCGTGCTCCAAAGTTGTCACTCTGTTCATGGCCTCTGTCGAATGAAAATGCTTTTTCAATTCGTTCTTGTTGCTAAGAGCCTATATTGTCACGTCTACAACGGATGCACTCTGTAAGGAGTGGCGAGGCGCTGCCTTGCCCCTACCCCAGCACTGCCAACAGCACATCAATCTTGCCCATCATGTAGCACCGCCATCAGGTGCATCCCGTGACCATCGTCACGGCGAATAGCGGTGCAGTGCAACAGATGCCGCACCGACCGAAGCATCCTTGTGTACAGGCACAGCGGCGCTGTGCCCTGAAGCACCGTTGCGCCCCAACCTATCTGCTGCTGCGACAGGAGATGTCAGATCGGCGATCTGTGACCATCGTCGTGAACACCGGTAAGGACGAGGCGGTGCCTCGTCCCTGGCCCAAAGAGGTGATACTGTCAACAATCGTCTTGTATCCATCGACAAGGTTCATCCATCGTGAGATTCAAAATCTTTTTAGAGTACGACTGTATGCATCCTGATCGGAAGAGGTTAACCTCAAGACACGCCAATACCCACGGTATTCTGAACAGCAGTGAAGTACAGTTTGCTTGCACACAGTACATTTTTTGAGGCCTACCACTAGATAAGTAGCAACTAATACTTTACCATGTCTTTAAATTTTATCTATCGAAGATATAATGATTTCTAAATGATTTCGATATCAAATTTATTGATAGTTGATAGCGATTTTCTTATTCATTAGTAAAGTATTTAAATGATCTGGATTACTGTGTCGATTTACATGCTCTGTCGTTACAGTTTGCTCATCTATCAGTAAGACATTGTTAGGGTTTAGTAATCCAAGGTTAGACTGTATCTTGTTAGAATGTACTCGAGGCATCATGCGTCTAAGAGGCTTTTCTGGCTTGATTGCGGTTGATCAGTATAATGATCCCTGTAAGGTCTGTTCTATGCCATCTTTTCGCTTCCTTCTCGGCTTCACTATTTTCGTGTTGACTCTTCCAGCAGTAGCTTTTGGTTACTATCAAAATCCGGTGAATTCCCAACCCGGCTTTACTCATTCCCAAAAGTTGCAGCCTGATGATACCCTGGCTGGAAAACAACTCGATGGTGCCCGCATTATTCGTAGTTCACCAGTCGTTGGAGACCTCGACGGTAATCCAGGTAACGGTCTTGAGATCGTGATAGGAGATCGCAATGGAAAACTTTTTGCATTGCGCAATGATGGTCAGATAATGTGGACAACGCAAGTAGCAAATTGTAGCGTTACGGGTGATGACAGTCTGTTGAACGGTGCACCAGCATTGTTCGATCTCAATCCAGACCTTCCCGGTCTCGAAATAATCATCGGGTACGGCAAAGTTACAGCCGATCCGAACTGTCCAGGTGGAATCCGTGCGTATTCAGCTTCCGGTCAGCCGTTGTGGCACTACCAGATTCCAGTTAGTACCATTAGCAGACAATCAGGTGTTTTCAATACGCCATCGGTAACCGATGTAGATGGTAATGGTGATATTATCATTGTGGCCGGCTCAGCCGATCTCTACCTCCATGTATTGAACAAAGATGGCACAATGCGTTGGAAATACTTCGCAATGGACACAATCTGGTCATCACCAGCATTTGCCGACGTGAACGGTGATGGGCGCAAGGAGATTATTTTTGGCACCGACTTTACCCCAGGCATGGTATGTCATCCTAACGCAACTGGTTCCTACTATGAAGCTGCTAGAGGATTTCTCTACGCTTTTCCGGCTAATCCTGTTTTCACCGCCGATCCCGTTTGTGCTAAAGATGGTGGAAAAGTCATTGGTTTTGGTAAGGGGTTTCTATGGGCTGTTCGCTTCGATCAGTCAATTTATTCATCACCAGCACTTGCTGATCTAGACGATGATGGAATGCTCGAAGTGATTGTTGGCAGTAGTTGTGTCTACGGCGGTACTCCTAGGCCTGGTCGATGGGTTAAGATTTTTAATGCAGCAAACGGCAGCGAGAAAATCACTCTTAACGCACCGGAATGTGTTACCTCTTCACCAGCAATTGGTGACATTACTGGCGATGGTCGTCCAGAAATTGTTGCAACAGTCGCCTCTGGGGGTTCAATCAACCCTTTAGTGCCAACACCACCGACTGGTGGTCGTATAGTCGCATGGCGTTTTGATTATCCCGATCCCATCTGGAATGTGATAGTACGCGGTGCTACTCAAGAACAAGCAGATATGTCCGAGGCGTTCAATAATCCCTTAATCGCTGATATTGATGGTAACGGCTCGCATGAGGTAATCGTGATTGTACAAAACTCGGTTATGATCTACGACGGTGCTGGTCGAGAACTAACACCTTCCTGCCCAACTAGCGGATCTGAAGCACAAGCCTGTCAAAGTCGGAAGTCGATGTTTATGTGGATGCCTATCCGGAATACGCCGGCAATTGCTGATATAGACAATGACGGTAAGCTGGAGATCGTTGTTGGTGGTTCACATACAGGTGCCCAAAGTAGTGCGTTTGTATACGTATGGCGCGATCTTGACCTGGCAATTACCAGTGCAAATGGACCATATCGGCCTTACAGTGCACCCTGGCCCCAATTCCACCGTGACTCTGCACACAATGGTCTGTTCCTCACACGGAAGATAAGACCGAGTGTGAGGAGTATGGCAGTATTGCTAAAACCAAACCAGACTCGACAGTACGTGATCGATATACAGTCACATGATGGTTCGCCAATCAACGTTACTATTACGGAGAATGATGCTAATAATCTAATTCAGCTCAGTCATAGTAACGTTTTTGTACATTCAACCAACAAAGCCTCACTAACCATTATTATTAGCACCAGTGGCAAATCGATTGGTAACTATACTGCTCAAATTATCTTGAGTGGTGATCAGGTACCTACGGTGAATATTCCAATCACTATACGAGTAGTAGCCGAAGAGTATTCATTGTTTATACCGAACATCGTGCGTTAAAAATTCGCACGAAGTGGCTATCAGTTGATTAGAATATTAGCAATTATGTATATCAATATTCTCTAAAGTCAGATTTTGCAAGTTAATTATTAGATGTTGCAAAGAACACTTATAAAGATTGCTCTTGCATGTTCATACAAAACCTCTGCAAACAGTCATAAATCACCTTCTATACGAAAAAGATACCATAAGACTTTAGGTAAATACATTTTGCTGTAACCTGATTCCAACACTGTCCCTGAACGTGCCCTATGTAATATCTATTGGGCAACTTCAATTAACCTCAACTCAATAACACCATACATCCCAGTGCTAACTTTACTAACCTTCGAATGAGAATAGTACCATACAGTATCGGTACTGACGGGTGATAGACTCTTTACTATGGCAATGTTTACAATGAAAACAGCTACCTATAGTTACATCTCACCACCGGAGTTGCAGTATGAAGCGAGTCATTATCCTACTCTCAATCTTGTTAAGTCTGTGTGTTGGATCGAGTGCAGTCTTCGCATACTATCAAAACCCTTTCAATTCACAACCCGGTTTTACGCATGATACCAAATTGCAAGGTGACGATACGCTGGCCGGCAAGATACTTGATGGTACACGTATCTTCCGAAGCTCGCCCGTAGTGGGAGACCTTGATGGAAATCCGAGCAATGGACTTGAGATCGTAGTCGGTGATCGTAATGGCAAACTGTTCGCTTTGCGTAACAACGGTGTGATATTGTGGACGACTCAAGTTGCTACATGCTCAATCACAGCCGATGAAAGTGTGCTCAACGGTGCGCCTTCTCTATTCGATCTTAGACCAGATTTGCCTGGTCTCGAGGTAATTATTGGATACGGTAAAGTGCATATTGATCCACAATGTCCTGGAGGTGTGGCCGCGTATTCATCTACCGGTCAACTGCTGTGGCGATATAGCATTCCACCAAGTCCAATTAATGGTGCTTCATCAGTTTTTTCAACTCCTTCAGTTACCGATGTCGATGGGAATGGTGACATTATCATCGCGTTTGGCTCAGCCGATCTCTTCTTACACGTCTTGAATAAAGACGGAACACTGCGCTGGAAGTACTTCGCAATGGATACAATCTGGTCATCGCCAGCGTTTGCTGACGTTGATGGGGATGGACGTAAAGACATCATTGTCGGTACCGATTTTACTCCAGGACGGGTGTGCGATCCAAATAATATCACACCCTTCCCAGAGACGAACTCTTATTTCGAGACAGCGAAGGGTTTTCTCTACGCTTTTCCGGCTAATCCTACCTTTAGGGCTGATCCGATCTATTGCGCACGAGATGGCGGAAAAGTTATTGGTTTTGGCAAGGGCTTCCTGTGGGCGGTTCGCTTCGATCAGTCTATATATTCGTCGCCAGCAATTGCTGATCTCGATAATGATGGCAATCCTGAAGTAATTGTCGGTAGTGGCTGTTTCTACGGCGGCGATCCCAAGCCTGGCAAATGGGTAAAAATCTTTGACCTTGCTTCAGGCCGTGAGAAGATGACGCTCAATGCACCGGAATGTGTTGCTTCCTCACCAGCTATTGGTGATCTTGATGGCGATGGTTATCAGGACATAGTCGTTACGGTTGCATCAGGTGGTTCGTCGAATCCTTTTGTTGGGACACCACCAACTGGTGGACAAATTGTTGCCTGGCGTTATAATAATCCTACCCCATTTTGGACTACGCTTGCCTTGAGTGCAACACAGGAAGGCGCCGATATGTCGGAGACCTTCAATAATCCACTTATTGCAGACGTAGATGGTAACGGATCACTTGAAGTAATTGCAGTTGTTCAAAATAGCGTGATGGTGTATGCAGGTCGCGATGGCACACCTCTAACACCAGTATGCCCACCTGGAGGCCCAATCGCAAATACCTGTCGGGTTATGGGCACAAAAGCTATGTTCATGTGGATGCCTATCCGTAACACACCAACAATTGCCGATATCGATAATGATGGCAAACTAGAGATTGTTGCTGCCGGATCACACACTAGCAATGATCAACCGGCAACTCAAAATCGTGCATTCATCTATGTTTGGCGTGATCTTGAACAAGGCATCTCAAGCGAACCCGGACCGCATCAGTCGTATAGTGCCCCATGGCCTCAGTTCCAACGCGATCCTGCACATAACGGTGCAATGATTGCACGAAAAATTCGGGTAAGCGTTCCTCAAATCAACACTCTATCTGAGGCAGATCAAGTAACAACCTTTACGATACCGTTGCGTTCCAATGATGGAACACCTATCAATGTGAATGTTGAGGAAGATGATCCAGACAATATCATTCAGATTGATACAAACAACCTTAGCTTGCGTGGTCATCTAGTGACAGCATCGCTTAGTCCATCGCAAAGTAACCTGACCGTTACAGTAGATACACGAGGAAAGCAGCCCGGCAGCTACAGCGCTCGTATTATCTTACGAGGTGATAATGTGCCTGAAGTAACAATTCCCGTGACAGCCAGGGTTGTTGAACAGGTGTTTAGAACCCATATTCCGATAACGATACGATAAACTCGCGCTATGTCCTATCGAGCCTTGCCAGATGAATACTGGCAAGGCTCCACATATTTTAGACCCAAGAGTCGTTTATAATGTACTAGAGACATACAACTTCCTGTCTGAATGTTCTATGAATGCTTCGACTCACCTCATCACTGGTGGCGCCGGTTTTATTGGTTGTAATCTGGCAGATTATCTCCTCGCCCGTGGCGAGCAGGTTACCATTGTCGATAACTTGAGCCGCCCGCGCACGCCGCTCAATCTGGCCTGGCTGCAAGAACGGTACGGTAAACAATTACGCTTCGTACAGGCCGATATTCGCGATGCGGCTACGATGCAGGCTGTGATCCCCGGCCATCACGTGGTCTACCATCTCGCCGGTCAGGTGGCGGTGACGACATCAGTGCAGGATCCGCGGAGTGATTTTGAGATTAATGCGTTGGGAACGCTGAATGTTCTGGAAGCTGCTCGCCTGGCGCCGAAGCCGCCAATCGTCTTTTTTGCTTCAACAAACAAGGTCTATGGAGGCATGGAAACGGTGGCGGTTGTAGAAGAGGCTACTCGTTACCGCTACCGAGACCTGCCTGCCGGAGTGCCTGAGCATCAGTTGCTCGATTTTCATTCGCCATACGGTTGTAGCAAAGGTGCTGCCGATCAATATGTGCGTGATTATGCCCGTATTTACGGTTTGCAGACGGTTGTTTTCCGCCAGTCATGCATCTACGGTCCGCGTCAGTTTGGTGTTGAAGATCAGGGCTGGGCGGCACATTTTGCTATTGCTGCACTACTTGGACGCCCGATTACGATCTATGGCGACGGAAAACAGGTACGCGATATGCTCTATGTTGACGATCTGATTGCCGCTTACATGGCAGCACTTGAGCGGATCGATCAAGTGAAAGGGCGGATTTACAACATCGGTGGCGGACCACAGAATGCACTGTCGATCTGGGCTGAGTTTGGACCGGTGTTGAGTCGTCTGGTTGGACGCGAGATTACGGTGCGTTACGGCGACTGGCGGCCCGGTGATCAGCCGGTGTATATTAGTGATATTACTCTGGCGAAGCAGGAGTTGGACTGGCAGCCTAAAGTTTCGGTCTATGAAGGGATTGAGCGGATGGTAGGTTGGATCCGGGAACATCTCGATCTATTCCGGTAAGTGGGTATGTCCCTCACCTTCCCCCTGGCCCCCTTTCCTCTCCCACACAGGGGGAGGAGGGGGGACGTGGGGCGCGGGAGCAAACGAACGTTGGCAACCTCCCACGCAATGGTTGCACAGGCATGGTACGTGCCCGATGAGAAATCCGAGCTTTTGATCAGGCTTTTGAGATAGGCGGGCGTGATGTTGGCCGGCGTTACCCTCCTCACCGTTCCCCCGTTAGCCGTTCTCTCACTCGGAGAGGACGGCGGATAAGTTGGGGCAATGACAAGGTTGCTGGTACGTCTCCTGGCGGGTAATATGAGCGATCAGTGCTGAAACTTCCTTCACCGCTCCTATATGGGAAGCGTCAAATGCGGTAAAATGAGAAAGCAGAAAACATTTTCAGACCTTATTTGAGAGATACGAAGTACTATGTCTAATCAAAGCGTGGTCATAGTGCATCCACACGAAACAGAGTCGCTCGCTACTGCAATCGCGCGTGCGTTAGATGCACCGGTGTTTGATGCACGTCAGATAGCTACGCTGAATGAGTTGCTGAG
>Ga0272449_1003742_pt1 | contig 12850 bp, 11 predicted proteins | sample YNPCB0241_FD_198679 | JGI IMG/M metagenome (GOLD analysis project Ga0272449, IMG submission 198679) | Hot spring sediment microbial communities from Yellowstone National Park, WY, United States - YNP-CB-024-1 | ecosystem: Environmental > Aquatic > Thermal springs > Hot (42-90C) > Sediment...
CCATCAAATCGCCAAAAACGGAAACCCGTTTGCGGTCCGTATTGCCAGGTTTGAGCAAAAATTAAAAAAACTACAAAAAAGAACAAACTCTTTTTCATTTTTCACCCCCTTTTTTACCATACCAAAAATATAAAAATCTTTTCCTTTTTGTCAATGAAAATATTACCTTTTTGCTCCATAGGATTTTAAGAGTTCAACTATTTCCTCATGACCATTTTCCAAAGCATACATTAAAGCAGTCCAACCAAAATTATTTTTGGCGTTCACTTTGGCACCGGCTTCTATCAGTAATTCCACCACTTCTTTATGACCGTTCCCAGAAGCATACATTAAAGCAGTTTGACCATACTTATCTTTGGCGTTCACTTTGGCACCTTTTTCTATTAGTAATTCAACCACTTCTTTATGACCATTAAAAGAAGACTCCATTAAAGCAGTCCAACCATCTTTATTTTTGGCATTCACATCCGCACCTTTCTCCATCAGTAATTCAACCACTTTTTCACGACCCTCCCGAGAAGCAAGCATTAAAGCCGTCCAACCATCTCTATCTTTAGCATTAACATTGGCACCTTTTTCTATTAGTAATTCAACCACTTCTTTATGACCATAAAAAGAAGCCCACATTAAAGCAGTCAAACCATATTTATCTTTGGCATTCACATCGGCACTTTTCTTTAAAAGTAATTCAACTACTTCTTTATGACCTTCCTGAGCAGCAATCATTAAAGCAGTCAAACCATATTTATAATCCTTGGCATTCACTTTGGCACCTTTTTCTAATAGTAATTTAGCCACTTCCTTATGACCATTCAAAGCAGCAATCATTAAAGCAGTCCAACCATCTTCATCTTGTATGTTAACATTGGCACCTTTTTCTATTAGTAATTCAACCACTTCTTTATGACCATTAAAAGAAGACTCCATTAAAGCAGTCCAACCATCTTTATTTTTGGCATTCACATCCGCACCTTTTTCTATCAGTAATTCAACAACTTCTTTATGACTTTTTTGAGAAGCAATTATTAAAGCAGTAGCACCATATTTATAATCCTTGGCGTTCACATCAGCACCTTTCTCTATCAGTAATTCAACTACTTCTTTATGACCTTCCTGAGCAGCAATCATTAAAGCAGTCAAACCATATTTATAATCCTTGGCATTCACTTTGGCACCTTTTTCTAATAGCAATTCAACTACTTCTTTATAACCATTAAAAGAAGCCTCCATTAAAGCAGTCCAACCATCTTTATCTTTGGCATTCACATCGGCACCTTTCTCTATCAGTAATTCAACCACTTCTTTATGACCTTTTTCAGAAGCCTCCATTAAAGCAGTCCCACCATCTTCATTTTCGGCATTTACATCCGCACCCTTTTTTATCAGTAATTTTACTACCCCAAAATTTCCATCCTTAGCAGCATAGATAATGGCATTTTTACCATATTTAGTAAGATAATCCTTCATCTTTCCCCCTTTTTACCATACCAAAAGATACCAAAAATTTTCTTTTTGTCAATAAGATAAATTAGTCCAAATTTTCCCATATTCTACCAATTTCTTTTTTTTTGTCAATTAGAAAATCAAGGGTAAGATAAAATTAAATTTTTCGTTTATATATTATGATGAAAGAAAAGGTTAAAGATTTTGTTATAAATTTTAAAAAAATAAAATTAAGAATTAAAATTGATGAGCCTAAAAACCTGCTATTCCCTGAATAGTATACCCAATAGTTAGGTAGGGGTTAAATTATTTGTTTTTAATTAGCAATTATTGTTAATAACTTTTTAAAAGCAGGTTGGATGTTAACAAAAATCTTTTATCTTAAGCAAAAATAATGAAGAAATAGAATCTTTACTTTATCTTCCTCTTTTGTTTTTGGTTTTAAATTTTTAGAAAAATTAACTTGTTTGCCAAGGATGTTATCGATTTTTAGGTTTTCAAGCCTTATTTCAAAAATTAGTAAAGAACAATATTTATTATTTGATAATCAATTTCTTAGTAAATTCTTTATTTTCCGTTTTTATCTTTAAGAGATAGACACCACTTTTTATTCCCTTTAATGATATTTTTGGCTCTTTGTAAGAAGAGAAAGTAATCTCTTTTATCAACTTTCCGGAAACATCAAAGATTTCAATCTCTTTTACGGGCAACGAAGAACGGATAACGAAAAACGATTTTGCCGGATTGGGATAGATTTCTGAAGTGAAAGGTTTAACATCAGGTATGAAGTATTCTTCAATTCCAGACATTACATCCCGAATGACCGAGATACTGGAAGACCAGTAATTTGCTACATAGACACGGTTCTCGATTGAATTCCAGGCAAAGGCACAAGGAGCACTTCCCACTTGGATTGTTGTAATCACCTGGTTAGTTGCTCCATCAATCACCGTAACATTGTCACTTTCTCGATTGGCGCAATAGACCTTATTATTGGTTGAGTTCCAGCAAAGGGCACGAATATCTTCTCCAGCCGGGATTTTCGCAATCTTTTGGTTTGTTTCTCCATCAATCACAATCACGCAATTGCCTTCTTGACCCCCGCCATAGATTTTATTATTCGTCGCATTATAAGTGAAGGCTTGGGGATATGCCATTCCCGAAAACGAATCTGGAACATAGATTGTTGTCTCAAGCCACTGGCTAAATAAAAAAAACCGGAAGGAGAAAGCAGAGAAAAGTAAAGAAAATAAACCGCCGACCATTTTCTGCCTTTTTCTTTTCTGAAAGCCGATAAATTTTTTTAATAAAATTTAAAAGTTTCATCTTTACCTCCTTTCAAGCTCACACCAATAATATAAAAAAAAAATTTTCTTTTTGTCAATAAAAATATGCCAATTGTTAAAGAGAAAAAATCATACCCAGTATTATTCAGAAATGCTCCCCTTCCCTTTTTAAATTGCTTTCCTTTTTCTACTTGACCTTTACCATATCCATTTACATTAGAATAGGAATAAAATTTTTGTTGGGTTTTAGAAAGAAGTAAAGAGAAAAATCTTGAATTTTTATGTCAATTATGTTTTGTTTGACTTTTGGTAATTAATCTTTATAATTTTTAAATGGAGATAGCAATTATTGGAACTGGTTATGTTGGACTCACCACCGGTGCCTGCCTTGCCCATATTGGTCATAAAGTGATTTGTGTTGATAATGACGAAAGAAAAATTCAAATGTTGAAGCAGGGTATTATTCCCATTTATGAACCGAAATTGGAAGAGATTGTGAAAGCAGCAAAAAGTGAAGGGCGGCTTGCTTTTACTACTGATATTAAAGAAGCCGTTGAAAATAGTAAGGTGCTCTTTATTGCGGTCGGTACCCCACCAAAGGAGAATGGTGAGCCTGATTTGTCTTATGTGGAAAATGTTGCCCAAAGTATCGGTGAATATATGACTGATTATAAATTGATAGTTGAGAAAAGCACGGTTCCCGTAAATACTTTTAAATGGATAAAACAGACAATTGCTCGGTTTGCTAAAAAGAAAGTAGATTTTGATGTCTGTGTCAATCCAGAATTTTTGCGCGAAGGTAGTGCGGTTGATGATTTTCTTTATCCGGATAGAATTGTTATCGGGGTGGAAAATAAAAGGGCAGAAGAGATTATGCGGGAGATTTATAAGAAGATTGAGGCACCCATTCTGGTTACTGATTTGGCCAGTGCCGAATTGATTAAGCATGCTTCTAATGCCTTTTTGGCAATGAAGATTTCTTTTATTAATGCGGTGGCAATTATCTGCGAGAAGACCGGGGCCGATGTGGAAGTGGTGGCTAAGGGAATGGGGTTGGATAAAAGAATTGGTCCCCATTTCTTACGGGCGGGTGTTGGTTATGGTGGTTTCTGTTTCCCCAAAGATTTGGCTGCTTTTATAAAAATTGCTCAAGATTGCGGTTACGATTTTAAACTGTTGAAAGAAGTTGCCAATATAAATGAACAGCAAAAAGAGTATTTCGTTAAAAAAGTGAAGAATATCTTATGGAATTTAAAAGATAAGATTATTGGTATCTGGGGACTGGCTTTTAAACCGAATACCGATGATATCCGTTTTGCTCCGGCCTTAGATATTATCAATCTCTTGAAAAGAGAAGGGGCAAAAATTAAGGCCTATGACCCCAAGGCAATAGAAAAAACCAAACAAGTAATTCCGGATATTTTTTATGGTGATAATCCTTATGCGGTCTGTGAAAATGCTGATTGTCTCTGTTTGATTACCGAATGGGAAGAGTTTTCTCAGGTTGATTTTAAAAAAGTCAAGTCATTAATGCGCCAGCCAATAATTTTTGATGGTCGCAATTTTCTTAATAAAGAAGCATTGCTTTCCTTAGGTTTTGAATATTATGGCATCGGCAAACGATAAAAGTATTCTTATCACTGGTGGTGCCGGTTTTATCGGTTCTTATCTTTGTGAATATTTTGTTAAAGAAGGTTATTCGGTTATCTGTGTTGATAATCTTATCACCGGTAAAGAAGAAAATATTGCTTCTCTTTTAAAAGAGAAAAATTTTACTTTCTTAAAGGATGATGTTAATGAGATTGATTTTGCTTCTTTTGATGATGTTAATCTTTTTGCCATTTTCCATTTTGCCTCGCCAGCCAGTCCCAAAGATTATTTTAAATATCCTTTGTTAACTTTGAAGACGAATGCCTTCGCTACTTATCGATTTTTGGAATTGGCGAAAGAAAAAAAGGCAATTTTTTTCTTAGCCTCAACTTCGGAAGTTTATGGGGACCCGCAAATTTCACCTCAGAATGAAGAATATTGGGGTTATGTGAATCCTTGCGGTCTTCGTTCCGTTTATGATGAAGGCAAAAGATTTGCGGAAAGTTTGGTGATGGCTTATCATCGGCAATACGGTCTTTCGGTAAGGATTGCTCGGATTTTTAACACCTATGGTCCAAGAATGCGGGAAGATGATGGTCGGGTGATTCCTAATTTTATTAATCAGGCATTAAAGAATGAAGATATAACTATTTATGGTGATGGTGAGCAGACAAGAAGTTTCTGTTATATTGATGATTTGATTTCTGGATTGATAAAACTTTTCTATTCTGATTATTGCCAACCAATAAATTTGGGAAATCCCAATGAGATAAAGATAATCGAATTAGCAAAAATGATAATTGATTTAACCAAGTCCAATTCAAAAATAGTATATTTGCCCCCTTATCCTGATGACCCCCATCGTCGTTGTCCGGATATTAAAAAGGCAAAAATGATTTTAGGTTGGGAACCAAAAATAGATTTAAAAGAAGGGCTTTTAAAAACGATTGATTACTTTAAGTCCTTTTAAAATCAGTATTTTTTTAAATTGTCCTTTAAGATATAAATTTCATTATATTGATAAATTGTATAAAAAATATAAGAAAGAAAGGAATTATTTAAGTTTTGGTGATTCTTTACACCGAACTTTAAGAGATTTTTTTAAAATTGGAGTGGAAGAAAGAAATTTTGAAAATTTAGAGAAGATTTATCGGAAAAATTGGTTACGGAAAGGTTATGCTTCTTTGGAGGAAGAGAAAGAATGGGGATTAAAAGGGATAAAAATATTAAAAAGATTTTACCAATTGGAAGATTTTAAAGTTAAGCCTTTTCTTTTAGAAAAAAGTTTACATAGTTATTATCGTTCTTTTCGTTTGTTTGGTCGCATTGACCGGGCAGATTTGATTAATGAAGAGCAAGTGATAATTATTGATTACAAAACCGGTAAAATAAAAGAAGAGAGCGAAATAGTAAATAAACTGGCAGCAGCAATTTATAAGTTTCTTTTGGAAAAGAATTATCATAAAAAAGTAATAAAGGTTATTAACTATTATCTCCTTTCCCAAAAAAAGGTTTTTTATACCTTTAGCGAAGAAGAGTTTAAAAACTATTTACAATTGATTGAAAATATTGGTTTGGCAATTTTAAAAGCAAAAGACTTTCCTTTTAAAAAAAGTAGTCTTTGTAAATATTGTGATTTTATAGAAATCTGTCCGGGTAATAATGGATAAATTAAAAATTGGTCTTTTGGGTTTTGGTTATTGGGGAAAGAAGATTTTTCAAACATTAAAAAAAATACCTGAATGTGAGATTACGGTGGTTTGTGATAAAAAAGCTATACCTTTAGATAATAAAACGCTTATTTTTACTGATAATTATCAGGATTTGTTGAGAATGAAGCTGGACGGCGTAATAATTGCCACTCCCAACGAGAGCCATTTTTTCCTTGCCTTTCAATTTCTTTCCAAGGGCTATAACCTTTTTGTGGAGAAGCCTTTGGCGACTTCTTTTAAAGAAGCAGAAAGACTGATAAATTTAGCGGAGAAAAGAAATTTAAATCTTTTTACTGGTCACATTCTTCTTTATCATCCATTGATAGCGACCGTAAAGAAAATTTTAAAAAATAAAAAAAATATTGAGTTAAAAATAAAACGCACCAATAAGGTTTCTTTATTTAATAAAAGTCAAAAGGAGATTATTTACGACCTTTTACCCCATGATATCGCCCTTTTATTATATTTCTTTAAAAAAGAACCAGAGATAAAGGAAATTTTATTAGAAAAATCTTTAATTAAAGCCAGTTTTTTACTCGATAACGGAATTAAGATTTCTGGAATTTGGGGAGATGAAGAAGATAAAGAACGGATAATCACTTTTTTAATGGAAGATAAAAAGATTATTTTTGATGGTTTAGCTTCCGCTTTAAAATTAAAAGAAAATGGCAAAGAGAAAATTATTAAAAGTATTGATTACCAATTACCATTATTCTGGGAATTAAAATACTTTCTAAATTCTTTAAAAAATAAAAGAATTAAAGAGAAGATACCAACTTTAAAGATAATGGCAATTTTAGATAAGATTGAAAAATTGTTATGAAGATTTCGGTAATTATTCCCGTATATAATGAAGAGAAAACAATAGAAAAAGTGATTGAAGAAGTGAAGAAAGTACCCATCGAAAAAGAGATTATTGTGGTTGATGATGGTTCAATAGATAATACGAAAGAAGTATTGAAAGGGATTTTAGGGATAAAGAAAATATTTCTAACGAAAAATCAAGGAAAGGGGGCGGCAATTCAAGCTGGTTTAAAATTAGCTACTGGTGACATCGTTGTTATCCAAGATGCCGATTTGGAGTATAATCCTTTTGATTATCTAAAATTGATAAAACCTTTTTATAAATACGGAGAAAATATTGTGGTCTATGGTTCCCGATTTAAAGGCAAAAGTAGGTTTCTTTTCTTGAGTAAATTGGCAAATATTATCCTCAATTTTTTTACTAACCTTCTTTTTAGTAGCAAAATAAGTGATATGGAGACTTGTTATAAAATAATTCCCCGAAAGATAATGTTGGCTTTAAATCTTAAAAGTAAAAGGTTTGAGATTGAACCGGAGATAACTGCGAAATTATTAAAAAAGAAGATTAAGATTATCGAAGTGCCCATCTCTTATAACGCTCGCAAAGAAGGGAAAAAGATAAAAGCCAAAGATGGTTTTTTGGCTTTATTAACTTTGTTATATTATCGGATTGCTTGATTTTATTAAAATTTTTGTTAAAATTTTTATCTCATGCTTAATCTTTTTGATACAATAATTCTTATCCTTTATTTTGTGATTTTGATTATCGTTTCCCTTTACGGAATTCACCGCTATTTTTTGATTTTTCTTTATTTAAAAGCTAAAAAGAAAAAAATAGAACCTAAGGCTTATTTTTCGGAGCTTCCTAAGGTAACCATTCAACTGCCCATTTATAACGAAAAATTTGTTTGTGAGCGGGTAGTCCGTTCAGCCTGTGAGGTTTGGTATCCAAAAGATAAATTAGAAATTCAGGTTTTAGATGATTCTACCGATGAGACCCAAGAGATTTTAAAATCTTTGGTGGCGGAATATCAGAAAAAGGGGATAAATATAAAATATTTTCATCGGGATAATCGGGAAGGTTATAAGGCGGGTGCTTTACAAGAAGGGTTAAAAGTTTGTGAAGGTGATTTTATTGCTATCTTTGATGCTGATTTTATAATTCCCAAAGATTTCTTATTAAAAACTATTCATTATTTTACCGACGAAAAAGTTGCCTTAGTGCAAGCCCGTTGGGGACATATTAATAAAAATTATTCTTTGTTAACTAAATTACAAGCCATATTATTAGATGGTCATTTTATAATTGAACATATTGCCCGTTCTCATAATAATCTCTTTTTTAACTTTAACGGGACTGCCGGAATTTGGCGGAAAGCGGCTATTTTACAAGCCGGCGGTTGGGATGGTTCTACTTTAGCTGAAGATTTGGATATTAGTTTAAGAGTTCAGCTTTTAGGTTGGCGATTTGTTTATTTGCCTGATTATGTTGTCTATGCGGAATTGCCTATTGATATTGTCGCTTTTAAAGCCCAGCAATACCGTTGGGCAAAGGGCGGGGTACAAACTGCTAAAAAGATGTTAGGAATAATTTTAAATTCTAAAATTCCTTTTAAACAGAAATTGGAATCCTTTTTCCACTTAACTGCCAATTTTTCTTTTCCTTTGATTATTCTTTTAACAATTATTACCTTTCCCGCGGCTATTATTCGTTACGGACTTAGTCTTACCCATATTCTTATGGTTGATTTTCCTTTATTTTTCCTTTCCGCCTTTTCCTTTTTCCTTTTTTATTTTATAACCCAAAAGGATATTTCGCCAAATTGGAATTGGAAAAAAGAATTGAAAACCATAATTATGGCAATGTCTTTAGGAGTTTCTTTAGCAATCAATAATTCGCTCGGTGTCTTAGAAGCCCTTTTAAATTTCAATTCCGAATTTATCCGCACACCTAAATACGGAGTAACCGAAAAGGAGAAGATAATAAAAGAAGGTTATAAATTAAATTTAAAAAATTCGCTTTATTATTTAGAATTGGCATTTACTTTTTATTTAATTCTCGGCATTTTCGCCGTTTTTCTTAACCAGATATATTTAACAATTCCTTTTCTTTTGTTTTTCCCTTTGGGTTATTTATATTCAACATTTTTATCTTATTTACCAAAATGGAAAAATTTGATTTTTTATTATTTGCAAAGAAAGTTCGTTGCGGTCAATGAGGTATTGCGACGCGATTAGTTGATTTTTTTAAAAATTTTGATTAAAATATATAATAAACCCATGAAAAAAGATATTCCGAAGAATTAAAACTATAATTTTTATCACAATTAAAAAGGGAGGAACAAATGGACATTGAAGAATTAAAAAAGAAAAAAGTTTCCGAATTACAAGAGATTGCTAAAGCCTTAGGTATTCCGGATGTGCGCGAAAAAAAGAAAGAAGAGTTGGTCTTATCTATTTTAGAAACCGAAGCCAAACAGAAAGAAGGCGAAGGAGAAGAGGAGCGATTGATTCCGGTAACCGGAGTTTTAGAGGTTTTGGATGAAGGTTTTGGCTTTCTTCGTTCACCGGAATATAGCTACTTAAAAAGTTCTAACGATATCTATGTTTCTCCCTCCCAGATTAAAAAGTTTGGTTTAAAGACTGGTGACACCATTAAAGGTTATGCCCGGCCACCAAAATTGAAAAACGGCGAAAAATATTACGCTTTATTAAAAATTGAAGAAGTCAATTTCCAACCGCCAGAAAAGATTATTGAAAGAATACCTTTTGAAGAATTGACGCCTTTATATCCGACCGAAAGAATCCATTTAGAGATACCTTCAAAAAATGATTTGTCATTAAGGGTCGTTGATTTGTTCACCCCGATTGGTAAGGGTCAAAGGGGATTAATTGTTTCGCCACCCCGAGCGGGCAAGACCGTGTTATTACAAAAGATTGCTAATGCCATTGTGGAGAATCATCCCGAAATTTATTTAATTATTCTTTTGATTGATGAAAGACCAGAAGAAGTTACTGATATGGAAAGGTCGGTTAAAGCGGAAGTTATCAGTTCAACTTTTGATGAAGTACCGGAAAGGCACGTAGAAGTGGCTGATATTGTTTTGGAAAAGGCTAAAAGATTGGTAGAATCAAAAAAGGATGTGGTGATATTATTGGATAGTTTAACCCGTTTAGCGCGAGCTCATAATTTGGTAGTACCCCATTCGGGCAGAACCCTTTCCGGTGGTTTAGATTCCAACGCCTTACAAAAGCCAAAGAAATTTTTTGGTTCCGCAAGAAATATTGAAGAAGGAGGTAGTTTGACGATTATTGCTACGGCTTTGATTGAAACCGGTTCTCGGATGGATGAAGTAATTTTTGAAGAATTTAAAGGAACCGGAAATATGGAATTGGTTTTGGATAGAAAATTAGCCGATAGAAGAATTTTCCCAGCAATTGATTTGCAACGGTCGGGAACAAGAAAGGAAGAATTGCTTTTAACTGAATTTGAATTAAATAGAATTTGGATTTTAAGAAAGACACTGGCCGAAATGACGCCAGTAGAAATGATGGAATTTATTTTAGATAAAATGAAATTGACCAAGACCAATCAAGAATTTTTAAAAGCCATGAGTGAAGGTTAAGGAGGTTAAAATGAAAAAAGGTATCCATCCCCAATATGGGGAATGTGTTATCACTTGTGCCTGTGGCAACACAATTATTACCCGTTCAACCAAACCAAAGATAAATGTGGAAATCTGCTCCCGTTGCCATCCTTTATATACCGGAAAGCAAAAAATCGTTGACACTGCTGGTCGGGTAGAAAAATATAAAAGAAAATATGCCAAAAAAACTAAAGAGGTAAAAGAAGATGAAAATAAATAAGAAAAAGATTGAAGAATTTAAAGAAAGGCTTATTACCTTAGGAGAGTTTCTTTGAAATTGATAAAAAAGAAAAAGAGTTAGCTACCCTTCAAAAAGAAATTACTAATCCGGAAATCTTTTCCGATAGTAAAAAACTTCAAGAGCTAAATCAAAAAATTAATTCTTTAAAAAAAGAAATCAACGATTATCTTTCGTTAAAAAAAGAGATTTTAGATTTGGAAGAAATAAGTAAGCTTTTTGGCGATGATAGTAAAGAAGTTGAGGAAATCAATAAAGATATTATTTTAATTGAGAAAAAATTAAAAGAATTAGAAATAGCTTCTCTTTTTAAAGAAGAGGTTGATAAAAAAGGAGCAATTTTGACTATCCATCCGGGTGCTGGGGGAGTAGAATCTTGCGATTGGGCAGGGATGTTATTGAGGATGTATTTAAAATTTTTTGAGAAAAAAAATTTCCAATACGAAATCTTGGACCTAAAACCAAACGAAGAAGCGGGAATAAAAGAAGCGGTAATAGAAATTACTTCGCCAAACGCTTATGGTTATTTGAAATCAGAAATTGGCGTTCATCGTTTGGTAAGGATTTCTCCTTTTGATGCTAATCAGCGAAGGCACACCTCTTTTGCTTCGGTTTTTGTTTATCCGGAGATAGCAGATGTGGAGATAAAGATTGATGAAAAAGATTTGAAGATTGAGACCTTTCGGGCATCCGGTCATGGTGGTCAGCATGTGAATAAAGTTTCCACCGCCGTAAGAATAACCCATATTCCCACCGGTATTACTGTCAGTTGCCAAAGTGAGCGTTCCCAATATCTTAATAAAAGAAATGCTTTAAAGATTTTACAAGTTAAACTTTACAAATATTATGAAGAGAAAAAGAAAGAGGAATTAAAAAAATATGAAGAGAAGAAGACCGAAATTGCTTGGGGTTACCAAATCCGTTCTTATATTCTTTTTCCCTATCAATTAGTTAAAGACCACCGAACAAATTATGAGCGAAGGGATGTCGAAGCAGTTTTGGATGGTGATATTGAAGATTTTATCTTTGCCTATTTAACCCAAAAAATATCTTCCTAAACTTTCCATCAATTTGACTTTTTTTAAATTTTGTTATAATTTTTGTGATGTTCAAAAAGGAGGGCTAATGTGGAGAAAAATTAAATATTCTCTGCTCCTCCTTTTTTCTTTATCTTTTTCCCAATGGTTAGAAACAATGATTGTTGTCGGGAAAGCACCAGCTCGCGTGTGTTATAATTCGGTAAACCATAAGGTGTATTGTGCAAATTATCTTTCTCATAATATTTCCGTTATTGATGCCGCAACTAATGAAGTTGTTGATAGCATTCCCGCCAGATATCGCCCCCTTACCTTATGTTATAATCCAATCAATAATAAAGTATATTGCATTGTCCAGGATAGACCTACTGGTGGTCGAGCCGACCGGATTCTGGTTATTGATGGCGCAACAAATCAGATAATAACAACTATTCAAAAGAGCCACGGAACCGATGCTTTGCTTCATAATCCGATAAATAATAAAATCTATTCAGCAAATGGTACTGGTGGTATAAGCAATGATGTTACAATTATCTGCGGTGCTGGAGATACGGTTATTACCACTGTAAGGACCGGCAGATGGCCTAATGGGTTATGTCACAATATAAGAAATAATAAAATATATTGTTCCAATTGGGCTTCTAATGATATTACGGTAATTGATGGTGAAGGGGATAGTGTTTTAAAAACTATTCGGGTTGGTAGTGGTCCTTGGTATATGACATATAATTCAAGGAATAATAAGATTTATGTAGGAAATTGGAATGAGACAACAGTTTCTATTATTGACGGTGAGACTGATTCGGTAATTGCGACAATTGATGTCGGTGGTGGATATCCGGAAGGGCTTTGTTATAATTTTAGAAATAACAAAGTTTATTGTCCCCATTCTAATGGCGTTGCGGTGATTGATGGTGAAACAAATCAACTTATCACTAATATTCCTGTTAACGCGACACCTTTCTTGGCAATTTATAATCCTTTAAATAATAAGATTTATTGTTTAGGTACGGGGCCCTATGGTGATAGGGTAATAATAATTGATGGCGCAACAGACCGAGTTATTACTGCTATTCCTGTTGGCAAATTTCCT
>Ga0272449_1003743_pt1 | contig 12846 bp, 14 predicted proteins | sample YNPCB0241_FD_198679 | JGI IMG/M metagenome (GOLD analysis project Ga0272449, IMG submission 198679) | Hot spring sediment microbial communities from Yellowstone National Park, WY, United States - YNP-CB-024-1 | ecosystem: Environmental > Aquatic > Thermal springs > Hot (42-90C) > Sediment...
TGGAATGCCATAGGGGGGACAACCATACACTCCGCTCCTCCTCTCCGTCTCCTGACAGCCCTCAGAGGAAACCCTTTCATCCCCACTAAAATCAAGGGCCCTTATACTCCCGCGCCTGCTTGGCTATAGAAGCTTTATCCCAATTGTTGATCTCAGGAATCAGGGAATCGTCAAAGGCCTCCCTGAAAGGGACTATCCGCTTGATTTGTTGGTAAGTGTACAAGAACCTCTGATAATACTGGAAGGTATCCTCAGAGACGTATCCCCAAAGCTTCTTCGGTGTGTTGTCAATCCGCATAGTCTCAAGCCGAGCCTTAAGCTCCATCACTCCGCGACGTAGGGCTTCAGATTCCGCAGCCACGACAGGTTTCGTTTCGGGGTAGACCCTCCAGTGGATCCGCACCGCGGCTTCAGGATTGGTCAATGCAAACAAAGTACCCTTGGCGATCCCTCTTGCGACCCCCACCGCTACCCGACGCTGGTTTGCTAAAGTTGACCTCTTGGTCGCTATGACAAGCCCACACCCAAGCCTTTTGTCAAACTCCGTCGACAACAAACGTATCCGAACCCCCAGCGCCTCAAGACCTCCGACGTTGTTGTCAAAACCAATGAAAGCCTCGATCTGGTTCCTCAGAAGCGCATACGCTATCTGCACCGCCTGATTTCCAACCGGAAGGAACTCGACATCCCTCTCAGGGTCGAGCCCGACGCTGCGTAGTGCAGCCTTCCCATATACGACCGCAGCGCTCGCAAGATCGGGAACGCCAACTTTAGCACCCTTCAAGTCCCTAAGTCCTAAAAAGGGACTATTTTCACGCACGGCTATGCGGAATTGATTATGAGGGTATAAACAGTAATACGCAACGACGTCAGGATTTTCGGCAACGACAGCGAGGTACCACGGCGTTCCAGGAAAGGCAAAATCAACCTGGCCTGAAAGGATCATTGGCATAGCAATCGCGGAGCCAGCTACACCCAATACTGTTACATCCAGGCCTTCCTCCTGCCAGTAACCAAGAAACTTGGGGATCGACGAGTACGGGCTCACGCTCGTAGCGAACTGAGCAGTGGCCACAGCCACGGTCACCTTCGTTAGCGAAGATGCTCCGCTAGCCTGGAAGCCAGAAGTTAAAAGCAACATGCAAACAACAACCCAACCGAAGGTACGAAGTACACAAGCGAAGAAACCACGCGCCTTCACTTCTACGCACCCCCTCTAGGACGCAGTATCGCTCCCGCATAGCGAGGAGCTTCCGGGTAAAACTCGTGCCCGAGAACAACACTCCTAGTCATCCCGGCTAACTCCTCAACTCCCAGCTTCGATAGCACGCATGGCAGCACTCCTACCGGCTGTCCGTCCAAAGATCGCAGCCTTCCCCAATGCCGTTCCCGTCATATATCCGGCGCCATGAAAGCCACCGCAAATCTCTCCTGCCGCAAAAAGCCCTTCGATCCGCTCCCCATATACGTTGATCACGCCCATCTCTTCATCAACCCGAACTCCACCGTACGTTGCGACGAGGCCACTCGTCGACGGAAACGCGTAAAATGGCGGACGCTCGATCTTCACCAAAGTTCCAAAATTATGAACGAGATGCTCTCTACCGAAATAACGGTCATATCCCATCTGCACGCACTGATTGTATTCCGCCACCGTCTGCAGGAGAATATTTCTCGGAACTTCGATCCTGTGAGCAAGTTCCTCGATCGTCTCGGCCTTGATCAGAAACCCTTGTGAAAGTCTTCTCGGAAAGTCGTATAACTCGTCGCCTGGAACGCTACGATCGAAAACGCGCTGATCGAAGATTTGATAAGCCATTCCAAATGGCTGTGTGAGGCAAGCGTCGCCCAGGACCTTGTAGTTGAGAGACTCGTTCACGAAACGACGGCCATCCTGGTTTACAAGGATCGCCCCCTTGTAAATGGCTAGAAGCATCACATGCCTCTCGGGCGGAGCCATAGGGTGAAAACCAAACGTTCCACGGATATAGCCTAAGTCTCTCAAGTCGGCCCCAAGGGCCCACGCCATCCTCAACCCATCACCCGTGTTCCCCGCGCCTCCGAACCTTAGGGCCGCGACCTGAGAGGGCGCGAACAATCGGATCAAATCATCGTTTCTCGTAAACCCTCCACAAGCCAGAACAACTCCTCCCCGAGAGCGGACCTCAAGGACCTTACCTTCCCGTTCGGCTAGAACACCGACTACGCAATCATCTTTGGGGTCATGCAGGAGTTTAAAAACGCGCGCCTCGGTAACCAGCCTCACACGCTTAGAGAGACGTCTTTGCATCTCCAGTACTTGTATCATCTCAGCCGGGTTCACGACGTGGCTCCGCGGCAGGCTTTGCCCAGCACCTATCTCAACTCTCCTGAATTGAACTCCGAGACGGACAAGCCAATCGAACGTATCCAGTTGGCGCTCCACGTAGTGTTTGACAAGGCGCTCATCGTTTACATAACCACCTACCTCCATGAGATCCCTATGCAGAAGCTCCACCGAATCCTCAATTCCGACCCCCTTTTGCAGCGACGTCCCAGCGAATGCCATCATTCCAGTACTAACAACGGTACTCCCTCCGACTTCAGGCTGCTTCTCAAGCATGATGACATCCGTCCCGCAGGAGGCTGCCTCCAATGCAGCACAGTATCCGGCAAGCCCCGCCCCCACGACAACGACGTCCGCCGTCCAGGATTCAGTACATTTATAAGGGGAGGAAACGGCCTCCCGGCTCACAGGCTTTGCCATATCACTACCTCACACGAGAATCGCCTACACTATCCAAATACTCAATCAGAGCTGGGAGAACTCGACGGTAGTCCCCTAAGATCCCTAGATCAGCAACCTCAAAGATTGGTGCCTCGGGATCCGTGTTGATTGCCACGATGCAGGCACGCTCATCGACTCCAAAAAGGTGTTGGCTCGCACCTGATATTCCAACGGCAATATAGAGGTCTGGTGAAACAAAGAGACCGGTCTGCCCAATCTGTAAGGAAGAAGGCACCCACCCTTTCTCCACAGCCAGGGCAGAAGCTCCCACCGCCCCGCCCAGCCGCGATGCGAGCTCGTGCAGCAGGATGAATCCCTCGGGTCCCCCAATACCCCGGCCCCCTGAGACGATCACCCTCGCTGTTCGAAGATTTCGCTCCTCTCCGGCCTCGGACAGTAGGCGTCTGTCGACCACTCGTAGCTCCCCGCCATCACAGAATAAGGTGCGCCGCTCCATGGGAATATCCTTTACGGCCTCATCCCTAACTGCAATCCGCTCATTGCTGCGCACGTTCGCCACAACAGGGAACCCGCTCACTACTATCGAAGCCAGAAGTTTTCCACCATACACGAGCTTATCAACACGCCAGCCTGAAGAGCTAGGATGAATATCTAACACCTCACCACACGGGAACCCACCGATACGTCCAGCAAACCGGGCCGCAGCCTCTCGCTCCATCTGACCCGCCCCAAACAGCACAAGATCCCCTTCCCCAAGGTCCAACGAGTTCGCCAATGCTCCGGCCACCATATTTGAATCTAGGCATCCCCCCGATGCACGGAGCTCCAAGAGCAAAAGATGAACCGGCGAATAAGCAGTAACAAACCTGAGAGCCGCCTCTGTTTGTTTTCCCACGACGACCGCTCCCAAATCCAACCCAGAACCCCTGCCTATGGACGACGCACGCACGAGACTATGAAATGGTGCTTCTGAAGCACTGTCTCGCATAAGTAAAACGCTCCAAACCATCATTTCAACCCGCCGCCCTTACTTTCACCGATAATCTCCACAATCTTATTGTAAAGGAGTTTCACCTGCAAATCTAAGGGTTCCCCAACCACCTCCCTCCTGCCTCTAATCCGCCGGAGCCAAGGCCTAACCGTTTCTACGACGGCGGTTCCTGCAGTCCGGGCGGAACCTGAGAGTACCCTCACACCGCGCTTTTTGGAAGCAATAACATTCTTTACCAGTGGAAAGCGCAAGCGGACTTCGGGATGAGTATCTACGCTCACGACCACGGGGGGTAAGACCATAATTCTCTCCATGAATCCCTCCCATCGTCGCACCGCAACTAACTTCCCTTCCACAAGCTCAAAAGAGTGTATCATTCCTATGAAGGGTACCCCAAGCACTTCAGCGAATAGAGGGGGGACAACTCCGTCATCCCAATCCCCAAATACACGCCCGATGAGAACCACATCCACAGCCAAATCCAAGCTCCGAACAGCCGCTGCAAGGCTCTGCACGACATGTCGAGGGTCAAACATTTGATCAATATCTGTCTCTATGCGGAGTCCGTCATCCACGTGGAGTGCATATGCCCTCCGAACGATGTCCTCAGCAGAGGAGTCCCCAATGGTAATCGCAGTAAGCCTGCGCGCGATCCCCGCATCCTTTAATCGGAGACCTAACTCGAGCGCTGCTTCATCATAAGGCCCCATCGTATGAGGTAGATCGGAGTCCTCAATACGCCCATGGTCGTCTATTCTGAACCCACGCGACGGAAGCAAGGGATCAACTATGTACGAAAGGCACAGTCCTACATGCACTTTCTACCCCACCAGCCTTCGGACGTACCGAGCGGCGTTCCTCCCCGCGATCCTGCCGAACACGAGTCCGCGCAAAACAGAGGTGGCACCTGGATACTTTGCGTAGTACATTCCAACCACCTCGCCGGCGGCATAGAGTCCAGGGATAGGTATGTCGTCCGAACTGAGCACTTCCGCTTCCTCGTTGGTCGCAACACCTCCAAACGTGAACACAATAGCACACGCAAACGGGTAGGCCAGGTAGGGAGGAGAATCGATTCGCTGCGCCCAGTTAGACTTGGGAGGGTTGATTCCAGCGGTCCGCTTCCCGTCCAGCCTCAGGGGGTCAAATGGTCCCTCCTGTACCGCCCTATTGAACTCTTCAATTGTCTCAATGAATTGGACCTTATCGATACCAAGTTTCTCTGCTAGATCCCCAAGGGTCTCCGCCTCAACCGGCGGCTCCGGCGTTTTAATCGCTCGCCTAAAATCTGGGATGGAGTAGAGCTTTTGATCCAAAACCAAGTAAGCTATCTGCCCATCCTGCTCTAGTACAGCTCGAGCCACCTTTTCATATGTCTCGTCAACAGTGCCCTCCCCTTCATCGATAAACCGGCGCCCCTGACGGTTAACAAGCACGCCGTACGGAAAAATCGCAAGGAGCGGCTCTGTGGCACTGCTCCGAGGATCGACTGGCTCCGCGTGAAACAAGGTCCACTCACCTGCTGGTTTGGCACCGACCTGGAGAGCCATCTGAATGCACTCCCCCTTGTTATAAAGCCCCCCCCGGGAGATATTCCGTAAGTTTCTGGCTTTTTCTCCCATGTAGCGTGCCAACATCTCCGGATTACCCTCGAATCCACCGCAGGCTAGAACAACTGCGTGACATGTGATCCGCCGCACAAGACCATCACGATTGCTACGAACTTCCAGTCCACCGACACGACCCGAGTCATCCAAGATTAACCGAAGCGCCGTAGTCTCGTACAAGATGGGAACACCATTCTCCCTCAGGCGGCGCCCCAATGCCTCAATGATCGCTCGACCCCCTCCGACGGGAAGGAGGCGAGGTCTACGGCTTGTAAGAAACGCTGTCGGGAGTGCCTCGAACACCACACCCTTTCCCTGGAGCCACCGGAGTGTGCTCTCCGCCTCCTCCCCAAGGCGGCGTACCATTCTCGGATCAGATCGACCCTCGGAAAAACTCATAATGTCTTCCTCGAAAGTTTCCGCAGGCTTCATGCTGGCATCCATCCGTAAGTACGCCTCTGTATGCCGAGAGCTTCCTCCTGCTTCAGTTTCAGAGGCTCGCTCGATCACAGCGAGAGTTGCTTCGGTGCCCGTCTCAAGTAGGCTTTCCATCGCGGAGACAGCAGCAGACATCCCGGCTACGCCGCTCCCTACAATCAGAATATCAAAATGTTCTCTCTCCAAATCTTATCGCCCCCTTTCACTCCCCAATGACTACTTCTCACATGCAGTTGGGAATCAAACCCCCTTAGGCTTAGCCCACCCGAAAACCTGGATCTCCCCCCCCACAATACCATCCGCCTCCGGAGACACCGCGAAAGTCACAACATCAGCAACGTGATCAGGTTTCAGCCACGTACGCCGCTCCTTTTCCTCAACGAAAGCAGCAGTCATAGCCGTATCAACAGGTCCAGGGCTAACCGCACAGACCCTAATCCGATACTGTCGTAGCTCCTCAGCAAGCGCGCGTGTCGCCCCAAGAAGCCCCCATTTAGATGCAATATAGGCACACCGCATCGGTCCAGTATGGGTGGACCATATAGAGCAGATATTCACAATGACGCCGTTCTTAGCGGTAATCATGTCGGGGAGAACAGTTCTTATGGCGTTCATTGGTCCCAATAAGTTTACGCGTACAACCTGATCCCACTCAGTGTCAGGGGTCTCAATAAAAGGTCTATAGAACATAATTCCAACAGCATTAACTAAGATATTTACCGGACCGAGACGCTCATGAGTAAGAAGCAATGCACGTGATAGATCTTCAGGCTTCGTCACATCACAATGGATCCCAAGACACTGCGGCGACTCACCCCCTAACTCCCTTAACACGCGATCAATTTCGGGCTGTGGTTTAATATCCCAAATCGACACGTACATCCCGCTTCGGGACAGTTTCGCTGCGATGGCTCTTCCGATGTCTCCAGCACCCCCGGTAATGACTGCTACCGACCGCGACATTTTGCGTCTTCCTATCTCCCAAAGTACTTCCTCTTCAGGAATGCCACTAATCCTCCAGCCTCAACCACGGCCCGCATCATCGGCGGGATCGCGACGGCTCTGACCTCCAGCCCCTTCGAGAGATTCACAATACGTCCAGACTCCAGTTCGATCCGCAGACGTTCCCCCGAACTAGCAATGGAACGCACCCCCGGCGCCTCGATCGCGTATATTCCGTTGTTTATACAATTCCGGAAAAAAATTCGACCAAACGATTCAGCGACGATAGCTCCGACCCCAAGCACCTTGAATACCAAGACAGCTACCTCCCTAGAGGATCCAGTGCCGAACATTTTACCGCCCACCACGATGTCTCCTGGCCCACAAAGACGGCCAAAGTTTTCGTCAACCGGCTCCATAGCATGTCTAGCAATTTCAGTAATGTCCCTTAACCTGACATATCTGGCGGGGATAATGACATCGGTATCGATGTCGTCCCCAAAAACCCAGCATTTCCCCTCAATCACGGTATGTCCCAAGTTAATCACAACACGTCTCTTGGATCCGTTATATATCCCGTAACAGCAGACGCCGCGACTACCGCGGGGGAAGCGAGATAGATTCGCGAAGAGGGGTGGCCTCCACGCCCCACGAAATTCCGATTCTGGGAAGAGATACGTACTTGCCCTGGACCTAGAACGCCCATGTGGAGCCCTGCGCACGCACCGCAACCAGGGTTTGTAACTATCGCCCCAGCGCTGAGTATAGTCTCGATGAATCCATCCGCAAGGGCCTTCTGATAAGCCCCTAACGAAGAGGGGGTAACAATCATCTGAACGCCACGCGCCACGCGCCGGCCCCTAAGGATTCGTGCAACGATGGCCAAGTCTTCGTAAGTAGCGTTCGCACAAGAACCGATAAACGCCTGATCGATCTTAACATGCCGAAACTTCGTCACAACATCAACGTTCGAAGGAGAGTGGGGCGCTGCGACCAAGGGCTCCAAGCCGTTTACATCCAGACTGATCTCCCTCTCGAACGGAGCATCGGCGTCTGAACCTATGAACCTCCCTAGTGTATCAGAACCCGCCTGAGATATTATAGAGGGCGGTTCAATGAAGGCTGTTTTTGCGCCCATTTCCGTGACCATATTGCATAACGTCATACGATCTGAAAAGTCCAGCTTGTTTACAAGGGGGCCTGCGAACTCAATCGCGCGATAGTTTCCGAATCTGGATCCCTCCCGTTGAAGGATGTAAAGAGCCACGTCCTTACTGAAAACCATCGGCGGTAACGATCCTTGCAGAATAATCCGAATCGTCGCAGGAACGCGCAACCAAACCTCTCCGAAGGCAAAAGCGCCTGCCACTTCGGTAGGGCCCAAAGCTATACCGAGCGCACCGGCGGCACCAATAGTTGGGATATGAGAATCTGTGGCTACCGCAATATCCCCCGGCCGTATCAATCCCGACTCCAGAAGAACCTGGTGCTTAACGCCTCGATCGAAGAACGCGTGCGGTAAATGGTTCACCTCAGCAAACTCACGCAGCTCCTTTACCGTCTCTGCTTCGTCAACAGTAGACGGAGGGGAATAATGATCCGCAATGACGATAGCTTTCTCTCGATCAACGATCCGGTTTCCAAGTTCGGTAAGCGCGCTTTTAAAGACAGGCCACTGGACGTCGTCAATACAAGCCCAATCAATCTTGACCCACAGTAGTTCACCGGGTTGAACTGCTCGACCATCTGCATGAATTGAAAGAATTTTCTGAACAGCTGTCATTCCCATGGTTTAGAATCTACAAAGCTTACCTCGCTCTCTGATCTTCTGACACAGTATATCGTCTCTCCAGTTCTAAGTACTCCGGTAACCTAGCCAATCTTTGTCTTTCTTCCCACGTCACCATGTATTCCAAGACTCCCGTCGTGGTTCCGTCTCGCGCGAGACCCGCCAGAACAAGCTGCATGCCCCTGATGGCTCCTCGTAAAGCTGCATTCGCGTACGCGATGAGTTTGAAACCCATAGCCTCGAGCTCGCTTGCTGGCAAAATAGGTGTCTTGCCACCTTCTACCATGTTCGCCATCTGTGGAACACCTATGTTCCTTGGAATGAGTGCGAGTTCTTCCACAGTGAGCGGGGCTTCAACAAACGTTGCGTCGGCACCGGCCTCGGCGTATGCTCTGGCACGATCAATCGCCTCCCAGATACCGTATACGGCGCGTGCATCTGTTCGCGCGATGATCACTGTGTCTGAAAATCGCTTAGCATCAACAGCGGCCTTGATCTTCGCAACCATTTCTTCCTTGTCCACGACCTGTTTGCCATCGAAATGCCCACATCGCTTGGGCCAGATCTGATCTTCGATGATGATCGCGGCCGCACCCGCTCGCTCAAGCTCACGTACCGCGCGTCGAACATTAAGAGCATTTCCATACCCGGTATCCGCATCAGCCACCAAAGGAATATCCACAGCATCGGTGATACGTCCGATCTGCTGAACAACCTCAGTCATTGTCGCAAGTCCAAGATCAGGAACCGCAAGTTCAGCATTGGCAAATCCGGCACCTGTGAAAAGCAAAACCTTAAACCCAGCCTCTTGGATGAGGCGAGCGGTTAGTGCGTTAGGTGCTCCAGGCATTATTAGCGCCCCAGGCTCGGAGAGCAATCGACGAAGTTTGCTGCCAGGATTCATCCCGCAACCTCCAAGGGCCTCTAGCGTTCTACGCTCAGATTCATCTGACGTAGCCGTTGAAGCATCCAGTTCCCCGCCTCGAGCACATGCGCGCGCATAGCACGCTCAGCTTCATCAGGATCACCGGTCTCGAGCACTTCCACAAGAGATTCATGCTCGGCAGCGGCTGCCCGGCCACGGCCGGGTATCGCAATAGTAAGGTAACGATAGCGATCGATGTGGTCGCGGAGTAGCCGCAATATCTCCGCACACTTCTGGTTCCCACTTGCCTCAAGAATGATCTGATGGAACTCCTCTCCCAAGCGTGCGATCCGCAACACGTCTGGAACTGGGCCATCGGCTTCCGCGATCTGCCGCGTGATGGTCCTCAGATGATCAAGCTGCCCTTTTGTAAGCCGGCGAGCAGCTTCCCTAGCCGCCAAACCCTCGAGAACGCTCCGTACTGCATAGAGCTCCCTAACTTCCTGCTCCGAGAGATCCTTAACCCTCACTCCTCCGCTCGGCACGCGCTCCACGAAGCCCTCCGCTTCAAGCCTCAGTAGAGCTTCACGAAGCGGAGTCCTGCTGATCCTAAGCAGCTTAGCAATCTCGACCTCGATAAGCCGCGCTCCTGGGGGGAGGTACCCCCGAACTATAGCCTCCTTGAGGACATCGTGCACCTTGTCCCTTACAGCGATTGGAAGGAAACTTGCCTTCGCAAAGACTTTTTCCAGCGAGTTTTTGGCCGACTTATCCATGAATTTGTGTACCCAAGTATACAAAAACCTTCCGGCTTTGTCAAGAACTCTGAACACTAACCCAGCAGTTTCGGAATCTGGGAGTAGTGGAGGAGCTACGAGAGCTCTAAGCCCCAGGGATAGCAAGTTCTGGGCTAAGTGTGGAGTCCAATTCGGCCCCAGGCCTATTTTCCCATGGGGTTAGCCGTGCGGAGTCGCTTCCTCAAAGGCTCCAGAAGGGGGACTCGGGAGACCAGTGGGGATTCGCGGCTCACTGCCAGCACCAGGATCGTGATCAGCCAGCCAATGAGGAGGATGGCCGCATGATGGTGGCAGATGTGACCAGGCCACAGGAAGGCAAGTCACTCCCCTCCGCGCTCCACCCTCGTGGATGTGGAAGATCAGCACTCTCAGAGGAACTGGACGATGAGGTCGAGGTACCCGCGCATGCCCCCATGCTTCTGGTACGCTCGACCGACCTCCGCACCTTCCTCGGGCACCCCAGCAACTCCTCCCTGCTCCACTCTGCGACACTGAGCTGGAAGCGCAGGGAATCCCGGATGAGGGTGCGAAGGGATCCTCCCCTTCCCGTTCCAGATCCTGGATGAGCCCATCGAGGACCAGTTGTACCTGCCCGCCCGTGAGCTCCGGGTGCTCCCGGTAGAACCGGGAGATGGCCGCCTCAATGGTGCTGAGGAGAGGATGGTACCTCTCGTCCCCCCAGGAGGTCCCCGGACGCTCCCTCTGCGCGCTGTAGAGTTCCCGTAGCTCCTTCAGCCGGTGCTCAACCCTCCTCCCCACGTCGCCGGACACCCGGACGTACAGGTCACCTCCCCGCCTCTGGAACTCCACGGTCAGCGCGCTGTACTTCTCCCCTTCCCCTCCAGACTCCCAGGTCCCAAGTTCGTTGACCTTCGCAGCAAGCTCCGGATCCACCGCCCCTCCCCTGCACGCAGACCGGGGATCTCCACCCCATCAACGCCTCCCTCGCATCGCAGGATCGGAGACCATACCGAACTCCATCAGGGTGTACGCGCCGAGTACAGGAGCCGACCCCTCCTCCCCGAAGACCACCAGGGTGGGCAGCACCCGGCCGTTGAGACGGATGAGGACGACGGCCACGTCGTACCTGGTGATGCCCTCCCCCGCAGTGACGAACCTCCTCCGGAATCCCGGCCGCACCCCCAGCCGGAGGAGCAAATCCCCAGGAAGCCGCGCATACGTCGAGCGTCCGTCCAGAAGGGCTTTCACCTTTACCCACCCCTCCCCCTCCGGATTGGACACCTCAACCTCCACGAAGCCGGATCCCGGACGCACGGTCAGCCACCCCCAGAACCCCGAAACTGTCCTTCAGGGGTCCCCTCTCCTCCCCGGTCTCCCAATCCCATAGGGGAAGCGAAGAGTCCCTCAGGAACCCCAATGCGCCGTCAGGGTCTCCGTGCCCTCACGACGAATTTTACCGCCGTCCGCATCTCCCCTCCGACCTCCACGCCAGTCATCGCCGGAACGGCCACCAGGTCGATCCCATCGGACGCGACGTACCCCCGGGCAATTATAATGCAGAACCAAATTCTTGCTTGATTGTACCTTTGGCAGGCGCCCCTATGGTGAAAATGCGATGGAGACAAGCTGACGCGGGACATGTGAGAACTTCAACACGGTGAGGGTGGATCCCACACCGCCTTTGCCAGGAGCACTATGCTACGCGTCGGAGCCACCTACGTGGACTGCCACAAGCCCCGGCATCCTATAAAGAAGACAGTCAAAAGGATCGGGGGGCGGCCCTGCCAGACCATATGCACGCCCCACTGGGTTAGGGCCGCCCCCCACCGTATGCACCCAGCTAAGCGTGGGGGGAGAGGCGCACCGTGCACATAGCTTGACATATAGATTCTACCCCCCCTCGGGATACTTGCAAGGGGTACTCGGCACCAGGACCCCTATCTCATCGCTTGCGCAATACTGTGATGCCTCTGACATGACGGGTGCGGAGGATGCCAGCCGATGGCTCGAAGGGTGGGTCGAGGAGCCGAGGAGGAGGCTCCCGGAGGACGAGGAGCCATCTAAACGCGGCGGGGAGGTTGAGAAGAAGACTCTCCACTGAAGCATAGCCGTCGTATCCCTCTGCGGTGTATAATCTCCCTGGAGCGTTGCGAAGACACACGCAGCCTAAGTTCCACAATCTCCCGAGGATCTTCATCCCGCCACGAGAGTACGTGAAGCGCGGACACCGCGGCGACAGCCTCCTGCTGTGGCTCCTCTGGGCTACTGCCCTCCTCCTGGTTTTGTACGTCCTGAGCAGGTAGACCTGCGATGCAGTCCGCAAGCCCGTGTATGCGCGTAAGCCACATGGCAGCGCACGGTATTCAGCGGGCGGCGGAGGCAGCCCACTGCAGGACCTCCTCCCGGCCGATGGTGGCCGCCGCGATGACCGTGTCCGCAGCTCCGTAGTACACGATGTACCGGCCGCCCAGCTCGACCGCCCCGCAGGTGAACACGACATTGGGCACCTGTCCCCTCCGCTCGTACTCCTCTTCGGGCTCGAGGACAGGTTCCTCTGTGCGGGCGAGGACCCGCCGGGGCACGCGCAGGTCCAGAAGGGCGAGGCCAATGCGGTAGACCCTCTGGTGGTCGGCACCATGGTAGAAGAGCAGCCACCCGTAAGGTGTCTTCACCGGCGGGGCTCCAGCCCCGATCCGCTCGCTGTCCCACATCCCCTGCCTGGGCTTCA
>Ga0272449_1003744_pt1 | contig 12840 bp, 9 predicted proteins | sample YNPCB0241_FD_198679 | JGI IMG/M metagenome (GOLD analysis project Ga0272449, IMG submission 198679) | Hot spring sediment microbial communities from Yellowstone National Park, WY, United States - YNP-CB-024-1 | ecosystem: Environmental > Aquatic > Thermal springs > Hot (42-90C) > Sediment...
ACATATGCTCGCGTGATGTTACCTAAGACATTCGCACCCCAGCCGTGCCAGCACCACTAGCTGCGTGGTCCTTTGCCCTTAGCACGGATCTCCTTGAGGCGCTCGTAGATCGTCTGCCTGGAGCACTGGTAGTACTTGGCGCAGGCGGTCACCGAGAGCTTTCGGTTGAAGTACAGGTCCGCTAACTCATCGAGGGGGATGTTCAGCTTCGGCCGGTGGTCTATGACCCCCTTCTCCCTGGCGCGCATCCTCCCCGCGAGCATCCGCTCCTTGATGACCTCGCGCTCGAACTCCGCAAACGCGGAAAGAATGTTAAAGAGCAGCCGGCCCTCAGTTGTGGTGGTGTTGATGTTCTGGTCGATAGCGATGAACTGGCATCCGTGGCGGTGCAGCTCGGTTACGGTAGAGACTAAATCTAGGACGGAGCGTCCTAAGCGATCTAATCGGGTGACGATGACGGCGTCGGCCTGCTTGCGGGCGACGGCCTGCATCATGGCATCGAAGGCGGGGCGCTCGCCGATGGCCGAAACCCCTTCGTCCTTGAAGATCTTGAGGAGCTTCCAGCCCTGAAGCTTGCAGAACTTTTGGATCTTCTCGACTTGGGCCTGGATGCCGCCGGGGGCCTCGACCTGCTTGACGGTAGAGACCCTGGCGTAACCGAAGCAGCGCAGGGGCGTGCTCTTGGTGGCCATGGCGCGTTCATTGTATCTTTCTTGGTTCTTTCTATCAATCATGAGAGCAGCTAGTGGGGATGAGGGATGAGCTCGAGCAGGTAGTACGTTCCTCGGCGGATCTGGAAATACAAGCGCCAGCCCCCATCGACCCTGGCTTGCCAGATTCGCTTCCTGGGATCAACGATCTTGGCCCTGAGGGAGGGATGGCGGATATCCTGGACCAGGAGGGAGAGGGCCTTCTTCACGCGCGCTTTGATCTGGGGAGGGGCTTTCGTATAGCTCCTCTTGAAGTGCTCCGTCCGAGCGATCCTCATGGATTAGCTGTCCAATTCCTCGATCAGATCGTCCACATCCTCAAACTCCTTGACCTTGCCCGCCGCGATCTCCCGGAGGGCCTCTGCGATGGCCTGCTGCCCCTCCTCTGACCAATACCACTCATCGCGATCGACGAGCTTCTTGGGGATGTAGACGATCCTTCCTCGCTCCAGCTTGGCCTCAAGGTAATCGCCGATCTCCAGATGGAGCTTCTCAAAGAGCTCCTTGGGGATGACCACTTGGCGGCGCTGCATGATCTTGACGATGGGCATGATTCTCCTCCTATCATACCATCATCATATCAGGCGAGGGACGGTTGTCAAGGGTCTCGCTGGTGAGCCCTGAGGGGTTCTGGCCCTGCTGGGGCATGTTGCTTTCATTGTATCTTTCTAGGCAAAGATTGTTAAGTTCTATGCAATGTTGGGAAGTGGAAACTTCTCAGACAACGATACCACACTTTAGCGCGATAGCCCCATGCTGGACAGCCTGGCCCACGCGAGGATGCCCCTATTCTTCGACCACTGCCCTCCTCTTGACAGGAGCTCGACGTGCGCTATAATATTTTTGAATCGTAATGGATTCGTAATTTTTAGCCATTACATTATACCCGGGGGTGTATTCCCAATGCCGATGCAGACAGTGCAGGTTCGACTCACCAAGGAGCAGCTCAAGCTCATCGATGCCAAAGTCAAGCGCGGCGAGTATCCAAGCCGCTCAGAAGCGATCCGTGACTACCTGCGCAAGGCCGAGTTTCTCGAACTCTTCAGCCGGTTCTTGGAGGTTACGGGCCACCAACCCTTCACCATGAAGGAGCTTGAACAGACCCGCGCCAAGGTCTGGCAGAACAAGTTCGCTGCCAGGGTACGGGCTCGCAAGACTCAATAACCCCGCGGGGCCCGAGATAGCCTAGCCCCGCCCTTGTTTTTCATGAAAATTCTTCTTGATACGAGCGTCCTGCTTCCGGGCTTCCGCTATCCAGGTCTCGAAGAGAAATTAATGGGGAAGCTGCTCGCTCAAGGAATAACGCCTGTGGTCACGGACTACATCATTGAAGAACTCCGGGAGAACATCAAGGAGCACTACACCGAGCGCGAAAGGGCCATAGCCCTCGATCTCTTCCTGGAACTCTTGGCGCTGGGCGTGTTGGAAATAAAGACCTTAGAAGACTATATCGACAATCTCGATGAAGCCTCTAGGTATGTCCCTGACAAGGATGCTCCCATCTTGGCCGCGGTCATGCTCCCCGATATTGATCTGTTCATCACTAAAGACGAAAAACACTTCATCAAGAACCAGAAACTCCAGAACACACCGTGGCAGAAAAAGATCAAGCATCTCAGTGATTATCTTGCAGAAGTTTCTTAAACTTTACCAGATAGATCAGTCTACGCTCCCACCCTCAGGAGCTATGGAGAAAGCCTAAACCTTGGCTTGCTTGATCCATAGATCGATCAGCCTCAGCATGGTGGCGTCGTCAATCGCGTGCGCAGTGCCTGGGACCACTGCTCCAGTGATCCACAAGTTTATGGCCCAGAGGATCTCGTCGTCGTTGATGGAGCCGTTGCCGTCCCGATCGATAATCCTCTCTGGTGAGGCCTCGTTCAAGTTTCCCAAGCCGAGAGGAGTGGAAGGACCGGAACAACGAGCTGAATACAAATTCCCGGCTCAGGGATTTGAGTCATCGCTAGAGCTCCAAATGCTGTTTGCGAGTGGTACAGGTTGAAGAATGCCACATCTGGAGCGCAAGGAGTGGCTAACTATCCTGTAATTTTTATCTCCACCTCGTCGGTCAGCGAGGGTGCGCTGGGAAAGATCTCTATCTCCTCCAAGAAGAAGCTATTAGAAGCTTTCGACAAACAGCGCTACCCCACCCTAATAAGCCTACGAGCGCGAGCACTTTTGCTGTCTTCATTGTTAAAAGCTCCCCGTCAAGAACACACTCACCAACATCGTGCTATCGAGCACGACATTGAGCCTGCTTAGAATAAGGGCGGAAGGCTTTCATTTATTCGAGCTTTCTTCTATTTGGACTGCCTCCTCCAAGTGGCACTGAGATGTGGGCAGAGCTGGAGAGAAGGTGAAGCTATAGCTTTCACCCACGGCCTTCAGGGTGCCCTGCCGCTCGCAAGCTTGCTGGCCGATCACTACTCGGACAGTGAAGTTCACCGGACCGCTCTCTTCCCCTGAGCCAGTATACTCCACCTGGACAGTATAGGTTTTGCCGAGAGGCTCTCCCTGAGGCCAGAAGATGCTCTCACTGGAGCGAGGTCCTCCTGTGGTGACATTGCGGTCGAGCCGGCCTGTCCCAACCTTGGGCCTTAGGCGGCTGATCTCACCCTGGGGGCCGATGACCCTTAAGTCGAGGTCAACCTTCTTATCCCAGTATAAGGTAACCACAAGCTTAGCGTTGATCTCTCGGACGATGGCGGGGTCCACACGGGGGTTGCCAGGGCGGGCAGCGACAGGGACCCAGATGAGGCCATCAGGGGCCGCTGCTGAATCAACCCAGCTCCCTTCGATAACATTCCAATGGTCATCAAAGGTGAGGCGGTAGCGGAATGTTCTAGTGAAGTAGGTCGTCCCTATGAAATCTGGAGAGGCAAAGCCAGCAAACCAAACTTCCGCCTCAAAGGTAGCGGTCGGTCCTTCTTCCTTAAGCTTTCTGATTTCATAGTGATAAGCGGGATAGGTGCTGACTTCCCGGCCTGGAGCTAGGTCCATGAGCAGAGGAAGCCCACGTTCGGTTATGACCTCCTGGAGCTTCTCATGGAGGTTCTTGGGGGTAGGCTCCCAAGCCTCGAAGTAGGCCTGCTGCCAAACCTTCGTGAGCAAGCCCTTCAAGTCAGCGACAGAAAAGTCGATGCCATAGAGAGTCCGGGGCTGGGTTGGCTCCTCCTCCATCATAGCAGCGGCTGCCCAGCCATCGCAGAGGCCCATCCAAGCAGGGGCTTCTCCTAGCTCCTCCTGGGCTTCCTTCTGGATCTTCCAGGAATGGGCTATTAAATCCCTCAAGCTAGGGATGTCACCTTGGAAGCCATCCCACCAGAGCCCGCCGAGGTAAAGCTTCTCCTCCAGGATACGAATCTCCTCTTCGACCTTCTCCAGAGGGACAGACTTGGTGAGAAGTGCCTTTAGGAACGTCAGCGCCTCTTTGGTCTCCGCATCGATAGGACGCCCATGCTTGCCAAGCTTTACAATCCCTCTGTGGCCGTCTGGATCCTCTACTACCAGTATGAAGGACAAGAGCGTTGAACCTTGAGCCTTCTCTTCCCAAGCACGTGCTCCTGGATTATAGCCCCGTGTTGCTAGGACATACTGATCATATTTATCTAGAGGACCCCCCTTATCATACATGTTGGGATTTAGGGAATCCTTGAGAGGCCACCACCAGCCGGACCACGGCTGCCGAGCAGCTTGGCCAGTGAGCAGCCTGGAGCTCCGGAGATAGGGGCAATCCCGCCATTCTACACAGACGTTCTCCCACTTTACGCAAACATCTTCCCATCTTACACATCGCCATTCCACACAGACATCCTGCCATTGCAGGCACTCCCCCCTTTGACCATACCGGACGCATCTCCGTTCCCACCGCGCGCATTCTGTCTGCACGCATCGGCGCTCCCACTGTACACATCTCTGATCCCACCGCGCACACTCCCTCTGAACTTCAACCCCAACATCTTTCCTCAAGTCATTGTTTGCCTCGTTGCTCTCTGGAATAGTATTATCAGGGTCAACTTTGGCATATAGCGTGTAGCTCCCTGACCAAGGCGAACTCCTAGGAGGAATATTCCAAGCAGTACTTATGGTTCTCTCCTTACCGGGTTCAAGATCAAAGGAGGAAGGGGTTGATAGGCGTGTGCCATCGATATAAAATGCGACTACCACGCCACGGGCCACTGCATCCCCTACGTTCTTCACAAGTGCCCAAACAGTAGCGTCCCAGCTGCACCTTGCCCTTTGCTCAGCCCATAGAGCTGTCACTATTAGGTCTGGCAGAGGCTTCTTTTCTCTCTCAAAGGCCTCTGTTAAGGTAGTCGTGCCAGAAACAAGTTTGACAGTATATTTGCCCGCTTCAGAGGTGTTCTCATACTTATAATCCCTTGATGAACCGGCCTCGATTCGCCCGTCTTGTATGACGGTATCAGAACCCCCACTAGGACGTTGGACGGTGATAGTGACTTGGATCGGGTCCTTTCGGGTATTGCTCACCGTGATCCTTGCCGGTGTGCCAATGGCTTCTTTCTTGGGAGCCACAACTAAGCAGATGCCTTTCTCACAGCTAGAGTAAGCAATGATACTGCTAAGGACCAGTACCGCTATTAGTAGGCCCCAATTTAGTATCCGCTTCTTCATGAGTATCTCCTCCTTCCATTAGAAGCAGATATCTTGTGTATTATCGGCAAAATTGTTGACTTGGCTTACGCCTTCGCCTCCAGCCCCTTCAGGGCGCTTAGAGGATGCATCCTTACGAATCCCGCAACCATTGTGGCCAGAGATGATATTACCGTCAATCACGGAAGGGGCAACGTTTACCAAGCGCTCTAGACGTATACCATCGCCGGGATCCCCCTTATTATCTTTAATTTGGCTATCAAGGATGCTAGCAAACGAATCGTCTCGCAGTAAGATCCCTCCCTTCTTGTTCCCTTGGATGATAAGCTTCTGAATGGTACCAGCAGAGCGTGTGAAGATGATCCCCCAGCCAGCATTCCCACTGATCACTGGTCGTAGTTCCTCCCCCGTGGCAGTGATCCGATCACCTTGGAGGGATACCTTGGCTGCCCCTTCGGCCACGATACCATCTGCCTCGCCGCAGATTGTAAACTCGCCCTCCAGGACCAACTCGGCGTCCTTCTGGACAAGGATCGCAGGGTTTTGGCCCTTGCCGCAGAGAGGGACCTTGCCATCGGCCCTCAGGGTAATACGCTTGCCCTCCTTGATGATCAGGGTGCCATCGAAAGGCTTCTCCGGTCGAATGACGATCTCGTCTCCGTCCTTGGCCGCATCCAATTGAGACTGGAGAGGCGAAATGCTTCCACCCGCATATAGAGGTAGCACTTCGAACGGGTCCACAAGATCAATACCCGGATCATAGACACCATTTATGTTCCAGTCGAGGACTACTGCATACTTGCCAGGCTCTAGGCCTTTGGGAGCTAGTAGCGTCGGTGGGGCATTGGTACATCCTGGTCGTGGAACAATAATCTCGGAACGCTCAGTAATATCGATCAAACCCCTCCCAGGCTGAACATTATCAGGATATTTCACCACGTAAAGAGCAATCTTATCCGGTCGCCCAGACCCAGCAACAAGGGGGTTACCCCAAGCATAGATGGGCTCACCACGCCAGAAGATCTTCTTATGTTTCTTGTCCTTTGTTGAGGCCATTGTTGAGGCCATATCCTCAAATAGATCGACTCCTAGGCCAGCAGAGGCGAGGCTCGCCAAAGTTTGAGATTGAGAAACCACCAAGCCCGTCTGTTCTAACTGCCAGGCTAAATCCTTCTCCGTAAAAGTCCCAGACCGATCTAAGTCAGCAATTAAGTCCCATTCGCCTAGACTGGCCTCTTTCCAAACAACGACAGGTGCTAGCTCTCCTCTTGAATCCGTGCGAATGATGGTGCGCAAGGGTCCAGCGGGGTTAGTAATCTTGATAGGGGTAGATACCTCTCCCGGCCGGGAGAGCTTGCCTCGGAATTCCTTAGTCTCCTTGCCTAAAGTCACAAGGAGGGTATAGGGGACTTCACCAGAACCTCGATGGTAGCGAACTGAAATGCTATAGTCCCCTGAGGGAGCCTCCATCAAGAGGAAGCGTTCCGTAGCCGGACCTACCAACTTATCCTTTTCTAAGCGACCATCGATGGGCGTTACCCTTCTGACCAGAGGGTCAGCCACGTTACCTAAGGGATCCTTAACTTGCAAATCTAGGTCTACTGCTGCCTCCCAGCGCAACTCGACGGTCAACGGCATACCAGTGCATCGGCTGAAGGAAAATCCTAACGGCCAGATCCTCCGGTCACGACAGATATAGACAGGGAATTCAGTGTTGGGAGGTAGATTAGTCCCGCGTGCATAGACTGGGCTTCCCACAGCTACACCTGTCAATAGCTTCCCTGCAGCATCAGCGAAGAAGAGTGTAGGCTGGGGACGCTCTGCTACCTTCATCTTCACCCGCTTGGTGATGCCTTCTCCACTAATACGCACCTCATAATCTCCCGCAGCCAGGTCGGGACGAAAGTTCCCCTCCCGATCGAAGCCGGGGTCCCACCAAAAGATGATCTGTAAGATACCAAAGAAATCCGCCGTTACTTGGGGCACCTCACTCACTATAGTTCCATCACGCAAGCGAATAACCTCGATCTTGAACCCTCCAGCAGGCTTTAGGCCAGTGACCACTACCTGCGGTGTCTCAGCTTGGGGTAAAGGATTCTCTGGAGTACCTGTGACTCGCCCTTGAGAGTCCAAAATAGCTTCCCCGCGAACTAGCTCAGCTACCTTCAGCCGCTCCCCAGGGGCAATACGGCCCTGAAACTCCTGGCTTTGGCCATCGATAATAGCAGTGACTCGAAACTCCACAAGCCCCTCCCTACGGCACTCCTCAAAGTAATCCACAAAAACTTGGTAGATGCCAGCCGGGGCACGGCCTGTCGGCCACACAATCGTCTCGCTGGCTGGCGCGCTTGGGGAGCGAGCACAGCGATTAGCATCTTGATTTAGTGCCCCCTCGCTCTTCGATTTGGGATTGTCGAAGTAGATTAGCTCTCCCCAAGGATCTACAACTCGCAAGTCCAGGTCCGCTGTGCTATTCCAACTGAGGGTGATCCTCACTTCCGCAGCCGGCTGGGCCCCTTGGGGCGCTAAAGATAAACCCACTATAAAGAGAGATGCTAACATAGTGAGACTAAACCTCCTCATAGCGAATCCTCCTTTTCTTAATACTTTGCGATGCATGTCATATCATGCTCAAGGACGAACTCCAGCGTAGCCCAGTTAGGATTAGGCCAAGCTGGTGGTGGAATATGAGCTTGCAATCCATCACACCTGAATTCCCGCAGCTTATGAGCTCCTCGGGGCTCCCTATTGGGGACTCCTACACTCACATAGGTGCCTTTCTGGAAGCTCAAAGAAACTCGGCCATTGCGATCAGTGCGATACTCTACGCCGTTGATCCGAACTGGCACATTGATGAAACCAGGATCCAATTGGACTTTAAGTGTTACTGGCGTTAGCTTAAGTCTCACTAAAATCTGGGTGCAGTCGATGTCTTGAGCGCCTTTGTCGTCCGTGACCTTCAGGCAGGCGTTATAGAAGCCGACCCTATACCGATGCCTAACAATTTCAACTCGACCCGCTCGCTTCTCCGGCGGGCTGCCATCACCGAAATCCAGCTCCCATTGAACGATCTGCCCATCGGGGTCGCGTGAGGCCCGACCGTCCAACTCCACTTCAACAGTGCAGCCTTGCTCAGAGCACTCCCTCACAGGTTCTCTGACCCTGAGGGCAGCGATAGGCTTGCGGTTAGGAGGTGGCAAGGCGATGATAGCATACTCTTGGCTGATTTGCTGCGAATTGCCAGCCTTATCTGTGGCTTTAACCTGCAGTCCCCAGGATCCTGGCTCCAACTCATAAGACCCGGAGCAGGCAGTTGACTGCCCTCTCTGCTGACCATCACGCCGCAGCACTACTGTACAGGAATCTAGTCCGGAAGCGCTATCACTCGCAAACCAGACCACCTTAAGTTTGCTCCCCTGATCCACCCGATACGTCCCGCTAGGCGTAAGACCAATGGAAGGAGCAGACATATCAAGTCGCACTGTCAATTGCTGCTCCTTCTCATGGTTATCCATATTATCTACGGCAAAGAAGCGGATCTCATAGACCCCTTCGAGCACGAAGGGCAAGCTAAAGCGGCCGCGCTCACCTGAAGCAGTCGACATCAAGTTAAGCCCTTGTTCTCCGATCCTCAGCTCTATGCCGTTGATAATGATATGAAGCTCTTGGATGCCAGAACCGTTGGGCTCGTCTGTGATGGAAAAATTCACAGTCACTGAGGTGTTGTGCCAGCCATTGTGGTTCGGTCTAGGGGTTACTTCTACCTGGGTGATAGGGGGTGTAGTATCCCCTGGTTGAAGCACTCGAAACGCCACTTGGAACTGAAAAGTAAACATTTCCCAAAGAGTATCGCGAACTTCAATGATCGTATTCAGCCTCCCTGCCCTAACCGGAGTGCCCTCAATGCGAACTAGCCCATCTTCTTCTACCATACCATCATTTGCGAACTTCAAACCTGGAGGAAGTACCGAAGAAGGGAATGGGGGTAGTGGATTAAACGGCCCCTCTACCCTAGCTACTACCCTTCTCAATCCAAAACTTGATCTAGCTTCACTGAGAAACTTCTGCCATCCTTCTTCCCCCATGATCTCCTTTAAGCTCAAGCTAAACTGTTGTGGCTGCCCTACAATTAATGAAAAGGATTTCTGGATAGAGAAATCCGTCTTGCCTTTGAGTTCGAGAAGTACTCTTCCAAGGCTTCCTTGGCGGTTTATTGCCTTATACACAGAAGAAGCAATTGGGCGCACAGATTTGATAGCGTCACGTAAGTCGGTACCACAGCGTGGTGTTTTTATTAGCAGCCCCGTGGGTTCCTCCGCTAATCTCTCGATTTCATCCAGGCTGCGGAATATCCTTGAAGCGCTATTTAGTATATCTTTCTCTAGCAATTTGTCTCTCAGATCTTCACAATCCCCTCCCGCACACTTCTGTATAGCTTGCTGCAGGCCTTCCAGCAGTACGTTGAGAGTATCGATGGTCTTAGAGGTGTTCCTGTGTAAATCCTGACAAAGCTGTCCTTCAGCTTTAAGTACTTGGAACCATAGGATAGTAGCTCTACCAATGGTGATGAGATCATCCACTGTTCCTACAGCAACTCCTATAATATTGAGCCGTGCTCCGACTTTAGCAGCCCATTTCCATGCCACCTTCCCCGTGAATCCTCCCCAGAGTCTTTCCAAAACTGTACTCAAATTCCCCCATACTGTTTCAACTGTTTTAAGCCTAGTTAATACCCTCTTCCCCTCGAATCGAGACAAAGAAAGCGGGATAAGTCGTGTGAGATTCTTACTGAGCTTTTTTGATGCCTCTTCATAGGCCTTATCAGGATCGTATCCCGCTCCCTTGATGATATCTATCAATTTGTTGAAGTTCTCTTTGGCATCCTTTACTTCCCCCTCCTTCATTATCTCGTATACCTCAAAAGCGTTCCAAAATAGAAGAATGGCACCTGCCACTTTATTGGTCAATCTCTTGATATCACCTAAGGGTACACCTTTCTTGAGCCGAGCTTCGAGCCAGTCGTTAAGCTCTTTAAGCTTATTTTGGGCTTTATCAATTCCGAGGTTTTTCCTAACCATCTCAATAATTTTTTCAACCACTGCTCGCTGTTTTTCGGTAGACCAATCCTCAAGCCCTGGATGTAATCCTAGGTATTCTAAGACCTTTTCTAAGTGATATATAGTTTGTAGGACATCAAGGCCGAGAGACTCCCAGTACTGCGCTAGCGTTACTAACGCCTCGCTGAAGTCACCAAAACCTACCCCTTCCAGAATCTTCTCGGCCAGCCATTCAAGACCTTTCTTAATGAGTTCCTGCGATTCTTTTTCTGGAGGGCGCCCGCGCTGCTGTGCGACAATAGGTAGGTTGTGATTCCTAGCAGAGACGTCGCGCGATAGAGTTATTGAAACAGGTGTTTGCAACCAAGGCGCAAAGCGTACATCCGCAGATACGGCATCCCCTTGGCCTGGACCTGCCCCACTGGGCCCGCTTGAGTGTCCCCACCAGTTCTCTGCCGCATCGATAAGAGTGTGTGTCACAGTAGCGTTCAAAACTCCAAAATGAACGTTTCCCTCAATGTTGTTCTTAGAGATACGGAGGTTGGTTATATCAACTCCCACTCTAATCCCAAAAGCATTTTCCTTGATGATGTTTTGTGAAATAGTGTTAATGTCTGAGGCAATCAATTCAATACCGACTTCATTGTCGACGATAGTATTGGCTTCCAAGATATTCCTAGGAGAATTGATAAGCCGGATGCTTGTGCCACCATGAGAGCGGATTACGTTACCCTTGAGGGTATTCCCAGTAGACCTTCCTAAGAAAATACCGTCATCTCCATTATTCTCGATCGTGTTGCTATCCAAAATGTTCCCATCTGCGTCTGCAAGCTGCACACCATCATCAGCATTCTCATGGATTAGGTTGCCTCGCACGGTATTCTGGGCTGCACCCTCCAGTAAGAGGCCAACCTCGTTATCTGTAATAGTATTATTTTCTAGCCAGCTTTCAGAGGTGCTGATGAGCGCAATGCCTATTACGCTGTGTGCGACCAAGTTGTCAGCCAGAACGATTCCTTTGACACCTTCAATAAAGATGCCATACATTTCCCCATTGGTTATCTCAAAGCCTCTCAGCTGAACTTGGTCAGCTACAATCCTTACCACTTGGAACTCCCCTTGGCCATCGATAACTGCCCTCCCGTTGATTGATTGAAGCGTGATCCGAGGCACTGGTATGAACTCAAAGTCGCTGCATTGAGGGGGGTTTTTGCATTGCCATCGCCCTGTAACGATAGATTCTTTATAGGGGCCTTGAGTAGCATCAACTAGAATGGTATCCCCCTCAGCAGCTTTTTCTATAGCTTCTTGAATAGTTGGGAAATCTTGAGGGACTCGAATCTCCCTAGCTGTTACGGAATGCCCAGGGATAAATACCGCGAAGACTAAAGCTACTAATCCCCAGGCTGCGCTTAATCTGATTCCTCGCTTGGCTACCCCATCTTTACTTAGCCTTATGGCCTGCAGGGGGGAACAAGTTAGGTGGGCTTCTGCTCAGAGAGGCTCACCATGCTTGCCCCTCTGTAGACCTCGCCCCGCCTCCTTCTATCAGGGCTCGGCACAGCTGGATTATAGCACACCTCCCCCCCGCCTAGTCAAGACCCCCCCAAGCCTATAACAAGCCAAGTCTGGTAAGCCCCCTTAACGGACTTCTCGGTGCTCCGATTCTGCTCCGATTCTGCCCCGATTCTGTCCCGATTCTGGCCTGATTCTGATCTGCTGGGGAGCGCTCACGCGCGCCCCAGAATCACAATCTTGAGCGCCTGCCACCGACTGAGCCGCGCCGGTGCCGGCAACGCGGGGATCCGCGCCTGCAGCTCCTCAAGACGTATATATTGATCGCTCAGGCTTGCCTCACCTGAAAATCTCGAAAATCCGCACAGATGCATATATACATATATTGCGAAAGCCCCCTCAGGTCCTGACTTTCTCCCTCGGCGATATATAAATTACATATATTGCGAAAGGAGCGCGATATATGTATATATCGCCAGCTCTTTGACAGCTTGGCCAATATATTTATAACATCACCCTCCCGAACCTACGCTGCCAGATCTGCAAGAGACTTGAGCATATATAAATAACCTTCTCTCTTTTCGCCACTAATATATACGCCTCTCTTAGCTCTTAGGGCATATATGAATCCGGCCCTGGGGCCGGAGCCCAATCCATGCCCCGCAGATGGGGCACTTCAGCTCAACGCCGTCCCTACGCTAGCCTATCGTGGCTCTCTCCCCAGTCCCAGGCTCTTTTGAGCCTAGCACGACGCAGCGAGACCGTCGCCAACCCGCGTCGCTTGGACGGGGGAACTCTGTCGCCTGGGGAGCTGCTACCCCCCCCGTCGGGAAAATCTTAAACAGCCCCCCCTCCGCTTAGGAGCCCGCGCGCGTGAGGGGGCCTCGCTCGCAGTCTTGACTACTGCCCAGCTATTACCGTCACACTTATAAAAACTTATAGCG
>Ga0272449_1003745_pt1 | contig 12839 bp, 11 predicted proteins | sample YNPCB0241_FD_198679 | JGI IMG/M metagenome (GOLD analysis project Ga0272449, IMG submission 198679) | Hot spring sediment microbial communities from Yellowstone National Park, WY, United States - YNP-CB-024-1 | ecosystem: Environmental > Aquatic > Thermal springs > Hot (42-90C) > Sediment...
CCGCCTGATAGACAGCCTTTACCCTTTTCTTTATAAGCTCGTTTGTTTCACCAAAAATGTGCCTTCTTTCTGAATGCCCAAGGATGACATATTCCACTCCAAGCTCTTTTAACATTAAAGGTGAGACTTCACCCGTGTAAGCGCCCTTCTCAGCAAAGCAGGCATTCTGAGCACAAAGTTTAACGGGGCTTCCTTCAGTAAGCTTTCTAGCGAAGGCTAAGCTGGTGAAGGGAGGGGCAATCGCCACCACTTTTTGACTTAGGTCTACCTTGGATATTTCTGGTAAAAACCTTTCAAAATAGCTTCTCGTCTCGGATATTCCGTGGTTCATCTTCCAATTGCCTATGAAGTAGGCTTTCTTTGCCATCTCCTCGCCCCCTTTAGAACCTTTACACCTCCTCTAAAGCTTTAAGCCCGGGCAGGGTTTTTCCTTCTAAATATTCAAGGAAGGCTCCACCCGCGGTCGAGACATAAGATAAAGCAGTGATTACCCCTGCTTTTCTTAAAGCAGCGATGGTGTCTCCACCTCCAGCTATGGTTAGGGCTTGAAGGCTGGCGATCTTTCTTGCTATGGCAATGGTTCCAAAGGCATACTCATCCTTTTCAAAATAACCAAGAGGTCCGTTCCAAATCACCGTATGGGCACCCTCAAGCGCTGCGGAAAAGAGAGCAACTGTCTCCTCCCCAATATCATAGATAACATCCCCTTCCTCTATGCTCAAAAGGTCTGTCTCATAGATTTCTCCATCCCTTTCTACTACTACATCAACCGGCAGATATATCTTTACTTCAAGCTCCTTTGCTGAACGAAGGATATCCTTGGCTATTTCCCGATATTCCTCCTCAACCAAGCTTTTACCCACCCTATAGCCAAGGGCAGAAAGAAAGGTGTTAGCCATGGCACCACCGATTAAGAGCTTATCAATGCGAGGTAAAAGGTTCTTTAGGACACCGATCTTGGTTGAAACCTTGCTTCCACCAACGACAGCATAAAGCGGTCTTTCAGGCTTACCAACGACCTTAGAAAGGTATTTTAGCTCCTTCTCAAGCTGGAAACCCATCCCCTTCTCTCTTACAAGGCTTGGGACACCAACGACAGAGGCATGAGCCCTATGACACACCGAAAAGGCATCGTTAATATAAACATCAGCCATCCTTGCCAAAGCCTTTACAAATTCAGGGTCGGTCTTGGTCTCGCCTTCGTAAAACCTCACATTTTCAAGGAGTAAAACCTCACCTTCCTTGAGCTCAGCCAAAGCTCGGTCTGCCCCTTCCCCAAGATAATCCTCTAAAAACTTCACCTCTGTCTTTAAAACACCCTTCAAGTATTCATACACAGGCTTTAAAGATAGCTCAGGGACCCGTTTACCTTTTGGTCTGCCAAGATGGGAACAAAGTATAACTTCTCCGCCTGCTTTAATGGCATAATCTATGGTTGGTAAACTTTCTACAATCCTTGTATCATCCGTGATCTTTCCATCTTCAATGGGCACATTGAAGTCAACCCGGATAAACACCTTTTTACCTCTTAGGTCAAGCTCTCTTAAAGTTTTCATCATAGAACCTCCTATTTATTTTTTATTTTTTAAAAATTGCTTAGTCTTCTTAATAGGTTAGCAAGCTCAATTGCGGCAAGGGCTGCTTCTGCCCCTTTATTACCAGCCTTGGTGCCAGCCCTCTCAATAGCCTGTTCAATGGTATCAGTAGTCAAAATACCGAAGATTACCGGGACCTCAGTCTCAAGCATGACTTGAGCTACGCCCTTTGAAGCCTCGCTTGCCACATACTCAAAATGTGGGGTTGCCCCCCTGATGATCGCCCCAAGACAGATGACAGCGTCAAAGCTTTTGCTGCTGGCAAGCTTCTTAGCCACAAGAGGTATCTCAAAGGCACCAGGCACCCATACCACATGAATGTCCTCTTCGGCAACCTGATGCCTCTTTAACACATCCAAAGCCCCCTCAAGGAGCCTTTGCGTAATGAAAACATTAAACCTACTAACAACGATCCCTATTCTCAGCCCTCTTCCGTCAAACATCCCCTCATAGACTTTACAATTCTGCATCCTTCCTACCTCCTTTCCTGAGCCTTATTCTCGTGATAGATGAAAATCTTTTCTCCATCTTTTATATAACCAAGCCTTCTTCGAATAAGCTCTTCATAGTTAGATTCACTGCTTTGAAGTTGTTTGATCTCCTGACGCATCTGTTCATTCTTGACCTTCAGGTCCTCTATATCTTTTAGTTCCTTTTTTATCCGCCAGCTTAAATAAAAATACATAGAAGTAGTCAACAAGAGCAAGAGCAGCAGCCCAAACAAAAAAAGCCTTCTAACTCTTTTTTTCCTTTTAGGCTTAGGTTTTATGATTATGGGCTTTGCTATGGGCATCAGATAAAATTATAGCAAAGGCTAAAGAAAAAAATAGGGGAATTTTTCTTAACTGGAAGTTTTTAAAGAAGATAAAAAAGGTAAAATTTATGTTCGAAAAAGGATAGTATCTACAGAAGGATAATTTTTGTCCAAAATAAAAGCCCCTCGGTAAACCGAGGGGCAAAGGAGGAAAGCCGCTTTAGTTATCAATCTCTGATGGTTCCCAGACTTCGTAAACCTTACCAGCAAGCTCAGCGCTTGGCTTAAGGGTCTTTTTACCAGGTTTCCAGGATGCGGGGCAGGCTTCGGCTCCACCGGTTGCCCTTACATGCTGGCAAGCCTGGATTAATCTTACGATCTCATCCATGTTTCTACCAATGGGTAGGTAGTTAATAATGGAAAACTGGAGAACACCGTCTGGGTCGATAAGGAAGGTTCCACGGAGGTTAACTCCTGCGTTCTCATCATAAACCCCATAAAGAGTCCCGATTTTTCCGCCAAGGTCAGAAGCCATTGGATAGGGGAAACCACCAGGAATAAGCTTTGAGAGCTCAACTTCCTGCCAAACCTTGTGGACAAAAACCGTATCGATGCTTATGGCAATGACTTGGACATTAAGCTTGTCAAGCTCATCCTTGTATTTAGCTACATCTACAAGCTCTGTAGGGCATACAAAGGTAAAGTCTGCTGGGTAGAAAAACAGCAGTACCCATTTCCCTTTGTAATCAGAAAGGGCAATGTCTTTAATCTCGCCGTTTGGGAAATAAGCTTGAGTCTTAAAGTCTGGAGCGACAAGTCCCGGTCTTACGCACATAACTAACCTCCTTTTAAAAATTTTTATTCTAAATATAATCTACTTTTGTAAACTTTCAAGAGGTTTTAAAAAAGGGAAGACAAAAGAGGAGCCTCCTCATTTCTTAGGGATAACATAAGGAGAACATGGCAGATGGCGTTTGCCCGTCCTTTCGCGCTATGTTTCTTTTACTCTAAAAAAAGCCAAAAAATCTTGTAGTAAAGGACAGGGAAATATCTTTTTAGGTTGACATATTTTCCTTTTAAAGGGTATAATTTTAAACAAACCATGAATTCTACGAATTCTACCCTTAAAATAATCGGTCTTTTAATCTTAAGCTTTTTAATCTTTCTTGGGGTGCTCGTCCTTGTGTTTTTTCTTTATCTCAAGGTTAGTCTACCAAGCATTGCTAAGCTTAAAAATTATCAGCCAAAGCAAACAAACCTTATCGTGGATTATCAGGATAGAGTAGTTGGCTATCTTGGGGAGGAAAGAAGGATTTATGTTCCCATAAACAAAATACCCCCACATGTCGTAAAAGCCTTTTTAGCGGCTGAGGATGCAAATTTTTACAAACACCGAGGAATAGATTTCTTCAGCCTTATGAGAGCCTTCGTAAAAAACATTATTTCCGGGAAGATTGTTCAGGGCGGAAGCACTATTACCCAACAGGTTGCAAAGTCTCTCCTTCTTTCTCCTGAGCGGACCCTTTCGAGGAAAATTAAAGAAATGTTTTTAGCCTGGCAAATAGAGAAGTATCTTACGAAAGATGAGATCCTTAACATATACCTAAACCATATCTACCTCGGTGAGGGAGCCTACGGAGTTGAGGCGGCAAGCTTAACCTACTTTGGCAAACATGTTTGGGAGCTTTCCATACCCGAAGCGGCAGTTCTTGCTGGGCTTCCTCCTTCTCCCGTTAGGTATAGCCCTTTAAACAATCCAACCTTAGCGCTGGAAAGGAGAAACTATGTCCTTCGTAGAATGGCTGAGGTAGGCTTTATCACCGAAGACCAGCTTAACCGCTATCTAAAGGAGCCTCTACTTCTTAATCCAAAAAATGTAAACATACCAGCCTATGCAGGGTATTTTATCGATGTTGTGAAGGCAGAGCTTGAGTCCGTTCTACCAAAAGAAAGGTTAGAGCAAGGTGGGCTAAGGATTAAGCTTACTATGAATGTAGACTGGCAAAGGGTAGGCTACCTTAACCTTGTTAATAAGCTAAAACAGCTTTATCCAAAGGGGAATCCTCCAGAGATATCCGCCGTTTGTCTTGATAACCGTGATGGAGGAGTTCGGTTCCTTACAGGGGGGAAGGACTATCTAAACTCAACCTACAATAGAGCAGTATTAGGGAAAAGGCAGCCTGGGTCAGCCTTTAAGCCTTTTATTTGGGCTCAGGCTCTGGAAACTGGGGTTGTTAGCCGAGATGCTGTAATCCCTGATGAGCCTATAACCTTGCCTGGCGCAAACGCAGGCGAGGATTGGTCACCAGGCAATTACGATGGTAAATACTTAGGTCCTGTGAGCTTAAAGCAAGCCCTTGCTCAATCGCGAAATACCGTCTCGGTTCGTTTAGCTTTAATGCTTGGAACCGACCGTTTAGTTGACTTGGTGAGGAAGATGGAATTTAAGTTCCCCATGCCCATAAATTTAAGCATCGCCCTTGGCACCTATGAACTTACCCCTCTTGAGTTAACCACTGCTTACACCATCTTTCCAACTCTTGGCAATAAACTAAAACCCCGATTTATCGAAGCAATATACGACCAGATCTATGGAGGAAAGCTTATCTATCAAAGTCAGCAGGAAAGTAAGCAAGCATTCAGCCCTCAGACTATGAGCATAATGAACGATTTTCTGCAAGAGGTAGTCCGGTCTGGGACAGGAAGGTGCGCTCTTGCCCTGGGACTTCCTGTTGGCGCAAAAACAGGAACCACTCAGGAGTATAGGGATGCTTGGTTTATGGGTTTTACCGCTGACTATACCTGTGGAGTTTGGGTGGGCTATGACAAAGGCGCAACCCTTGGAAAAGGAGAGACAGGAGGAAAGATTGCCTGCCCCTTATGGGTAAGTCTTATGCAGGGAATAAAACATGAAGCTAAGCCCTTGCCAGTTTATATCCCACCAGCAGCTGTTCTCTCAAACAGCACAACAGGTGATACATCTGGGAACAATTAAGTTTTACTCTTCTTCTGAGGCTCCCCTTTTTCTTGGTAGCTGATGAATGTCTTCTACCTTATGGTATAGCATATAAAATTTTTCTTTTAGCTCAGAAAGTAAATTCTCTATGACCTTAGGTTCAGTTTTAGAAAATCTCACAAAAACATAACGAGCCTTTTTTTCATCAAAGGCTTGCCAGCCCACTCCTTCAACAGGGAAAGCCATTTCTTCCTTCCAGGTAAGAATGCTGTAAATGGTTATACCATGCTTGATAAAGATAGAGATAACAGAAGATAAGTCTTCTACAGAATTGATGATAAGGGCTAATTGTTCTGGGCTATGATACACTCCAGTTATTTTGACAAAGAGCTTAAAGATGTCCGTTTGAGTGATTATACCTACTACTCTTCTTTCTCTATCTATAACCGGAAGACCAGAAATCTTATTCTCAAGCATAAGCACTGCTGCATACTCCACGGTATCATCAGGATAAACAGTTATCGGGTCTTTAGTCATGATGTCCTTAAGCTTAAGCTCAGAGAGGAGGTAGTATTGCTCATGAAGTTCCATAACGCTGACCTTCGAAGGGGCAACCTCTTTTAAATCCCTATCAGTCACTATGCCTACAAGCTTACCCCCACGAGTTATGGGAAGCCGTCTTATTTTATGCTCTTTAAAGACCTGAAGAGCCTTGATGATGGAAGTATTCTCATCCAAAGTGATAACATGCTCTGACATCCAATCTTTAACGAGCATAAAATAACCCTCCAGAATAAAATTTTTAAAAACAATTATACTTTAGACAAAGTTTTAAGCAAGCACTATTAGAGGCTGTTTTAAAATTTGTGCAAGCCCCATGTGTCCCCCCGAGGCGTCAGCCGAGGGGTCCCTCGGCGCTTACGCGCCTCGGGAGGACATGGATGGGCTGTCGCCCCGAGCCTACTTTTTTGTCGCCCCGAGCGAAGCGAGGGGTCTCCCCCTGGGGACCCCGTCCAGAACGAAGTGATGAGGGACGCCGTCCCGAACGGAGTGAGGGATGCACGGCTTGCGCTCGGCAGGACAAAAAAGGAGGCTCGGCAGGACAAAGTAGGGGGGCTTTTTTGAACAGCCTCAGCCGCACAATTAGTTTCAAAAAAGTTGCCACTTTGTTCTGTCGAAAAAAGCCCATGTCTCCCCGTTAGGAGGCTTATCTTTTCGTGCGGCTTCCCAGAGAACAGAGGAGAACTCTTGCTTACGCCTCAAAGTGGCTTGCAGGTTGTTGATCGATAATGAGGCTTCTACTAAAAATAAAAAAACCCCCCGGAAGGGGGGCGGAGGGGGGATGGGAATGGATGAATTATTGAGCTGGGAAGAAGGTGTAGCTAATCCACACAAGGATAATCAATAAAACTATCCCTAATCCAATACACCATTTCACAAGCTTGCTCTCTACAGGAAGCCATTCTTCATACTGCATCCTTTCTAATTCTTTCGCTATTTCTTCAGTTTTAATTTCTTGATTGGCCATGTTCTACCTCCTTTTTTCATTATTGAATAATAGGCGGTTTCACACCTTTAAAGAAAATGTAAGAAATAATTAAGCCTATCCAGATGATAAATCCAAAGAGGGCAACAAAGTATACAACTGCAAGCCTTCCTAAACCTTCAGCCCAAAGTTTACGAAAGTCCGAAATAGCCCCGATTGAAAAGAAGGTAATCAAGAAGAATAGGACCCTCAGGGCATCAAGACCAGCAGTTGCAGTTTTGGTTTGGGCAACTACTTTCGCAGAATCCTTAACTCCCTCTTTCAAAGCCTTTATGTTCTCCTTTTGCGTAGCAATCTCCTTCATTAATTTTTCCTTTAGGGCTACATCGTTTGTCCCATTAGCCTGCTTTTCAAGAAGCTTTATCTTATTTTCAATAAGCTTTACTTGGTCTTCTACTCCTTTAACCTTTGGAGCATGTGGAGCTGAAATGATTAAAAACACCGCAAAACCAAGGGCATAAGCAAGAACAAATTTGGGGAACCTTCTCCAGATTTCACCCCAAGAAGTCTTTTCCCCAGGTTTACATTCGATAATTGCGCACCAGATGTAAGCAAGTAAGAAAGCCCAAATGCTAATAAAGATATCAATGAAGAGCTTGGTTGTAGCGGCAGCCATTAATATCCAACCTGGCTCATACTTAATCCCAGCGACAGCCTCAGCTTTTCCGCGAATTAGAGCATCGGTTATACCACCAGCGGCAAAGGCTGCCCCATCAGTCTTTACCGCTAAACCCATCCAAGCACCAGCAACCATCGGCTCTTGCCATAGAAAGGTTCTTGCAAGCCAGGGGAGAATTACCAACTCAACCACCGCAAAGATAACCACAAGGGATGCAACCATGATAGGAACAACTGGTCTTGCCCGAATGGCACCCCCGGCAGCGATAGCCGCAGAAACTCCGCAGATAGAAATACCTGCTGCTAAAGGTGCAGCCCATTCTCTACTAAATTTAAACCATCTTCTGGCTATAAAATAAACAAGTCCCCAGTAGACAAGGTAAGCCTCTACAATAGCACAGAGCCCCCGGAAGAATACTGCTGAGGCAAGTCCCAAAGCGGTAGCAGATTTTAAACCAATAACCGCACCCATAAGACCGATAGCTGTTTTGATGTAGAATTCAGGCTTTAAAGCTTCTTGAATAAAAACAACAAATCCACGGAAAAAGTTGCCCAAAATTAACCCTAAGATAAGGGCTAAAATAAACCCGCCTTCGCCTGTTAACTTCAAAGACCATGGGATGTTATGTTTTGCTGGGTCTGTTGAGGCAAGATAGGCGTAGTGACCAATAATCCAGCAAATCATGCTCAACCAATAAACAAAGAAAAAGCCAATAACAAACCGCTTAACATCACCACCAAGCAAATAAACTCCAATGGCAAGCACAACAGTTAGAAAAAGATAGGTCAAAACTAAAGAAAGACCACCTGAAACAACCCCTTTATAAGCCTTCCCAACAGGGGCTAAAGCCTTGTCAAAATCTAACCATTCACCAACCTTTATAACCCAACCAAAAACATCTATCCCAGCATACGAAAGCATTGAAACTACTACTAAAACAATGGCTAACCAAAAGGCTAACCAGTCTTCGTTCATAATCCCCTTTTTCTTCTCTTCCATACAAACCCTCCTTCTAAAAATTTAGATAGAATAAAAGAAAATTGGTTTAGCTACTTCACCCTTTGCCAAGCATGCTCATCACCTCCCTTCTTGTAAAGCCCTTACGCATAATTCAATAATTCAAAATATATGCCCAGTTTGCCCATCAGCTTTTTCTAATTTTTAAGAAATATCTGTTTCCTTTCGGAGACCCAATGAGAGACGCAATGTTACCTTTCATAGACAATCTTGATTTTTTTGGTAAAACAGTCATAGACCATAGCATCTGCTTTGGGGGTGCTAAGTGCCGGGATGTTTGCCCCTGGGGTATAACTCAAATACAAGCAGGTGTTGGAATATACCTTAAGCTTCTTCTAAGACATCAGCTATAGGATGAACGGATAAGGGAAAACTTAATAAGAAAGAAGGGATGAATACTTCTTAAGTTTTTTCCAGAGGGTTTTTCGGCTTATCCCGAGTTTTTTAGCGGCTTCTCCTACTTTCCCTTCGCACTCTTCAAGGGTGCGAAGGATTAGTTCCTTTTCCATAAGCTCTAAGCATTTTTTGTAGCCCCTTTCTTCTAAATCTTGCCCTTCTAAATCTACATTACTTAAGATGATTGAACGAACTTCCTCAGGAAGATGCCAAATTTCAATCCGTCCGTTCTTTGAGAGAAGATAAGCCCTCTCAAGGATGTGCTTTAGCTCCCTGACATTCCCAGGATAATCGTAGCTTAAAAGGGCAAGATAGGCAAGCTCCGAAAAAGTTGGAACACCTTTGTTATACTTCTGGGAGAAAAGATGGAGAAAATGTTGAATTAACACCGGGATGTCTTCTTTTCTTTCTCTCAAAGGGGGGATTTTGATAGTAAAGGCTGAAATCCGGTAGTAAAGGTCATCCCTAAACAAGCCTTCTTTCATAAGTTTTTTCAAGTCTTTAGATGTGGCAAAAAGAAAGCGAACATCTGCCTTTTTTTCTTTGGTTGAGCCAAGGGGATAAAAAGTCTTCTCTTCTATAACCCTTAAAAGCTTTGGTTGAAGGGAAAGGGGAAGGTCCCCTATCTCATCTAAAAGAATGGTTCCCCCTTGAGCAAGCTCTAATTTGCCGAGCTTTGTGGTGTAGGCTCCGGTGAAGGCTCCTTTTTCATAGCCAAAAAGTTCGGCCTCAAAAAGGGTCTCAGGTATTGCTGTGCAATTTATCTTAATAAAGGGAGCTCTGTTCCTTGGACTAAGCTCATGGATAATCTGAGCAACCAACTCTTTCCCGCATCCTGATTCCCCAAGCACGAGAACGGGAAGGTCAGTCTCGGCGACAACCTCAATGTTTGAGAGAAGCTCTTGAACAGCTTTGCTTTCGCCTACAAATTTGGCAAGAGCTTCCTGTTGCCCAAGCCTTCTTTTTAAGGTGTCAACTTCTTTTCTTAGGCTCTTAAACTGAAGGAAGCGTTCAATGGTTAAAAGTAATTCTTCCTCTTCAAAGGGTTTAGCCAGATAATCAAAGGCTCCTTCTTTTATGGCTGAAACTGCGGACCTTACTTCAGCGTAGGCGGTGATGATGATAATTCCTGCATCGGGTGCTAACTCTTTTATCTTAGGAATAAGGGTTAATCCGTTCACATCTGGGAGCCTAAGGTCAAGGAGGACAACATCAAAGGGCTCGTTCTTAAGCAATTTTAAAGCTGTTTCGCCTTTTTCTGCTATCAAAACCTCATAGCCCTCCTTAGATAAAAAATTTTTCAGCACTGTAGTCAGTATCTTTTCATCATCTACGATAAGGATTTTAGGCTTCATTTTTGTGCTTCTTTGCAAGCGGAAGTTTTACATAAAATGTAGTTCCGGAGGATGAGGTTTCAAACCAGAGGTCGCCTTGATGCTTTTGAATTATAGCCAAGGCCACGGTAAGCCCAAGCCCAGTTCCTTGACCGGGTGGCTTGGTGGTAAAGAAGGGTTCAAAGACCTTAAGTTTTAGCTCTTCTGGTATACCGGGTCCAGTGTCTGAGATAGCGGAAATCGCATACTCCCTTTCGGCCTCAACTTTGATAGTTAAACTTTTTTGTGTTGAAGTTTCCATGGCTTGAATGGCATTTAGGATGAGGTTCAGAAAAACTTGCCCGAGCTTCTTTGCATCTCCCTTTACCCAAATTCTATCGTCCTTGTAATCCTTTTTCAACTCTATTCCGTTTTTAGATATAAGATGAGCAATTAAACCAAGGCTCTTTTCTAAAACATCGACCAAATCAATGGTTTCTGCTTTTACTTCTTCAGCTCTGGAAAATTGAAGTAAGTCTCTTAGGATGCTCTGAATCCTTAGCATGCCCTCATAAAGCAGACTAAGGTATTGAAGTTTTTCTTGGGTAGATAGATTATCCTTTTGCAATTCCTTAACGATGAGGAGCATCCCTGAAAGGGGGTTGTTTAGCTCATGAGCAATCCCTGCAGCAATCTGTCCTAAGGAAGCATACTTTTCTAAGAGGAACATCCGTTCTTCCATTTTTTTCCTCTCAGTGATATCTTCCACAAGAATTATAGCCTTTTCCACCTCATTTCCCTTTTCAAACACAGGATAGACATGGATATTGTAAATTTTCCCCCCTTTTCCTTCGTAGTAGCGAGTTTTTGCCTTTTTTTCTTCAAGAACTTCTTCGATCAACTCCTTTGCGCATTCCCTTTCTTTCCAGTTTTTAAAAGCATTATTTTCTAAGATGATTTCACAGTCTTTGCTAATTAAGGCTAAGGGGTCGGTAATGCTATCCACCACGGTTTGCAGAATTGTTAAGCTCTTTTCAAGCTCTCTTTGAACCTCCTCTAAGTGGATGGCTAAGGCGTTAAACTCTTTAACAAGCCTCCCAATTTCATCATCCCTTTCTTCAGCTTCAAAAGGTCTAAGAGGTTTTTCCCCTTGTCTTATTTCTTTAAAATGATTGCTAAGCCTTTGAAGGGGCTTTGCCACCAAGGTAAAGAAGAGGGTTTCCAAAAGTAAAAGAAGAATGGTAAGAAAGACTAACCCAACAAGGAAAAAGGTCACTACTGCTGAATTAAGCTCTTCTAAAGCGGTTTTTAGGTCTAAGCGATAAACCTCAATTCCCATTAAATCGTTGGTTTTCCAAGCATAACCTTGAGAATTGCGATAATATTCTTTGATTTTTTTGAATTCCGAGCCTGCTTGATGATGACAGCTCATGCAGCCCTGTTCTGCATACACTGGCTTTGCAAGCACAAGATACTTTCTGCCTCCAATGATCATTTCACCCCGCCACTCTTTCAAGCTTCTATTTTCTAAGAATTGTCTATACACATCTTTCGCATAATCCCTTAATTGATTCTCGGGGTTTAAAGGATAGGGGGACATGCGCTCAAAGATTAGGTCTGAATACTTCTTCTGCACCTCGGAAAGCAAAGCCTTTCTTACCCTCGTTGTGGAGATGAATTGAAGAGTTTCTTCTGAAAGGATTAATTTTCTACCATGAATAAGCTCAAAGAAGGCAGGTCTAAGATGATGTTTTACAAACTGTCCAACCCAATCAAGCTCCAAGGAAAAAAGTTCAAGCCTCTGCCAGCTTGAATAATAAACCCTATCCTTTAAATGCAGGTAAAAGAACAAGCTTAAAGCGGAGGTTGAAACTACTAAGATGGGAAGTAGGAGGCCTAAAAATTTTAAGTATAACGGCAGTTTGTAAAATCGTTGCCACATAGGTAGAGGCTGTTCAAAAAAGTCCCCCTCTACTTTGCCCTGCCGCGCGATTGCGAGGCATCCCTCACTTCGTTCGGGATGGTGTCCCCTCTCACTTCGTTCGGGACGGCGCTTCGGGATGTCATCCCGAGGCGCGCAAGCTCCGAGGGACCCCTTGCTTCGCTCGGGGTGACAACAGGGGGCTCTGCCACATAGGTAAAACTATAATCAAAGAAAAGTTAGATGAAAAGGGAGACGAATTTAGGAAATCATGTTAGGTTAGCTTAGAATTAGGTATCAAAGTATCAAAAATGTCGTGGTAAAATACAAATTGGGACAAGAGAACTTTGGAGGGCTAAGGATGGATTGGAAGGAGACTCTTAAGCTTCCGCAAACAAGCTTCCCGATGAAGGCAAATCTTGCTGAAAGGGAGCCAAGCTTCATCGAATTCTGGGAAAAGAATAGAGTCTACGAGAAGATGCTTGAAAAAAGGGCAAACTCTCCGCTCTTTATTCTGCATGATGGTCCACCCTACGCAAACGGACATATCCACCTTGGCACTGCTCTAAACAAGATCTTGAAAGATATCATTGTAAAGAGCAAATCCATGTCTGGTTTTCGGGTCCCTTATGTTCCGGGCTGGGACTGCCATGGGCTTCCCATTGAGCTTAATGTAGAAAAAGAGCTTGGAGTAAAGAGGGGAGAGCTTCCGCCCCTTGTCA
>Ga0272449_1003746_pt1 | contig 12839 bp, 10 predicted proteins | sample YNPCB0241_FD_198679 | JGI IMG/M metagenome (GOLD analysis project Ga0272449, IMG submission 198679) | Hot spring sediment microbial communities from Yellowstone National Park, WY, United States - YNP-CB-024-1 | ecosystem: Environmental > Aquatic > Thermal springs > Hot (42-90C) > Sediment...
GGGCGGACCGAAGCCATGCGCTCCAGCAGGCCGTGGCGACGGATGTGGCGCACCTTCATGGGCACACGGGCGGGCTTCTCGGTCATGATGCCGAACTTCTCGCCCAGGAGCAGGGCTACTGAGAGCGTCGTCTCCTCCAGGCCGAGGACGGGGACGGCGGAGATCTCCTTGGCTGCCTCCACGCCCACATCGCAGAAGCAGGCCAGGACGATGGCATCAAACCCCTCTTGGTTCCCCCACTTCACCAGGTCTATGGTGGGCGCGATGGCGTAGGCCTCATCGTAGGAGGACTCCAGCGTCACTGGGCCGTGCTCAGGACAGACTACAGTCACCTGGCAATCTTCCCGTTTGACCTCTTCAGCCACCTGACGGATCTTGTCCGTCATGGACTGAGACGTATTCGGGTTGATGATCAGGATCCTCACGGGTTACTCCGCCTCCTGGGCCGCGTGGAGGCTCTGCAGGGCCGCCAACGCCCGGCGCTGAGCATCCACCATATGCGCGGTGAGCAACTGTTCGGCGCGAGGCAGGTCTCGCTCTCGGATGGCATCCAGGATTTCCTGGTGGAGCCTGCCGGGTTCTTCGGGGTGGTTGTAGTGCGTCTTGGTGGTGACCCCCACGAGGAGCTGTGCTTGAGCGCGGAGGTTATCCCAGTAGGAGAGCAACCGCGCGTGGTCAGCCAGTTTGCAGATCAGGCCGTGGAAAGAGAGGTCCAGTTCTACGGTCTCTTCTGGCGCTTCCATGCGCTGGGCTGACTCCCCAAGGCGGTCCACCAGGCGCTGCAGTTCGTCCAGATCCTCCTCTGTGATGCGCTCCACCGCCCGGCGAAGCGCGCCCAGTTCCAGGAGGAGCCTCAGGCTGTAGATTTCCTCTATATCCTTCTCGGTGAAATCAATGACGAAATACCCTCTCCGAGGGATGCAGACCACAAGCCCAGCTCGCTCCAGGGCCGAGAGAGCTTCTCGGACGGGGGCTCGGCTGACCCCCAACTGCTCTGCGATAGTGGTTTCCACCAAGTGGTCGCCAGGCTTGAAGATGCCGCGCAGGATGGCGGCGCGGAGTTTTTCCTCAATGTGGTCCCGCAGGTTCAGGACCGCCAGAGGCTCAAAGAGGGAGTGGTTGGGAGATGAACGAGTCGCCACGAATTCCTCCGAGTTCAACTGTCGACAAACGACACATTGCAAGTATAACGGCAAAGGCCGACTTTGTCAAGTTCTACATGCCGTGCCGTTTGTTCAAGAGCATGTTTTGAAGGCGCCGAGAGCAGGGTATCAGGGGCATGGTCAAGTGAAGGGCACAAGCGTCACCGGCTGGTCAATGCGCTGGGATTGCTGCGGAAGGGGGGCGTTCATGCCGCTGACATCGGGCGGGTGTGGGGGCGTCTTGTTCCAGAGGCGGAAGCGACGCCGCTGTAGACGCGCGGTTCAGGGCCCTGAGTGCCGGTCCACCACCTGCGCCAGGGCTTGGAACTCCCCCATCAGGGCCGGGTACAGGGCCCGGTACCGGGCGTAGTAGTCCGGGTAGACCTGCGCCTGAGGGCCTGGGCGAACCCGCCCCGTCACCCGGACCGCCTGCGCGCAGGCCTCCGGGACGCTCCCGAAGAGGCCCACCCCCACCCCTGCCAGGAGGGCGGCTCCGTAGGCCGCGCCCTCCGTCACGTTGACGGTGGCGATCTCCGTCCCGAAGACGTCCGCCAGGATCTGGCGCCAGAGGGGGCTGCGCGCCCCGCCCCCAGAAGCCCGCACTTCTAAGACGGTGAGGCCCAGACCGCGCATGAGTTCCAGCGAGTCCCGCAGCCCAAACGCCACCCCTTCCAGCACAGCGCGGGTCAGGTGCGGCTTGCGGTGCCGCAGGGTCAGCCCGAAGAAGACGCCCCGGGCGTGGGGATCCGGGTAGGGAGTCCGCTCGCCGCTCAGGTACGGCAGGAAGATGAGGCCCTCGCACCCCGCAGGGACCTGCTCCGCATCCGCCAGGAGGAGGTCGTAAGGGTCCTGGCCGGTCTCCTGGGCCCGCTGGCGCTCCGGCTCGCCCAGGGCATCGCGGTACCAGCGGAGACTGCCCCCGGCCGAGAGCATCACCCCCATCAAGTGCCACTTGCCAGGGACGGCGTGGCAGAAGGCGTGGAGCCGACCCTGGGGTTCCACGCGGTACTCATCTGAGGAGGCGAAGACCACGCCCGAAGTCCCCAGGGTGACCGAGGCCAGCCCCTCGTGCACGATCCCCGTCCCCACGGCCTGGGCTGCCTGGTCCCCCGCGCCGCCTACCACAGGCGTACCGGCCACAAGCCCTGTGGCCCTGGCCGCGTCCTGGCTCACCTGCGCGCTGGCCGCGGGCGACTCCGTGACTTCTGGCAGCCACGCCGAGGGGATCCCCAAGGCCTTGAGCATCTCCTGGGACCACTGGCGTTTCCCCACGTCAAAGAGGGAGGTGCCCGATGCATCCGACACCTCGGTGAAGAAAGCCCCAGTCAGCCGGTAGCGCACGTAGTCCTTGGGGAGGAGGACCTTGGCGGCTCGGGCAAGGACTTCCGGTTCGTGCTCCTGCACCCATCGGATTTTCGGCGCGGTGAAACCTGGCAGGACCGGGTTGCCCGTCAGGCGGAGGAGCCTCTCCGCGCCCACCTCGCGGGTGATGGCCTCGCACTGGGGACCCGTGCGCTGGTCGTTCCACATGATGCACGGCCGCAGGACGCGCCCCTCTCGGTCCAGAAGCACAAGCCCGTGCATCTGCCCGGTGAGGCCTACCCCGGCCACCTGGTCCGCCCGAACCCTGCTCTGGGCCAGCACCCCTCGGATGCTCTTGACCGTGGCAGCCCACCAGTCCTCTGGGTCCTGCTCCACCCAGAGAGGGCGAGGGGTGGACATGGGGTACTCGTGGGTGGCGGAAGCCAACACCCGGCCGTCCTCAGCCACCAGGACCGCTTTTGCCCCTGTGGTGCCCACGTCAATGCCCAGAAGGCAGGTTGGAGCGTCTTCCATGTCTTCCCCTCCCGATGCCAGGGTGCCCCGGCTACGCCCACCACTCCAGGTCAGGGCGCAGCGATTCTATCAGTCCGCCCACCCGCTGCAGGAAGCGGGCCGCCGGCGCGCCGTCCACCAGGCGGTGGTCAAAGGTCAGGCTGAGGGCCATCCGATCCCGGATGTAGAGGCCACCCTGGTACACCACGGGCTTGGGGACGATGCGCCCCACCCCCAAGATGGCCACCTCCGGGTAGTTCAGGACGGGCGTGAAGACCTCCACACCCAGAGCGCCCAGGTTGGTGATGGTGAAGGTTCCGCCAGAGAGGTCGTCCAGGGTGCTCTGGCCGGCCAGCGCTCGCTCCGCCAGGGCCCGCAGTTCCCGGTGGATCTGGGGGATGGACTTGCGGTCAGCATGGCGGACGACGGGGACCAGGAGGCCCCGCTCCGTATCCACGGCCAATCCGATGTGGATGTCCCTGTGCTGATGGATTGCCCCTTCGGAGAAGGTGGCGTTCATGTACGGGAACTCTCTGAGGGCCATCGCCACCACTTTCACCAGGATGGCGTTGTAGGAGATGGGGTCCTGCCCCTGCTGCTCCCGTGCGGCGTTCACCAGCGCCCGGGCCTGTACCAGGTTGGTGGCGTCCACTTCGGTGGCCAAGGTGACCTGCGCCGTCTCCTGGAGGCTGCGGTGCATCCGCTGGGCGATGACGGCCCGCACGCCCTCCAGTGGCACGATCACTTCTTCCGGGGCCGGCGCAGCCTTCTGGGCGGCAGCCCGCTCTACATCCTCCCGGGTGATGCGGCCCCCCGGCCCCGAAGGCGTCACGGAGGCCAGGTCCACCCCCAGTTCCTGGGCCAGGTGCCTGGCGGCAGGGGTGATCCGGACCTCGGAGGGGGCTTCCGGTGCGGCTTTCTGGGCGGCATACCGCTCCACATCCTCCACCGTGACGGCCCCGTCCGGGCCGGTGCCTGGCACCCCTTGCAGGTCCACCCCCAACTCCCGGGCTCGCCGCCGGGCGGCCGGGGAGGCTCGGACCGCCTGTGCCGGCGCGGCCGAGGGGCTGGGAGGCACCGCAGGTCGCGCCGCTTGGGGCTGGGGCACAACCGGGCGGACCCCAGAGGGGAGGGCCTCTCCTTCCTGGAGGATGTAGGCCACCACGTTGGCCACAGGGACGGAGGAGCCTTCACGCACCACGTGGCGCAGGATGCCGCCTACTTCGGCCTCCACCTGGTTGGTGACCTTGTCCGTCTCCACCACGAAAAGGGGCTGGCCTTTCTCCACCCGCTCTCCGTCTCCGGCCAGCCACTTGACCAACAAGCCTTCTTTCATGTTCAGCCCGAGCCTGGGCATCACCACTTCCGTTGCCACGTTCCATCCCCCCGAAACTGATGCCAGGTTCCTCACACCTACGGCTGAAGGAGAACCTTGCCGCACTGAGCCGAGAGGAACAGGGCAAAAGCCCTCTCCGCCTCCCGCAACGGGAAGCGATGGGTGACGATGGCCTCCACCGGCAGACCCCTGCGGACCAAGGAGAGCATCTCATCCCATTCTGGGAGCACGAAGGACCGCGAGCCATAGAGGGTCAGTTCCCGTCGGATGAGGTCTTCCCACGGGTTCACCGCGAAGTGGTGGCTCACCCCGATAAAGGCCATCTTGCCCCTGTTGCGGACAGCCTGGAGGGCCTGGGCAGCAGCCCGCTCGTTCCCCACGCATTCAAAGGCCGCATCCACGCCACGGCCGTGGGTCCAATCCATCAAGGCAGCGTGCACATCGTCCTGGGCTGGGTCCAACACCAGGTGTGCCCCAAGGGTCCGGGCCATCTCCTGCCGGTAGCGGTTGAGGTCCACCACAGCCACTTCTGCGCCCAGCCACGAAGCCACCAGAAGAGCCGAGAGGCCGATGGGCCCCGCTCCCCACACGGCCACGCGGTCCCTGGGCAAGACGCCCGCCCGCTTCACCCCACGGTAGGCCGTGCCCAACATGTCCACCAGCAGGGCCCCTGCATCGTAGGAGATGTCGTCGGGGAGGGGCATGCAGCACGCCTCTGGGACGAGCGTGTACTCGGCGAAGCCACCGTGGATGTCAAACCCGACGATGGCGAGTTCCGGGCAGAAGAAGAGGTCACCGCGGAGGCAGTGCTCGCATGCGCCGCAGGTGATGTGGCAGTTGATGGCGACCCGGTCGCCTGGCCGCAGGCGGGAGGCCCGCCCCACGGCCGCCACCTCGCCAGCGCTCTCGTGCCCAGGCACGGTATCCTGCCCTGGCCCCTCCAGGTTCTCCCGGTCGGTCCCGCAGATGGCGGCCGCCCGGACGCGCACAAGGACCTGCTCTCCCTGGGGTTCTGGCAGGGGCATCTCCTCCAGGGCCACGCGCCCCTGGCCCAGGAAACGGACAACCAGCATCAGGCCCTCCTTAACTACGGGTCCATGAACTCGCCACCGGAGACGATGAGGTGCTCCCCCGTGATGTGGCTGGCCATGTCCGAAGCCAGGAAAACGGCTGCGTTGGCCTGGTCCCGGGGATCGCCCAGTTTGCCCAGCACTGTCTTGGCGATGAGGTCCTCCTTGATGCCGGGCACCTGGTCAAAGACCCCCTGGAGCATCTCCGTCATGGTGGCGCCAGGGCAGATGGCGTTGGCCCGGATGCTGTACGGCCCCAGTTCCAGGGCCAGGATGCGGGTGAAGCAGATCAGCGCCGCCTTGGCCGAGGAGTAGGCGGCGTGCTTGGAATCCGCCTTGCGGGCCGAGGCCGAGGCGATGTTGAGGATGCACCCACCGCCCCCCTGGCGGATCATCTGGCGGGCCGCGGCCTGGGCGCACAGGAAGGCCCCTTCCATATTCACCCGGAAGACCTCCCGCCAGTCCTCCAGGGGGAAGTCCACGATGAGGTGCGCCTTGAGGATGGCGGCGTTGTTCACCAGGATGTCCAGCCGCCCGAACTCCTGCACGGCCAGGTCCACCGCCGCCTGCACGCGCTCGGGGTCCCTCACGTCCAAATGCACGGGGACGGACCGCGGCCCTCCCGCCCGGTGGATGGCCTCGGAGACGGCCTGGGCTCCTGGGAAGTTGATGTCCCCCACGAGGACGTGCGCGCCGTGCTCGGCAAAGGCTTCGGCGATGGCCCTCCCGATGCCGCGGGCTGCCCCCGTGACGAGGGCCACCTTCCCTTCCAGCAATTTCATGGTCGGTTCCTCCCCAGATCGCCGCCTCCACGGGGATGGGCGCAAGGGGCTCCGCTTCCCCAGGGGAAGCGGGCTCCCGAGACGGTGCCTCCCTAGCCCCGGCGCTCCTGGCCGAACCGCACCGTCATGGCCGTGCCGAGGATGATGACGATCCCCTGGGCGATCAGTTGGTCGTAGAAGTCAAAGCCCAGCAAGTTGAGGCCGTTGGTCAGGGCTGCCAGAAGGAGCACCCCGATGGCCGTCCGCCAGACCGCGCCCACGCCCCCGAACATGCTGGTGCCCCCGAGGATGACCCCGCCGACGATGGTGAGCAGGATGGTATCGCCCACGCCGGGGATGGCTGCGCCCAGGTTGGCCAGGGAAAGGAAGCCCGCCAGGCCGGCCAGGAACCCGGTCAAGAGGTAGACCGAGCCTTCCACAAGACGGTGCCGCAGGCCCACGTAGCGGGCCGCACCGCGGTTGGCCCCGTAGAGGCACACATACCGGCCCCATGAAGTCTGGGTCAACAGGAACTGGAAGAGGATCAAGAGCCCGATGGCGATCACCGCCGTGGCCGGCAGACCCAGCCAGTCCGTGCGGCCGAAGAGCCGGATGGCCTTGGGGACCCGGATGGCGATCCCTTCCGAGAGGGTGAAGGCGATGCCCCGGGCGACGAGGTTGGTGCCCAGGGTGAAGACGAAGGGGGTGAGCCCCAACCAAGCGACCGAAAACCCGTTGACCAGGCCGAAGGCCAGGCCAACGCCCAGGCAGATCAGGAGGCCGGTCACCCAGTCCCCCTCCGGCCCCATGACGTACGCGGCTGTCACAGCGCTGCAGGCCACCACTGTGGAGACCGAAAGGTCAATGCCGCCCGTCAAAAGGACGAAGGTCTCGCCAATGGCGGCGACGAAGACCACCGCCGTCCCGGCCAGGAGCGCCTGGACGTTCCGCGCCGTGCCGAAGGACGGCGCGAGGAGGGTGAAGGCAATCCACAGGGGGACCAAGATGGGCAGCACGGAAGACTTGCCCAGCACCCTTCCAAGCGTCCGCACCCACCCGCGCCGCGGGAGCGGCCGGCTTCCCGTCTCCCCTACCAGCATCTCACTCATGGGCTGCTCCAGCAAAAGCCTCCGGTGTTCACATTCCTGGGGCCCGGGCCACCCCAGGGCTGAGCCCTCCGAGTGGCCCGGGACCCGCAGGGATACCTGGTCTCCTTACTTGAAGGTGGCTCCCCAGATCTTGTCGGCGTTCTGGGCTGCGTTCTTGTAGGTGTAGAGGGTGCCAGGGAACCGCTGGTCCTTCACCTTGGGCGTCCCGCCCTGGATGACCAGGACCATGTTCTCCAAGGCCGCGCGGCCGAGGTCAAAGAGCGGCAGGGCGACCACGGCGTCCGTCCACCCTTCCACCGTGGCCCGGTAACCCGGCTCAGCACCGTCAATGGTGCAGACGATGATGTGCCCAGGCTCACCCGCCACGTGCAGCTTGCCCGCCTCCTGAAGGGCCGTCTTGATGCTGTCCTGCATGAAGTCCGACGGCACCTGGATGGCCCACAGGTCCGGATGGGCCGTCAGCACGTTGGTCACCGCATTCAGGGCCTTGTCCGCATTCCAGTCCGTCGGCTCCTGGATGATGGTCAGGTTGGTCTCCGACTTCAGGGCATCCTCAAAACCGTCCCGACGCTGAATGGCGTTGTCGTCGTTGAGGGCCCCCAGCAGGTTCAGCACCAGGTGGGGCTTGCCATCGTTGAGGCTCTTGACGTACTCCCCGCAGGCCTTGCCGTCAGCGTAGGAGTCCAGGCCACTGTGGTAGGCAATCCAGTCGTGGTCCACCTTGCGGTCAAAGGTGACGACGGGGATGCCCGCCGCCTCGGCCTTGTCAATGGCGGTGAGGATGGCCGTGTTGTCCACCGCCACGATCATGATGGCGTCCACGCCCTGGGTGATGAAGGACTCAATCTGGGTGTTCTGGAGTTGCGGGTCGTTGTCCGCCACCAGTTCCAGCAGCTTCACCCCCAGTTCTTCCGCCGCTTTCCGGACGCCCGCCATTTCGGCCTGCCGGCCCAGGAACAACTTGTCCAGCGAGACGCCGATGACCATCTCCTTGGGGGATTTGGTGGGCGCGGCCGTGGGCTTGGGCACAGGCGTGGCCGTGGGCTTGGGCGCCGGAGTAGGTGTGGGCGGCACCGGCGTGGGCTTGGCTTCTGCTGTGGGCGGCGCCGCGGTAGGCTGCGGCTGGGGTGTTGCCGGGGCGCAGCCCGCCAACACCACGGAAAGGACCAAAGCCAGAGAGAGAACCGGGAACCACTGCTTGCCTTTCATGTTTCCTCCTCCTCGCTCTCGCGACAGGAATGGACTTTCCGAAACCGATCGCATCACCCAACGCGTTCCCTTTCTCCGAACCCTTCCATCACCTCCTTTCGGCTCAGGCAGGGCTGCCCTTGCAGAGGGCTCCCTTGCCGACCGCAAAGCCGCCGTCCCTATCGGGCTGACACTTCGCCCCTCCTCGGCCCCGGACGCGCCTGGGCCCTCAGCGTGGTCCACCTGCGGAACAGTTCCAGGGCCGAAGCCCGGTCAATGAGCACTGCGCCGATGAGGACCGTGCCCCGCACGATGTCGTAGATGAAGGCCGAGGCGTGGATCAGGTTGAGGCCGTTGTCAATCATGACCAGGAGGATGGCTCCCAGGAGGCTGCCGAGCATGGAGGCGCGGCCGCCCGAGAGCAGCGTGCCTCCCAGCACCACCGCAGTGATGACCGTGAACTCAATGCCGATGCCCATGTCGGTCTGGACAGCCCCCACACGGCCCATCAGGATGAGCCCAGCCAGGCCGGCGCAGAGGCCAGCGATGGCGTACACGGCGATCAGGACAGCGCGCATGGGCAGGCCGCTTTCGTAGGCCGAGGTGGACGACGCGCCGATGGCCAGGGCGTACCGCCCGAAGCGGGTCCGCGAGAGGACAAACGCCCCGGCGCACGTCATCAGGATGGCCACGATGAGGGGGACCGGCACGCCGTAGACCTTGCCGATGCCCAGGAAACGGGCGCTTTCGGGCGGGATGGTGATGCCCGCCTTGTTGATGTGGATGGCCAGGCCCCGGTACACCGAGAGGGTGGCGAGGGTGACCACCAGCGGGTTGATGCCCACGTAGTTGATGAGGAGGCCGTTGAAGAGGCCCAGGATGGCCCCCAACACCACGGCGGCTATGTAGACAATGGCCCCGGCCGTGCCGCCGCTGGCTTCCATCTTCAGGGAGAGAGCCGTCGCCAGGACCAGCGTCAGGTAGAGGATGCCGCCCACGGAGATGTCAATGCCGGCCGTCATGATGACGAAGGTCATGCCGATGGCCATCACCCCGGTCACCGAGGCCTGCACGATGATGTTCTGCAGGTTGCGGAACTGCAGGAAGGCTGGCGAGAGCTGGCTGAAGGCGAAGCCCAGGAGCAGGATGCCGCCGAGGACCGCCAGCCACCGGGCGTTCCGCAGGCCGGCGAAGGAAAAGCCCCACCGGACCACTCGTCTACGCGTTGTGGCCATCGCCCCCCTCCTCCCGCTGCTCCGAAGCGGCGTAGCGGATGATCTCCTTGGGGTCAAAAGCCTCCCGCGTGAACTCGGCGACGGCCGCCCCCTTGCGCAGGACGATGATGCGGTGGGCCAGCATGAGCAGTTCCGGCAGTTCCGACGAGACCATCAGCACGGCCGTGCCGGAGCGGGCCATCTGGGCGATGAGGCCGTGGATCTCGTCCTTCGCGCCGATGTCCACACCCCTGGTGGGATCGTCCAGGATGAGGACCCGCGGCTCAAGGGCCAGCCAGCGCGCCAAGAGGGCCTTCTGCTGGTTCCCGCCGCTCAGGTAGCGGATGGCCCGGTCCACCCCGGCATGCACGATCCGGAACCTCTTGGCGATCTCCTCCGCCGCCCGCTTTTCCCCGCGGAACCCCACCCCAGGGATCACCCGCCGGACCAGGCGGGCCAGCGCCGCAGCAGTGAGGTTCTCCTTCAGGCTCCGGATGGCGAACAGGCCGCTGCGCCGCCGGTCCTCCGGCACGAAGGCCACCCCCAGCTGCCGCATCTTGGGGGGTGTGGGATGCTCCACCTCCTGGCCCTCCACCCAGAGGCGCCCCCGGGCCTTCCGCAGGCCATAGAGGGCCTCCACCAGTTCCGTGCGGCCGGCACCCATCAGGCCCGAGAGGCCGAGGATCTCGCCCTTGTGCAGTTCAAAGGAGATATCCCGGAACCAGGGCTCGGCAGTGAACCCTTCCACCTTGAGGGCCACTTCCTGGCTCGGGATGCCGATCTCCTCTTTGCGCTCGGCAATGGGGCGGCCCACCATCAGTTCTTCCAGCCGAGACCGGGGGAGTTCCGCCACCGGGCCCCCGCCCACGTGGTGCCCATCCCGGAGGACCACGGCGGTGTCGGCGATCTCGTACACCTCGTCAATGAAGTGCGAGATGTAGATGATCCCCAACCCCCGCTCCCGGAGGCGGCGGATGACCTGGAAGAGCCTCTCCCGCTCCGGCTGGCTGAGGGAGGCCGTGGGCTCGTCCAGGATGAGGAGGCGCGTGGCCTGGCGGAGGGCCTTGGCGATCTCCACCAGTTGCTGCTCCCCTGTGCTCAGGCGCTCCACCGGCGTGTCCAGGTCCAGGTCGGCCCCGATCATATCCAGGTACTGCTTGGCCACACGCCTGGTCTCTTCCCAATTCACCAGCCCCCGGCGGCCCGGCAGGTCCACGATGCAGATGTTCTCGGCCACGGAGAGGGTGGGGAAGAGACTGAACTCCTGGTGGACGGCGGCGATGCCCAGGTCGGCAGCGTGGAAGTGGGCAATCCTCTGGCCCTCCAGTTCAATCACGCCGCGGTCCGGCTCCAGGAGGCCGGTCAGGAGGTTCTTCAGGGTGGATTTGCCGGCACCGTTCTCGCCGACGACGGCCACGACCTGCCCCCGTTCCACGTCTATATCCACGTTGTTGACCGCCACGGTCTCGGAGAAGGCCTTCACCAGTCCCCTGGCCCTCAGGAGAGGGACACGTTCCGATGGCTGTGCAGCGGGCTTCTGGTGCTCCATGACCGTGGCCTCCGTCACCGCGTATGCCAAGTCACCCCTCCACTTTCGGCAAACGGTCCACCCTGGGATCGGTGAAGATGTCGCTCTCGTCCCGGCTGGTGGTGGAGAACTCCGAGACGATGGCACCCTCCGGCCCCGCCTGGAACCAGTGCAGCGTCTCTGGCGGCAGGGTATACTGCTCTCCTGGCCGCAGGATGACCTCGTGGAAGACGGTATAGTAAGCCTCGTCCCCTTCGGGCGGGCGGGCCTTGGGGTTGGGCGTGGGTTCCCCCGGCACGTAGAGGTAGACCTCGCCCCACCGACAGCGGAAGGTCTCCTCCTTGCCCGGCTCCCCCGCCACAGGGGGGTGCCTGTGCTCCGGACACGTCTGCCGGGGGAAGAGGACCAGTTCCTTGGCGCACACCCGTTCTGTGTTCACATAGGTGAGGATCTGGAGCCCCGTCCGCTTCAGGTCGTTGAGGCCGAAGTCAGCCACCTCAATGCGCCTTTCCTCTTCCGGCGTCACAGCGATGCCCGCCCTGCGGAGCATCTCCAGGGTCGCTTTCCGGGCTTCCTCGTACTCCTGTCTGGTGATCATCTCGGTATCCCTTCCCTACAGGTCTTTGCTGGCAAGGGTGCGTTCACCGCACCTCGCTCACTTTGATCCAGCGCCGCTCCTGCGCGGAGCGGTCCACAGCCACCAGGACCTCCTGGCACCGAAGGCCATCGTAGAAGTTGGGGCTGGCTGGTCGCCCTTCGGCGATGGCGTTCAGGAAGTCCAGCACCTCGTGCACGAAGGTCTCGCCGAAACCGATGATGTGCCCGGCCGGGTAGTAGGCTCCCACGTAGGGGTGCACGGCCTCCCCCACCTGGATGGTGCGGAACCCCTGGGCATGGGCCGGGTCCCGCCGGGAGTAGAAGAGGAGGTCGTTCATCTTGGGGAACCCCTCCCAGATGAGGCCGCCCTCGCTGCCGTAGATCTCAATGCGGTTCTGGTTGCGATGGCCTGTGCCGTAGCGGGTGACCTCAAAGAGGCCCATAGCCCCGTTCTCAAAGCGGGCCAGGAAGGAGGTCGCGTCGTCCACGTCCACCTCGCCCATCTCCTCGCCCGGGATGGCGGTGAGGCCATCTTCCACCTTGGCGATGGGGCGCTGCTTGATGAAGGTGGTCTGGGAGGCAACGACCTCCTCAATCTCCCCCACCAGGTAGCGGGCCAGGTCCACCACATGGGCCCCCAGGTCCCAGGACGAGCCCGCCCCCGCGTCCTTCTTGCGCAAGCGCCAGGCCAGGGGGAAGCCAGGGTCCACCAGCCAGTCCTGGGAGTAGATGCCGCGGAAGTGGAAGATGCGGCCGATGGCCCCCTCCTCCAGCAGCCGCTTGGCCAGGGCGATGGCTGGGACCTTGCGGTAGTTGAAGCCGATGGTGTGGACCACGCCGGCCTCCTCCACGGCGCGCACCATTTCGCGGGCTTCCTCCAGGTTCATGGCCAGGGGCTTCTCGCAGAAGACGTGCTTGCCCGCCCTGGCCGCGGCCACGGCGATCTCCTTGTGCAGGATGCTGGGCGCGCAGATGTCCACCACGTGGATGTCCGGCCGTTCCACCACCTCGTGCCAGTCCTGGGTCCACTCCTCCCACCCCCACTGCTCGGCCACTTTGGGGAGGTCCGGCCCCACGCC
>Ga0272449_1003748_pt1 | contig 12837 bp, 10 predicted proteins | sample YNPCB0241_FD_198679 | JGI IMG/M metagenome (GOLD analysis project Ga0272449, IMG submission 198679) | Hot spring sediment microbial communities from Yellowstone National Park, WY, United States - YNP-CB-024-1 | ecosystem: Environmental > Aquatic > Thermal springs > Hot (42-90C) > Sediment...
CACTCTGCGGAAATCCTTCTTCTCCACCATGATGCCACCTCCTGCTTATGTAGCGCAGGCCACGAATGTTCTTGTTATTCTATGGAACTTTGTCCGCCTGCATGCAGGCCTGGCGGCCTGCGCTACATAGGATCATTCCCGGTCCTCCAGCAGCAGGTCAGCCACTGTCCGGTTTCCGTGCGTGCGGGCCACCGGAGCGCGGGACATCAGTTTGCGCCCACTCCAGGCTACCAGCCCGGCCTGACAGGCCTCCTGTAATCGGGCTTCCAGGGATTGACCAATGGGGACGATACGCCCGACGGGCTTGCCGTGCACGGTGATGGTCACTGTGGCTCCGCCCTCTACCTGGCGGATGTAGGCGCTCAACTGCTCTTTTAACTCGCGAATGCCGACGGTCAGTTGGGACATGGCCACATCCTCCCTCACACATCAAACGTAATCGTCGTCTCCAGGCCCCGGTCGGTGGGGCGGATGGCCAGGCCGCTGAAGGTGGCGGCCTTGACGAACCGGCGAAATTCGCCCGGCCGGCCGCCCCGGGCTCTCCCCCGCAGATGGGTCGGGGTGACCTCCTCCAGGTCAAACCCGGTGAAGACCACGCCGTCCCGCTCGTTCAGGTAGATGAGTTCCCCCAGCCAGGTGACCAGCAGGGTCTCGGCGTCCGGCGCGGTCAGGTCCAGCACCACCTCTTTTTCGGGCCGGACAGTATCCGGGTCGGCCATCAGCCAGGCCAGCCCGCGCGCGGCGTTGACAAAGAGGTCAATCAGGTCTTTCCCCCAGACACGCAGCGCGGCATCAGCGGTATGGGGAACTTCCTCAAATGATTCGTGCATCCGTGTCTCATTCGCGTATTCGTGTCCCATTCGTGGATAGCCCCTGCTGCCATTGGCACCGGAGATGTAAGGCTGGTTCTACTTTACCATTTCTGGCGTCGGATGTCAAGGGGGAGAAATCGCACCGAATTGTGCCCCCAGTTGCCTGTTGGAGCATTTTCTGGTAAGATACAGGCACGCCAGAACAGTCCCATCTGCGCAAGGAGAACCGCCATGAAAGTCCTCTCCTATAATGCTGAACTCTGCGTGGGTTGCCACATCTGCGAGGAAGTCTGCGCGGAGACCTGGTTTAAGACCCCCGACGCGGCGAAATCCAGCATCGTGATTCGGGACGAGGGTTCGGGTCCCCTGCAGGCCACGTTCTGTGTCCAGTGCGGCGAATGCATCGCCGTCTGCCCGACCCAGGCCCTGTATCGGGATAAACAGGGCATTGTCCGGTTGCGCAAGCAACTCTGTGTGGGGTGCCTCTCCTGCGTCGGCTTCTGCCCGTACCTGGCGATGTTCTACCATCCGGACCTGCTGGAGCCGTTCAAGTGCGTGGCCTGCGGGCAGTGTGTGAAGGAGTGCCCCGCAGACGCGCTGGGCCTGGTGGAGATGCCCACTCCCACGCCGTAGGCTGACCAGCACCCCCGGAGGCGCGCAAGTGATGAAAAAGGGGTTGGAGCGAAGGCTTTGCCTTTGCTCCAACCCCTTTTCTTTGGGCGCCCCTCTTACTGAACGCGAATCCGGCTCAGGAGCAGGAAGTCGCGGCCGTCCGGTAGACGGAGGCGTTCGCCCGTGCGGTAGAGGCCGATTTCCACCTCGTAGAAGCCCGGCGGCGTCTCCGGTTTCACCCGCAGGGTGTAGGTCTCCCGGTACACCTCTCCGGCCCGCCACTGGGATGTGGGGGGAGTCGGCGGACGGTCCTCCTGCCCCCAGATGGTCTGCGGCGGCTCCAGGATGTGGGTGAAGACCGTGTAATCGTGCTCCGTCGGCCCCAGAGATCGCCAGTACAGGGTCAACACGACGGCCTCATCGGGGCGTACCCGCCGGGGGGCCATCTCGTACCCCACCAGTTCTATCCGGTCGCCGAAGCGGTAGGAGACGGGATTGGGATACGGGCCGGGGCGGGGCCGGAGCGCCAGTTCCCCGAAAGAAACGTAGCGCAGGCTGTCCGCCTGCCCCGCCACTGGCATCCGCTCCCATGTCCGCCGGTCGTAGAAGCCCATTTTCAGGGAGAGGCGCGCCGGGGCCACGGCGGTTTCGGGCACCCGCAGGCGGAAAACTTCCGCCCAGCGCTCCCCCGCCCGCAGTTGGGTCGCCCGGACCAGCCCCTGGCGGGGGTAGCGGTCGTCCTGAGCCAGGATGATGTCCAGGTCGTCCACCAGATGGACGAAAAGGCTCCAGTCCCGCGTCGGGGGCCGCAGAACTTCCAGGTATAGGGTCAGGTCCACCGTATCCCCCGGTTCCAGCGACGACGGGTGGAGATCGTACCCCAGCAGGCGGAACTCGTCGCCAAAGGTTGCCTCCAGAGGATTGGGGATTTCTGCCGGGACGGGAAGGTCAGGGGGACGGTAGGCGGGAGCGATCCAGCGGACGGGTGCCAGCAGGGCCAGCAGGGACAGGAAGACTGAGGGCAGGATGTGCAGGATGAATCCTGCGCTACGGGAGCGGACCATGCCTCGCACGATCTGCTCCCAGCCAACCCACAGGCCCAGAGAAATGGGGCCGATGGCGGGGAACATCAGCCGTCCCTGAGAGGCCGGGGTCTGGGCCGTCCAGCGCAGGAACGCCACGAAGAGGACGGCGACGTACCCCAGGAGACCCAGCCCGATGGCCCACTCCTCTCCCCAGGCGCGGGCGCACAGCGCGCGGGCCAGCCCCCGACCTGCCCGGATCAGAAGCCCCAGGGCCGCCAGCGCGGTCCAGGCGTCCAGAGCGTAGTACACCCACACCGGCATCAGGACGTTCATCCAGCCGAAGACGCCCCAGAAGGCCCAGCGGAAGCCCTGGAACTCCCGCAGGAGGTCGGCGGCCGTCGCCCGGCGCCGCCCGACGATGTCCAGCATGACAGAGAGGCCGGAGGGGTCCCGGTAGAGGGCCCAGTTGCGCCAGAACCACCAACTGCAGAGGGCCAGGGCGATGGCGAAGACGAGGGCCGTCTCCAGAAGCCCGCGCCGCCACTGGCGCTCCCGCCAGGCCAGACCCAGGAGGAGGGCCAGGGCCACAGGCCAGAGGGTGAGGCCGCTCAGTTTGGCCAGCGCGGCCGCGCCCAGCGTGAGGCCCAGGAGCACCGCGTGCGGCCAGTAGGGGCGACCCTTGCGGTCGCCCTGGTAGCGGAACCGGAGGGCCATCAGCCAGAGTCCCGCTGCGGTGGCCGCGTTGACCAGATTGTCGTTGTTCACCGACGCGGCGATGAAAAGGAACATCGGGTTGACGGCGACCAGCAGGCCGCTCCCCAGGGCCCAGCCGGGGCGGTCGGGGAAGAGCAGGTGCACGGTGTTCACCGTCGCCAGGACCGTCAGGAGGCCCAGAGCCACCGAGACCAATCGCCAGAGGTGGAGGGTGAGGACGGCGCCGCGCCAGGGGAATCTTTCCCATGATCCGTGCAGTACCTGGTTGCGGTTTGCGATTCTGGAAGGATCGCCAAGCCAGGCATAGGGATTACGGATATAAATCGCTTCAAAATCATCTAACGAGAGGCCGAAACCCCTGGTCAGCCCGGCCAGCAGAGCATAATAAAGGGGCGGCTGGCTCCCTTCCTGACGCCAGGGGGTTTCTTCGCCGGGGCGCTGGACCGGCAGCCCCTCGCCCCGTGCCAGGCGGACGGCCATGCCGATGTGCCACATTTCATCGGAGGACTCAAAGAGGGGATTCACCGCACTGTAGAGAAGAGCAAGAGACAAATATAGAAGCAAAAGGAGTCTCCGATAGGAACAAACGGTTCCGCTGAGCATACTCACTGGCTCCTTACTGAATTCCCCCCAAGAGCGATCCACCATCAGGGTTGAGCAATACCTGGGGATTGTAGTTTAATTACTCCGAGGGTAAAAGCATCCTGGTAGGCCCTTTCCATATATCCATCGCGCTGCCAGTAAGCTTTCAGTCGTTCCATACTATAAAATCTGTACATACCGGCTACAAGCCTTGCACTGTCCCCCGAAAAGGATATGTAATCAGGGAGTCTCAGGTAATAACGGTCACGGACCATTTCCCCGACTCTCCAACGACAGGTAGGATAATAACCAGATCCGGGATAGGTATCAACTTGAGCCAGAGGTTGCTCGGTTTCACCTACTTTGCCCAAGAGTTGGACAAAAATACTGTAACTTTCTGGAATGGCCTGGAGGGGCTTCCAGATAATCTCCACAGTCAGTGTCTCTCCTGGAGATAACACCTGCTTATCATAGGTAAAATATACCAGACCGATTTGACTCTCCAGATAACCGAGAGGTTCCATCGCATCAGAATCCGGCATAATCGTCGGATAGTAACCAGGAATCAGCACTCTCAATAATGCAAACAGGGCAAGAGCGAACATGACCAGACACCATGCCAGAGGAGTACACCGGTAAGGCAAAATCTTCTGAACACCTGTAGCGATTAAAAGCATCCATCCCGCAACGGCAACCAGGAGATATCGCCCACCACCTGTAAAATGTTTCATCGCAAGTAGCAACTGGGGAATAAGGGTCAGAAGCACCTGCAGGAGAAAAAGTCCAGCGATAGCTCTGATTGGGGAATCAGAGATATACGGAGATTTTTGCCCTGATTTCAACCCGCGTACAGGTTTTCCCCCTATCAACAACTTGAACATACCAGCAATTCCTACAATGGAGAGAGTGCCATAAATCCAGTACACCCATGAGGGAGCATATGCAAGACGGCCCACACTAAAATCCAGCCAAAACGACTTCCAGATAAAGGATACCATCTCCCCCATATCCAGCGGAGCATCGTGGGGCCTGGGCGAAAGCCCATAGAGGTTCAGGGGATCGCCAAATAGAATCCAGTTCCGCACAAACCAGGGAAGGGGAAGAAGGAGTCCAACAAAGGCCACCAGGGCCGTTTTGATCTTGCTCTGTAAACGACCCGGGCTCATCCATATCAGGTAAGGTAACAGTGCGAAAAGGATCAGGCCATTTATTTTGCTGAGAGTAGCCATGCCAGCTAACAGGCCGAAGAGAAGGCCTCTTCTCATTGTGAAGCCTTCCACTATCGTTTCAACGCCAACCAGAATGGTCAGCGTTGCCAGAGCAGCAACGGCTAAATCGTTGCTGACAGCAGTGGCAATAAAAGCAAATGTGGGCAGGAATGCCACCCCTGCACTTCCCATTAATGCCACATCTTTGTGGAGGAAACGCAATCCCATTCGGTAGGTTGTCCCAATAACAATGATTCCGAAAAGGAGCGAGAGAAACCGGGCCAGGGAAGCGACATTTGCCGCTCGCGCAGGACAAGGAGCGAATAAGTTGTAATTCCCTTTAAGGGTGCTGAGGAAGTGAGGATTGGGGTTGTATAACCGCCCCACATCTTCCAGAGAAAACGGCCAACTGATTAAAGATGCCAGGATATAGTAGAGGGGAGCTTGATAACCCTCGTATGCTGTCCGCTCTGTGGCAGCAGGTAAAGAACCGGTCTGACGAATATGGACAATATAGGCAAAATGCCATTCCTCGTCGGGCTTAACAAAGAGAGGAGTTAGAGTTGCGTGAAAATAGCTGATCACCATAAAAGCGATAAGAATGACTAATATACCCCAATGCTCGCGAGCCTTGCCTGCGATTATCGTCATCCTGGTTAGTGGTTTGCGAATCATGGTGGATACTCCTGAAGTGGAATTACCCTTGTCTGCTGTTCTTTGGGAGCCAGCGGCGTTCTAAAAACGCCGCGGTCTGGCGGGCAATGCGGTCCCAGGAGAAGTCGGCGGAGAGGGCCCGCGCGCCGGCCTCCAGACGGGCCCGCAGCGCCGGGTCGCGGTAAAGCCGCCGGACCGCCTCCGCCAGCGCGCCCGCATCGCGCGGCGGCACCAGCAGCATGTTCTCCCCGTCCCGCACCTCCGGCAGCGGCAGGGCCGGCCGGGTGGTGACGATGGCCCGCCCGTGGGCCAGGCAGGCGTGCAGCGTCCCCCGCCGGAAGGAGACGCCGTCCCGGTAGGGCAGGACGCAGACGTCGGTCGCCAGCAGGCCCGCCGAGACCGCCTGGGGGTCGGTGTAGCCGGTCCAGTGGACCCGCTCCGCCAGCCCCAGTTCGGCAATGAGGCCGTCTATCCGGGCCGCGTAGGCCCGGTTGGTGGGGTCGGAAGTCCCTACCCGCCCACCGACCATCAGCAGGTGGGCCGGAACGCCGTCCGCGACCAGCCGGGCCAGGGCCCGGATCAGTTCCTCCCCACCCTTGCTCTCGTTGAGGAAACCGAAGTAGCCCAGGAGCAGGTCATCGGGGCCCACGCCCCAGCGGGCCCGTTCGGCGTCCCGGTCGTAGTTCGGAGGCGGCACCGGTGGGATGTTGCTCCCGATGGGGATGAGGGCCAGACGCTCCCGGGGAATCTCCCGCTCCAGCCTCCGGTAGTCCTCGTGGTTGGTGACAATCACACCATCGGCGCGGCGGGCCAGCATCCGGACGACCCGCCAGCGCAGGGGGCCGGCCTTGGGGAAGAGGTACGGCACCCGCAGGTCGTGGAAGGTCACCACCACGGGCGGGCGCACGGAACGGCGGGGGAGGAAGTGGACGGCCGGATGCATCCCGTAGGCGGCGGCCTGGTACTGGAGGTTCAGGACGTCCATCTGCTCCTGCCGGGCAACGCGGAGCACCTCCCGCCAGCCGCCCCAGCCCCAGGAAGGGACGGCGCGATGCACGGTACAGGTCGCAGGGCGCGGGTCGCAGGGCGCAGGTCGCAGGTCGCAGGTCGCATCCGAGCGGAGGGGGCCGGTCACAACATGGACATCGTGGCCCAGGGCCGCCAGGGCCTCCGCCAGATGATGGGTGAAATCCCCCACGCCGCCCTGGTCAGGGGGAAATTCGCCGGTCACCAGTCCGATGCGCATGGTTCCTCTCTTAAGGCGAGCAACTGAACTGAAGCGTACCGGACTCATCTGTCCATATCCGGGCAAGGGGCACTACGTCAGCCGGGAGGCGCGACTCAGTCTGGTCATACGCCGGTAGTCGTGCCAATGTCTCCGGATGGTACATCCCTACCTGCAGGGACAGCGGCCCCTCTGGTAAACGTTCCAGCAAGAGCCGATGAGTGTCCGGCACCTGCTCCCCCACCCGCCACCACGAGGTCGGATATTCCCCTCCCCGCGGCGGGCCGTCGTGCTGAGCCACCAGACGCCCCTCCCCATCCAGCAGATGCACGAAGGCGGTGTAATCCGCTCCCACCTCCTCTACTGCCTGCCATTGGAGCGTCACGGCCAGATACCGCTGATCTCCCTCCCGCTCCCAGGCCAGGTCGTAGCCTTTCAGTCGGATGGCGTCTCCCAGACGGTAATCCGTGACGCAGGCCGGGGCCGGCGGCGAACCGGCGGGGAGCAGGCGCCAGGGGCCCAGGACGACCATATCGCCGGGCCCATCCTGCAGTGGGATGCGGCCGGTCTCCTCGCTGTAGACCCCGATGCGAAGCCAGTAGAGGCCGGGGGCGGGGGCCCAATCGGGGATGGAGAGGTGGTGGACCTGTCGGACGATGTCCCCCGCCCGCCAGAGGTCAGTGGGATAGAGAGTATCACCCAGCCAGATGTCCTGGCCCGCCACATGGCCAGCCGGGTCGCGCGGGCCTAAGCGCACCGACACCCAATAACGCGCCTGCGGCGGCGACGGCGTGTACCAGTAGAGGATCAGCGAGGCCCGGCGCCCCGCTTGCAGCCGGTCCCAGGAGACCTCGTATCCCAGGAGTTGAATGCCGTTCTGGAAGGCTTGATGAACGGGCTGAAGGGTTGCTGGCGCAGTCCGGAGAGGACGAGAGTAAGTAAACGCCGGACGAATGAATCGCCATGGAATGCAAGCGTTGAAGGCGATAGCGGCTATCAGTCCTGCTTCCTGCATCCAGCGGCATCCCTTCCAGCGGGCCCATTGGGCAAGCCCGTATGCAGTCAGGACAGCAACAGGTGCGATAGTGGGGAACAGCAGCCGGCCAAAAGGAGCACCAGTGGCCATCGCCCAGCGCACCAGCGCGGCGGCGTTCAGCCCAAAGGCCAGGGCCACCAGAGCCATCCCGCGCCGGATGGCCGGAGGAAGACGCCACCAGGAGCCACCGGGGCGAAGAGCGAAGAGAAGCCCGAGTAAGCCTGCGCCCAACAGCCCCGCAATGCACCAGTAGACGTATCCATCCGCCAGAATCAGCCCCCAGCCGAATGCCGCCCAGTAGGTTTGAAAGCACGTCCATGCTTCCCTCAAGCCAAAACGGGCCAGCGGATTCTGCCCGGCAACATGGGGCCCGAAACCCATCGGGTCGCTGTAGAGAACAGCGCCCCGCACATACCACCAGAGGCCGATGGTCAGCGCGATGGAAAGGAAAAGCCCCGCGTTCCGGAATCGCTGCCTCCAGGAAACCTGTTGCATAAGAGCGGCAAGAACGCCTGTGGGCAGGAGCAGCCATCCGCTCTGTTTGGTCAGTAGAGTCAGTCCGGCGAATCCGCCGAGAAGGGCCCACTGGCGTTTCGTCCCATTCTGAATGCAGGATACAGTATGGGCGAAAAAGAGAGTGCAGAGAGCGATCAGCAAGTTGTCGTTGGTAACCCCTGCGGAGAGAGCGATAAATTGAGGGTTCAGGGCGACAAGGGCCGCGGCTCCCAGAGAGAGCATCGGGCGGTCCGGCCAGAGGCGGCGGGCCAGAGCGTGGGTAGAGAGAACAGTGACCACTCCTAACCCGAGGGAGAGCAAACGCAGGAGATACAGGGCCCAGATGGTTTCGCCGGTTATCCCCCAGGCAACCCGGGCATAGAAATTTTTATTCCAGGGATCGGTGCCGGGTACAGGGCTCCACCCCTTTTCCCAGGTGGGATTCGGCACCAGCAGGCGGGGCAGATCGCGCATGTCGGTCCAGGAAACCAATATAGCGCCCAAAGAATAGTAAAGGGGAGGAGCATAGAAGACCCGTGTTTCAGTGTATTCCAGCGACCGGGCGACATCCGCCCCGGTCATCAGACGGCGATCCGGCATCACCCGGGGCGGCAGGGCCCAGTGCACCGCGATATACCGAACTGTATTCAGGTGAAAAGGCTCATCTGGGGATTCAAAAGGAGGGATGGTCAGGCCATAGGTGATCCCCAGCGCCAGAAAGACCACCACTAGCAGGTAAACGCCCCATTGTATCATCCAGGAAGAGAATCCTTCGGGTTTTTCCCCGTTCATCGGCGTTCTCCTGCACAAATTACCCGCACCACCTGCCGGTAGGCCGCAATGCGCTCCGCCCGGAGCGGCCGCTTGTGGCCCAGGAGCCACTTAGCCCCCTCCACTCCTATCTGCCAGAGATAGTTGCCCAGCAGAAACCACCGCAGCGCCTCAGCCGCGGCTGGGCCGTGGTACTTGCGGAAGTAGCGAATTTTGCTGGTCTGAAAGTGGATGTGGCGGGCCGGCAGGACCTGTTCGCTGCTCTTGCCCTCGTGGTGGATGACGCGCGCGGTGGGCAGATAGACAACCCGCCACCCCGCCGCGCGGAAGCGCCGACACCAGTCCAGTTCCTCCGAGTACATGAAAAACCCCTCGTCCAGCGGCCCCACCTGCTCCACCGCCTCCCGCCGGGCCATCAGCGCCGCACCGGTCACCCAATCCACATCCTGGACCTCGTCGTCGGGGCGGTCCAGGACGTAGTAGCGCGCCAGCAGACGGCGGGGGGCATAGGGCTGGAGCCAGGTGGACTCCAGGAGGGCCGTCGCCAGGGTGGGGAAGCGGCGGCGGGAGGACTGCACCGTCCCGTCGGGGTTCAGCAGTTGCGGGCCGACCACGCCGACGTCGGGGTGGACGTCGGCGAAGGCGACCAGGGTCTCCAGCGCGTCGCCCACCACCTCGGTGTCCGGGTTCAGCAGGAGGACATAGCGGCCCCGGGCAACCGCCAGCCCCTGGTTGTTGGCCGCCGTAAAGCCCCGGTTGTCGGGATTGGCCATCAGGTGGACCTGGGGAAACTCCGTCCGGACCATCTCCGGGCTTCCATCGGTGGAACCGTTGTCCACGACGATGATTTCCAGTTGGCAAGCGGGCAAGTTGGCAAGTATGGAGTGGAGACAGCGCCGGAGGAGGTCCCGGACGTTCCAGTTGACAATGATGACGGAGAGATCGGGCATGAATGACCAATGAAAAAATGACCAATGACGAAATGACTAATGACCAATGACGAATGACGAAATGACCAATGAGGAAATACGCGCAGGAGTTGCGCAGTTGGTCTTTTTTGCCACGAATTGCACGAATTTACACGAATTTAAAGAAATGAGTTCACTGCAAAAACTCATCGCAGAGAACGCGGAGAGCGCAGAGATTTTCTTTAATATTGCTCTGCGTACTCTGCGGTCTCTGCGATAAAGAACCCTTTTTGCAGTGGAGTCAGAAATAAAATTCGTGCCAATTCGTGAAATTCGTGGCGAATTCCGAAGTTTATCCGCGTCCCGTTCTAAAACTGGCGGCGGACGACGAAATCGGCCAGGTCCAGGAGGGCGGCGCGGTATTCGGACGGCGGGAAGGGTTGCAGGGCCTCTTTCGCTTCCCGGATGTAATCGCGGGCGACCTGGAGGGAGCGTTCAATGGCCGGGGAGGCCGCGATGGCCCGGACCGCTTCCTGCACCGTCGGGTCGGATGAGCCGTGGTTGAGGATACGATGGAGGGCCGGGTGGTCACCGCTTTGCTCCAGGAAGAGCATGACGGGCAACGTGACCAGTCCCTGACGAAGGTCGCTGCCCACCGGCTTGCCCAGGGTCCGCTCGTCGGCGACGAAATCCAGGACGTCATCCACGACCTGGAAGGCCAGGCCCAACCGCTCGCCGTAGACGCGCAGGGCGGTAATGGCCTCTTCGTCGGCGTGAGCCAGGATGGCCCCCGACTCCGCCGAGAGGGCGATCAGAGAGGCGGTTTTGGCATAGATGCGCTGTTCGTACTCCTGGAAGGAGGGCACTTTCCCTCGCCCATCAAACATCTGCCGGATTTCGCCGTTGCAGATGACCATCAGGGTCTCGGCGAACCGCTGCACCAGGCGGGTGTTTTCGGTCCGGGCAACCCAGTAGGCGGCACGGGCGAAGAGGTAATCGCCGGTGAGGACGGTGGCGGCCGGAGACCAGCGGGCGTTGAGGGTCTCCGCGCCCCGGCGCATCAGGGAGCCGTCAATGAGGTCATCATGGACCAGGGTGGCGGTGTGGAGCATCTCCACGCCAGCGGCAGCAAAAAGAGCAATAGCGGGGTCCGCTCCGCACAGGCGAGAGGACAGAAAGACCAGAGCGGGTCGCAGTCGTTTTCCCCCGCTCCTCAGCAGGTGGTCCACCGCATAGGTGATAGCCGGATGCTGGTTCGGTTCCTGCTCCCGCAGCAGTGTCTCTGCTCGCTGAAGGTCGTCCTGGATCAGGTGAAAAAACGGCAACGATGCCACAGATGGTCTCCGAAAAAGGGGATAGATTGCCCCCATTATGCCATTTTCCTGTCGCTCCGTCAAGTCCTTGTGGGGCGGCTGAGTCTGCGCCTGACTCAAACGTCGGGTTTATGTTGCAAAACCCCTTCGGGATGGCTCACACTGCCAGGGGCAGAAGGAGCAGAGCACGCCTCGCCCCTTATCAGCCGATTCCAGCCAATTGAACCATCCCCCAGGTGTGGTATAATTCAGAGCCAGATAAAGGCAACCACGGCAGGCTGTTCCCCAGGTGGCGAGACCGTGGGAGAGAGGGCGCCCTGCCCTCCTTTGCAATTTGCACGGTTGCACCAGCGGGTCGGCCCTGGAATACCCGACTGAACGGTATCCCATTATAGCCAAAAGAGAGCAAAAGGGAAAGAAGGACCGTTTTGTGGAGAGCACCGGCGTCGTTGCCCCAGCCTTTACCATAAGGAGGACTGATGACCCCCTCTGCCGTTCAGGAACTGCGAACGCTGGCCGACGCGTATCTGCGGGCCTACTGCGATACCTATCCCCACGTCGCCGTCTGGCTGGGCTTCCACGAATACGACGGTCGCCTGCCGGACCTCTCTCGTCGGGGCCTGGAGGCCCGCCAGGCGGACCTGCACCGCTTTCTCAGCGACCTGGAGCGGATAGACCCGACCGACCTGGACTCCCAGGCCTGGCTGGACTACCAGGTGGTGCGCCACGAGGCCCTCTTTGAGGCTTTCGCCATAGAGGACTGGCGGCGGCTGGAGCGGGACCCCATCCCCTACCTGGAGACGCTGGACGTCGGCAACTACATCCTGCGCAACTACGCTCCGCTGGAGGTGCGGGCGCGGGCACTGATTGCCCACCTGCGCGGCGTCCCGGCCGTCCTCTCCGCGATGCGGGAAAACCTCATCCATCCGATGCGCCCTGCCGTCAGCGTCGCCGCGCGCATCGGGAAGGGACTGGCGTCCTTCCTCCAGAACGACCTCCCCGGCGCCCTCTCCGGCCTGGAAGACGGCGCGCTGCGGGCCGAACTGGATGAGGCCATCCGGGACGCGGTCCGGGAAGTGAACGCGGCCGTCTCCTGGCTGGAGAACGACCTGGCCCCCCGCGCGGCCGACGACTTCGCCCTGGGCCCGGAGCGGTTCGCCCGTATGCTGGCCCTGGGCGAGGGGCTGGACATCCCGCTGGACCGTCTGCGGGAGGTGGCGGAGGCGGACCTGGCCCGCAACAAGGAGGCGTTCCTGGAGACTGCCGCGCGCCTGGGCGGGCCCGGCTGCGACCCCCAGCAGGTCATTGCCGACGGCAAGCGTCGCCACCCCGCGCCCGAGGACCTCATCCCCGCTGTCCGGCAGTTGGTGGACGACCTCCGCCAGACGGTCATCACGCGGGGCATCGTCTCCGTCCCCTACGATGAGAACTGCATCGTCGCCGAGACGCCGCCGTTCCTGCGCTACGCGTTCGCGATGATGT
>Ga0272449_1003749_pt1 | contig 12836 bp, 18 predicted proteins | sample YNPCB0241_FD_198679 | JGI IMG/M metagenome (GOLD analysis project Ga0272449, IMG submission 198679) | Hot spring sediment microbial communities from Yellowstone National Park, WY, United States - YNP-CB-024-1 | ecosystem: Environmental > Aquatic > Thermal springs > Hot (42-90C) > Sediment...
TTGCCACGCTCCTGCAACAAGGTTTGGGACCTTCTCCAGCTGGAGGGGGGGGTGACGATTGTCACTTCTCTGCGGGAGCTGGCTAAGGATGCCCGGCTTTCACCCTGCCAGGTGCACCGGGCACTGAAGAGGTTGGAGGGTGCCCACCTCATCCGTTGGGAGCGGGAGCCCGGCCGGGGTAAAAGGTCCCGGATCACCCTCCTTTGGCGCCATAGAGTTATCCACAGCCCCGAGGAACAACAGGGCGAGGAAACTGCATCCCAACAAGAAAACCGAAATGTTTCCTCCCACGCACGCGATACCTTATTCCCCTCAGAGAAAAAGAAAAGAAGCCATTCGGGCTGCGCCTCTGATCTTCCCCTTGGTTCCCAAGCGTTGGCCTGGGCCATGGCCCAAGTGCGCAACGACCTCGTTGCGCGGCCCTCGATCAGCCCGGCCCGGCGGGCGGCGATCCTCGCGGCCCTGGGCCCGGCCGTGCACCGGGCCCTGCGAAAAGGCAAGGTACGGACTAGAGGCGAGCTCTCAAGGCTGGTGGGTTTCCTCTTGGCTCGGCTTGAGGAGCGGCGGGGACTGGGCTTGGACCTCCCGGCCACAAGGCGTTGGGCGGAGTGGGCGGTGCGCGAGGGCCTCCGGGCTGTGGAGGAGCAGCGGGAGCGTTGGCAGGTCACGGAAAAATTCATTCGGGAACTTTTGCGGGAAGCCGCGGAAGCACGGCGGGCTTGGGAGGAGCTTTTGGAAAGGGGCAAAACTTCCCCGGCGGTCCTTAGGCGGGATAATCGGGGCGATGAGCCTGAGCCCCGAGGAGAGGGAGAAGCTCCGCTCCGCGCTTTTGAACTGGGTGCGGGTCTGCCGCCAGAAATACCCAGCGGTCGAGCCCGGCGAACTTCGGACGATGTGGAACGAGGCGGTGCAGGCGGTATTCCGGCCGGCGTCGAACCCCGTCCCCAAGCGAGGCTCCGAGCCGGCGAGGCCGGAAAGAGCTTAAGCTTTCCTGGGCTTTATGGGAGGCCAAGGAGGCCCGATGGCGAAACCCGAGGTTCGGGAATGGGTGCCGGAGCAGGGCAAACCCGCGGAGCGGGAAAAGCCGCCGAAGCCCAAGCACACGGAGAAGAGCTTTGTGGGGAAGAAGGTCCTGATCCGGTTCATGGATGGCTCCACCCTCACCGGGACGATCCTGGAGTTCCACACCTATACCTTTGCCGTAGAGACCGACGGAACCCCAATCCTCATCTACAAGCACGCGGTGAAGACGATCGAGGAGCTCCCTAAGTCAGGCAGTCGATGAAAGTCTGACTTTCCTTTAAAGTCAGAGTTGGTGAGCGATGCCGAGGAAGGGGAACGTGGTGCGGGTAGGTCGGCGGGGGCAGATGGTTCTTCCCAAGGCGGTGCGGGAGGCTTTGGGCGTAAATGAGGGCGACCAGCTTTGGGTGGAGGTGGAAGGAAACCGGGTCATCCTTAGACCCGTTTCCTCGCTCGTGCGGGAGAGCCTCGGCTCGCTCCGGGGCACCTGGGGCGAAGAGATCGCTTCCTACCTCAAAGAGGAGCGCGAGGCTTGGGACAAGGGGAGCTAGCTTTCCTTTCCCGCCACAGAAGAATCGGCCTCGATACCGTCCTTTTCATCTACCACCTGGAAGGAACAGAACCTTATTCCCGGTTCACCACAAAACTTTTCACCGCCCTTTCCCAAGGGAGGTTCTCTGCTCTCGCTTCGAGCCTGGTTTTTGCGGAGCTTTTGGTCCGGCCGTTTGTGCTTGGGGATGAGGGGAAAATCCGGGCCTGCGAGGTTTTCCTTCAGGGGCTTCCCGGCTTAGAGGTCCACCCGGTGGATGAGAGGGTGGCCAAGGAGGGTGCGCGCCTTCGGGCCCGCTACGGCCTTCGCACACCCGATGCCCTTCACCTGGCCACGGCATTGGTTCACGGGGCCACTGCCTTCCTCACAAACGACCAGGAGTTCCGCAAGGCCCAGGACTGCGGGCTAGAAATCCTCATTCTGGACGAAATTTTTCCGTCTAGCCCTTAAAAGAGCGGCAGACTATCGATTTTTCTTGTCGCGTTCTTACCGCGTGGTAGCGGTTGGTTTTGACAGAGGCGGGAAAGCTCGTGCATCTCCTCCTCGATGGCCCGGATCCTTGTGAGGAATTCCGGCGGTAGTTTTTGGGCTTCGGCTCTCCCGAGGAGGGCGGCAAGTTCGGCGACCCGTTCCGCAAGCGTGGAAAGGAGAACCCGAATGGGCCAGTCATCCTGAAGGTAGAAGAGGGCCTCCCGGATTTTCTCGCTGGGCATTCCTTCCCCTTAGTAGCTTCGGTTAGCGAAGATCGGCGAGGGTTCTCTCCTCCAAAAATTTCCAGAATTCCCGTTCCAATCTTTCCCAAAGCCCAGCTGTGGGGTCCTTCTTATCCGGGGTATAGGGCTTCCCCCGCCTTCCCCGTTCCGAAAACAGGGCCAGAACCGGATCACCATCCACCAAAGCCCGGAGTACGGAAAGTAGCGAGATCTTTTCCGGCGGTTTTGTTAATCGGTAGCCACCTTGGCGTCCCTTTTCCGCCTGGAGGATCCCGGCCCGCCTTAGCCGGACGAGGGCTTGGCGCACAGGTATCTCCGGAAGCCCCAGCTTTTCGGCGATCTCCCGGGCAGAGGCAAAGTTCTCCGGGTTTTTTCGCGAGCTCTCTCGCCACGAGGATGCCGGTGTAAATCCTGCGGTCGAGTTTCATAGGGAGGCTATTGTACGGCAGGATGTGGAGAACGCGGTGATGGAAGTGAGCCACCGGGGGTCGTTGGGGAGTGCCGGCCTTCGCCCATGGGCGTTCCCGGGCCAGCGGTGGATCTATACATCCCGGCCCTTCTCGTGGGCATCCAGAAATATCCCCTAAGATATGCATAAACTTCCTTTACCCAAACACATCCACCCCGTGGATTGATCGTTGGAAGAGCTAGAACGGGAACCCGCAATGTAATGAAATGAAGGGTCCTTGTAGATGAGGAGGTGGATTTGGAGAGGTAAGGGGATGGATGTGCGCCGCGATCCCTCACTCATTCCTGGTACTCGTACCCTAACCCCCTTGAGTTGTCCGGTAGCACCGTTTACTCCTAGGTTCTGTGGGGGGTGGCCCCCAGGACCTTCGGGTATCTGTGGGCAACCCTGCTTTGTCCTCTGCTTCATCCAGCATATTCAATGTATGCTCAATTTCCCACCGTTGTATCCGTTGGTAGCAGTGCGAGGGATCGCCCAACGGGAGCTAAGCAGGAGAGAATAACGATAACGTTCGGGAAGTAACCGAGGTATCATAGCCCCACGCCCTGAGTCCTGGGTGTGTGCGGTCTACTTCTATTATCTTCGCGCTGAGTTCCCAGACATACCCTCTTGCGGATCGATGTTCCGGGGTAGCCCCACCTCGAAGGAAGAAGTAGAACGGGAACCCGCAATGTATGAAATGAGAAGTCCATGTAGATGAGGAGGTGAATTTGGAAGATTAGGGGGATGGATGTGCGCCGCAATCCCTCACCCCAGTATTTACGCCCTTTGGTCCGCCGACAGCACCGTTGGCGCCATTCTTCTGCCACTGTAGGTTCGATTTAGGTTCCATTTCTCAACAGTTCATCACGTTTTATCTACTTAGCAGCAGTGCAACGGGGCGTCACAAAGTGAGCTAGTCGAGAATATAACCGGGGTATTCCAGAGCCATTTTGATGATTCCGAAAACGATCGGGACCTCATACTTGCCGGGGACTTCAATGAGCACCTCCTTACAAATAAATCTCTCCTGGATCCGAAGGGCCTCCTTTATCTTGTGACTAAGGATGCGCCTAACATAAGATGTCGGAATTGGACGGATCCCATCGATCACATCTTGATCTCCCAGGTTCAGGAATACGCGAAGTCCACATCACCCGGGCTTCCGATGGCTCCACCTACAGCTTCCAGCCGCCCAAGGTTAGGTCGTTTGGCCACCAGCGCTGGGGAGCTCCTTCTTCCCAAGGAAGGCTTCGGGACCCCAAAGGCCGCGAAAACGTGCGCCGTAGGTTTGGGCGTTCACCCCATCCGCATCCTTGGCCCAGGGTTTTCGGGGTCAGCGAGAACCGGTTTCAGGGGAGGGTGGGCCCAGGGGCGTGGGACCGCCAGGTTGCCGGCCGTTTCCCCGGGGGTCCACCCCCTACCTCGCGGGCGAAGCCGGCGTGGAGGCCCCGGAAAGGACAAGGGAGTGGACAATGTATTCCACCGTATTCCCTTGGGGATAGGGCTTAACGGTGGGAGGAGGAAGCTGGGGCTGGGACTGCGAAGAGGCGAGACGCTGGCGAGCATGGTTCGATCCCCATCGGGCTCCTAGCACGCAAGACGCTCCTATAAATAACGCCTTGAGTTTCTCCGGGATGGGACCCAGGAAGTGATCCAAAATCTCGGTCACGACATAACCCAAGCCGAAACCGAGTCCGGCTCCTCCTAACGTCCAGAGAGATTTGTAGAGGATCGGATGCTTTGCCGGCTGTTCAAACGTCTCGATCACTGTATGGCCTAACTCTTTTAATCCTTTGATCCCGTCCACCAGCGCAGAAACGAGCAGGTCTTTCTGGGAAGCGCGGGCAAGAACCGGTTCGAGTTGAACCGGTTCCGTGGCGGGGGTTTTCGGACCCGGGGCTCGGGAATCCTGGGAAGGCGCGGTCTTCGATTCCGGGCCAGGAACCGGTTCTTCCTTGACCGGTTTTACCCGATACCGGGTGGGCTTACCCCGGCCTCCTCCCGGTGCGATCACTTCCAGGTACCCTGCCATCTTCAGCTCGTGGAGGGCCCGCTTGACGGTGGATTCGGAGCAGCCCAGCGCTTTCGCTACCTCGGCCCGCGTCTCTTCCCATATGCCTCCCTGTGCCCGGGCTGCAATATGGTCTAGTACCTTTTTTGCCCATTTAGATATCTGTTCCTCCATATTTTTATCACCTCCCATTTTCAAAATTTGTCACTTTATCTTAACCATGACCGCCAAAATTCAACCCCGGGCTCCCGGGGTCGTTCTCCAGCCACCAGGAGGACGAGGTTCCGGGTATAATAATCCGGATGAAACGCTCCGGAAAAAGGGTCGGGGAAAAGAAGCGGACCGAGGTTCTTCTTCCCAGGGAGCTTGTGGAGAGGATCGATGCCTTAGCTGGCGAGAGGGGGAGGACCCGGTTCATTGAGGAGGCGCTGCGGCGGGAACTCCGGCGCCGGGCCTGGGAGGAGTGGCTGGCTTTCGGGGAAAAGCTCCGGGGCCTGACCTTGGAGGACACCCTCTACGCCGCGCGGTCCGAGGTGGAGAAGAGGGATTACTAGTGCCGGCAAGGGCCATCATCGATGCCTCGGTGCTTCTGGCGAGCCTCCTTCCGGACGAACCCACCCATCCTGAGGCCCAGGAGCTTTTGGGGCTGGCTCTCCTTACGCCGGCAAAAGTCGAGCTCCTCTCCACCACCCTTCTCCCCTACGAATTGACCAACGGGCTTTGGCAGGCGGTGCGCCGGGGCCGCCTCACCCCTGAAGATATCGAGGAAATCCTCCAAAAGTACGAACTTTTTGAGATCCCCCTCTATCCCGTGCGGCCGAAAGCGGTCATCGCGTTAGGGAAAAGCCTGGAATACCCATCCGCTTACGATTTGGCGTATTTAGCCCTGGCGGAAGGGGAGAAAGCTCCCCTGGTAACCGCGGATCGAAGGCTCTATAACGCAGTCCACGAGAAATTCCCCAGGATCTCGTTGATCCGAGATTTCCTGGCGTCCCTTAGGAGCACAGGTTGAGAAAAATTCCGTTAGCGCACGGAGAACTCCAGGATCTTTGGATCGCTCGCAAGACCCAAGGAGTCGGTGACTACGAGGGTGAGCCGCACCTTTTGGGGGCGGGTCACCGTGACCTGGAATCCGAACGAGGCCTGGGTTTTCCCGGCAACCTTGGGATCGAAAGAGGCGCCGGGCGAGAGGCTCACAGTGCCCGGGAATTCGGGTTCCACAAAGATCCTCACGCTCACAATATCCGCGTTGGGGTCCTCCACGGTGACGAGGATGTACTGGGAGCGGCTGATTTCCTGGGCATAGAGAATCGCGGTGATCTTTGGCCGCAGGGACAAAAGTTTTGGGAGATCCCATACCCATACCCGGCCATCTTCCGAAGCGGTAGCTAAGAATTTTTCGTCCGTACTCCCGGCGATTCTGTTCACCTGGGCTGCATGGGAGCGAAGCTCCGCTATCTCGTAGCCCGTGGGGAGGGAGAAGAGGCGGAAGGTGAGATCCCCGGACACCGTGGCCAGGGCCTGGTTTTGTTCGAGGAAAAGGAGGTCCCATACAGTGCCTTTATGCCTGAAGGTTGCCAGGGGTTCGGCCTTAGGCATCCGGAAGAGGCGGGCGGTGCGATCGGAACTTCCTGTGGCGAAGAGTCCTTCCGGGCCGAAGGCGATGGCCCACACCGGACCGCGGTGGGCTTCGAGGGCGGAAAGAACCGCGCCGGAACCCAGGTCCAAGAAAATAACCTTTCCCTCGCCTGTGCCGGCGGCAAGGATTTTTCCGTCCTTATCGAAGGCCAGGGCATAGACGCCATACCTCCCCGTGGACCAGGTGCGGACCAAGTTTTTGGTTGTCCTCTCCCAAAGGAATACCGTTCCCTCGCCTAGTCCTGCGGCAAGATACTTTGCCGTTAGAGCGAGGCTAAAAACCTCGGCGGGGAGTTCCGAAGAGGTCCAGAGAGGTTCGCCCGTTTTGAGGTTCCATTCCCGGACCGTTTGATCCAGAGCGCCGGTGAAGAAAGAGTCGGAATCCGGGGAAACCGCGAGGCACCAGACGAGCCCGGAATGGCCAAGAAAACTTCGGATGAGTTTTCCGGTGCGGAAATCCCAAAGCTCTACCCGGTTTTCTTGGAGGAGAAGGAGGCCATGAGCATCGGGGGTGAAGGCCATATCCGCCACGCGGCCAAGCCTAAGCTCCGCCACCGCTCCCGGCGGAAGGGCGGCGAGCCCCCAAAAAGAAACAACGCACACGAATATAAGCCCGCGCACCGTCGTCCCTTTTCCCATGATACTGCGGGTTTTTAAGGTGAACTCATAGGGAAGTTAGTGGATTCAGATCCCAAGGGAGTTGGGTGGTCTCTGTGCTGTTGGCCAAAGAAACGACCCAGGTTAGCCCAAAGAAGGTGAGCTGGGACCAGGTTCTCTTTACGCTCATCCCACCTTTTTGGTGCGGCTGGCAGGATTGCTTTAGGCACTGAATCGAAAAAAGAGCAGCGACTTGCGGCATCCGAGATTTGGAGAGGCGGGCTGCATCAAGATTGCGTTGGATCAACGCTTCCCGGGCACGGCCTCCACGTTCCCAAGGAGGATTGTTCCGTTCCCTGACCCCGAGGCGAGGGCCTTTCTATCCAGGTAGAAGGGTGTGGATCTTCGTTGTCTGTGACTACGTACCAAAGCTTGAGCGTGTTGTCATTGCTACCTTCCCCCTTCCTTTTGGAGCAGTGTTCGGTTTTTTCCGCTACATCGAGCCGTTTCTGGAAAGACTACTATGCTGCCTCCTGGAAAGACTACTATGCTGCCTCATAGACACACTTCTCAAGGCTTACCAAAGCATCACGCTGGTGTAAAAACTAAAATATGATGAAAGGAGGAGTTCTATGCCAAAATTAGGGGAAATTACTGCTGAGAAGTATGGTTTCTTGAAGCTACAAGGAATCCCTTGGTTCTCAGAGGCCACTTCAACCAAGGGGTTAGCTGAGGGAGGGATTTATCTTCTGAGTGGAGCTGAAGGTTCAGGAAAAACAAATCTAGCTCTACAAATGTGTGTGGATCTCGCCATTCAAGGGTACAAAATTTTGTATTTAGCTCTAGAACAATCGCCATCTGAATTGAAGCATAGAATAGAGCATTTAATTTTGCCGGACAGATGGGAGAATATAAAAAGAGAGTCTGATTTTAGCAAAGAACAGGAAAAACTAGAATCTAGCAGCGATATTTTGAGATCAAAAGGTCTGGATCAACAATTTTTAAAGTCCCTACAAAAAAGAATGGCAAGTGAGGAAGAATATGAACAAAAAATAAAGCTCGAAGAACAAAGGGTTTCAGAGAACTTTTTCATCGACTCCAGTGTTAGCGGAATGGAGGGTTTACCTGATTTTTTGGCCCGGCAAGTGCTGCGGGGTCCTTACGCCGGAATTAAATTCATGGTGGTAGACTCGATTCAAGCCCTCGGCACTGCACCGACGTCGTCGAAACCCTATCAACGTCTTTTCGAGTTTAACAGGTGGGCCAAGGACGCCGGTATCACTGTCTTGTTAATTGGGCAAGTTACCAAAGGTGGGGCCATTGCTGGGCCTCGAAGTTTGGCACACAACGTGGATTGTGTTTTGTACTTGAGGAAGGCCATGAAATTGCGGCCTCTCTTTGTACCTAAGAACCGCTTTGGTCCAGAAAGACACGAGCCCTTAACTTTGGTAGTTAATAAATACGGTTGTCTTGAAAAGTCTAAACACACAAAAGCCAAAGCAAGTTATGTTTACGGGTTTTCTGGAGAAGAGCTGGTTGAGGTTCAAGCGTTAGTTAAATTGCCGAAATATGGAGAACGCCCAGGGATTAAGGCTCCTTATCTACCTAAACAAAAGCTAAGTCAATTAGTAGGGATTATCAGCAGCGTTCATGATATAGACATCTCTGATCTGACGTTCGAAATCAACTGTGCTCTTCCTGGTGGCAGACCATATCGAACTATTCTTGATTTTCCGCTTGCTGTAAGCATGTTGAGTTCTTATTTCCAACGCCATGCACCCTACGGTAGCCTGTTTCTCGGCGAAGTAGATTTGTTCCAGAATATAAGACCGGTTTCATTGGATATTTATCATAAGCTGGTGGATTTTTTCCTTAATCTCGATGCGCATCCTGCCGCTCGTAATGTCAAAGCCATCTACTGTGCGAAAGAAACTGCAGAAGAATTATTGGAGATTTTTAGTCAAAATGGAATAACTTTGGCGTGTATCCCCGTAAATTCTCTTGAGGAGCTGTTGCAAACTTTGTGGCCTGACATCGTTGAATAAAAGTGGCAAGCGGATGATGGACAGGCTATCCGCCAGCTGTAAAGGTCTCTCCGGAAGCGCTGTCGGAGTACTCGTACTGAAGAAACTCGTAACCTCGCTGTACATTGTCATGCATTGTTCCTTCTCACTTTATAGAGCTGCCCCAGTTTGTATTTGACAATCGAAACTTATTTTGTGTACAATTTTTAGAAAGGGGGCAAGATGAAAGTCTCAAAGACTGTAGTGCAGTCTTTTATTTTTGTTGTTTTGACCGGAGTTTTTGCGTTCCACGGGTTTCCCTCGTGGCAGTTGTTCTTTTATGGAGCAGTTGGTGGAGAAGTTGCTGGATCTTGCTATTACCTGACCAACGGCACGGATGCCATCCTCATTGATTGTGGAAGTCACTTTAGTGAGGAAATTGAAATCGAAGGGAAAACCATAAAAATCAACGATGATGATCCCTTCCCATTCGATGGAACCAAAGTCAGGGCTATTCTTATCACTCACGCGCATGCAGACCACATTGGACGTTTACACTGGTTTATATTGCAGTATCCAGATTTCACAGGCCCAATTTATATGACACCTGCTACGTGGGAGATATACTCCGCTACTCTTGATGACACGATCCAGTACGCTGACTGTTTTCCTGGGTGCCTAAAGACGACTGTAAAAGAGCGGATCAAAAATCAGAAGGAAGTTGTTTTTCCACTTGTGGCCTTCTCCCTGGTCGAGGGAGTTTCTGCTTATTTCGTGGAGAACGGGCATATCCCGGGCTCAGTTTCTGTGATTATCAACATTGTTGAAAGAAACGAAGTTACGACTATCTGCTTTTCTGGCGATATTGGCCCGGGGAATCATCCGTTCCTTAAGGATATACCTTATGACGTTTTCAGCATGACCCAAGCGGATATTCTTGTCGTTGAGTCTACCTATGGTGACAAGAGCCGTGATAACGTAGAAACAGTCGAAGAATTTTATCAGGTTATTAGGGAAAGCGTTAGTTATTATCCCAACTTTTGCTTTAGACCGTACACAGCGCATCCTTGCTTTGCTAGCCGAAGGCATCCGAGATGGAAAAATTCCGGCAACGACGAAGATCGCAGTTGGGGGCAAGTCCTCCCGTTCGATCACGGAAAAATACGTGGAGATGATGAATTGCAAAGACTGCGAAAGGATGGGATTCTCTACAAAATTTTGTACGGAAAAACCTTTAAATGAATTTTGTATGGAAGAATTTCAAGATGCTCGCTGTACTTGGGTTAGGTTTAGTGAGACGAATATCGCTGAAGCAAAGAATTACGACGTTATCGTGACCCCTTCCGGGACCGGGGAATCAAGCGATTCCCAAAAGTTGCTCAAAGCTTATGTTGGCGATCCGAATGTGGTGATTGTCCAAGTTGGTTGGGCACCGGGCGACTCTCCGATGGGGCAGCTTGGGGCAGGTAAGAGGATCGTGGAGATTGAAGAAGAGAACAATGGACAAAAAGTAAAATACACATGGAGAGTAAATTGTATTTTTTACTCTTTTCACGACATTTTTTCTGGGCATGCCGACCAACGTGGTCTGCTTAGATTTGTACAAACCTTCAAAAACCGTGATACAGTCATAATTACTCACGGGAATGAAGGATGTCGCGATGCTTTGGGAAAAGCCATAAATGAAAAAATCCCGGGGCTAAAGATTTTCAAACCTAATTATGGATGGGGGTTTGATATAAAAACAAGGTCCCCTATCCCTCCCAAAGAGTCATACCAGACTGAACCCCAAGTAGTAATCGCGGCTGTCTTGCCCAACCCGCGTGGTCTAGAACCAGATAATGAGTGGGTTGAATTGATGAACATAGGACCAGAACGGGTGAATTTGAATGGTTGGTACATCTGTGATAACGCTGGGATCTATGTAATCGATCGGGATATATATCTTGAGCCGCACCAAAGCATCAAGATATATGGTCGGGAATACAATCCCATAAGGGATAAAAAAGGTGTATGGCTAGCTAACGACAGGGATTGCGTACATCTGTTTAAGCCAACGGGAGAGGAAGTTTCGCGTTGTTGTTGGAAGCGTCGGCTAGATCCTGACGAAGTGCTGCCTTGCGGTAGATAGGCAGCTCTTAAAAAGGCTTGGCTCAACTATCAACTATGACATAAAGTCTGAAGACGGTTGATGTTGTGGCATTTAATGTGCATGGGAAGGTGAAGCTGCTAGATTCCGAATTATTTAAAGTAATACCTCGTTTCTCCTCGGATCCTGTAACCGGTCAGGGGAATGGGAAGAAGAATTACAGGGTATCCACCGCTGATTTCTCCCAAAGCTAGACAGGCATGTTGAGGAAGAGCTTTCACTAGGCCGGTCAAGGAGGCTTCCTCGATCATTCCCGATTTCGCCACCCACTTTATGTCTTCCTCGAGCGGCAACCGGAACACGAACAAGTTATCCGCTGCCCGTAAAACCCCTTCCGGAAGCGCTGTAGGTGTATTCGTGATGAAGAAACTCGTGATCCCGGTGTGTCTCGCCCTCGTCACGAGGGCATCGATCCCCTGCGGGGTCACATAGAGGTGCGCTTCCTCGAAAAACACGAACGGAACTTTTTCTTCCTCCTCCACGAGCGCAAAGAGGAACCGCAAAAGCGCTTGAGCAAACCCCATCCTCGCCGGTGTAGAAAGCCCGGAAAGGTCGAACGCTACCGCCCCTCCCTCCCGGATCTCCTTCCAGACCCCCGTAAACGACGAGGCCTCGAGGGGACTCCTCGCCACCATCCCCGTGAGTTTTAGGGCCTCTAGCCGGGAGCGAAGGGTTCGGTTCACCGCATCCGCGGCATACCCACTTTGGGTGGGATAAAACTCCCCTTCTTCTGCCATGGAAATCAGCTCATCGATCCCGATAAATTCTTTCTTCTCCTGAAGAAGCTTCGAAAGCCTCGTCTCAAAATAAAGGAGGGAAGTGGCCGGCGTTCCGAAGGCCTCGAGCATCACGGAGAGGGCCTCGACCCCGATCTCCCGTACTCCAAGTTTGAAGTCTTTCCCCACCGAATACGTTCGAACCCCAGGAAGCCCACCGTATTCCCGGTTCACGTCCAAAACGAGGCACGGCGCCCCTGCCCGGATAAGCCCAAGGAGGATGACTTTCGCAAGGTGCGACTTCCCCGAACCCTTTGCCCCCACGATCATGTTCACTTTCTCTAGCGCCCTTCCGCCCGGGGAGAATTCTTCCCCTTCCAAAGTCCGGCCAAGGAAAATCTTTGGGCCCGGGGTTTCCGGGATGGGGGGGCTAGTCGGGAAAATCTCCGCATCCCAGCCGGGAAGGATTCCATCCCAGGGGCCGCGGACCTTGGCCCGGGCGACCCATCTTGTTCCCTCGGCTTTGGCCCACACCACTTGGAGGAGGAGTTTTCGGGGGCCTTCCCGTAGGAGAAGGGCTTCGCCGAGCCTTGGGGGTCTGGGGAAGGAGACGAAGGCCTCGTCGCCCTGGAAGGAGAGGAGGGTAAGGCCCCGATTTAAAGGCCTTCTTTTGGCCGGGAGGTCAGGGGGCCTAGGTTCACCCCGTCCCCCTTCCTCGAACAGGGAAATAAGGGCTTTTTCCTCAGCCCTCACGGCTCACCCTCTCCCGCCTTCCCTCTCTTCCGGGTGATCTCCAACGAGAGAACCACCTGGGTTGAGGAAAGTTTTAGAAGCCGGAATTTTCCCCGTTCTCCGCCTTCCAAACCCAGAGCCAGAGCGAGGTCTTTGGGGATGGTTACCCGGAACCGGCCGTCCTTTCCCCGCACCACCGCCACCTCTCCGCCCCGGAGCTTCATGAGTCCTCCATAGGTACTCTTAATGGTACCAT
>Ga0272449_1003751_pt1 | contig 12828 bp, 13 predicted proteins | sample YNPCB0241_FD_198679 | JGI IMG/M metagenome (GOLD analysis project Ga0272449, IMG submission 198679) | Hot spring sediment microbial communities from Yellowstone National Park, WY, United States - YNP-CB-024-1 | ecosystem: Environmental > Aquatic > Thermal springs > Hot (42-90C) > Sediment...
TTGCTATAAGCTTGCTCTATCTCCTTCTCAATCTCTTCAGGCATCTTGGTCTTTTCAATCAACTCCCTAATCCTTTGAGTATTCTTTTGCAATTGCTCATTATCGTTAACATCTGTGTTTTTGAGGATTTCAAATATCGTTCGGCCTATCTTCGTCTTCTCTAAAAAATACTTGTAAGCTTGAGCTGTGACGACAAAAGCATTCGGGACTGGCAGGCCGATATTATACATCTCAGCAAGGCTAGCTCCTTTACCTCCGGCTATGGCTACATCCTCCTTTGACATCTCGCTCAAAAACTTTACAAACTTCAAAACACCACCTCATAAAAGCCTATAAGCTAACTTGCCTTCTTTTTCGACTATCTCTATCTTTCCCTCTCTTCCCAACCAGCCTAAACCACTCATCACGTCATCTCTTAGCATCTTACCCAATTTCATTATTTCTTGCATCGTCAACGGAGTTTGCCTGTTCTGGTCTAGGATGGTCCAGACTTTTCCTGCATTAACGCCAAAGATTTCTTCAGGCTTCATATAACTAAATAATTGTTTTTCATTAATTATAAAATTTGTCTATGTTTAGTAGAATACAGCTTTACAAATTTCCAAGTTTATGCTGATACAAAAAAGAGCCTTTCACCTTGGAATAAAGGCCTTGGTCATTAGAGATAACAAAATTCTTTATTTAGTTTTATCAAAGATTTTTATAACAATATCTGAAACCATGTATGCAGCCAACATAAGGATTGATGACAAGTCCCCTTCGGGCAAACCTGATTTAACAATTATTGATTTAACTTTGATTTCTTTTATTTTCAGCATAGAACTAAAAATAAATAAAACACTTATTAAGAAGAATCAATTAATTTATTATGGACGTTCTAACCTTTGGCTCGATAATAGTTGATATAATAACAAAATCAAGTCAAATAAAAAAAGTTAAATTAAAAGACAAACAGCTCTTTGCTTTAGAATATGGCTCTAAGCTTGAGGCGGAATTTATTGACACATTCTTCGGCGGCTCTGCACATAATGTCGCTTTCGGCCTCGCTATTTTAGGAAGAAAGACAGGCATAATAGGTTGTATTGGCGAAGACGAATTTGGCAAAACAGTCCTGTCTGAGCTTCAGCAAGCTGGCGTCAACACAGATGGCATACAGTTTTCTCACAAACCAACAGGCAAGTCGATTGTTTTAATAGGTGAAGACAATGAAAGGAGCATCATCATCTATAGAGGGGCTAATGATTTCATAGATGAAAAAAAGATTTCTCAAGAATACATAAACCTTTTCAGATGCTTCGTCTTCACTTCTGTCTTGGGCGAAAAATCCCTTTCTGCTTTGGATAAAGCTGTTAAAATAGCAAATCGTAAAGGCTTGCTAACTATCGCAAACCCGAGTGCTAGTATGATAAGAAAGAACAAAAAACATCTTTTGAAGCTTTTAGCAAGATGTAGAATGGCGATAATGAATGAAGAGGAAGCCTATCTGCTAACAGGAAAAAAGATGCCAAAATCTTTGGAAGCGATAAAGAATCTTGGTCCAGACACTGTCGTCGTGACGCAAGGAAGCAAAGGCTGTATGGCTATACATGGCAACCGGGTTTATCAACAAAAAGCGTTCAAGACCAGAGTAGTCGATACGACGGGTGCAGGAGATGCCTTCACCGCAGGCTTCATCCATTCGATGCTGAGAAAGGATTCGATGGAGTATGCATTAAAGTTTGCCTCTGTTTGTGCCTCTCTAAACATAAAAAGCGTTGGTGCAGTTAAAAATTTCCCGACAGAAAATGATATAATTAAGGTGTTGGGCGAGAAGAATGTTTAAGCAAGAGAAGAAGGAAAGGATGAAGAAGATAATGAAGGATGGCAAGAGCCTTTTGATCGCTTTCGACCATGCAGTCGAGCACGGGCCTATAGCCTATCCTAATATAGACTTGAATCCCTTAAGGATAGCAAAGATAGCTATCAATGGCAACGCAAATGGCATAATCCTCCATGCTGGAGCAGCTAGGCTTGTGAAAGACTATTTACCCAAGGATTTTGCCCTAATAGTCAAGCTAACAGCAAGAACTTCTTTAGTAAACGATAAGAGCCACATCCAATCTGTCGTGACGACGGTCGATGAAGCAAAGATGATAGGCGCAGATGGAGTGGCGTTCACGATATACGTCGGCAGCGATTATGAGCACAAAATGTTTGAAGATTTTGCTCAAGTGAAAAAAAGATGCTTACAGCTCGACATGCCTTTGATAGGCTTCATGTATCCAAGGTCGCCGAAATACAAGGATAAGTACAATCCTAAAGCCATAGAGTATGCTGCTAGAGTTGGTGCTGAGATAGGATGTGATATAGTAAAGACTTATTACACTGGAAGTAAGGAAACTTTTTCTAAAGTTGTTAAAAATTGCTTCGTCCCCCTTCTTGTAGCAGGAGGCCCAGAAGCGAAGACGAAAGAAGAATTTTTAAAGAATGTGCAAGATTGCTTGGAAGCTGGAGCCAAAGGTTTTGCCCTAGGCAGAAACATTTGGGCAAGAGAAGGCTCTGTCGAGCTTTTGAAGCAAGTTAAATCAATTCTTTCAAAGTATTGATGTATATGGAAAGAGAATGGTACAAGCTTTCAGCAGAAGAAGCTATAAAGCAGTTAGGCTCATCGAGAAACGGCTTGACTATAGAAGAAGTTGAAAAAAGACAGAGAATTTATAAAAAGAACATAATCTATGAAGAGTATCAGATAAATGCTATCAAGATATTGCTCAATCAATTCAAGAGTTTTTTCGTCCTGCTGTTGCTAGTTGCTGCAGCAGTATCGTTGTTTATAGGAGAAATAATCGATTTCTATCTCATAATAGCCTTCATAATCATCATAACATCCATAGGCTTTATTCAGGAATACAAAGCTGAAACAATCGTTAAGCAATTAAAGAAGATGATATTGCCCAAGACGAAAGTCATAAGGAATGGCCAACAAGTAGAAATAAGCTCTGCTGAGTTGGTACCAGGCGATATAATAGTGCTTTCGACTGGAGACAAGGTTACGGCTGATTGTCGCATAATAGAGGCATACGAGCTAGAAGTTGACGAATCGCTAATAACAGGGGAGTCAACTCCTGTGAAAAAGACTAGCGAGAGAATAGAAAAAGATGAAGAAATAGCCGATAGGATTAACATGCTTTATTCTGGTTCTGTCGTGACTCATGGAAGATGCATAGCAATCGTTACAGAAACTGGAAGCAGGACTGAAATAGGCAAGATAGCAAGGCTCATTGGCCAGCAAGAAGAGCAATCACCTTTAAGCAAGGAGATAGACAAACTTGGCAAACAGTTGACATTTATATTGCTTGTTGCATGCCTTTCAATCTTTTTTATCTCCATAGCCGAAGGTGCCGAAACAAAGCATGCATTCTTAGGCGTATTAGCTTTAGCCGTTTCAGTCGTGCCAGAAAGCTTGCCCATAATCATCACAGTCTCTTTAGCAGTAGGAAGTAATGCAATGGCAAAGAAAAATGCATTGGTAAGAAAATTTACAGCAATAGAAAGCCTAGCCAGCATAGATGTAATATGCTCAGACAAGACAGGAACTTTGACCAGAAATGAGCTGACTGTGAAAGAGATATACACTAACAAGACAATAGAAGTAACAGGAAGCGGTTATATCCCAGAAGGCAAGTTTTTGTTAGGTAGAAAAGAGATAGATGTAAAGAAGGATGAAAGATTGATGATGCTTTTAAAAGCAGGAGTTGTATGCAACTCGTCCATGCTAAAGAATAATGCCGGCGTCTATTGGGTTTTAGGCTCACCATTAGAAGGTGCATTGCTAGTCTTAGCCAAAAAAGGTGGACTAGAATTTGAAAGGGAAGAGGCAAAGATAGCTTTCGAGATACCTTTCGATTCTAAAAGGAAGATGATGACAGTCGGCTACAGAGAAGGGAGAATAATTTCATACACAAAGGGCGCACCTGAGAATGTAATAGAAAACTGTATCGAAGATTTTGACGGAAAGGTTTTGAACGAAAGGAGGAAGAAAGAGATATTGAGTAAAGCGAGAGACATGGCCAAGCGCGGCTTAAGGACTTTGGCTCTGGCTTATAAAAAAGATGCCAAGGCAAAGGATGCAGAAAGGAACATGGTCTTTATAGGCCTAGTAGGCATGATAGACCCACCTAGGCCTGAGGCAAGAGAGGCTGTAAAGAAATGCAAAGAGGCTGGAATAAGAGTTAAAATACTCACAGGAGACCACGAGTTGACGGCAGTTTATGTAGCCAGAGAAGTAGGTTTGAAAGTTAAAAAAGTTTTAACAGGAAAGGATTTATCTATTTTAACCTTTGAGCAGCTTTTGGATGTGGTCGAGGAAGTAGACATCTTTGCTAGGATAACACCAGAAGACAAGACAAAAATTGTTCAGGCTTTACAGCAAAAAGGCCATAGAGTGCTGGTAACAGGAGACGGCATAAACGATGCTCCTGCCTTGAAGCTTTCAGAAGTAGGCATAGCCATGGGAAGAGGGACTGAAGTAGCAAAGGAAGCCTCTGATATAATACTAGTCGAAGAAGATTTTCTGAACATAGTTTATGCGATAGAAGAAGGAAGGAGAGTTTATGAAAACATCAAGAATTCTGTAGTATATCTTGTTTCAACATCTATTGCAGAAGTAGCCGTCATTCTTTTCAGCTTATTCGCAGGTCTACCTTTCCCTTACACAGCTAAGCAAATACTCTGGCTGAACATCGTCACAGAAGGCATACCAGCAACGGGCTTCGCGTTCGAAAGAGGAGAGAAAGAATTGTTAAAAGGAAGGCCGAGAGACCCGAGAGAGGGATTCCTGAACTCTAGAACGATAAAAAGAATACTTGGCCAAGCTGCCGTCATGTCAATAGGCGTGTTTGCTGTTTATTATTTTGCAAGGAATAATCTTTCAAAAGCAGCTGTCTTGGCCTTTAACACCATGGTGTGGTTTGAATTGTTCAATGCTATAAACTGCAGGTCTGAGAGGACGAGCTTTTTTAGGATGAAATTGAGTGAAAATAAAGTATTTGTCAGCTTGCTCGCAGCTTCCTTCTTGCTTCAATTCATCGCATTAACAAACCCGTTATTCTTGAAAATCTTTGGTCTGGACAAGCTAGAATTCAGAGAAATACTTCTTTCTATATTGATAGCATCATCTATACTGATTATAGGAGAGCTGAAGAAAGCAAAATACAAAAAGCTTCCTATTTAAATTTGGGATGAGATATCTAATATTTTATTGTGTAAGGTGATGTTTACGGGAGAGACGAGGATTACTAGATTAACGATGCAAGGGTTCAAATCTTTTAGAAAAAAAGTATCAATACCTTTTTACCAAGGTTTAATGGTCATTACAGGGCCAAATGGGTCTGGAAAGACGAACATACTCGATGCTATATGTTTTGCTCTTGGAAGAACTTCTATAAAGTCTTTGAGAGCCGAAAAACTGCATGAACTCATCTATCACGGCAGCAAGGTATATCCCCCAGCTGATACAGCCTCAGTCACTATATGGCTCGATAATTCTGCTAAGATATTTCCCTTCGAGGAGGAAGAAATATCCATTACAAGAAAGGTCAACAAGAATGGCATGAGCTTGTTCAAGCTTAACGGTAAGACGACAACGAGGGAGAGGATTTTAGAAGTCCTTTCTGCTGCAAGGATTCATCCTGACGGCTTTAACATCATAATGCAGGGTGATGTGAACGAAATAATAGAGATGACACCAGAAGAGAGGAGATTTATTATCGATGACATATCAGGTATAAGTCAGTACAATGAAAAGAAGGAGAAAGCCAAAGCTAACTTGGAAAAAGTTGAGCAGAAATTAAAAGAAGTAGAAATAGTCATATCCGAAAGGATGCAAAGACTAGTGGAGCTAGAGAATGACAGGAATATAGCCTTGAAATACAAGGATTTGCAAAAAAGGTTAGAAACACTCAAGGCTTCTTTGGCCAAGCAAAAATACTTGGCATTACTCGAAGACTTTAAGAAGGCCGATACAGAAGCAATGGATGTTGAGACACAGATAAGGGAGATAGAGGATGAGATAAAAAGAGTTGAAAAGGACTTGGAGCTTGCAGAAAGTAGGAGGGAGGAAATAGCTAATAAAATCTTCGTGCGTTCTAGAGGAAGCAGCTTGAGACAAGAAATAGAGGAATTGAAAAACAGGATTGTGAGAAACGAGGCAAGGATAGATTCCAACATAAGAGAGATGGAGAGAATAGACCAGATGATAAACAAGCTGGAATTCTTGAAGCAAGAGAGAAAAGGGTTTAGCAAGGCCGTGGAAGCTATATTGAGCTTAGATAGGAGAGGAGTGCACGGTGTCATAAGCCAACTCATACAAGTACCAAAGGAGTATGAGATTGCTGTAGAAGTAGCGGGAAGCGGAAAGCTGCAAAACATAGTAGTTGAAGACACTTTAATTGCAAGTGAATGCATAAACTATTTGAAGAGGGAAAAAATAGGCAGAGCTACATTCCTTCCTTTGAATAAGATAAAACCTAGAAAACTAACACCCGAGCAGAAGATACTGCTTAAGAAACCTGGAGTCATAGGTTTGATAACAGATTTAATAAGCTACGACAAAAAGTATGCTTCTGCCATCGAGCATATATTTGGGGATACAATTATAGTCGAAAACCTAGGTGTTGCAAGAGATATAGGTATAGGCTCTATAAGAATGGTGACTCTAGACGGCGACCTCATAGAGCCTACGGGTGCGATGGTAGGAGGATATTATGAGAAGAAGGAGATATTTGGAGTCGATAAGGAGATAGGCGAATACATGCAGGCTAAAAGAGATTTAGCTGAAGAAATAAACTTTTTGCGAGTGGAGATAGAGCAAATAGCAAAAAAGATAGAAGAGCTAAAGAAGATGGAGGAGAAAGAGGATAAAGAGATAGCCTTGTTAGAAGAAGAAAGAGTAAGGTTGGAGGAAGATATAGAAGAATTGAAGAACAAAAGGAAAGAACTTTATGAGCAGAGGATATTGCTGCAGAACAAGATTAACAAGACAAAGATAAGGGCGGCAAAACTCGAAGCCGAGCTAGAGAATTACAGACTCGAAGCCGAAAGATATGGGGATGTTGAATTAGTCGACGAGAAGCCAGAGATACTTGAAATGAGAATACAAGATACTATTAGAGAACTCAATTCTCTAGGATTAGTTAACCTAAAGGCTATAGAAGAATACGAGGCCTTTAAGGTAGAATTTGATGAATTGAAAAACAAATACGATACCATAAACAAGGAGAAACAATCAATACTAGAGATGATAGAAAGAATTGAAGAAAAGAGGAGGCAAGTGTTTTATGAAACTCTTGCAGCTGTTAACGAGAACTTTCAAAAAGTCTTTAAAGAAATAGTTGGCGGCGAGGCCTCTCTAGAGCTCGAAGACCCTTTGAATATAGAAAGCGGGTTGATAATAAAAGCAAACCCAAGCGGCAAAGCTATATCCAACATAGATTCTATGTCTGGAGGAGAAAAATCTGTTACAGCTTTAGTATTTTTGTTTGCAGTTCAGATGTACAAACCAGCACCTTTTTATGTGCTAGATGAAATAGATGCTTTCTTGGATAAAGTCAACACGAAAAAGGTTGTTGATATGCTGAAAAAACTTTCACAAAACGACCAATTCATATTGATTAGTCACAACGATTACACGGTCAAACAAGCCGATAAAGTTTATGGCGTTGCGATGGAAAACGGTGAGTCGAAGATTTTAGGTTTGGAGATGCCAAATGAGTAAGTTGACAGAGCAAGATCTGCTCAAGACTGTGATTGAAAGCGAATCATGGGAAGATGTTATCTACAACATCGTCAGCATCGAAGGTCTAGACCCATGGGATATAGATATAGTGAAGCTTGCCGATTCTTTTTTGAAGTACATAGAGACAGTTAAGATGCTAGATTTTAGGATACCTGCAAAGATAGTATTCGTCGCAGCAATCTTGTTAAAACTAAAAGTAGACAGCTTGTTCCCGCAAGAAAAAGAGGAAGAAATGACCTTGCCAGATGTAAGCGAAGAAGAGTTTAAAGCATTCAAGGAAAGACTGGAGCAAATAAAGCTTTCTCCGCCTTTAGAGAGGATGCCTTCTAGGCCTGTTACGCTAGATGAGCTTATAGAAGCTTTGAGAAAGGCGATGAAAGTAAAAGAGAGGAAGGAACATAGGAGACATGCGCTTGGAAGGAAGATAGCTAATAACATATATGTCACCGAAGAAGATATAGAAAAGAGGATCGAACATCTGCTTAAAGAGATAGAAGATTTGTGCAAACTGTTGAATAGGGAGAAGATAGAATTTTCACGTCTCGTCAAAAAATGGGAAAGAGAAGAGATAGTAAAGCAATTTCTGCCTTTACTTTATTTAACTAACAGAGGAGATGTTACAGCTGAGCAAGAAGAATTCTTTAAAGAAATTTGGGTCAGCAAGAAAACGAAAAACTAATCTTGAAGCCTTGAAAACTCCTCGAAATGTTCTATCTCATCTTCTAATATTTCTTCTATTGCCTCGTAAAGTTTTATATCTTCTATTCTGTCTAACATTTTCAATATATTTTTATACATTTTTATTGCATCCTCCTCTGCTTTTGCATTAACTTTAAGCATCTGTTTTATGTCTTTTACTAATGTTCTTTCATCTACATCCATCGTCGGTGTGCCACCTAGCCAGAAAATTCTTTCCCTCAATATTTCTGCGTGCTTCATCTCCTCTTCCGCTATATGTTTTAGCAAGTTTATTACAGTATCAGAATCTATGCCTCTTGCTATAGTCGCATGAGTTAAATACTGGATTACAGCTTGGTATTCTGTGCTTAATGCATGGTTCAATTCTTTTAAAACTTTCTCTTTATTCATAAAATCACCAAAAAGAATATATTTTTGTTAAATAAATAAGTTTGTGATATTTATGAAAGTCAAGATTTATACAACACCTACGTGTCCTTATTGTGAGATGGCAAAGCAGTATTTCAAGTCTAAAAACATAGATTACGAGGAAGTCGATGTAACCTCTGATATTGAAGCAGCCAGAGAAATGATAGAGAAGACCGGACAGATGGGAGTTCCTGTAATAGAAATTGGCGATACTATCATAATAGGGTTTAATAGAGCTGCAATTGAAAGAGCATTAAAATAGAACTTATTGTCTCATGTTCTCTTTGTTCTCTTATTTAAATATTTGAAAGAACATTAATAATATATGAAAATTCCTATAAAAAAGGAGAGAATATTCAGAATTCTGTCCACACAAAAGGATTTGAATGTATCGAAGATGTCCAAGGCTACAGGGCTCGCTAAGTCTTTCGTGTCTAAAACTATTAACGAGATGAAGAGTGAAGGAATTGTTTGGGGCACAGAAAAGATTTATGTAGATTATATAAAATTGTTAAGAGAATGGGGAAATTTAAAAAGAAAAATTTTTCAATTCACTCGACCTTTGATGGTCGATATACTAATCCCTGACCGTCTGAAATCTGTAATAAAAGATTATGCCATCTCAGGACCATTCGCTGAAATGCTCATTCAAGGAGAATCTCCTGGACGTCCGCTAATAGTCTACATCACGGATGAAGAAATGGAAAAAAAAAGAAATAAAATTTCTAGTCTTGGTATCATAGGCAAAGGTCAAGTTCACATCTATGCTTACGATGAGGATATACTTCGATTTAGATGGGAAGTAAAAGGATGGAAAGTAGTGAGCATACCTCAATTATGCGCAGATATGATGGCTCAAGGAACCTATGCTGATTTGGGCATGAAACTCTTTCAGAGGTGGTTAAATGCTGGTAGAAGAATACAGGGAAGTAAATAGAATCTCGTTGACCGAGCTTAAAAGAATATGGAAAACGATAAGAAACGATGTTCTACTTATAGGTGGCTGGGCAGCACACTTCTTATCGAACGATAGGTTTCGGTCTTGGAAAAGAATCGATTACATAGGTTCAAAAGACATTGATCTCGGAATAAAAAGTAGGGATGTAGGAATTGTGACAAAAAAACTGGAAGAACTTGGCTATACTCCAATAAATTTTAGGTTTTATAAGATCTTTGATAGAATAACGAAAAAACCCATAAAAGAAGAAATAGCAAAAAAACTCCCTATTTTTAATATTTTTTATCTTTACTTGGATGTTATATTGGATGAGGATGTCAAAACTAAGACAGTCTTCTTTAGCGACCCTCTAATAAAGTTTTGTTTTGAAAATGAGACATGGATAAAGATAAGTGGTTTTAAAGTTATAAGACCAGAACCTCTTGTTCTAACAAAACTGAGAATTCTCGATAAAAGAGACGAGGAAAAAAGGATTAAGGATATACTCGATTGCATTTTTGTACTGAATTTTTCCGACTTTGACAATAACTTTTTCAAGGAAATTTCTAACATCTACAAAATAAATAAGAGCAATAAAGAGATGGCATTAACCATTCTTAACTCTCCTCAACTTGAGATGGAATTATCTAGTTTGGGGTTCGATGGTAGTGAAATTCAGAATGTTAAAACAACTTTTATGTCAATATTTGATTTTAAATAAACTTTAATTTAAAACCGGGCATCTCAAGGACTGCTTTAATACCATAAACATAAGAGGAACCTATGTTTACCAGTTTTTTATCATCTAAATTAAAAACTTCGTTGATTCTCGGTTGATGGCTCCTGATCAAAGCCTTTAAATCATTCTGCTCTAGGAAATTTACTAATTTTTCATTGGGAACCATCCAAGTTTCAGGGCCTCTCCAACCAGCGAAAGTTATTTCTGGATCATTCCAGAGTATCTGGTATGCTATTCTATTATCTTTGACTTTTTTCCATAAATTCAAATCCCAATACTTTTCTTCAATAGGTATACATCCATGAACAGCTAGCAATTTATGCCTTTTATTTAAATAAGCAATAGGGGCTGATTGGAATGCTAGGACATATGCATGCTCAATTTTACTCCAGTTGTTGAAATTTTCCTTTAATTTCTGCGGAAAATCCCGAGGCCAAACATCTATATATGCGTCATGATTCCCAGCCAGCAGAACGATTTTCTCACTTTCTATTTTTAGTCTTGCTATTTCTTCGACTACTTCTACTTGTTTTTCTCCCCTATCAACGAAATCTCCAAGAAAAATTACTCTATCATAATTTTCAACAGCTTTCTTCACGTATTCTATAGTATCTAAATCTCCGTGAACATCTCCAACAAAAAGAAGTTTATTAGCGTCATCATAAATAACAGCAGGTTCAGCATCGAATTTTTCTTTCATTTTTTTAATCAATCTCAGCATACAAAACACTATTCTAAAAATTCAACTTCATCTATTATGCCGTCACCATCTTCGTCAACTCCTTTAACCACCCTTGCAAAAACTTCAGGATTGTACTTGTTTCCTTCAGAAATCTCCTTTAGGTGTTTGACGAAAGCTATAACAGATGATAAAGTTCCCCTAAAACCTTTACCAGATAAAAATAATATTTCCTTACTTTCATTGAAAGGATTTTTCAACCTCTCTATGACACCTATCTCTTTTTCACTGTATATTTTTTTGGACAAAGTCGATATAATCGTCCAGTCCAAAATCTCTTCAGAATAGTTGAAATATACAGGAAACATGTTGTTTATTTTTTCAGCTACAATGTTTGTTTTTGGCCCACCGACTATTATTAAGTTCTTTTCCAAATCATTCTCGTTTACTTGAGTGTCGAGCTTATATATAGGAAACTTGAAATTGGAGATGAACTGGCCAAGGTATGCTGTGAGATTAATGACACAATATCCATCCGATGCAGGAGCTTTGTATTTTCCATGAGGATCAGGAGAACCTACTATTATTAAAGCATCGAGTTTTCCGTCTCGAATAAAAGGATTCAAGAACTTTATTTCTGCTGGCTTTAACTTTGCACTCCTTGTATAATAATCATCAACAACTTTAAAGGAGAATGTTGGCGATGATAGAGAATATATCTTTGCTGTTGCACCTACTCTTTCTTCTAGACTGTTTAACTTTATTATTCCAAGTTTCTCCAACTTTCTTATATGGTAATATATCTTTTGTTCGTGTTGCTTCAATTTCCTAGCTATATCCATAGCGCATGAAGGTGATCTAGCCAACTCCTTTATTACTTTTAGACTTAAGTCATTAGAGAATGCTGAAAGTGCCTTTGGGTTGGATAATACTTTTGTTTCATAAACTTTTTGCTCATTTTTTTCTTCTTCCACAAGGAATTGCATAAATTATAATAGAAGTTAAAATATTATAAATTTTGTTGTAATAATGTGCAATTTTTTGTTTTGCAATTTTCATCCAATTTTTTGGTAACAACACAAAAGTTTTAGGATTTTTTTATAAGGTTAAACTTTGTATAATTATTCAAGCTTGAAAGGGGGACAAAACCGATGGGGTGGACCGAGACATTTCCGCGTCCCCCTTAAAAAACTGTTTAGGAGATTCAAAATGAATTGCATATATTGCAGTTCAACAAGAATAAAAGTAATAAACGGCACATTTCCGATTACCTACGAATGCTTGAAATGCAGGAAAATTTTCATCGAGCCAAACCCTATGCTGATGTGATATTGTGTGCGGTATCTTCTCATGCATAAGTGATAAAGATATCTCTCAAAAAGTGATCGATGGTTTTAAATTAATATAATTTAGAGTATATGATTCTTGCGGCATTGTAGTTATTGTTAATGGCGAGATTTATCTTGAAAGACATTTGGGAGCACTGGTAAAAAGCGTGACTGTAGAATAGGCTTACATTACTTCTGGTACTTCTATGTTTAGCATACTCAAACAATTACCTATGCATATCCTCGTTGCTTCGACTAAAGTTG
>Ga0272449_1003752_pt1 | contig 12825 bp, 13 predicted proteins | sample YNPCB0241_FD_198679 | JGI IMG/M metagenome (GOLD analysis project Ga0272449, IMG submission 198679) | Hot spring sediment microbial communities from Yellowstone National Park, WY, United States - YNP-CB-024-1 | ecosystem: Environmental > Aquatic > Thermal springs > Hot (42-90C) > Sediment...
TAGGAAGGCTAAAAGCGGATGAGGATAAAGGAGGTTGCATGGGAGAAAAGACCAGGGAAAATCTGTACAACGCATTCACCGGGGAATCTAAGGCGGTGGTGAGGCTGAGGGCCTATGCCAAGAAGGCTGAGGAAGAGGATTACCTGGCCGTGGCCAAGCTCTTTCGCGCCATCGCCGAATCGGAGTTCATCCATGCCTTAAACAGCCTGAGGCTGCTCGGGGTCATCAAGGATACCGAGACCAACCTCGAGGAGTCCCTGGCCCGGGAAGAGAAGGTGGCCCAGGTGAGCTACGACCGTTTCATCCAAGACGCCGAGCAGGAGGATGAGAGGGCCGCTGCCACCCTATTCTCCTACGCCCGGGACGTGGAGGAGCGCCATGCCAAGCTCTACGAGAGGGTGCTGCAGCACCTGGTGGCGGACGAGGTGCCCGACTACTTCGTCTGTCAGGTCTGCGGCTACGTGGCCGACGGGGTGGTGCCGGAAAAATGTCCCATCTGCGGTGCTCCTGAGGAAAAATTCTTGAAGGTGGATTGAGCCCCGTGTTGATCGTGGGACTGGGACGGAACCAGCGAGGGGGAGGTTTACCTCCCCCTCGCTTCGTTCAGGGTAGAAACGGGATATGCATCAGGCCTTGCATTGCTTGAGGGACTCCATGATGTCCTGTAGCGTTCTCTTGCGCCTCTCCAGCTCGGCCAGCTTCTCCTCCACCGTCTCCATCTCCGGGTCGAAGACACAGGAACCGAAGCTGCAATCCACGCCCGCCAGTTCCTGCAGCTTGGAGGCAAGGACCTTTAGCTGCTCCTCGTAATCGGCGATTTCCTTCTTCAGAAGCTCCTCCTTCTCCTCGGCCATTTCTCCTCCTTTCTTCCGTTACCTCCATTTCTCACGCTGTTTTACGCAATTTTATTTAACCGCGGCTCGACGCTGCAACGATACCCGGTATCGTTTCACCCGCCGATCCCAGCATTTCCCGATCAACCCCAACCGTACCCGCCGGTTCACCGGGGGCTTACCTTTCTCACCGTTCAGAAAGCAGGGCGCGAAAAGTAGAGCGCTCTTTCCGAGCACACCCCGGCCTCCCCGTTCACCGCGATGGAAACCTCATGCTCGGCGCCCACTTCCTCCCCTACGTTCACCGTCACCCGGGAAAACGGCCCCACCTCGTATCTCCTGTGCTCCTCCCTGTTCGGTAAGAAGTAAACTACCTCCACATGGGACGCCCTTTCCAGGGAGTTGAAAAGGATCAGCCACTGACAATATCCATTAGCAGTACAACCTTCCGCATATAAGGACCTCGGGTTAAAAGGCGTCGTCCCCGGATCCGTGGCCCCGCCCAGGGCGTTGCCATCGTTGAAAAAAACGGTCCTGGATGTCACTAGGGGAAGCAATGCCCTGAGCCTCAGGGAGAAATCCCTCTCCTCGCCGGGAAAGTAGCGGGAGATATCGAGAGTGACAACGCTCCAGGGGTCCAGGGTCACCATCTCCCCCACCCTGTCCTCTCCTGAGATAAGGGTAACCTCCACCAGGTCAGCGGTGGAGTTGGGGTTGAAGAGGTGCAGGTAATTCCTGGTATTGAAGCGGGTGGTCCCCTCGGGGAAGTACCATTCCTCCATCTTCTCCGTATATCCTGGGACCAGGAAGCCACCTCCTAATCCCCCTCCCGTATCGAAGTAGCAAGCCCTCTCCGCCGCCAGGGGACGACTCGCGGAAAGAACCACCGTCGCCGCAGGTCCCTGGAATAATCCGCCCAGGTCCAAGGACACCCTTCCCTCCGGGGGCACGGAAAGCTCCTTTTCCCCGGAAAGCCCCCCTGGCCCGTAAAGCTCTAGCTGGACGCGGGTGTCCTCCTGACCGGGATTGAAGATGAAGAGGTAATCCTCCAGCTTCACCCCCATCTGGCCCAGGGGGAAGATCCAACGCGGTGAAAGGACGGGGGAACCGATCCCCACGGTGGCGCCGTTCATGCCTCCATTGCGCTGGAAATATAGGGACCTCTCCGCCACCACCGGCGTCGCGGAGCTCACAAGACAGGAAAAGTCACAGTCCAGGCCCACTTCTGAATTGGCGTTGAGGGTGATCCTCTGGCCGGAAGCCACCCGGTACTCCCTGGAGACTTTCCCCCGGGAGGCGAAGAACTCCACGAGAACCTTGGCTTCCTCTGGAGAGGGATTGAAGATGGAGAACCAGCACTCGAAGCCCTTTCTGGCGGTTCCCTCTGCAAAGTACCAGTTGCCCGCCGGGGAGGGCACGCCTGTCCCTATGTCCCCTCCTCTGATCATGCTCCTTATCCCGTACAGCTCGCCCACGGTGACGAAGACGAAGCCCCTCCTCTTCAAGCCCTCCACCACGCCGGTGACCATCTCCAAGGTTCCCCTACCCCCCAAATGGAAGAGGATGATGCTCCCGTCCCTGCTGTGGTTCACCATGAAGGAGATCCTCTCCGGAAGGGGTGGAGCAGGGCTCCTGGCGTCCATGCTGTCCAGGCTCCACATCACCGGAGTGAAACCCATGGACGAGATGACCGCCCTCACCCGGTCGTCGATGAACCCCCCCGGCGGCCTCATGAGCGGGAGGTCCTGGCCCGTGATCCTCCTGATCACGTCCTGGCAGGCTGAGACCTCCCACCTTATTCGGTCATCGGGAACCTTGGTCAAGGGAGCGTGATGGTAAGTGTGGTTGCAGATCTCCCAGCCGCGGTCTGCCATCTCCTTCACGGAGGAGGGATTCCTCTCCATCCAGCTTCCGATGAGAAAGCAAGTGGCCCTTATACCCTGGGAGGTGAGGTAGTCTAATATCCTGCGGTCGTAGTTGTACCCGTCATCGAAGGTGAGGGCCACCCGGGGGGGAGAAACGGGTTGGGCGCCCGCGGGGAGGTCTCCCGGGAAAGGGCGGGGTAGGGAAAGGGCCATGAACGCCGCCAATAGCAGACTCGCCACCGCCTTCCCCGCCGGAGATAACTTCACGCCATCCCCTCGCTTCACGCCGATCCCCTTCCTTACCCATGGGCACCCCATGGCACCCGCGGATACCCGTTCATAATCCTCCCATGCCGCGCCGGGAAAAACCATGACGGGGCCCCTCCCCGGAAAGGTCAAGCCTCCCGGCGGGAAAGCACTTCCACCACGTCCCCGATGGCCCGGCAGGCTACCCTGGGATTGGAACCCCCGGAAAGGACGTAAACCACCTTCAGGGGGAAGTATTCCTTCACCAGCTCCGCCATCCCCTCGTAAGCCCCGTCGCCTAACTCGAAGGCCCCGTAGTCGTCCCGGTGACCGTCGTGCCCCAGGATCACAAAGAGGAGCTGGGGACCGAAAGAGCGGGCCCTCTGGAGCGCTATCTCCACCTCCCGCAGGAAAATCCCGTCATCGGCGTCGTAGGGAAGCGGAACGTCGTGGTTATGGGGACCCTCGACCTTACCCCTCCCGTGACCGCCGTAAAAGTTCACATGCATCACCGAGGGGTCGGATCCCAGTATGTCCCGGGTTCCATCACCGTAGTGAGGATCCACGTCCAGGATGGCCACTCGCGATGCCATTCCCTTCCTCCTCAAGTCAGCCAGGGCGATGGCTACGTCGTTCAGGTAACAGAAACCCCAGAAGCCCTCGCGGGAGGCATGATGCCCCGCGGTGCCCACATAACAGAAGGCGGAATCGGACTCCCCCGCGGCCACTGACTCTGCGCCCATCAGGACCGAGCCGGCGGAAAGCAGTGCCACGCCGTAATAATCGCTCCTCTGCACACTCCTCACGTGGTTGGGCGTGTGGACCTGGAAGACCAGTTCCTCTTCTACCGGCACGGCCTCCAGGACCCTGACTCCCTCCCTCGCCAGCAATCCCCTCCTCTCAAGCTCACGGAAGGAAGGCGCTATGCGGTCCTTCAAAGCCGGATAACCGCAAAGGGCGAAATCGCCATGGTAGACGATGGTGACCCGGTAGCTCATGCCCTGCTTCCTGCGCTCCTATTTTCGGTGCGAACCATCTCGACCTCCCCGGTTTCCTTCCACCGGGGATAATGATACAGCCCCGGGAAGACCCGGCCAAGGAAAAATCCGGGTTGGAACTTTCCCCTCCCTCAAGCAGGACTTCCACCCCGGGAGGGGGCGAGGAAGCTCTGGTAAGTGCCTGGGAAGGAAAGGTGCGGCACCACTGGCCCGATCCGCCTCCTGCTTTGGGACGACCGCAACAGGGGGCCTCCCCAGGTTTAAAGGTTCCCGGTGGCGGGTAGGAAATAACTCGTCGAGCGGCGGACAACGTGGGGAAAGGAGGGGGTAATATGGCCGTGTACATTCTCCTGAGCCGCCTGACCGACGAGGGCTGTGCCACGCTCACCAAGAACCCGGACCGGATCAAGGAAGTCAACAAAGACGTGGAGGCCATGGGGGGGAAGGTCGTGGCCCAGTACGCGGTCCTGGGGCCCTATGACTTCGTTAACATCGTGGAGGCCCCCAACAACGAGACCATCACACGCATATCGGTCCAGCTGGCTTCGCGGGGAACGGTGCGCATCACCACCTTGCCGGCCATCGGGGTGGACGAATTCATCCGTAGCCTGAAGTAGGCAGGCGCCGGTAAGCACGGGAGCGCCATAAAACACGATCCCCAGGGCGTGGGGAAAAGGATAGCCCGCGGGCAACATCAAACCTGGTGGGAGGGAAGGATAAGGCGGTTCAGTCCACGAACCTGTACTTGATCAATGCCCAAAGGGCTGGGATGCCGTCCTTCCAGGTGATCTTCTTGCCCTCTGAGTATTCCCGCCCTGCGTAGGTAATGGGTACCTCGAATATGCGGATGCCCTTCTTCAGTATCTTGGCGGTGATCTCCGGCTCGATGTCGAACCTGTTCGACCTAAGCACGATACCCTCCAGGGCGCTGCGCTTGAACATCTTATAGCAGGTCTCCATGTCGGTCAGGGTGGTGTCGTAAAGCAGGCCGGTGACGAAGGCCAGGAAACGGTTGCCCAGGTAGTGCCAGAAGAGCATGTTCTTGTGAGGCCCGGTGAAGCGGGAGCCGTACACTACCTCTGCCTTGCCCTTCAGGATGGGCTCCAGCATGCGGGGGAAGTCCTCAGGATCGTATTCCAGGTCGGCGTCCTGGATGACGATGATGTCGCCCGTGGCGTGGGCGAGGCCCGTCCTCACCGCAGCCCCCTTCCCCCGGTTCTCCGGGTGGAAGATGACCCGGGTGACGGAATCCTCCTCCATGGAGAGGATCTCCCGGGTGCCGTCGGTGGAACCGTCATCCACCACCACGATCTCCCTCTCCATATCTCCCAAGTCCACCTGACGGACTCTCCGCAGGACCTCCTTCACGGTGTTCTTCTCGTTGTAGACGGGAATTATCACCGATAGCTTCATGGGTCACCTCTCCCAAACCTTTCCATCGGGCCAGGACCAGACCCAGAGTTCAGACGTCTCCGTACCTCTCCAAATAATACTTACGAAACTCCCCGCTCTTGATAGGTTCCCACCAGTGACGGTTCTCCCGGTACCATTCCAGCGTGCGGCGCAGGCCCTCCTCCAGGTTTACCCGGGGCTCCCAGCCCAGCTCCCTGACCTTGGACCAGTCCACCGAGTAGCGGAAATCGTGCCCCGGTCGGTCCGGGACCCAGGCAATCCTGTCCTCGCCCATTCCCATGAGACCTAGGATCAAGCGGGTGAGCTCCAGGTTGCTCCTCTTCTGGTCCGCTCCCACGTTGTACACCTCCCCCGGCTTCCCCTCCCGAAGGATGAGGTCTATGGCGCGGCAGTTGTCCTCCACGTAAAGCCAGTCCCTCACGTTGCTCCCGTCCCCGTAAAGGGGAACCTTCCTTCCCTCCAGGAGGTTGGTGATGAAGAGGGGGATAACCTTTTCCGGATACTGGTAAGGACCGTAATTGTTGGAGCTTCTCACTATCACCGCGTCCACCCCGTAGGTCCTCACGAAAGATCTCACCAACAAGTCGCCCCCGGCCTTGGAGGCGGCATAGGGGCTGTTGGGGCGGAGGGGACTCTCCTCGGTGAAGCTTCCCTCCTCGATGCTGCCGTATACCTCGTCGGTGCTGATATGCACCAGGCGGATCCTCGCCTCCCGGCACGCCTCCAGCAGGCGGAATACCCCGATAACGTCGGTGACCAGGAAGGCCTCGGGATCCATGATGGACCTGTCCACGTGGGTCTCGGCGGCAAAGTTGATCACAGCCTCCGGTCCCCACTCCATGGCCCTGCGGATATCCTCCCGGGAGCAGATGTCTCCCCTAAAGAAAGAGTACCTAGGGTCTCCCTCCACATCCCGCAGGTTGGCCGGGTTTCCCGCGTAGGTGAGCTTGTCCAGGTTGAGCACCACGTCCTCCGGGTGTTCCCGCAGGATGTACCGGATGAAGTTGCTGCCTATAAAACCACATCCGCCGGTGACCAGCAGGCGCATGTCCACCCCCATCGTCATAAGGGTTTTTTCCTGGAAAACCGGAGCCACTCCCGGCCTCCGGATGGGCCTCGACGGGATGCCGGCCCTTACCTCATCACTATCTCCCACCGGTAGGGAACGGATACCTCCTCGGTGGACAGGAGTGCGCCCTCCTTACCCTTCCACATCCGGATCACCAGCGCGTTCTCATGTCCCACCGCCTTGTACCCGTAAAGGAGGTTGCCCGCCACCCGGACTTCCCTGGGCTTGTACTCCCCCAGGTAAATCTCCAGCGGTTCCCGCTCCCCCGACTTCTCGCAAACCACAAGCTTGATCATACCCCTGAGGCAAAAGATCCTCTCCTCCTCCACCGGGTTGATCCAGCACACGATCTCCCCCGGGAAGAGGTCTCGTGCCTCCGCCGTCCAGCTCCCCGGCTCCTCCCTCCACAGATCCACCCGCAGGCCGAGGGCATCCGAGACGCTCCTCAAATCCCTTACCGAAAGGCCTTCCTTCACGTCACACCCTCAGATCAATCCCACCCGGGAGTTATCCCCCACCACGAAGCGGAAGCTCTTGGGACGGTTGTGGTAATAGGTTATCTCCACGTTCTTCCCTATCAGGCTATCCTCGATGCGTCCCGGGATACGCCGGATGACGCTGTTCTCGAGGACTATGGAATGCTCGATCTCGCTATCCTCCACCAGCACGCCGTGGTAGATGGAGGTGAAGGGACCGATATAGGAACGAACTATCCGCGTGCCTTTACCGATGATGCAGGGTCCCCGCAGCACGCTCTCCATGATCTCCGCCCCCTCTTCCACCACCACCCGGCCGTCCACCCGGGAGTCCCTGTCGATGACTCCATGGCAAACCGGAACCAGGTCCTCCAGGATCATGCGGTTGGCCTCCAGCAGGTCCTCCAGCCTACCCGTGTCCTTCCACCAACCGGAGATGACGTGGGCCTCCACCCGGTAACCGTGGTCGATGAGGTATTGGATGGCGTCGGTGATCTCCAGCTCGTTCCTCCAGGAGGGCTTGATGGATCGAGCCGCATCCAATATGACAGGCCGAAACATGTATGCGCCCACCAGGGCGAGATCGCTGGGGGGGATCTTGGGCTTTTCCACCAGCCGCACTACGCGGTTGCCCTCCAGTTCCGCCACGCCGAACCTCTGGGGTTCCGCCACCCGGGAAAGGAGGATGAGGGCATCCACGTCCTTTTCCTTGAACTCCTCCACGAAACCGGTGATGCCCTCCTTTATGAGGTTATCCCCCAGGTACATCACGAAGGGTGTGTCGCCCAGGAATTCCTCGGCGGTGAGCACCGCATGGGCCAGCCCCAGGGGAGCCTCCTGGCGTATGTAGGTCACCCGGAGGCCCCAGGCGGAGCCATCTCCCACCGCCCTCCGTATCTCCGGCTCGGTGTCTCCCACGATGATGCCCACGTCCCATATGCCTGCCTCAGCCAAAGCCTCAAGGCCGTAGAAAAGGATGGGCTTGTTGGCTACCGGCACCAGCTGCTTGGCGCTGGTATGGGTTATGGGCCGGAGCCTGGTTCCCTCACCACCGGAAAGCACCAGTCCCTTGAGTTCCATGGGAAGGATTTTAACACAACCCGGAAGGACCCACGGGAATCACCGGCGGGACGGGAACTGGCCCGAACCTCGCCCGGCGGGGATCCCGTCCGAGGGGAAAAGAAGCCCTCATGCCCGTCCGCGGGCATTTATGCAGCGGGCTATTCCCTGGCCCATCGCTTCCAGCTGCCAGGAACGCAATATGCCGGATCTCTCCAGCTCTGCGAGATCGCCGGCCCCGGACCGGGCGATCTCGCGCATCTGCGAGTTCGGTAGAAGGAACCCGGGGTCCAGCCCCAGGGCCTCCGCGGCCCTTTCCCTGACGGTCTTAAGACACCTCATGACCTTCTCCGCCTTAAGATCCCTGACAGGCCTTTCCCTTTTCTCCACCGGTAATTCCTCGCGTCCTTCCTCCACACACCTGGTTATGACTTCCAGCACTTCCTTGCCGAACCTTTCCAATTGCTTACGCGAGAGAATGCCAGATTTTACCATTGCCTCCATACTGGTGGGACATTCCTCTGCCAGCATCAACAGTTTTTCCGAGGAGAGCAACCGGAAAGGTGGGATGTCCAGGCCACGGGCCCTTTCTTCCCTCCACTCCCCCAACCTTTGGAGCACTGCCAGGCGCCGAGGGTCCAGGTTCTTCCACCCCTTCACACGGGTGTAGTCAAACCCTCTGGCCGCAAGGGGAGCAAGATCCTCCACCAGGCGGTCGAATTCCTCTCGTGCCCACGAGAGCCTGCCGAGGGCGGCCAGCTCCCTTTCCATCCTCTTTTTCAGGTCGACCAGATGAAGCACGTCAAGGGCGGCGTATTCCAGCATTTTCTTGGACAGGGGCCTACGCGACCAGTCCGCCCGCTGAAGGGATTTGTCCAACTCCACCCCCAGGTAATCGAGCAAGAGGTCCGAGAGCCCCAACCTCTCCCGGCCAAGGAAACGCGCCGCCACCATAGTGTCGAATACCGGGTAGGGCCTTACCCCGAGGTGGGTGAGGATCATCCTGCCATCGTAATCGACGTCGTGAAAGACCTTTTCCACTATCGAGTCAGTGAAGATGCAGGCCAGGGGCTCGATGTCGGTCTTCAAGGCGTCCACAAGGAAGGCCTCCCGCCCGTCGGAGAACTGCAGGAGGCAAATGCGCTCCCTGTAGCGGTGGAAGTTGTCGGACTCCAAGTCCACCGCCACGCTGCCCGCGTGACGGAGCTTGTCCAGCAATCGGTCCAGTCCGTCCCGATCCTCAATCAGGAAGTACCTTAACATGGGAATATTATAGCAATGAAGGTGACACTCGATTTCCATAGATTTACATCCCTTAACGATGGCGCCTGGGAGCCCGCCAGCCCGGGTCCATGCCACGATCCCCGAAGTTGATAGGATCGTCAAGTTCGAGTATACAATAAGTAAACTTTTGCATGTTCCGGTTATTCACTCGAGGGGAAGGAGTGGCGATGAGGAAGAGACTTCCGGCACCGGAGCGAAGGAAGGTGATCCTCCAGGCGGCCCTCTCCACCTTCGCGGAGCAAGGTTACCACGGGGCCATCATGGAAACCATTGCCAGGAGAGCCAACGTCACCAAGCCCATCCTTTACCGTCATTTCCCGAGCAAGCTTGAGCTGCTCAAGGCCCTCATCAGGGAGACCGGGGAACAGCTACGCCAGGCCCTGAGGGGATCCGACGAGGAAACGGCCAGCCTCAACTGGGAGGAGAGGATAAGACGGGACGTGGACGCCTACCTGACCTTCGTCAGCGGCAACGAGATGGGGTTCCGCCTAATATACACCAGCGACGTGAACGTGAACCAGGAGGTGGTGGACCTCATCAACGAGATCCGCGAGGGCTACATCGAGGACGTAGCCACGGTGATAGCCTCTTACACTGACACCTCCCGTTTTCCCCGTGAACGGGTGAAGACGGTGGCGGCGCTTCTGGTGGGCATGGTGGAATACGCGGTCAGGAGGTGGCTGGAGAGGCGGGACCTCCCCCTGCAAGAATACCGGGAGAACCTGGTATGGGCCATCAGGTGCATACTGGCCAGGCTGCCCGCCAAGCCGTCCCGGTGAAGGGACCCGGCTCCGGGAGGGACCGGCCCGAGCGGGGCCGGTCCCTCCTCTTAAAGAGGTCCTTTTGCTTGGAATCAAAGAGGCCTCCCGCGGGGGGACGCCCTCACTCGTATACCTTCTCCTCCTCGTTGAAGGCCTCGGGGGCGTCCATCTCCACATTCCTCTTCCCCTTGACCTCCATCTGTAGCTCCTTGTAGTACTCGTGCTGGATGATGAGGTTCATGATCTCGTTGGTCCCCGTCCATATGGAAAGCAGGCGGCAATCCCGGACAAACCTCTCGATGGGGTAAACGTTGGTATAGGCTATGCCCCCCATCACCTGCATGGCGTTGTTGGCTATCTCCCAGGCGGCCTCGGTGGCGAACTTCTTGGACTCTGAGACCATCCTCCTCATCCTGCCGTGGGGCACCCCCGAGTCGATGGCCTTGGCGGTCACGTAGATCAGGCTCATCATGGCCTCCAGCTTGATGAGGCTCTCCGCTATCTTGAAATTGACCGCCTGGAAGGACCTGATGGGGACTCCAAAGGCCTTCCTGCGGGTGGAATAACGGGCGGCGATCTCGATGGCCTCCCGGGACGCACCCACGCAGCCGGCCGCTGAGGTCATTCTCTCGGGAACCATCATCCGGTAGAAGATCTTGCTGGCCCCGTTCTCCTCGCCCACCAGGTTCTCCACTGGTACCCGGGTATCCCGGAAAAGCACCCTGCCGGTCCCCCCTCCGCGGGCCCCCATTAGGCCGTAAACCGTCTTGACCTCCACCGTCTCGTCCCGCTCCACCAGAAAGCAGCTGAGGCCATCCCTGGGCGGGGCATCCGGGTTCGTGCGGGCATAGACCATGAAGTAGTCGGCCCCCTCGGCCCCCACTATGAAACGCTTCTGCCCCCGGAGGACGTAATGGTCTCCCTCCCTGCGGGCCTGGCAGGTGGCCCCGAAGAAGTCGGAGCCTCCCCTAGGCTCCGTGAGGGCCTCGGCGCAGACCTTTTCCCCCCGGATGGTGGGCACCAAGAACCTCTGCTTCTGGTCCTCGGTACCGAACTGCACCAGGCACTCCCCCACGATGCTCACCAGGGAATAAAGGCAGGTCAAGGGGACTCCCACTAGGGACATCTCCGCGATGGCTATGATCTCATCTTCCCACTTCAATCCCCTTCCGCCGTATTCCTTGGGAAACCTCAAGCCCAGGAGGTTCCTCCTGCCGCACTCCTCCAGGAAGAACCTGGGAAAGGGTGCTATCATGGCGTCCATATCCAGTATGAGCTGCCGGGGAACCCAGCTCACCAGGTCTCGCACCTCCTGCTGGAGTGCCCTCTGCTCCTCGGTCATGAGAAAATCGAACATTGGTCCACCTCCTTTAAGACTCCTTCGCGCGACCAATCCAAACCCCGCGGTTACCAGCGCCGTTTCGTTTCCTTTCCCGGGAAACCGCACCCAGGCCGAGGACTCAGGAACACCGCTAGCTCCCGCCCCGATTCACCCCCCCTACTTCCTGGCCGAGTTCCTGCGACCACGAGACCCACCGGATGGCGGCTTCCTCACCTTTCCCCCCTTTCCATCTTTTACCTGCGATTCATCTGGGCCTATGTCCGCAACCTCCGGGGAAAACGTACCCCTTTCCAGCGGACGGATCCCGAACTCCCTCGTCTCCAGCTCCCTGACGATCCCCCTGGCCATGGAGGCGAAGGAGCGTGCTTCGCCGCCGTCCGCCTCTTTTTCCAAGATAGAAAGGAAATATTTGGCAAATTCTAACATTTCCCTCCTTATCTCTATAAGTTCCTCGATCCGCTCGTCCAGCTCGCGTAGGTGTCGTATGCCGTATTCGAGGGTGCGCATTATCTGCTGGACCTGGGTGGGGTCGGCCTCGTAGAGCTGGAGGATGTCCGCGATCTCGGAGAGGGAATAGCCGAATCGCCTACCCCGCAAGATGAGCTTGAGCCTCGCCCTTTCCCTGTCGCCGTAAAGCCTCTGCCCACGGCCTGACTTACGATGGGGCGATAGCAGGCCCATCTCCTCATAGAAACGTATGGCGCTGGGGGCGATGCCGAACTCGTTCGCCAGCTCTGAGATGGTCACCCTTCTTTCGTCCTCGTTCCCCTTTCCCCTCAACGTACTACCCCTCTCGTGCTGCACCGGAGTCCGGGCCTGGCCCCGGAAAATGGTCTCCTCCTCTGCCTCGGGAAGATCATAGTTCATGAACAGGGGCCCAACGCCCAAGCCCAGGACGAACCGTTCTACCTATCTCGCGGGGTTTTGGCCTCACGGAAGTCACCCCGCCTCAGACCTATCCCGCCCGTCCGGCACCGACGCCCTCCACGGGAACGCCCGCCTCCGCCTCGTCGAGGGCCAGGTCTTGGTATGCGTGGAATAGGCGAGCGCAGAAATCGTCCCAGCGAAGGCATATCTCCATGGTCTTCTCGTTCATCTCGAATAGATGGGGCAGCGAAAGCAACTCCTCCATCTCTTCGGAAAGGCCCTTCACTACGTGAGGGTCAGCACCTCTCAATATATCGGCCACGAACTCGCGGGCAGGGTACCACTCCGCCACCCGGTGGAAATCCCGGTGTATCTGGGTGAGGAGGACGTTACGAGGTCCTTCCCAGAGTTCGTTGACCAGGCTGTCCCGCAGCATGCGGGGGAACACCGAAAAGTCTTCCATCACCCCGTGGCCGCCGAAGATGGTGATCCCTTTTCTCGCGTAGTCACTGGAGTCCTGTGCCACGGTTATCTTCTGGAGCATGACCAGCTGACGCACCTGGAAGCGCTTCCTCTTGATATCCAGGGGCTCCGGCGTGGCGAGGCCGGGCG